>Ga0209515_10004331_pt1 | contig 19249 bp, 5 predicted proteins | sample Subgroupgradi54m_FD_187454 | JGI IMG/M metagenome (GOLD analysis project Ga0209515, IMG submission 187454) | Subsurface groundwater microbial communities from S. Glens Falls, New York, USA - GMW60B uncontaminated upgradient, 5.4 m (SPAdes)... ...
AAGATTATCGGATCACCATATCAATATCGATATGATTATTCAAAACAAAACGAACACGAAAAATACCGATATTTCCTTTACGCTCCTCAAGAGCGATTTGAAACGTTCGCTTCCGGTGGTTCAAAAAGCCGCCAAAGCGGTTCACGCCAACCGTGTGGCTTGTGATGAAAATATTGCCAAAGTCAGTATAGTCGGCGTGGGCATGCGTTCACATTCGGGAGTGGCGAGTAAAATGTTTAGCGCGCTCGCGAATCAAAAAATCAATATCGAGATGATTTCCACAAGCGAAATCCGTATTTCTTGTGTTATCCCCGGCAACGACGGGAAAAGATCAGTAAGCGCCTTACATAAGGCATTTAGATTGGCCAGAAAAAAATGAAGATACGAATTTACGACACAACATTGCGCGACGGCGCCCAAGGCGAGGGCATGAGTCTTTCGTTAAACGATAAGATTCTCATTACCCGTATGCTTGATGACTTTGGTGTGCATTACATTGAAGGCGGATGGCCGGGCTCCAACCCGAAGGACGCCGGTTATTTTAGCGAAGTGCGGAAACTGAAATTAAAAAGTTCCGTTGTGTGCGCCTTTGGTTCCACACGTCGTGCTAACGGAAAAGCCAAGACGGATAATCAGATCAATGCCTTGATCAATGCCAAAACAAAGGCCGTCACCATTTTCGGAAAAAGCTGGGACATGCACGTGACGGATGTGCTAAAGGTTCCGCTCAAAGAAAATTTGGAAATGATCAGCGATTCGGTGGATTATTTGAAGAGTAAGAAAAAAGAAGTGATCTACGATGCCGAACATTTCTTCGATGGTTTTGCGGCCAATCCCGATTACGCGCTTGCATCCATTAAGGCAGCCGCGGAAGCGGGTGCAGATAATATTACGCTCTGCGACACAAACGGCGGGACGATGCCGGATCGTGTGGCTCAAGTGGTCCAAGCCGTGAGAAAAGAATTGTCCGTGAGTCTTGGCATTCATTGCCACAACGATATGGAATTAGCCGTAGCTAACTCATTAGCGGCGGTAGACGCCGGCTGCGATTTGATTCACGGCACGATCAACGGGTACGGCGAGCGCTGTGGAAATGCGAATCTGATCAGCATTATTCCGGTTCTCCAGTACAAAATGAAGTTTTCTTCTATAAAGCCTGAGAATATCCGCCGTTTAACGGAACTCAGCCATTACGTAGCTGAGGTTTGCAACATGCCGATCAATAATAATCAGCCGTTCACCGGCCGTTCGGCATTCGCGCATAAGGGTGGAGTTCATGTTAACGCTGTCATGAAAACGGCGGATAGCTACGAGCATATCACGCCGGATTCGGTTGGAAACGAACGCCGTTTTCTCGTCTCCGAGCTGAGCGGGAAAACGAATGTGCTTCTGAAAGCCGGCCAACTCGGTATTAAGCTGGATAAAAACGCCGCCGAGACCGCGCGCATTCTCGATAAAATTCAGGACCTCGAAAACGAAGGCTATCAATTCGAAGCCGCCGAAGCCAGTTTTGAGCTCATCATTAAAAAAATGACCGGCAAATACCGGAAATTTTTCGATCTCGATGGTTTCCGTGTTACCGATTCCGCCAATCACGATGGCCGATCATCGAGCGAGGCCGCTGTCCGCCTTTCGGTGAACGGGAAAGAAGAGCATACCGCCGCACTGGGTGACGGGCCTGTGAACGCGCTTGATCTGGCGCTCCGCAAAGCCCTCGTAAAATTTTATCCGGCCATCGAAAAAATTCATCTGGTCGATTTCAAAGTCCGCGTCATAAACGGCGCCGACGGCACGGCCGCCAAAGTCCGCGTTTTCATCACCTTCCAGGATGAGAAAGAAACCTGGTCCACCGTAGGTGTATCCACCAACATCATCGAAGCCAGCTGGCACGCCCTCGTCGAAGCCATCGAATATAAACTCCTAAAATCTTAAACTAGCCGTGGTTTGAGAGATCGATATTTATGGAACTAGCCAAGGTTTATTCAGCCAAAGAAGTTGAGGAAAAGTGGTACACCTTTTGGGAAAAGGGCGGATATTTTGCGCCCGATCTTAAACGGAAGGGTAAATCCTACGTTATCGTGATTCCTCCGCCGAACGTGACCGGCATTCTTCATATGGGTCATGCGTTAAACAATTCTATTCAAGATATTCTCACGCGCTGGCACAGAATGCGCGGCGAGCCGACACTTTGGGTGCCCGGTACCGATCATGCCGGCATTGCGACGCAGAATGTGGTTGAGCGGCAGATTAAAAAGGAAGGCCTGCGCCGCCAAGACCTCGGTCGCGAAAAATTTATCGAACGCGTTTGGAAATGGCGTGAGGAATACGGTACTACCATTATTAAACAATTGAAACGTTTGGGTTCGTCCTGCGATTGGTCGCGCACGCGGTTTACGATGGACGAAGGGCTCTCGAAAGCTGTGCGTGAAGCGTTCGTAACGCTTTACGAAGACGGCCTCATTTACCGCGGACTTTATCTTATTAACTGGTGCCCGCGCTGTCGGACGGCGCTTTCGGATGAAGAAGCCGCTTCGAAAGAAGTAAGCGGCAAGCTTTACTATTATTACTATTGGGTCGTGAATTCAAAAACCGGTAAGAAAGAAATTGATGAAAAAGTTTTTGTGGCTACGACCCGCCCCGAAACGATGCTCGGCGATACCGCGCTTGCGATTAATCCGGGCGATGAACGGCATCAAGCGCTGCTCAAGAAAAAAGTAATTCTCCCGCTTCTTGAACGCGAACTGAAAGTTATCAAAGACGATTATGTCGATAAGGAATTCGGCTCGGGTATTGTTAAAATCACGCCGGCGCATGATCCCAACGATTATTCTATGGGCGAGCGGCATGGCCTCGAGAAAATAAATATTCTTACCGAAGATGCGCATATTAATGAGAACGGGGGAAAATACAAAGGCCTCGATCGCTTTGAAGCACGCAAAAAAATTATCGAAGACTTAAAAGAGCATGGCCTTTTCATAAAAGAAGACGATATCCGCCACAACGTTCCCCATTGCTACCGCTGCGACAGCGTAGTCGAGCCCTATCTTTCCGAGCAGTGGTTTGTAAAAATGAAGCCGCTCGCCGCGCTTGCGCTAAAGGCGCTCGATAAAGAGGAGAGCAAATTTGTTCCCCAACGCTGGCTAAAAGTGTATCGGAATTGGTTGGAAAATATTCGTGATTGGTGCATTTCGCGGCAAATTTGGTGGGGGCACCGGATTCCCGTGTGGTACTGCGAAAAATGTCCGAAGCCGATTGCTTCGCGGACGGATATTAAGCAATGCCTGAATTGCGGTTCGGATAAAATCCGCCAGGACGAAGACGTGCTCGATACTTGGTTTTCTTCCTGGCTTTGGCCGTTTTCAACGCTCGGCTGGCCCGATAAAAATTCGCCCGACTTAACAAAATTCTATCCCACCACTGATCTTGTTACCGCACCTGAAATTTTATTTTTCTGGGTAGCGCGTATGATTATGGCCGGGCTTTATTTTATGAAAGAAGTTCCGTTCACGACAACATATCTTCACGGGACGGTACGCGCCGATTCCGGTCAGAAAATGTCAAAGTCCCTCGGCAACGCCATCGATCCGCTGGAGTTAATTAACGAAATTGGTGCCGACGCTCTTAGATTCAGCACCATCATGCTTACGGCAAGCGGACAGGACGCGTATCTTTCTCGGCAGAAATTCGAGCTCGGCAGAAATTTTACGAATAAAATTTGGAACGCTTCGCGATTCGTGCTGACGCAGCTTGAAGGTTTTAAGGGAAAAGCAACTCCGGGTAAAGACGATGCGCTGAATGATGTCGATCGTTGGATCCTGGCGCGATTCAATCGTCTCACCAGAGAAGTAAACGAAGCATTGACGTCTTATCGTTTTAACGAAGCCGCTACGCAGATTTATCAATTTATCTGGAATGATTTCTGCGATTGGTATCTCGAGCTTTCCAAGCCCCGAATGGCGTTAGGTGGCGAGAGTAAACGAGTTACGCAAACTGTTCTGCTGTCTATACTTGAGCGTTCCCTCAGGATTCTCCACCCGTTCATGCCTTTTATTACCGAAGAAATTTGGCAATTGCTGAAAAATTATTCCACCGATTCGTGGGACCCGACGATCATGATTTCTGCCTGGCCCGCGCCGGAGAAGTCTTGGGAATTTGAAGAAAGCGAATCCGCCGTCGAACTTTTCAAAGAAGCCGTTGTTGGAATCCGCGATTTGCGCGCGCGTTTTAGCGTTCCACCCAAAGAAAAAGTTCGCGTCGTGATTAAAACCAAAACCGACAAAGCTGCCAAGTACCTCAGCCGATTTTCCGAAGAAATTAAACAAACAGCACAGCTCAGTACCTGCGAAATGAAAAAAGATTTTGAACGCGCTCCCGGTGCGGTTCAACGCGTGCTTTCGGATATTGAAATTTTTCTTTTTGTCGAAGGGCTTGTCGATCTTGAGAAAGAACGCACTCGAATGGAAACCGAACTGGCTTCGACGCAAAATCGTTTGACCGGAATTCGCGTGCGGCTTTCCAATAAACAATTTGTCGACAAGGCGCCCGAAGACGTCATCGAAAGCGAGCGCACCCGTGAAAAAGAACTCGAAACGCTCATCAAAGACCTCGAGCAAAGCCTCGCCGGTTTAAAGGGATAATATGCGTCTTGCACGTGCGATGGCTTTGGCGGGGATCGCGAGCCGGCGAAAAGCCGAGGAAATCATCCGCGACGGCGAAGTCCAAGTGAACGGCAAAGTCGTTACCAACGTCGCCACAAACGTCGAGCCGGGTTTAGATGAAATAAAAGTCGGCGGCCAACGTATCCGCGGTGAACGGAAAAATTATATTCTTCTCAATAAGCCCCGCGGCATCGTTTCTACCGTAAGCGATCCCCAAGGAAGAAAAACAGTGCTCGCTTACGTTCCGCGGAAATTGCGCGGACGATTTTATCCTGTCGGAAGGCTCGATCTCGACAGCTCCGGCCTTATGATTCTCACAAACGACGGCGATCTCGCGTTCCGCCTCATGCACCCTAAATTTCACGTATCAAAACTGTATCATTTGAAACTCGACAAACCGCTTAAAGAAGAAGATAGGCTTCGGCTTGAGCGGGGCGTTTTCATCGAAGGCGGAAGGACAGCGCCTTGCAAAATTCGCTCACGGCCCGGGGCGACCTATGCCGAAGTCGAACTTTTCGAAGGCCGCAAACGCCAGATCCGACTGATGTTTTTCAGGCGGGGCTACGATGTGAAACGTCTTGAACGTGTAGCCATGGGGCCCGTGACGCTCAAAGGACTTCGGCCCGGCATGACTCGTACGCTTACCGACGATGAAATTCACGTTTTAAAAAAAGCCGTGGGGCTTACGGAATGATACAAGGATCAAAAACTCTAAAAATTACCCCGCATCTCAGAAAACGTCTGCGCGATGCCTTGAAAGAAGATCTGGGCCGGGGAGATATTTCTTCCTTCGTTTCTTTTCCGGCGAATATGAAGGGCCGGGCGGTAATTTTAGTTAAACAAGGCGGGATCGTGGCCGGACTTCCGGTGGCTGCTGAAATTTTTCGCCTGCTGGATCCCCAATTAAAAATGATTCAAAAAATGAAAGACGGCCGCCGCGTCCGAAAAGGGGATGTCGCCGCCGTCGTTCAGGGTAATCTCAGGGCGATTCTTGCCGGCGAACGGCTTGCGCTCAATTTCATACAGCGTCTTTCGGGCATAGCAACGCTCACGCATGAGTTTGTTCGCCGTGTCCGCGGCACGCGCGCCAAAATTTTAGATACGAGAAAAACGACGCCTCTTTGGCGGGACTTGGAAAAATATGCTGTCCGGATCGGCGGCGGATTCAACCATCGCTTCTCGCTGGATGAAGCGATTATGATTAAAGATACGCATTGGACTGCGATGAGCCGTCAAAAACTGGCAGGGTTGCGTCGGCGTTCTGTCCCTCTTATCATCGAAGTGCATTCGCGAAAGCAGTTGGAAGAGGCTCTTCAAGCTGATCCGTATGTGATCATGTTTGACAATCATGGGTTAAATGCGCTGCGCCAGGGCATACGTTACGCCCGGAATTGGTCGCAAAAGCATAAAAAAAGCTGTCCTCAAATCGAAGCTTCGGGCGGCGTAACTATGCAAAATATAAGGCGTATCGCCAAAGCAGGCGTTGACCGGATTTCGGTGGGCGCCGTTACGCATTCTGCTCCCGCGCTGGATTTCTCTTTAAAAGTGGTATGACCTCACCGTTTAAACTCATTACCGATTTAAAACCCCAGGGCGATCAGCCCGCCGCCATCAAGCAGCTCACGGAAAATTTTCTGAAAGGTAAGCGGGAACAAGTACTTCTCGGCGTCACCGGTTCCGGCAAGACGTTTACAATGGCGCATGTCATCGCCAATCTCGGTATTCCCGCGCTTGTTATTTCCCACAATAAAACTTTGGCCGCGCAGCTCTATAGTGAATTCAAAGAACTTTTCCCGGAAAACGCTGTCGAATATTTTGTTTCTTATTACGATTACTATCAGCCCGAAGCATACGTTCCAAAAACAGATACGTACATTGAAAAGGATGCTTCGATTAACGATGATCTCGATCGTTTGCGGCTTGCGGCCACCGGTTCGCTTCTTTCACGCGAAGATGTAATTGTGGTTGCCAGCGTTTCCTGCATTTATGGTTTAGGCTCTCCCGAAGATTGGGCGAAACTGCTCGTTCGCGTTACGGCGGGAGATAAAGTAGACCGCGATCAAATTCTCCGCGAACTGGTTGCAATTCAATACGAACGGGACGACCGGCAATTCAAGCGTGGGAATATTCGCGTGCGCGGCGATACCGTTGATGTGTTTCCTTCGTATCACGAAGAGCCGATACGGTTGGAGTGGAGCAGCGACCGGCTGGCCAAAATTTCTATTTTCGATCGCGATTCGGGCAAAGAAATCCGGAAACTGTCGCAGACCGCTATTTATCCCGCGAAACATTTCATCACGACGCCCGATCGGCTGGCAAAGGCTATGGAATCCATTCGCCACGAACTCGTTGGCCGGATTCGCGAATTAACTGTCGAAGGCAAAGACCTTGAAGCCAAGCGCCTTGAGAGCCGCACGAATTATGATTTGGAAATGATGCGCGAGATGGGTTATTGCTCCGGCATCGAAAATTATTCGCGCCATATTTCGGGCCGGAAACCGGGAGAAGCGCCCTATACGCTCATCGATTATTTTCCTAAGAAATTTATCGTCATGATCGATGAATCGCACCAAAGCCTTCCGCAGATTCGCGGTATGTATGCGGGCGATCAATCGAGAAAAAAAACGCTCGTGGAACACGGATTTCGCCTGCCTTCCGCGCTCGATAACCGGCCGCTTAATTTTCCCGAATTCGATCGATTGCTCGACAAAGCGCTCTACGTTTCGGCCACGCCGGATGAATACGAAATGCAGCGCGCGCAGGCCATCGTTGAGCAGATCATTCGCCCAACCGGTCTTGTAGATCCGGCTGTAGAAATAAAACCCACCGAAGGACAGATCGACGATCTCATGGCAGAGATTCGAAAACGCGCGAAACTGAAAGAGCGTGTGCTTGTGACAACGCTTACAAAACGAATGGCCGAAGACCTTTCGCGTTATTTGAAAGAATCCGGAATCAAAGTAAATTATCTTCACTCCGAAGTCGAAACAATTGAGCGCGTTGAAATTTTACGTGATCTTAGGTTTGGAAAATTTGATTGTCTTGTTGGGATCAATCTGCTTCGCGAAGGGCTCGACCTGCCCGAAGTTACTCTTGTGGCGATTCTGGATGCCGACAAAGAAGGATTTCTACGAAACGATATTTCTCTGATTCAAACCGCCGGCCGTGCCGCGCGTAACATTAACGGTAAGGTGATTATGTATGCCGATGAAATTACGCCGTCGATGAAACGCATGATGGACGAGACCGATCGCCGAAGAAAACGCCAAATCGAATTTAATCAAACCCACGGCATTACGCCGAAGTCGATTGAAAAAGCAATTCGGTCAGGCATCGAACAAGTTCGTAGCGCCGAAGAGTTTGTGGCCGAAGTTGTCGGGGAGAAAAAATCCGAGCACGACACGAAAAGCTATTTAGCCTACCTTGTTTCCAAAATGGAAGAATCCGCAAGCCGCCTCGATTTTGAAAAAGCCGCCCGCTACCGCGACGAAATCCGCGAATTAAAAAAGACGCACAACCTGGTTTAAGTAAGCCTATTCCGCGCCACGGCGCACAATTCAGCCCGTCGTTATTTTTACGCAAGCCTTTATACATAAACGCCTTATATTTTTATCATAAGTCCGATAACTTTCGTTGTACTAGATATATACCTCTGATAGCATATTTAAGCTTAGTACTAAATTAAAGCAAAAGGGCGTGGCCTTTCAACAGGCAACGCCCTTTTTTTGTGCGCCTACGTTGGCACTTTTACAATGATAAATCAAATCACGAAAAAAATTTGGTTCAAGCTGTTAGCCGCCCTTCTTTGCGTGGTTATCCCCGCAACAGAAATGGGGCCGGCCTACGCCAGCAGTGTGTCGCCGGAAATGGTTGGGCCGGCATCGTCCGGCTCCGTGGCCGTATCGGGCGCAGAAACTCTGTCTTTGCAACCGGTCGATCGCGCGCTTCAGCCCGGGCAAATTTCGATTCCTTCCGAACTCGGCTCCGTTCAAGAAATCTTTCAGGGCAGCAAAAATACGACAGTCGTGCATATTCAAGATGCACACGGCAGCATTTCGGCGCAGGAAAATATCGCTAAGCTTGTTAAGCATCTTCACGAATCGTACGGAATTAATCTGCTTACCGTGGAAGGCGCTGCCGGTGAAGTCGATTTGAAAGGAGTTCGAGATTTCCCAGACGCGTCCATTCGAGAAAAAGTAGCCAGGCGCTATTTGCAATCCTTTGATCTGACGGGCGACGAATATTATTTAATTTCAGAAAATCCGGCGATTACGATGTTCGGCGCTGAGCGCATGCTCAAATATTATTTCAACCGTAATCAATTCTTCCGCGCCAAAACATTATCAGAAAATCTCAGCCCCATTCTTAACAAATTCAAAATAGCCGTGAAAGGCTTGGAAAGGGAAGTGTACGGCCGGCCGCTACGTACATTTCTGGAAGAAACAGAGCGGGCAAAATCCCATCACGAGTTTCTTCTACGGCATATCAAAAATATGGATCAGATTTTAGGAAGCGCGTTCGGAGAAAAATTCTCCCATTTACAAGCGGCTATCCAAGACAACGCTTCCGAAATTGATCCAACCGCGTTTTTGGGCGAGCTCGAATCTGCTGAGGCTTTGGCTATGCAGATGCTCGCAACTACCGAACAGGAGAAAAATCTGCTCCTATTTTCCCGCCGAGCGGACCTGTTTCAGAAATTATTGAACCTTTCGCTAAGCGCCGAAGATTATACGCAACTTGAGTCTCAGTTTTCGTTTTTCAGTGAGAATATTTTCCGTACCGAATTCGAGCAATTCAATACCGGAATGCGCTGGTCTGAAGATTTCAATCGTTTGTTTAAGTCCATTAAAATATTTTTAGATTTTTACGACGGCGCTAAAAAGCGTGACGCCATTTTCGTAAAAAATACATTGAATGCGTTACGAAAGAAAAAACGTTCTAACACGATCCTAATCACCGGCGGTTTTCATACTACAGGTCTTACCGAAATGTGGCGGAAGGAAAACGTTTCCTTCGTTGTAATTCGGCCGAACATGAGCGAACCGAATCCTAAAGAACTGGAGCGGTATCAATCCAAAGGAATCCGTTCGGCCCTCGAAACTTCCAAAATTGTTATCGCCGAACGCGGCTTCGCCCCTTGGCGTTTAGATTTACGCGAACGCATGCTTGCCGATATGCGTCTAGAAATGAATCGCCTAAAACCCGCCTCCGGCTTCGGCGTCCGGGAAGATGGAAAAGCTGATGAGTCGCCCCGCTCTGAGCCGCGCGAACAGAAGATTGATGTGAATAAGTTGAGAGAGGTACTGCGCTTTGCTTTTAAAGATCGTCTTGAAAAATATATCAGCATTGTGCAAGAGCAAGCGATCGAGATTCTTTTTCCTAGGCCAGGCGAAGGAAAAGAACAAGCCGAGAGTCATGACGATTTCATGAAATTGTTGAATAGGCTGGAGCCTGTTCATATTGGTGAAATTTCCAACGTTGCAACAAACCGCGCAGTTGAAACAGACCATAGCAACATGTTACTGGTTCTGACCGATGACGGGCGTCGCTATTTTAACGAAACGTCGCTTTTGGCAGAGCCGGATGAGGAAATCAGCGCTCTTTTTCGATTTATTAATCAGGAATTGAGCGAACCGCTGGCAGATTACAATGCGATACTGGACCAGATTAAGCGGTACCCTGCAGACGTGCCTGCGTTTCGCGTGTTAGCGCTTCTTATTCTTCTTTTCCGCACGAGTTTTCTTGCGCATGGTCTTGAGCAATTGGAACAGTACAACCGGTCTACTACCGCGCGCATTTCGTATCGTGAGAGTCAACTTTTGCATCGGGTTCAGATTCCGGCAGGGGTATTTCAAAATCGCCTCCGGCATGTTCTGGACGCGCAGAAGCGGGAATTTAGAAATTTGTATCGGTATATCGATCCGGAAGAGCTGGCCGGAAAAATCACATCGCATATCAATCAAAATGAAATTGCATTTTCGATCACAGCAACACCGTTGGAAAGGCAAGTGCTGGCCAACGTACAAAACGAATGGCTTTCTCAAGCATCTGATTTTTGGCGTAACGAAATGAAACATTTTGTAGCCGGGCCGCTGATTGATATTCCTACCGTGATGGATCTGTATCGCAGTACTCAAAAAAATGGGCCGTATAGAAGCTACCGTTATTTTATGCATAACCTTCTGAAATGGTTTCTTGGGCAGTTAAGCAAAGAGTCTGAAGAAGAATCGAGTCATGCTGCAATCTTTGGACAAAGAAGAAATGAGATACTGGTAGCTATGGACTCTACAGTTCAATTACGCGTGCGAAATGCCATCGATCGTTTTGCTCATGCCTCACAACAAAGTAATAATCTATTAGCCGATACTATCACGGGTCTTTTCCCGATCGATGCAAAACTTATTTTACCTACGCTTACGGATACGGCGCCGCAAAGTACATCCGGCTTCGGTGATTCTTTATCTAGCGATCACCCATTTTATCTTTCAAATCTGCCGAAAGAGTTGAAGCAGATAGAGCCGGATCAAATTCCGCATTACCTGGATATGCTTCAAATGGCAAAAGCTGCAGACGCACTGGTTGAAAGGCGTAGAACCGGATTGCTTTCCGAGCGCACGGAAGCGGTGATTCGCGATCCGTCCACCATGCCCACCGATTTAAAAGAAATAACCGAAATACTTGCCGATGCAGCTGCCTATTACGATGGTATTTATCGTAGCGAATATCCCGATCTTATGCCTAAAGGTGCTCTCATTGCCGCTCGCAAGCCCGGTCTTGATCCGGCTTATGAAGGTCGTAGATTTCACGATCATTATCACGACATTTATCGGCACACGGACCCCTCGGGAAGTATCGCCAACCTGATCGATTGGGCCGCATGGAAACGCGCAGGTCTTAGCCCCACCGAAGGCGTCGGGAAATTATTGGCAGAAATTTATCCGTCCGAAACCCAAGCGTATGTTCGAGGCGTGGGCCAGGGCGCTTATATGTGGAGCGGAATAAGAGAGCTGGCCGCTTACACAGCGTCAAAGAAATTTCTGAAAAATTTTGTGAGAAAGGCCGCCGAATCGCCTGATGTTTACGAAGCGCTCCTGCGCGTACTCAATGCCCTTACCGAGATCGGTTTGGAAGATCAACGGTATCGGGGTAATTTTGGTATTTATGGCCACGGCTTTTTTGGATACACGAAATTTAATTGGTTGATAGAAATTCTTAAAACAGAAGGGCTCCACAAAGATCGCTACGGCAAAAAAGTAGAAGAAATAGCTAAGAAATATAAAAGAATACGCTCTCCGTTTTACGGACATCATTCAGATTTTTCTCCGGAGAAATTACTTCGATTAGGAATGGAAAAAACAAAATTTAATGCCGAGAAGTTTGTGACAGATTGGGGGAATAGGTATAGTCATTACTTGCGAGATTTCTCAGATCCATGGTATATGGAGCAAATCTACGAAATACTTTCTGCCGTACGCTCTAAATTCCTAGGTTTTAGAGAGGCCGATGACATTTGGTCGGCTTTTGTTACACGTCTTAAATGGAATCCGGCTGCGGCAAAAGATTTCGATTGGATGACGATGGGGAAAAGGGCCACATTGGGTTTTACCGTCGGTATCTTCGGCGCTGTTATTGGATCTATTTTTCTTATTTATGATATTCACAACTTTTTCGTGTATTTTCTGTTTGTTTACTCCCTTCTCCTCCTTTACGTCAATGCGACTCCATTTTCATTAGCCTTAAAAATTAAAGATGCGTTTGTTTTTATTCGAACAAGTGAGAAGAACTCGCTGGATAAAGATGGATTTCAATTGAGAGAAACGGTTTGGGGTGAGTATGATTTGATCCCAGCGATTAAGGATTTCAAACCGTACCCGGCCTATTTCGATATATTGCCCGATACTGTCCGCCCTCTCCTTTCGTTTTATGAAGGCCAATTTTATGCCTATCAGAGGCTTCTGGCCTTTCTCACGCCTTACGAGCAAGCTCTTCTGTTTACCAAAAGCGGAGCTCTGCTTGACTATTTGAATACGGCAAAATCAAATTGGAATTTCTTGTCAAATTTTACCTCTCGATGGTTCGGCTTCTTGTCGCCGTTGGTACAAAACACCCGGGAAATAACGCGCGCGTCTAAGAAAGATTGGGAGCAAACTCTTAACGGAATAGAAACTGACATGATAAAAGGAATTTCTGGAGATGAGAATGGTTTTAAGGAAGCTTCTTCTCGAATAATGTATTTGGTTCGGGCACATAAGGACGAAGGGCGGCGATATTTAGTTCGGCATGAGACAAGAAATCTAGACCGAGCGGTAGAAGAATTTACAGCCTTGCCGGAAAATCGTGCATTTAGAGAGGACGCGGGGTTTTTATTAAACATCGCCGACAGTTTTCAATCAGCCTTCCCGTTTCGCTTCGGAAGAACCACATCGGATGCGCTCGCTCGAATTAGTTTTAAGGATGCACTGATTCATTTGTACACATTTTTAAAACGACACCAAAAAGATCCGTCGTTTACCCGCGAACAAGCTCAAGAGTTGGTTAAGGACATCTTCAAGTATTATCAAGTCAGGCCAGGCATCGCCGGTCCGCCGGCAAAACCATTTAGCTTGGGATTGTTTAAGCTTATAGTTTTGGAAAAAGCCGAAGGTTTTAAATATGCCGGTTTTAAGGAAGTAAACTTTTTTAAGTTTTTAAGTTTAAATGCTCTCGTTTTTATTTCTAAATGGATTATTGCACCCATTTTTGTGCCTTTTATTAAAATAAGTTTGGAATACAGAAAACTCAAAAAAATTACGGACAGAAACAAATCCCTGCTTACGAATGTGCTCACCGCTTTTATCGAAAGCAAAGGCGACGCCTCGATAGAAGCAACCGAGTTTCTTGCCTCTGGAGAAATTTTAGAAGAAGAAACCAGAGGAGACTCCAAAGAATTTATCACGCTGGCTTCGCTTATTAGCCTTACCGCCATGGGTTACTCGGTGCCGCGCATGGCTTCCGAAAGCGAAGTTCTGAAGCAAGGCGACGATGTCGTAAACATCGCCGTTCATGGTTACCACCGTGATGACGATTGGGCACTTTTAGAAGAAGGATCGCGCCATAGCGGAGCCAACGTTATTCATCCGCTTCATCGCGGCGACATCAAATTCAACGAAGTTAAAGGAAAAACAGTAGCCACGCTTTCGGCTGGCATTATTTTTAAGGACGGCATTCCATATTTCGTGAAATTTTCGGAGCCTCTGGTACTCCATTACATTACCGATCCGGATTTGGGTAAAAACGGTCTTGAGAAGAAAGCGCGAAGGGCCGGCGTTCCTTTGCCCGGGCATTCCAAGATTGGGAAATATACGGACGATAAATTTTGGGGTGTGCGGGTTCTCAATGGGAAAAATATCGCAACACCGGTTTCTCTGCTATTTTCTCCGTCGAGAAAATTTCGTGAGGAAAATTCCGCCAAGGTCCAGTATTTTGGTATAGGTCGTAGCGGAATGGCTACGATTTCATCCAGAGGAAAGGATATAGAAAGTCATATTAGGGGACTGCTGACGGTTTTTCTTGATCAGCACGGTATCGAGGAAGCCGTTTTAAAACCCAACGGCGGCCGCGGCGGAATCGGTGTCTTTTTCTTTTCGCGAAGTGAGATCGACGATGCTGTAAAAATAATTTTCGCGCATATTCAGGCAAAATCTGCCGTTCTCGTTCAAGAACGGATTATGCCCCCGCTTGTTGAAGACAGGCTGGATTGGAATTTGCGGGTGTTTGTGAATAGAAACAGCACCGGCAAACCTTTTGTGAGCGGTATGGTCGTGCGGGCCGATGAGTCGGGCAAAGCGGTCAACATTAGCCAGACAGCCGAAGTAATGACTTTTGATGAGTTGGCCGGCCGCCTCAAACTTCCGGAATCCGAAAAGAAAGATCTAAAAGCCAAAATCGAATTGATTTCCGTTCGTGCTCTTGAAGCTATCGAGACGGACATTCAGGAAATTGCCAAAAGCGTTCCATGGAAAGGAGTGCAAATTTCTGGTGAACCGCCAGATCAACTTTTCACCGATCTTATGGGCGCCGATGTCATTGTTCAAAAGGAGGACGATGTTTGGGTTCCCTATATTATGGAAGTGAACGATTTTCACTCAGGAGGAATGTGGGATCTGGATAATCGTTTGCGGGAACTTCGTCAGCAAAGGGGGACTAAAATCAATCCCGACGAAATCGGAAGTGGGAGCCGTGGTTGGATTGAAACCATGATCCGCCGCGCGAAGAAATATAAAGAGTCGTTATCCGGCTTTGGCATTGAAGAACCTGCCGTGAATATTTCCGACGCAAGTTTTAAAACAGCCTATGAAGCTGTAAGCGCGAATGGAGAGCTACCTTTTGCGGACCAATTGGCTCTGACGCTAAATATTCATGCGCCGGTTGTTAGACGCACGGGCCGGCGGCTCGGGCTTGCATTCAAAGATCAACCCTATAAGGCGGCCTCTCCGCTTGCCCACTATGCCGAGGGATTTACCGACAATATTCCTCCTGCTGTGGCGGTCCGATTGCATAACACCCGGACGGGAACTCCCGGATTTTCTATATCAACCATCTATGTAGCGGGTCTTCCAGACTCCGTTGGAAAACCCGGCGATGAAGCCAAAGTCAGTTTTAGGCCCGCCGGAAAAAATACGAGAGATCTTATCATTTCCGTGTGGCCGAAATCTTCTGACATTAGCAAAGAAAAACCGCATATCGAACGCCGGATTATTGTGACCGACGATGGCAGTTTCAAAGTGGAACGAAAGCCGCCGGCCGTAAAAGTTCCTTCTCCTAAATCTCCGAGAGTAAATTCCGATCGGAAAAAAATAAAAGTATCTCAACGCCCGCCCGCTTCCGGCGTTAGCAAGCAAACGGTTGGGTCTACAAAGCAAATAGCAAAACCGTTAAGACCGATTTTGGCAGACTTGAGGCGTTCGCGGCTTGAGCAAAAATACCCCGGCACGGCTGCTATCTGGAAAGCGCTCGATACCTGGCGGGACTTTGCCCGTACGTTTTCCGGAAAAGCATCCGATCAAAACAAAATCGAAGATATCCGAAAGCATTACATGAACTATCTTTCCGCTTTGGAAAAGCTTCTTCGTGATAAATACCATGCCGTCGAAGTTTTTCGTGAAATTCAAAAGCAACTTTTGGAAGCCTACTACGAATCCGGGCAATTACTTTCTCAGAAGGGGAAAAAAGAATTAAACCGCATCGTATCCGGAGACGGGGCTGTTCAGGCCCTTATTCTTGAGCACGATCGTTTACTTAGGTATCTCGTGAGTTTGAGCGACACAAATATTTCCACCGGACATCTAATCAACGCCGGTAAGATTTCCGGACAAATCGCAAGTCTGATCAACGTTTACGCAGCGGACAAAGAGCCCGATGGCTTAACGCTTCGTAACTTGCGGCAATATTTACTGGCTTCTGTGACTATAGCCAACGAATATTTGGGCCAAAATGCCGCCGACAAATTAGTGAGCGGGCCGCTTGCGCCGGTATATCAAGCGTACGCCAACAAATTTAGAGAAACGGCGGCGGTTGGACCAACAGAATCGATAGAGCCAAAGCCGTCGAAAAGCGAGCGTAACACACTGGCCTTATTTGATAAGCATCTTGAAACATTACGAACCAGAGCAGATCTAAGCGAAGGATTTTCAAAATCACCCGCTGAAGCCGTTAAGCAAGTTAGGCACGAAATCGATTCTTTCCTCGCTGAAAGGAAAGGAAGCTTGAACGAATTTCTCGAGCTTACCGCCAAGTTCTATTTGGCGCTCGAGATCTTTGGCCAAAGCGATTTGTTCTCTACCGGAAGAGAGGGCGATATCCAAGACGAATTCTTTCTGGACGTTCTGCCGTATGCGAGACCGCTTTTCCCTTCGGACGAAGAGTTTGATCGCTTTGAGACCGGCGATGCCGATCACGACGGACTTTATATGCGAATGGAAGATATTTTCGATGACGGACAGAGACTAATAAGAGCGAGAAAAAAACCATCAGCTGGCTTCGGCAGTCAGCTTAACCCCGCACTTTTCCAGCAATGGTGGGATAGTTTTATGGGGATGGGCCCGCGTTTTTATTCTTTAGGGGTTATTATCAGAAATAACAAATTGTATTTTCTAGCTAATGGAAGTGAACCGATCGTAGCGTTCGATGTCGGAACGAAGGAAAGTTTGGAACTTGCAAAATTGTTCTTCGCTTCGGCCAAAGCCATGATTCGGGCCGGCAAAAAAACACAGCAAGCATTAGACGCTGAGCCATCAGCCACTTTTTTTATCCGTCCCAAAAAGGAAGGTGGATTTCATACGCAAATCGAGATCGCTATAGAGCCGGATCCCGAAAGTCCCGTGGGAGAGCGGATATGGGTACATGTTTCTTCGCCGGAAGCTGAGGTGTGGTCACGGCTGGATTACTTGGAGAGAAACGGCCTTTTCCGCGTCCAGAACGATAAAGAGCGCCGGCGGCAAGTTATGAAAATCGTAGACGCACTCGAGGGCCGGGCCCGCATTCGTGCGCTGCGAACATTGGGATATTTGCTGGCGCTCGGCCTTCTCGGTGATACGCCGGAAGCATCGGAGATGTTGGTTGAATTTGGAAGCTATATCGATACGGAGAATTCACCCGATCTGATTCTCAAATGGATGGCTGAGAAAGGAGGAAGTGTGCTCGAACGCTATTTGACGTTAATGGATGCTCTTGCTACGGACAAAGATTTGAAAAGTTTGGGTTGGATACATATTCACTACGGCGATAATGGCCGGATGCATGTTCTGTTGTCCAAATTTGCATACTTGGGTATGGAGAAAACCCCCCGGCGTTTTGGACAGCCGCTCGAGTTTGCCGAGACGGAAGCAAGAAATTTTTTCCTGCTCGCGAAAGCAGACGGATTGATACCGCTTGATTACTGGGTAAAAGATAGTCTCTACGGAGGTTATCGCGGTACGACATCCGATTGGTATTCGGCAAAGATTCCGGAGAACAGGATTGTCCGCCGTAAAATCGGCTTCAACCGCCTTAACGGCAGTGTGTTTGGCGAGTCCATCCTCCTTAGCATGTGGGACGCCACCGACACCGGATTCGGTGCGGAAAAAGATGCCATCATGAGTTTGCGCGCTCCGGAACCGGTAGGAGCATATTCGCATGCCCGGCGTGTGGGAAATACGCTTTATCTGGCCGGCATGGGTCCGCGTAAGCGCGGTTCGAAAGAAATCCCTGGCGTTACGCTTCAAGATGGAAAAGTCATTTCGTACGATATCGCGGCACAAATTCGTTCTACTTTCGAAAACGTACGAACCATTTTGGAAGAAGCAGGTTTTTCTTGGAAGCAAATTGTGGACGTGCAAGTTTACCTCACCAACCGGGAAAAGGATTTGGATATTTTTAATCAATTGTGGAAAGAATCTTTCCCGCCAGGCGATAACCAACCCCAGCTCAAAATTATCTCCGTCGGTGCACTTCCGACGCCTATTGCATTCGAAGTGAAAGTTATTGCGCGAGATGATACCCAGCCTTCAGGTCAGGTTGTTGCCTTGCCCGAGATAAGTCCACAGGAGCGTGGCGATATCGAGGCGCAAACGCGTTCCGTATTCGCCAACGTGCGGGCCGCTCTGAAAGAAGCCGGCTCTTCGTGGGAACGCATCATCGATGTCCAAGTTTTTCTAAGGAGCATGGCGGAATTCAAAATTTTTAACAGCGTTTGGGCGGAATTTTTCCCACCCGAAAGTGAAAAATTTCCCACCCGAACCACCGTAGAAATCGGAACCCTTTCAGACGCTATTCGAATGAAAGTCGTCGCGGAACCGGGACCTGCCGGCTTCAGTATCGCGGCGGAACAAGTCAGGGAAGCGCTTCGGGATTATTGGGCAAACGGTCAACGTGATCCCACGCATTATTTTAAGGAGCTCTTTTATTTTCGATTTGCGCTTATGAAGCGCCGCGGGATGTACTCCTTTAATACGGCATGGTGGAATGCACTAAAAGGTGCACGACAAGATAATGGCAAACCCATCTTTGAAAAGTTGGCCGAAATTTTAGCGGATAAGGTTCATACCGCACTGATGAGCGCCGAAGCTCGTGAAATTATCGAGCGTGTTGGCGATGCCAAGCAAATATCGTACGAAGACGGGCGAGCGCTACGACGCATTATTCATAAATCATTATTTAAATTGGATGGTTTTTACGGCGAGAAGATGGTCTCGGGTATCTTGACGGCATTGGTTTCTGCCGGTTTTCTTCCTGCTGCGTTTAATCCGGAAAACCCGCCTTTGCCGTTTGTGCCCGTAGAGCCGTCACCGAATCTATCGAACGGCAACGCCTATTTAGATCTCGCCAAAAAAACTACGAACATTTTAAAAGACGATAAAGGTGAAATGCAGCGCCTGGTTCGTTTAATTCTTGAGAAGACGGGCGTAAGTCCATTTGCTGCGCTAAAGCTTGCCCTAGGCAGAGATTCTCTCGACGCTCTGCCTTTAGATCGTACGAAAGACCCCGAGCGGTTTTCCGATCCCGAAGCCTGGGTCGCCAAAAATTTTCCTCTGCGTCCGCCGATCTACACAGAATCCATAAGCGAACAAGGTAAA
>Ga0209515_10004335_pt1 | contig 19247 bp, 19 predicted proteins | sample Subgroupgradi54m_FD_187454 | JGI IMG/M metagenome (GOLD analysis project Ga0209515, IMG submission 187454) | Subsurface groundwater microbial communities from S. Glens Falls, New York, USA - GMW60B uncontaminated upgradient, 5.4 m (SPAdes)... ...
GCCAGGGGACACCATCCGGGCCGTCACGAGCCTGGAGGACGTTTACCCCAAGACGGGCCGCGCCGGCACCATGGTGTTCATTGTGTGGAAGACGGAGCTCACGAACCAGAACGGCGAGGTGATAGCCGTGGCGCGCGAGTCCTTCGTCCGGCGTTAGGCATCACCGGCCCACGCCGAGCTACCGGGATCAAGCCTATCTCTCTGAAGGAGTTGCCCATGATGACGGCCAAGGCGATTTACCTGGAGGACATAGAGATTGGCGATGAGTTGCCTGCCCAAAGACAACGGGTCACGTTAGAGCGCGTCCTGGCCTTTCTCAACTCCTACCCGAACCCCTCCATGGCGGACCGTCCCAACCGGTTCAATAACGTGGAGCAGGCGAAAAAGGAAGGGTTGCCCGGCCCCATCGTCCCCGGCGTCATGAGCATGGCCCTGATCTCCACGATGCTCACCGACTGGTCTCCCACCGTCCGGTTCAAGATGATGGACGCCATCTTCCGGCAGGTGGTCCCGCAGGGGACAGAGGTCAAAGTGTACGGGGTGGTCACCGACAAGAGCGAGGAGCGGCAGGAGGTGGAGGTGGACCTGTACGTGGAGCCCCTGGATGGCCAGCCCTTCATTCGAGGGAAGGCGGTGGTGGGAGTGCCCTCGCGCGGGGGGTAGAAGAAGCGGAGGCAACGCCTGAGCTGCTCCTCCTTTCCCGCCCCATGGTGCTTAACCTAGATACAGGTTTGGTTGTTTCGAGAGCTGGGTGGCGCAATAAACCGAGTGAACGGCTCTCGTCGAAAACCCGTCTGCCGAGTTTAACCCACGTAGAATAGCCTACAAGGTTCGAATCCCGTTTGGCCCGCTAGCTACTCGGCCGTTCACGGGGCGCCGTGATCGCTGTCTTTAGATACCTGAAGCCCCAGCCGCGTCTGATACTGGCAATGAAGGAGTGGCCCATGGCCAGGCTGCCCTACCTGAACCTGGAAAACCTGTCGCCCGAGCAGCGGGCCCGCATCCAGTTGGTCGTGGGGCCCAACGGTACAGTGGGAAGGCCTTTCCAAGTCCTGCTGCATAGTCCCGAGGCCGCGGCCCGGTACCTCAGCCTCAGCAACTACTCCCGGGAGGCCTCCTCCATAGACCCCCAGACCCGCGAGATGGTCATCCTGGCCACGGCCCGGGAGTGGAACAGCCAGTTCATCTGGACGGCCCACGAGGGACTGGCCCGCCGCGTGGGCGTGGACGAGCACATTATCACCGCCATCCGGGACCGGAAGGCACCCCGTGGGCTCCTGCCCAAGGACGCCGTCTTCGTCCAGTTCACCCAGGAGCTCCTGCGGGACCGGAAGGTCGGGGACACCACCTTTCAGGCCGTGGAGCACCTGGTGGGGCCCCGAGGCGTGGTGGACCTGACCCTCCTCGTCGGCTCCTACACCATGCAGGCCCACACCCTAGCGGCTCTGGAAGTGGATCTGGATGACGGGGTGCAACCGCTCCTTCCCGTATAGGTCCTCAGCGTGCGCCTGAGGCCGCCGCGTAGGAGGAGTGCTCGGAGTGGCCCTGATCTCCACGATGCTCACCGATTGGTCCCCCACGGTCCGGTTCAAGATGATGGACGCCATCTTCCGCCAGGTGGTTCCGCAGGGGACGGAGATCAAGGTGTACGGGGTGGTCACCGACAAGAGCGAGGAGCGGCAGGAGGTGGAGGTGGACCTGTACGTGGAGCCCCTGGAGGGCCAGCCCTTCATCCGCGGGAAGGCGGTGGTGGGAGTGCCTTCGCGAGGGGGCTAATGTCCTGTTCTTGAAATACGCAACAGGATTGTCATTGCGAGGAGGCGGAGCCGACGAAGCAATCTGGAGGAGGGGAGGTCCCCACGGCCAGATTGCCACGGCCCTCCGGAGCCTGTGGTGAGGCTCTCTCGAACCATCGGGCCTCGCAATGACAATGGCGGCCAACTTTGAGGACACCCTGCTAGGATGGTCGGAGGCGACGCCTAAGCTGCCAGGGCCCACCCTGCCCCTGGCCTACCTCCCGGCTGCTTGGCGGTCGAGGTCGAAGTCGCCATCGTAGAGGGTGTACAGGCGCTCCAGGTCCTCGGGGCAGAGGTCCTCGCTGTCAGAGGCTGCGGCGTACTCGGCAAGCTGCTCCGTGGTCGTGATGTTCGGGAGCACCGAGGCGATGGTGGGCTGGGCCAGGACGAACCGGATGGCGGCCTGGGCCAGGGTGAGGTCGTGGTGCTCCGTCAGGAAGAGGGCTTGCCGGCGCTTGCGCATGGCCTCCTCCAGCCACTCGCGCTTGCGAAGGGCCCGGTGGTCCCCCTGGGCGAAGGTGGGCGTCTCGGTGAACTGGTCTGTGAGCACCTCGGAGGCGTGCGGCACCCGCGCCAGGAGCCCCACCTTCTCCTCCTCGGCAATGGGAAAGAAGCGACGGGCCGGCTGCTGTTCCAGGATGCTGTAGATGATCTGCGCTGAGGGGGCCTTGCGCCGCCTCATGGCCACCTCCCCCTCCTCAAACCACCCGATGTCGGGCCCCAGGGCCACTCCCCAGGAGAGCACCTTGCCCTCCCGCGCCAGGTCCTGCAGTACGCCGAACAGGTCCTCCTGCTCCAGGGCGCTCATCTTGGGGTTGTGAAGCTGGTACAGGTCAATGTAGTCCGTCTTTAGGCGGCGAAGGCTCTGCTCGCAGGCGTAGCGGACGAACTTGGGGGACCAGTCCTGGGGGCGCTCTCGATGGCCCTCCCGCGCCGTGTTGTTGTAGAAGTCGTACCCGAACTTGGTGGCGAGGACCAGCTCGTGACGATGGCGGGGAAAGGCCCTGGCAAGAATCTCCTCGCCCCAGCCCTCGCCGTAGGTGTCCCCGGTATCAAAGAGGGTGACGCCCAGATCGAAAGCCTTCTGGAGGAGGGCGATGCCGTCGGCGGGTTCAATCTTCCCCCACCAGTTGGTGCCGACGGTCCACACCCCGAACGCCACCTCAGAGACATCTATCCCCGTGGCTCCCAGTCGGCGGTACCTCATTGCGACCTCCAGATAGGGTACATGGAAGGAATCCTAGATGGGAAGCGGCCACCCCTCACGTTATCCCGATGGGTGAGAGTGGACCCCGGCCTTAGCTCTAACGTCTGTCCTAGAGCACCTGACGTGTCGTGGGTCCAGGGCACGCCCTGGCTACCCCTGGGGGCGGGGGCGCCGTCGAGACGGCCTGGGGGAGACGGCGGAAGCGGCGCGAGGCGGCCTTCCCCTGCGCCGACGCGCTGGCGGTGACGCCGCGCCCTCCATGAGGAAGGCCAGAAAGGCCTGTTGGGCCGCCGTAAGGTGTTTGTCCTTGCGGTAGACGATGGAGAGGGGCCGGGTGCAGCGCCAGCCCTCCACAGGGAGAACGGTGAGTAGGGAGGCAGCCAGCTCGGGCCCGAGCGCATGTCGCGAGACGAGCCCCAGGGCAGAGCCGGCGGCCACGGTACGCTTGAGGGCCTCGTTGCTGCTCACCTGGACCACACCCTTGATCCGGATCCCCTGCTCCTGAAGGTATGCCTCGGCGATCCTGCGGGTGGCGGAGCCCTCCTCACGCTGGACGAAGGGCTGGCCTTCCAGGGCCTTCATGGGCACGACCTTCTGCTGGGCCAGGGGATGAGAAGGCGCCGCGATGATCACGATCTCATCCTGAACGTAGGGCTCCACCACCAGCTCCGGGTCCTCCACCTTAGACCCCACCACAGCCAGGTCCATCTCCCGCCGCTGGATCTGCTGGACGATGCGCTGGCTGTTGGCGATGTGGAGGGCCACCTCGACGCCTGGGAAGCGCTGCTGGAACCTGCCGATCAGGGCAGGTAGGACGTACTCCCCTGGCGTGGTGCTGGCGCCCAGGGTGAGGGTGCCAGCCCGGACCCCCCGGAGGTCCGCCAGGACCTGCTGCATCTCATCCGACAGGGCAAAGAGGCGTTGGGCGTAGTCAAACGCGATACGGCCTGTCTCGGTGAGCTGGTGATCGCCCCGGCGCCGCAGGAGGAGGGGAGTCCCCATGGTCCTCTCCATCTCCCGAATCTGGATGGACACGGCGGGCTGGCTAATGGAGAGCTGCTGGGCAGCCTTCGAGAAGCTCCCTACCCGAGCCACGGTGTAAAAGATGTACAGTTGGTGAAAATTCAGTGGGGCAGGCATTGGAGCGTATTATAGCCTAACTGTTGTCTTTTGTAACTATAGTAACTCTGGACGCCCCGCAGGTATAGAAACCCGCCTCCTTCCCAGCGGCGTTGAGGTTATTCATGATGCAATGCTTTGCCACGCCCGCATGAAAGCGCCAGGGCGTGTGCGCGTGGTTCGACACGCTCACCACGAACGGAGGAACTCTGAACTTGGCGCGCTTCGCCAAAAGCGGGGGTTGTCCTCGGGCAAAGGTAGGGGCGTAGCATGCTACGCCCCTACAGGGCCGCAGGGCGGGGCGAAGATCGCCAGCGGTCCGCATACTCGCCCTGAGCCGATTTAATGACGGGCAGCCATTTTCTGAGCAGAGCGAAAGACCTTACTGAACGTGGGTGCAGGTCGAAGACACCCGACTTGTCGGTAGCACGCCCTGCCTTCCTATGGAGAGACGTGGGGGAGAGGCGCCTCCAGCAGCTCTCGTACGCTCCTTGCCCGGTGGCCAAGCATCCGCAGCAGGTTTTCGCCTGTCTGGCGTGTCACCTCATCCAGGCTTATGCCCTTCAGTTGGGCCACGGCCTGGGCCACCTCCACCACGTGACGGGGCTCCGTCCAGCTCTCCCGGCGGCGTTTGAAGGGCTGGGGGTAGGCGTCGGTCTCCAGGACGATATGCTCCAGGGGAAGCCGCCGCACCACCTCTTGAAGGTCAGGAAGGCGCAAGAGGGGGCGGGCCAGGGAGATGAAGAAGCCCAGCTCGATGCAACGGTACGCCGTCTCCTCGTCGCCCTGGAAGTAGTGGGCCGCTCCTCCCACCTCCTGGGCCCCCGCCTCCTTCAGGACATCCAGGATGTGCGGGTAGGCGAGGCGAGCGTGGTAGATGATGGGGAGCCCCACCTCCCGGGCAAGCCGGATGTGGGCCCGAAACACCTGCTCCTGCAAAGCGGCGTCGGGGGCGCCTTCCATGCCGTCCAGGCCCACCTCGCTGATGGTGACCACTCGAGGGTCCGCCGCCAGGTCCCGCAGGGCGCGGTAGGTGGCATCGTCCACAGGCCCCTTCACATCCATGGGGTGGATACCGACGCCAGCGAACACCCGGGGATCGGCCCCTGCCAGCTCCACGCAGCGGCGGCTGGACTCCAACGTTGTGCCAGCCACAATCACACCGGCCACTCCCGCCCCATTGGCCCGCTCCAGAATAGACGGGACCTCGGGGTGGGGGTACTGGTCCAGGTGGGTGTGACAGTCGAAGAGGCGCAAGACGCCAATCTCCTAAAAGGCCCAAAGGGCTTGCTGCTCTGGGCAGAAAAGGCCGTTTCATCGGCGAGAAACTTATTGTAGTTCGGAGAGCGAGGCCAGTATAGTAAAGGTATAAGGGAGAAGCAACAAGATTTTTCCCAAAACACAAAGCTAGGAAGGGACCACCGTGACCGCCATCCCCAAGCTCCTCACGAATCTCGCCGCCGCCACTGCCCTGGTGATCCTGATAGCCGTGGGGTGCACCACTCCCGCTCCCACCGCCACCACCGCCCCCACGCCCCCGACCCCTGTTCCGCCCACTGCCACACCAGCGCTCGCTCCCCCACCACCGCTGGTGATGGGCGAGGCCCGCGTTATCACCATCGCCTCGCCCGCGGCCCCACCCCACTTCGACGTGCACCAGACCTTCTCGCCCGCCCTCCATCGGAGTGGCCCAGGGCTGGTGTACAGCCGGTTGCTCCGCTTCCGCTCCGAGGCCGAAACTCACACCTTCGCGCTAGGGATCGAGTGCGACCTCTGCCTCAGCTGGCAGCAGGTGGACCCCGTGACCTACCGGTTCCAGTTGCGACGGGGCGTACATTGGCCGGACCTGTCGCCCGTCTACGGAAGGGAGTTGACCGCTGACGACATCATCTACAGCTACCAGCGGCAGGCCACCCCTGGATGGGAGAACGCCGCTCTGCTGCGCAATCTCCAGGGTTTTAACCGGCTGGACCCCTACGTCCTGGAGATCAAGACCAAGAGCCCAGACGCCGACTTTCTGGTAGCGCTTGCCGACGGCCACAGCAAGATCGTCGCGCGAGAGGTGGTGCAGGAGTACGGCGATCTCCGCAATGCTCCGCCCATGGGCACCGGGCCCTGGCGGTGGCAAGGCGGCGCCAAGGGGGTGGAGTCCACGCTGGAGCGCAACCTCGACTACTACGAGGAGGGCGTCCCCGCCGCCGACCGCCTGCACATTCAGATCATTCCCGAGCTGAACGCACGCTTCACCGCCCTGGCAGTGGGGAATCTGGACCTGGCCGACGTTCCTCCCTCCAGGGCCGCTACCCTGAAAGAGGGCTACCCGGACCTGGGGCTTCTGGAGGTGAACCACTACGGCCAGGGGACGGAGCTCACCATCAACACCCGTGTGTCTCCCCTTCAGAACGTGATGGTGCGCCAGGCCTTGTTCCAAGCCCTGAACCCGTGGCGCTATCTGGAAGGCGCCAAGGGGGAGGTGTTCAGCGGTCTGGGGGCGCCCTTAGAGAGCAAGGAGTGGCTTCTGCCGGAGGAGGCGCTTCGATCCTACTGGGGAGCCCCCGACAAGGCGCGGGACCTGCTCCGCCTGGCGGGGGTACAACCCTCGGTGACGCTGACTGTGGCCGACTACGGTGATGCCTCTCTGGCCTTGGCGGAACGGGTGGCCCAAGACCTGCAGGCAGCGAGCTTTGGCGTGGAGAAGCGCATTGTGAACCCGGTAGAGTACGCAAACCTGGTGTGGAGCAAGGGGCAGTTCGCCGTCGCCCTGGGGCCGCTTGCGCCCATGACGACGCCTAACGATTACCTGCTGGGCGTCCTCCACAGCAAGGGGGCCGCCAACTTCACCGGCTACCATGACGCGGAGCTGGACCGCCTTCTGGAGGCCCAGGCCACCGCCACGGACCCCGTGGGCCGCCAGGCCCTCATTCGTGAGATCCAGCGGCGGGCCCTGGACAGCGCCGTGCGCTTTATGGTGGTGACCCAGACGTCGTATTGGGCGTGGCAGCCCCGGGTGACGGGTTTTCACCCCAACCTGGCCGGCTACGAGTACTTCTACTACTCCCGTATCTCGGTGCCTAGGCCTGAGTCTGGAGGGTAGCTCTAGCCCACGCTCAGGGGCCTTTGGGGGGGCGATACCTGTGGCTTCCAAGCTCCCCCTTCGAACAAAGGCGTAGGCCGAGCGGTCTCCGCTTCCTGATGTAGGGGTGAGGGCATGGGGGTGTCCCCTAGGCCCCCGGCAGGGAACCCACCGTTCCCGGCACCCTCCTGAGGGCCCCAAGCTGAGCTGTTCCTGTCAATCACTTTGCGTAGAGTGGGTCCAGGTCGAAGACACTCGACTTGTCGGTGGCTCGCCCTGCCGCTATCTCCGGGCAGGCGCAAGGCCCCGCTTGTCCATGAGCCGATGCATCTCCCCCTCGATGAGGAAGAAGTCCCGCTGGGGGAGCAGGTGCAGGTCCTCCTGAAAGGCCAGGTACCACTCCTCTGGGACCCACCGTCGCACGTAGTAGAGGGTCGGGCCTAGCTGCCGGGCCTCCAGGAACTCCTTCTCTTCCAGCACCGCGTTGGGCTTAATCCGCACCCGGTACGGGAAGTCCTCCTGGGGGTTTTCGTCCTGCCAGAGGGGCCGGTGGTCCTCGGTGAAGGGGGAGGTTATGGTGGCGGTGGCGGCGAACTTCCGATCATACCGGAGGTAGTACAGGAGGCGGTCCTTGGGCACCATGCGCTGGGTCTTGCGCCGGTGCCTGGCTCTGAATCCCTGGACCGTGAACCCCTGCTCCTTCGTAGTGCGGTAGTTCTCAGGGGTGGTGACCAGCATCCAATAGTTGGGCATGTGGGTGTGTCCTTCTGGAGATAAGTGGGGCCACAACGGCCGTTGACGCCTCTATTGTAGCACGCCCTCGCCGCCAGGCCCGGCGGAGGCAAGGCGATCGGCGGGTTGGCCTTGGTGAAGTAAACTGTAGGTCTCGCCAGCGGTGAAGTACACTAGTGCCCTGTCCCTGAAGTCTCAGCACATTGAGTGCACCCTCTCCAAGGGCGTATACCTCACCCCCTGGCCCCCTCTCCTGCAGGAGAGGGGGATACTATATCTGGGGGTGTCCCCCAGACCCCCGGGAAAGGGGGCACTGCCCCCTTTCCGATTCCCCGGGATTCTTCGGCGAATCTCTAAGACGGGACACTAGTACTTGCTTGCATTAATACCAGGTCATTCGGTCCTGGGGAGTCCAGGGGGGCGAAGCCCCCTTGGCGGGGGAACTGGGGGCGCCCCCCAGAAATCTTGAAATTCCCCCTTCCTGGCCAGGAAGGGGGTAGGGGGCTGGTCGAAAGGGTTTTTCAGTGGCCCAGGCCTATCCCTGGCTGGGTTCCCAGGCGGGCGCTTGGAGCTGCCTCATGACGCTGACCATCTCCAGGGCGGCGAGCGCGGCATCGTAGCCCTTGTTGCCCGCCTTTCCGCCCGCCCGGTCAATGGCTTGCTGGGTGTCGTTGGTCGTCAGGATGCCGAAGACAACGGGAACGCCTGTGGTGAGGGCTACCGAGCTCACCCCTTTGGCTGCCTCGGCGGCCACGTAGTCAAAGTGAGGGGTTTCCCCTCGGATAACGGCGCCCAGGCAAACAACGGCGTCGCACTGGCCCGAGGCGGCCATCTGGCGGGCTGCCTGGGGCACCTCAAAGGCGCCTGGCACCCATACCACGGTGATGTCCTCTTCCCTAACCTGGTGAAGGCGAAGGGCCTCAAGGGCCCCCTCCAACAGCCTGCGGGTGACAAACTGGTTGAAGCGGGCTACCACCACTCCAACCCGCAAGCCTTCTCCCTTCAGGCTCCCTCGGACCTCTCTCACCAACCGAACTCTCCTCGCCCTTCGTCCATGTCGCCGCGGCCCAGGCCTGTTGGCGCTTCATTCACCCAATCATCGATCTGTTGCCAGTCTACGGCACGGCGGTCGGGGGCGGGGTCCGAAGGGCCTGGGTTGGGGGCCGGGTTCCGGTCAACCTTTTCCAGCAGGTGTCCCAGCTTCTCCCGCTTGGTCTCCATGTAGCGGTGGTTCTCGGGGGTCTCGGGCGCAATGATGGGAACGCGCTCCACCAGCTCCAAGCCAAAGCCCTTGAGGCCCACCATCTTTTTGGGGTTGTTGGTGAGGAAGCGGAACTTGCGGACGCCCAGGTCCAGGAGGATCTGGGCGCCGATGCCGTAGTAGCGCAGGTCTGGGGCGAATCCCAGCTTCAAGTTGGCCTCTACCGTATCTAGCCCCTGGTCCTGGAGGGAGTAGGCGCGGACCTTGTTGTGGAGGCCGATGCCCCGCCCCTCCTGGCGCATGTAGACGAAGACCCCGGTGTCCTCCCGCTGGATGGCCTGAAGGGCCAGGGCGATCTGGGCGCCACAGTCGCAGCGGTGGCTGCCGAAGACGTCCCCGGTAAGGCACTCGCTGTGGACTCTGACCAGGGTGGGTTGCTCCGGGTCGACCTTCCCTTTGACCAGGGCCACGTGCTCGTCGGCGTCCACGTCGCTCTTGTAGGAGTAGATTGTGAACTCGCCGTACCTTGTGGGAAGACGAGCTTCCGCTACCCGCCGCACCAGCTTTTCATGGCGCCGCCGGTGGGCGATGAGGTCCGCCACGGTGATGATATTGATGCCGTGCTCCCGGGAGAACTCCTCCAGGTGGGGCATCCGGGACATGGTGCCGTCCGGATGCATGATCTCGCAGATGACGGCGGCGGGATACAGTCCGGCCAAACGGGCAAGGTCCACGCTGGCCTCGGTCTGGCCCGCTCTCACCATGACCCCCCCATCGGCGTACCGAAGGGGGAACAGGTGCCCTGGCCGGGCCAGGTCCTCAGGCTTGGTGTCTGGGTCGATCATGGCTAAGACCGTGGCCGCCCGGTCGTAGGCGGAGATGCCGGTGGTGGTCCCCTTTTTGGCGTCTACCGTGACGGTGAAGGCGGTCCCCAGCCTCGCCGTGTTCTCTGAGACCATGAGGGGAACCTGAAGCTCGGCCAGTCGCTCCCTGATGAGGGGCATGCAGACCAGGCCCCGGCCGTATTTGGTCATGAAGTTGATGGCCTCGGGCGTTATCTTTTCCGCCGCAAGGGCCAGGTCTCCCTCGTTCTCGCGGTCCTCGTCGTCGACAATGACGACGAACTTGCCTTCGCGAAACTCCTCAATGGCTTGTTCGATGCTGATGACCGCCATACTGACGCTCTCCTGGCGCGCAACCTACTACGATTTCAGCAAGACCCTTGAGGCCGCTATGACGGCTGCGCACCTTCTCGGTGGAGCAGGCTCTCTACGTACTTGGCCAGGATGTCCACCTCCAGGTTGACCGTATCCCCGGCCTTGCGAAGGCCCAGGTTAGTCTGCTGTTGAGTAAATGGTATCACGGAAACGGTGAAAGAAGAAGCGTCCCTACGGACAACGGTCAAACTTACCCCGTCCACCGCTATGAATCCCTTCTCCACAATGTAGGGTATCACGTTAGGAGGCGCCTGAAAGCGCATCAGGAGGGAGTTGCCCTCGGGTTGCACCTCCAGGACATTCCCCGTCCCATCCACATGCCCCTGGACAATGTGCCCTCCCAGACGTCCGTTGGCGGCCAGGGGTCGCTCCAGGTTCACCGGGTTGCCCACCTTCAGGGCGCCCAGGTTGGTGCGCCGCAGGGTCTCCGGGCTCAGGTCTACCGTGAAAACGCCGTCGCGCATGGAGGTGATGGTGAGGCAGGCGCCGTTGACGGCGATGCTATCGCCCAGATGCATCCCTTCCAGCGCCACCTGGGCTGCAACGGCCAGGGCGCCCTCTCCCGTCGCCCTGACGCTGCCTATCTCCTCCACGATGCCTGTGAACATTGTCACTTGCTCCTACCGGGGTGCTGAAAAACCCTTTCGGCCATCCCCCCGACCCCCTTCCTTCCAGGAAGAGGGCGGCTTTAGATATGGGGGACACCCCCATACCCCCATCAGAGGGGACTCCGCCCCCTCTGAACTCCTCCGCTCCGGGCCTTTTTGTGCAAAGCCTACCTAGGGCAGTACCCTATCACGAGCAGGTCCTCTCCAAGACGCTCCACCGTGACCCGCTGAAGGGCCAGCGCCTCAGCCATGTGGCGGATTCCGATTCCCCCCACAGGAGTCGGGGCCTGCCCCCCTCCAATGATGATGGGCGCAACGAAGGCCATCACCTTGTCCACCAGCCGCTGGTCGAAGAGGGCGCCCAGGAGCGTGCCGCCGCCTTCAACAATGACCGACGTGACCTCCCGCTGTCCCAAGAGGCGCAGGAGGGCGCGCAGGTCCACCCGGCCGTCCTCGCCAGGCAACGCCGCCACTTCGGCGCCCGCGCGCTCCAGGAGAGCCTTGCGTTCTGTCGAAGCGCGGGCCATGGCCACCAGGGTCTTCCCGGGCTGCGCGAGCAGCCTGGCAGTAGAGGGCGTGCGGCCTGTGCTGTCCACCACCACCCGCAGGGGCTGGCGCTGGTGGGGGGTGCCCGATGGGTCTCGATAGGTCAGGAGGGGGTCGTCGGCCAGGACAGTCTCGATGCCCACCAGGATGGCGTCGTAGACTCCCCGAAGGCGGTTGCTGTGCTGGCGCGCCTCCTCGCCGGTGATCCACTGGGAGTGGCCCGTGGCGGTGGCGATCTTGCCGTCCAGGCTCATGGCGAACTTGGCGACGACGAAGGGGAGGCCCGTGGTGATGTACCTGGCGTGGGCCTCGCCGAGCTGTTGCGCCTGCTCCGCCCCTTCTCCCAGGAAGGTGGGGATACCGGCCTCCTCCAGGGCTGCTTGCCCCTTGCCGGCCACCAGGGGGTTGGGGTCCAGGACGGCCAGGTGGACCTCGGCAACGCCAGCCTCGATCAGCGCCTGGGAGCAGGGGGGCGTCCTGCCGAAGTGACTGCAGGGCTCCAGGGTGACGTAAAGGGTTGACCCCCGGGCGCGCTCCCCGGCCTGGCGCAAGGCCACGACCTCGGCGTGGGGGCCTGGCGGCGGCTGGGTGACGCCCTCGCCCACCACTTGGCCGCCTTTGACCAGGACGGCCCCGACCGTGGGGTTAGGGCTGGTGGTCCCGAGCGCGCTGTGGGCCAGGGCGAGGGCCCGCTGCATGGGGCTGGTCACTGGGGTCTCCTAGGTTCGAGGATCGCGGTAGTCACGGTGCATGCGGCTGGGGGTGGGCTCCGTCTGGCCCTGGTACTTGCTCCCAAGGGAAGGGGACCCGTAGAGCCGCTCGGCCGGGGTGGTCAGCCGGAGGAAGGAGATCTGGCCGATCCTCATGCCGTAGTAAAGGGTGATGGGGAGGCGGGCCACGTTGGACAGCTCCAGGGTCAGGTGGCCCTTCCAACCTGGGTCCACGTAGCCGGCGGTGGAGTGGATGAGGAGCCCCATGCGCCCCAGAGAGCTCTTCCCCTCCAGCCGGGCCACCAGGTCGTCGGGGATTTCAATGTGCTCCAGGGTGCTGGCCAGGACGAACTCCCCAGGGTGCAGGATAAAGGGTTCGTCGGGGACCAGCGGCACCATCTCGGTGAGGTCATCCAACTGCTGCCGTATGTCAATGTAGGGGCGCCGGGAGTTGCGGAACACCAGAATCTTGTCGTCCATGCGGACATCCACGCTGGCGGGCTGAATGGACGTCTCGTCCAGGGGCTCGATAACGATCCTCCCCCTGGCCAGCTCCTCCCTGATGGTGCGATCGCTGAGGACCATGGGGCCTCCGTTTCTTCGTAGGGTGCTGAGAGTGTTCCTCAAGGGAATTGTAGCACGGCCCCAGGCGGCTGCAACGAGGGATGAGAACCTGTAGGGGCGAGGCATGCCTCGCCCTTACGGCCCTCCAGGACACCGCCCCCTAAAGGGGGCGGCATGATGCCCCCGCCTTCAGGCGGGGGTGTACAACAGAATCTTGGGATAGCGTTGAGCTCTACGTTATGGGATGGCGAAGGCGGCCTGGATGCTCACCGTGATCTCTATTTCGCCGCCGCTGATGGGGGTGGAACCATCGGCAAAGGCTGCCACCGCTGCTCTCTCATAGACCAGAGGAGCGGGGGTGCCGCCGGTCTCGGTGATGTAAAACAGCTTGCCCAGGGTGACGTTGGTCAGGGAGGCGAACTGCTGGGCCTTGGCCAGGGCGTCGCGCACCGCCGCCTCTCGGGCCTGGATGGCGTAGGGGCGCGGGTTCTCAAGCGTGAAGGAGATGCCGTTGGCCCTGATGAGGTCGCCTCCAGCCGCCACAGCGCTGTCCAGGAGAGGGCCGACGCGGTCCAGGGTGCGCACCTTCACGGTGACCTGATTGGTCACGACATACCCGACAATCCGGGGCTCGCTGTAGCGGTAGCTGCCCTGGAGCTTCTCTTCATACACGGTGATGGGCTGGATGTTGAAGTAGGCGGTGGCGATGTCTTTGTCGGCAACACCGCCCCTCTTAAGCGCCTCCAGCACCCGGTTCATGGCGCCCGCCGCCTGGTCCCTGGCGGCCGCCACGGTGGCGTCCCGGGCCTCCACGCCCAGGCTCAGCAGGGCCAGATCGGGCGCGACGACCACCTTCCCCGTCCCGGCGACCCAGATGCCGCTTTGCCCGAAGCCGCCCAGGTCCGGCGAGACGTAGGACCCTCCAAGGGGGCGCAAGGAGCTTCCCGCCGAGGGCGCTCCTACCGCTCCGGACGGTAGGCCCCCTGGCGCTTCAGCCCCCACCGTGGCGCTCGGCGTTGGCGATGTGCAGGCTGTCACGGCCAGGGCGACTAACCCCAGGCCCAGAGCCAGGATCGTCCAATGAGCTGTACGCGTGTGCATGTTCCCCTCCTGTTCGTGGTCTACGTTCACTCTTAGAGACGTGCGACGTGTGGGGAAAGTTCCCCTCATAATGCTGGGGGTGCCCTCAAGGGCTCGGGGTTTGGATGTAGGGGGCGAGGCTCTTGCCCACTCATGGTTCGACAGGCTCACCACGAGCGGACAAGAGCCTATTCCGCTCACCCTGAGCTTGTCGAAGGGCGGCCTCTTTCCATTCATTGATCTTCGTGTCAGGGCGCCAGGCGGCTAGGGCTATCCCCTTACCCTGCGCCGCCGCCACAGCCACCAGACGCCGGATGTGACGGCCAGGAGTCCCAGGGCCCCCTGGAGCCAGGGCAACAGCGGGACTTGCAATGGGGGTTGCGCGGCCTCTGCAGGGGGTGGGGGAGGCACAGCGGTGGGTGTAGGCGCAGGGAGTGGCGTCTTTGTTGGTTCAGGCGTTGGGGCCTGTTTGGCGGGCGTGGGTGTTCCACCCTGAACGCCCATGATCCCCAGGGGGACGCCGACGGTGGGGGTGGGCTGGGGCACAGCTTGGGGCGCGGCCCCGGAATTCACCCGTCCTCCCTCGGAAAGGACATCGGTGGTTGGCCTGGCGACGGGGCGGGCCACCGGAGAGCCGATGAGGCCCGCGACCTCGCCCAGCATCAGCAATGCGAAGAGGGCAGCCGCCGTGGCCGTGGCCAGGGGCGCTCCCCAGCCAGGGGAGGCCCACGCCGTCCTTCGCTGAGGGGCCTGGGCAAGGGTGAATGACCGGGGCGGGGCCACCTGGGGCAGCCCGCGCACTGCTTGAACGGTGGCACGGAGCTCCTCCTGGTAGCGGCGGCAGGCCGCGCAGGAGGCCAAATGCCCCTCTATCCGCTCCCTTTCCCGTTGGCTCACCTGGCTATCCAGGTAGGAGGAGAGGAGATCTCGCACCCTTTGGTGGCTTATGGGTTCACTTGGACGTCGAAACACGCTCTGTTTCCTCTTCTATAAGACGCCCGTTAGGGCTCAAGGGTTCCTCGCGTAGCCAGGAGGTGCTCTCGGAGCTGAGACCTGCCTCTGCTGAGGCGCGACTTGAGGGTGCCTAGAGAGACGCCCATCGCACGGGCCGCCTCGCCGTAGTCCAGGCCCTGGAGGTCCACGAGGAGCACGGCGATGCGGTGGTCGTGGCTCAGTTGGTTGAGGGCTTGCTGGACCTCTCGCTGGACCTCTCGGCGAAGGGTGTACTCCTCGGGAGTCGGGGACGGGGAGACACTCCTGTCCCCCGACGTCTCCACCATCTCCTCCAGGGACTGCTCCTGGTGGCGCTTCCGCTTGCGGAGGACGTCGCGGCAGGCGTTGGCCGTAATGGTGAGGAGCCAGGCCTTGAAGCTGCCCTCGCGGTACTGCCCCAGGGCGCGATAGGCCGACAGGAAGACCTCCTGGGTCACGTCCTCGGCCGTTGCCCCGTAGCTGAGCATCCGGAGGGCCAGGTTGTACACGGGGCCCTGGTACTGCTCCACCAGTTGGTTGAAGGCCGTCAGGTCGCCCTGGCGGCTCCGTTGCACGAGGTCCTGCTCCACCTTTGCCCTTGTTCCCTCCGCGGCCCACCCGGTTGTACTCCAGGGTACCGAAAAGGGCCGCAGGGCGCTACCATCCTCAGGGGTCTCATCTGCGCTGTTAGTGAAAGGGTATAATAGGGAGAGTTCGTTCTGAGAGGGTGCCGACGTGGTGCGATTCCTCCGCGAGACCCTAGAGGTGGTGGTCCTGGCCCTGCTGCTGTTCCTGGGCCTGCAGGCCTCGGTCCAGAACTATCGCGTGGAGGGCTCCAGCATGGAGCCCACGCTGGAGAATGGCGAGTATCTCCTGGTGAACAAGCTGGGTTATATGCACTTCGATCTGGCTCGGGTGGAGGCCGTTCTCCCCGGGGTGATGGATGGCCGCGCCTCCACCAGCTATCTGCTCCACCCGCCACAGCGGGGAGATGTCATCGTCTTCCATGCTCCTCCGGACCCCGATCGAGACTTCGTCAAGCGGGTGATCGCCTTGCCGGGCGAGACCGTCGTGGTCCGACGAGGGCAGGTCTACGTCAACGGGGTGCTCTTGCCGGACTCCTACCAGGTGGCAGGCACCTTCGATTCCACGGAGCCCTACACGGTGCCGCCTAACCGCTACTTTGTCATGGGGGACAACCGGAACCACAGCAACGATTCACGCCACTGGGGCCCGGTGCCTGCTGAGAACATTGTTGGGAGGGTCTGGTTCACCTACTGGCCGAGGGACAGGATCAGCTTTCTCCCCTAGGTCATCCATCTCCGCTCGGACATGTTCACCCTAACTGGGCGGAGCAAATGGGGAGTCCAGAGGGGCGAAGCCCCGGAGCCTGCCCTGAGCGAAGCCGAAGGGGTGGGGGTCTGGGGGTATCCCCCAGATATAATTCCCACCCCCTTCCTGCAAGGAAGGGGGTCAGGGGGATGGTCGAAAAGGGTTTTTCAGCAACCTGCTCTCCATTGCTCAGACTCCTCTCTCCAATAGGTGAGGTTCGTGATGAAGGTCGCGGGACAGGAGGCCTTTGCCCAGGCGCTGGGGGAGCCGGTGCGCTACTTTTGGGCAGGGGCAGGCCCTCCGGTGGTGCTCATCCACGGCCTGGGAGAGGCGGCCCTGGTGTGGCATGGGAACATGCCGGCCTTGGCGTCCCAATTCACGGTGTACGCCCCCGATCTCCCGGGCCACGGCCGCTCGGGGAGGGCACATCCTCCGTATACCCCCGAACAGGGAGCTGCCTTTGTCACGGCGTTTTTGGATGGCCTGGCTATCCCCTCGGCCCACCTGGTGGGCAACTCGCTGGGGGGTCTGCTGGCCCTTCAAGTGGCCCGGGACAACCCTGGTCGGGTCCGCTCTCTGGTGTTGGAGGACAGCGCAGGACTGGGACGAGAGGCCGCCGGGTTCCTGTGCGCCATGGCCCTCCCAGGCGTGGGCGAAGGGATGGCTCGCCCCAGCCTGGGGTCTATTCGCCGTTTGATGCGTATCCTGTTCTACGATCCCGCGCTCATTCCCAACGGCCTGGTGGAGGCCCTGTACCAGGAGCGACGGCGTCCAGGAAACAAGGAGGCATTGCTGCACATCTTGCGGGCAGGGGTGACGGTGCGGGGCGTGAGGGCCGCTATTGTGCTGAAGGACCAGCTCTCCTCCCTCTCTGTTCCAACTCTGGTTATGTGGGGACGCCAGGACCGCGTCTTTCCGGTGGCCCACGGCGAGGAGGCAGCTCGCCGTCTGCCGCAGGGAAGACTGCACGTATTTGAGGAGTGCGGCCACTGGCCCCATATTGAGCGCCGGGAGGAGTTTGACCAGGTGCTGGCGGTCTTCCTGGTGGAGCAGGAGGTCCGGTTGTCCCAGGCAGGAGGGGGCTCCCGCTCTAGCGGATAGGCGAAGAGGACTTCCCGCTCATCCTGACATGAGCGTACGCCACCCAAAAACATCCTGTCATCCGGTGGTGCGGTCATCGGAGTCGATAACTGGGTTAGACGACTCCAGGCCGCGTGATAGTGGTCCTCCCTAACGTATTGCGCTACCAACTGGTCTGTACTACTCTTGATCGGGCATTGGTTGGTATTCAGCCGGTTGATGTATAACGCCCCGTTTGGGGTAGTATTGTGCAGAAATGCAGTCTAATCAGAAGTTAGGCCACACGCACGAGTGCATCGCGCAATCCCCCCAACCGCGAAACCGTTCGGTGGCAATATGAACTCGTTGACCATACTGAAGCGCCCGAGCGCCTTCCTTCCCTTGGCGATGTCCCTCGGTGCGCTGGCCACGGTCTTGGTTTTCCTCGCCTTGCACGGTCCGGCGCCCCAGGCAGACGAGGGTGCAGCTGCCCATATCTGGCAGCTCCTCATGGCTGGCCAAGTACCCATCGTATTGTTTTTTGCGATCAAGTGGGTGCCGCAGTCACCAAGACAAGCCGTGGCCATTCTAGCCGCGCAAGTTGGCGCTGCACTAGCGGCGATGGCGCCCGTTTTCTTGCTCCGTTGGTAACGATGGTGCGCTGAAGCCTGTGGCGTGTTGCCTTTCGACTTCAAGGTCGACGAGAACCTCCCCAGTGAGATCGCCCAGCTTCTATCGGAGGCACTATGGCTGAGAGGAAACCTGCAAAGAAGGGCGCGCAGAAGTCCGCCAAGAGCACCACCGCGATCGGCAAGACGTTCAAGGGATTCACGGACGAGGAACGAGTCGCGATGAAGGAGCGCGTCCAAGAGTTGAAGGCGGGCGCGCGCCGCGGTCCGCGCGCGAACAAGGCGGACGGGGAAAGCGCCGTGCTCGCGAAGATCGCCGAGATGCCGGAACCGGATCGGGCCATGGGCAAGCGGCTCCATGCTATCATCAAAGCCAGCGCGCCAGCCCTCTCGCCGAGACTCTGGTACGGGATGCCCGCGTATGCCAAGGACGGCAAGGTCGTCTGTTTCTTCCAAAGCGCGCAGAAGTTCAACACGAGGTACGCGACGTTAGGCTTCAGCGACGCGGCGAACCTCGACGAAGACGCCCTGTGGCCGACCGCCTTCGCGCTGAAGGAGCTGACTGCCGCCGAAGAGGCAAGGATCGGCGCGCTCGTGAAGAAAGCGGTGAGGTGAGGACTGAGCTCGCCACTGAGCCCCGCCCTAGGGTCTTCCGTAGCTCCGACAAACTCAACGATCTCATCCTCCTTGCTGAATACGAGGACGCGGCAAGGGCGCGCCAGCTCTTCCAGTCGGCCGAGTTCCGTGAAGCAACCCAGTGAGCTGGGGTCACGGCACCGCCCGAAGTGACGATGGCCGACCAAGTCCATCAGGTTCCGGCCTAACTGGTTCACGCTTCGGTTTGGTTCGAGCGGTACATTTCCCCGAACCCAGCACCCAACCGCGCAGGACCACGTGCTGGCCGGGCGGCTCATGTCGAGGCCGTTAGCCCGACCAGGATTAGGAATAGGAGATCAGATGAGCGAGACTTCGTACTAGGTGTACGCGCTGAAGGACCCTCGCACTTCGCCCGCGCGCCCATTCTACGTCGGCAAGGGCGAGGGGAAACTCGCCAGAGATGGTGCTTCGAAGCGACACATCGCCAAGGTGGCATGAGCGGGCTTTTGGGCAAGGCTGTAAGGGACTTCTTCCTTTTCTATGTTAGAAGCTGGCATCATCCTGGCGGTGACCTACACGGGCATCGCCGTCACGCGCCTTCCGCGACTGAACCTGGACCGCCCGGCCGCGGCCCTTCTTGGGGCCGTCCTCATGATACTGGCGGGGGTCCTGACCTTTCAGGAGGCCGTTGCCGCAGTAGACTTCAACACCCTGGCCCTCCTCTTTGGCATGATGCTCCTGGTGGCGGTCCTCCAGCGAGGGGGGTTCTTTGAGGTGCTGGCGGCCAGGGCGGTGGCGGTGGCGA
>Ga0209515_10004336_pt1 | contig 19244 bp, 13 predicted proteins | sample Subgroupgradi54m_FD_187454 | JGI IMG/M metagenome (GOLD analysis project Ga0209515, IMG submission 187454) | Subsurface groundwater microbial communities from S. Glens Falls, New York, USA - GMW60B uncontaminated upgradient, 5.4 m (SPAdes)... ...
TACAGTGATCGTGCTTGACCGGATAAATGCTGGAGCTGTAGTGATGGCCGGTGTCGGTGATCACGTCGAGCGCCCACAGGTTGTGCTTGCCGATGGAAAAGCTGGGTGCGCGGTAGCCGCGTATCGGCTGGCCGCCAATGTCTTCGAGCAAGCTTTTGGCGCGCAGCAAATCGTCGCGCATTTGCGCCGGGGTCAGGTCGCTGAGGCGCTCGTGCGCGTAGCCGTGGCTGGCCAGTTCATGTCCGGCGGCAACAATCTTTCGAATGACTTGCGGATAACGTTCGGCCACCCAGCCCAGAGTGAAGAACGTGGCCTGCGCTTGATGCTGCGCGAACAATTGCAGGATGGCATCGACATTGCGCTCGATGCGGCAGGGGCGCGATTCCCAACTGTTGCGGTCGATCTGTGACGACAGCGCCCAGACCTGGAAATAATCTTCCACATCGACGGTGAGGGCATGCTTGAGCGTATTGTTGCGTGTAGCGGCTTTCATGCGGCACGCTCCGCATAAAGCGTGCGCCAGAGATGCGCGGCGATGCGTTCGGCGGCACGGCCGTCCCACAGTTCCGGCATGCGGCCGCGCTTGCCGCCGTGTTGCAGGATGTCGTCGATGTGCCGCGCAATGGCGGCACGGTCGCGCCCGACCAGAACATTGGTGCCCTGTTCGATCGTGATCGGGCGCTCAGTGTTTTCGCGCACGGTCAGGCAGGGCGCACCCAGCGCGGTGGTTTCTTCCTGCAAGCCACCGGAATCGGTGAGTACCACGGTGGCGTGTTGCATCAGACCCAGCATTTCCAGATAACCCACGGGGGGCAGCAGGTGGACGTTTTTTTTCTCCAGCGCGCTTAACCAGCCGAAGCTTTCCAGTTTTTTGTGCGTGCGCGGGTGGGCAGGAAAAATCACCGGCATTTTTTGTCCCGTGTCGCAGAGGATGTCGAACACTTCGCGCAGCGGCTGTTCTTCATCGACATTCGACGGACGGTGCAGGGTGGCCAGTGCATAGTGGCCCTGGGCCAGGGTCGCAGCGTTGTCAATGCCGTGCGTGGCCAGGGTGGTTTGCGGCGGCAGCGCGCGTTCGCGGTTTTGCAATACGCTGTCGATCATTACATTTCCAACGAAGATCACCTTGTCTGCGGCGATGCCTTCGCGTTGCAGATTGGGCAGGGCCGAAGCTTCGGTGGTGAACAAATAATCGGAAATCGCATCGGTGAGCACGCGGTTGATTTCTTCCGGCATGGCGCGGTCGTAGCTGCGCAAGCCCGCTTCGACATGCACGACCGGCACGCCTTTCTTGCTGGCAACCAGCGCGCAGGCCAGGGTCGAGTTGACATCGCCCACCACGAGGATACAAGACGGTTGTGACTCGTCGATGACGGGTTCGATGCGCGCCATCACGGCTGCCGTTTGCTGCGCATGGCTGCCGGAATGGACTTCCAGATTCAGGTGCGGTTCGGGGATTCCCAGATCGGCAAACAACTGTTCGCTCATGCGCACGTCGTAGTGCTGGCCGGTATGAATCAGGCGGTAGGGAATGGGGGGGGTGTGTTGTTCGAAGGCGCGCACAATGGGCGCGATTTTCATGAAGTTGGGGCGGGCGCCGACGATGCACAGGATCGGTTTGTTCGACATGGGCAAACCTAGCGCGTCGGGCCGAGCAGATTGCGCAGGGCACGGCGCATTTCATCCAACGTCTGTTCCAGACGCGACAGACCCTGTTGCTGTTGTGGCGTGAGGTTTTCCTTGACGGCGACCGGGTGCGTGTCGTGCCCATTGCCAACCATCGAACCTTCACCGAGGGCGCGATGGGTATCGGCATCGGTGAAAATCGTACCGCCCAGTTCGATCTCCAGTTCATTGGCGACGGCATCGACTCGTTCAACATCAATGCGGTCAATGTGATCCAGATAGGCAGACAACAGGACGCGATCGCACAAGGTATTCAGCCGACGCGGAATGCCGCCGGTGTGGCGATAGAGGGCGGCCGACACGCCGGGCGAAAGCATCGGCTTGCCTGCTGAACCGGCAATATGCAGACGGTACAGCACGTAGTCGGCGACTTCTTCCTGCTCCAGCGGGCCGAGGTGATAGGCGGCGGTCACGCGTTGCAGCAGTTGGCGAAATTCTGGCTGCTGCATGATGCGGCGAAACTCGGGCTGGCCCAGCAGAAAGGTTTGCAGCAGCGGCTCGCCTTCCATCTCCAGGTTGGACAGCATGCGTAATTCTTCCAGTGCTTCGGCCGTCAGGTTTTGCGCTTCGTCAACGATCAGCAGAACCCGTTTGCTGCCGCGCCGGTTGAACTGGAAAAATTCTTCCAGCGTACGCAGCATGCCGGTCTTGGACAGGTTGTCGTAACGCAGATTGAACGAGGCCAGTACCGTGCGCAGCAAGTCTTCGGCATTCAGGCGCGAATAAACCACTTTGCCGGCGACCACTTCATTCTTGTTGAGCGAGCTGACCAGGCTGTGGATCAGCGTGGTTTTACCCGTGCCGACTTCGCCGGTCACCACAATGAAACCCTCTTCCTTATAGATGCCGTAGCGCAGAAACGAGAGGGCCTTGCTGTGGCCCTTGCTCAGGTAGAGGAAATTGGCATCCGGGGTGAGGCGGAAGGGAGGGCTGTGCAGTCCGAAAAACTCGTTGTACATGGGATCTTCGTGACCTTTGCGTAGTTCAGAATTCGGTACGGATATTGGCGGTCACCGCGTTTTCCGTCACCGCGCCGCTGCCGGTGGTCGTGCTCTTGAAATGCCGGATGCTGGTGCCGACGCTGGTTTTTGGACTGAGCTGGCGTGAATAGTTCAGACTGATGGTGGCGGCCTTGCTGTCCTGGCCGGTGCTCACGGCGCGGTTCTGTACTTGCGTATAGCTCAGGGATGCATTGCTGCGGGCATTCAGCTTGTGGCTCCAGACGGCGCTATAACCGCGCTGGAGAATTTTGTTGCCGAGGCTGGAAAAGCCGACGCCGTTGATGATGGTGTTGCTGATCGCCGTGGTGGTACTGCGAAACATAGATAGTGAAACCGTATTGTTGACCCCCAGCCAGGTGCTGCTCAGACTTTGCCGCTCGCTCACCACCTGGCTGTCGCTCAGTACGTTGGAAAGCAGGCTGACGTTGGCCGGCAGCACGCCGCCGTTCAGACTCATGAGCAAAGCTTGCATCACGGCACGATCAGCCGGGTTGGTAAATTGATTCAGAAAATCGGTGGTGGACATGTTTTGCTGCAAGCCGAAACTGTCCTGCATATGGCTGGCCGATTTGCTGCTGGATAATTGCCAGTAGGTGCGGCGCGTGTGATGGTTGAGGGCGACGCTGTGGTTGGTGCCGTAGAAGCGGTGCCCGGCTGACGCACTCACACTGGTACGTGGCCCTGGTTGCCAGCCGAACCCGGCGTCGTAGGTCGAGTTGCTTTGATTTTGCCCCAGATAGCCGCTGTATTCGCGCCCACCACTAATAAACAGATTCAGTTGATTGTTGACCCGCCAGTCTTCGCGCAACTGCGCGTTGCTGGTGGTGTAACTCGGCAGGCCGGTGGCGTCATAACGCCGGGTACTGCCGCTCAGCGTGGTGACCAGAAAGCTGCTGCTGCGGCCGTTGTTGATGCTGGCGCTGACGCCTTGACTGAGACTGCTGGCGAGCGCGTTGTTACTGGCGTCGCTGTGACTGAGGTCATAACGCAGTAGATAATCCCAGCCGCCGATGTGCTGGCGATAGGAGGGGCTGACCGAGAAAAAGCGGGTCTGAACCTCGGATGCGCCGGTGCCGGAACTGCCGGCCGGGGTTTGCGTGCCGAACAGTGACGTGCTCTGGTTGGCAATCCGCCCGGTGACATCGACCAGCAGATCGCGCTGGAGGAACGCTGCCTGGAGACTTGAATCCAGGGTGAGCTGAGAGGTGTCCGATCCATTGCTCGGGTTGCTGGTGCTGAGCGACCAGGCCAGGCCGAGATGACTTTTCAGATTGCCTGATTGATGGTCCCAACTCAGCCCTGGGGTCACGCGCCAGATGCTGCCGGACTGTTTATTGCTGCTGCGCAAGCCGACGTTGTCGCTGAGGGTGACATCACCCGCTACGAAAAATTTCAAGGGGTCGGCACTGCGGCTGGCACTGGCAATGGCGGAATTTTGTGCGGCGGCGAAACCGGGAGCGCATAACAACAATGCCAATCCGGTTTTCTGTGCGAACTGTCGGGCGGGTGTCTTGAATGTGGAATCGGGTTTGGAGGCAGTGTGCTTAAGCTGCGGCATAGTAGTAACTCGAATAATAATCGTGTGCTGCCTTGTTCAGGTTCTTGTTCAGAATAGTGCCGACGACATTGGCATTTTCGATGATGGCAAGCGCTTCCTTGAGTTGATCGCGTTGTGTACGTTCGGCCTCGACCACGAACACTACTTGCCCCAACTGGCTGGACAGCACCCGTGCTTCGGTGGTGGCTAGAATGGGTGGGCAGTCGAACACGATCATGCTGTTCTGATAGTGGGCGCACAATTGATCAATCCGATCAAACATGGCGCGACTGCCGAACAATTCCGTGGCGCGGGCGTGAAAACGGCCGAAGGGCAACACCGAAAGCTTGTCGATATTGGTGTGATAAACGCAGGATTCGATCGACAGGGAAGGGTCGCTCAGCAGATCAACCAGGCCGAGCTTGTCCTTCAGTTGCGACTCCACACCCAGCTCGCGCAGGGCGGTGAAACGGTGGACGTCGGCATCGACCAAGATCACATTGTGATCGGGTTCCATTGCCAGACTCATGGCCAGATTCATCGCGCAGAAACTTTTGCCTTCACCCGGAATGGCGCTGGTGATCATGATCGTGTTGGCATGCGATGCGCCGGATTGCCCGATTCTGGAGAATGCGTTCTCCAGCAAGGGGCGCTTGATGACACGAAATTCCGCGGTGACTTCGATGTTGCTGCCATCCGGCGTCACCATGCCGGCGCTACGTAGTTTGTCGATCGAGATGGTGATCACGGCTGCGGGCGCGGCGGCGTCGTGGTGTACCGCTGTGCTCGGACGGCTGCGTTTTGGACTGGGCGCGGGCGTGTCTGGTATCAGATCAAGCAGGGCATCGCTGACCGCGCTGTGCGGGGTTATTTGCCGTGGCGATTTCTGTGCGGGCGGGCGCTGCTGTTCCGCCACCGCACGTTCTACTGTTGAAGGACGGTCAACGCCTTTTGCCGACCCCTGGTCTGGTGTCGATCCGGTTTTTTGCGGGCGCTTGCCCGGCCCGCTCATGGCGCGTTCGATTAAGCTCATCACATCCTCAATATTTGCAACTGCTGGTTATTTGAATTGAGACCACGCGGCGATCCCCAGAAACAGGCTGTAACAAAACACCAGTCCGCCCGTGCCGGACAAAAACCAGAGTAGATGGCGGCGTCGCAACAGCTTTTGCGCCGGGGTCCAGATCAGCGCCACTGTGCCCAGCACGGGCAGGCCGATATCTTCGCGCAGGCTGTTGCGGTTGGCGTAGGTCGGGCGCAGTTGCGACAACAGAAACGCAATCGCGGTCCCGGCGCCCAGTGCACCCAGCAGCCCGCCCAGCAACAGCAGGGGGCGGTTCGGATAGGAGGGTTTGTTGGGTACGCGGGGGGGATCAATGATCTTGAAATCGGCCACGCCAGCGGTGGCTTCCATTTCACCGGAAATCTGCGCCGATTCACGGCGCGACAGTAATGCCTCGTAGTTTCTCTTGTTGATTTCGTAGTCGCGGTTCAGTTGCACCAGATCGGTCTCGACTTGCGGCACGGTGTTGGCATTCTTCTTCATCACCGTCAGGCGTGCTTCGTACTCATTGACACGGGTACGCAGCGAAACGATATTCGCTTCCGCCTGCAGGGCTGAGACGCGCAATTGCTGATAGACCGGATTTTGCGCACCGATCGCTACGGTGCCTTGTGCCCGGCGTTGCTTGATTTCCTCGCTGCGCTGTTTTTCCAGTTCTGCAATCAGCCGCTTGGTCTGAATCACATCGGGATGCTGATCGGTATATTGCAGGCGCAAGCCATCCAGGTTTTTCTTCAGGCTTTCGAGCCGGGTGTCGATTTCTGGCACCAGCCCGCTTTGGGCGCTATTCGGGTCGCCAATCAGCGAAGGCGCTTCACCGGTGAGCTGCTGGCGCAAGGCTTCGCGGATCTGTTCCTGTTCGCGCAATTCCAGTTTGGCCTGATTGAGCTGGTTGGTGCTTTCGCTGATCCGCCCGACGTAATCGCCGCCTGCGCCGGGCATGATGCCGATGTTTTTCTGCTTGAATTCCTTCAGTGCATTTTCCGCCTGCACCAGTTTCTGCTCGTAAGCCTTGATCTGGTCATCCAGAAAGCGCCGTGCTGAATCGCTGCCTTTGCGTTGGTCACCCACACTGGATTCGACGAACAGCGACAGGAATGCCTGCACTACACGTCGCGCGGTTTCCGGGTTTTCGTGCACAAAGCTGATCACGAACAGGTTTTTTCCGGTGACCTTGATGGCCGTGCTGCCGGCTACCGCGTCGATCAACTGATCCCGATCCGAGGTGGTTTTGGCGGACAGATCGAGATCGGTCATGCGCAGCACTTTTTCCACATTGGGACGGCTGATCAAGATACGGCTGAGGGTCGCCAGTTGCTCTTCGACGCTGTGCGGCACCGCTATGCCCGCCATCAGCTTGGGAAGTACCGACTGAGTGTCGGCATATACCCGTGTTGTCGCTTCATAACGATTGGGAATTTGGTAGATGACAATGGCGGCCAGCAGGCCGACCGCCCAACTGACGATCAAACCGATCCAGCGATACTGCCAGACCGACTTTAGATACCCCAGCAATTGCTCAATGATGTTCGACATGGTTTACCGCGCGTGCGCAAAACGATCACAGACACTGAAGTGGCCGTGACAGGTCAATCAATCAACAACCCGGCGGTGTGCCGGGCAAGAGTGGGAGTGGTCAGAACCAGCTTTCCGGGATGACGATGACATCACCCGGGCGCATTTCCACGTTGGCTGAAAGATCTCCCTTTTTCAGCAAATCGTCGATACGAATTCCATATTCTCGGTTGTTTTCACTGGTGCGCAGCAGGATGGCCCGGTTGCCGGCGGCAAAATCATTGGTGCCGCCGACGGCAATCATCACATCCATGAGCGTCATGCGGGTACGGTAGGGCAGCGCCTGGGGCCGCGCGGCCTGGCCGACGACACGGATTTGCTGTGCATAGGGGCCAACAAAGCCGGTGACGATCACGGTCACGACCGGCGACTGGATGTATTTGGCCAGGGCCTTTTCCATATCGCGCGCCAGTTCGGTCGGTGTCTTGTTGGTGGCGGGCACGTCTTCTACCAGCGGCGTGGTGATTTTGCCGTCCGGCCGGACCGGCACCGACATCGACAATTCCGGATTACGCCAGACAATGACGTTGACATTGTCACCCGGGCCGATCAGGTAGTCCGGCTGTTCTCCCGCTGCGGTTCTTGGTGCGGGGGGGTAATTGCTTGCGCACCCGGCGGCGGTCAATGCGGTAACAACAGCGATGATCCCCAATAGCTGCCCCGTTAGCTTTTCAGTCATGCCCATGACGTTTCCTCTTTTTATCAACAATGCAAAGCAATGCATGCAGGCGGGGGAGTGCGGCCAGAATATCTGACGGATGGCTGCCTCCCTAGTTACCAGCATTTGAACAGATCACGCGACAACCGGTGTGAATTCTGTAGATAATTTTTATACAGCGCATTCTAACCGCAGTCTCGACAATTGGCTACTGTCGTCCAATGGAGTCAATAAGGCCCCAATGCGGTGCATATTAGTACGGCAGCACGATGACAGCGCGATTAAAGGGATAGATGCAAATAATTGTTAAAATATTTATACCGTCTGCAGGTGGTGTTCCTGTGCAAAGAGACTAATATGCACCCTGCTTGAGGTGCAATACGAATACGAATATGAATACGAATAACAAAGAAGCAACGACGGGTAGTATTGGGGGACTCAATGATCAATCTGTTTGGGCACTACATCAGTGTGCGTGCGCTGTTCAGCGCATCGCTTGAATTATTACTTTTTTTTGCGGCCTACTTTGCCGGTGTGGCGTTGCGCTTTGGCAGCCTTCCCGCCGAGCAGGTGCACGTATTGTCGGCACCGGCATTGGCCTTTCCGCTGCTGATGATCCTTTCTCTGGCGGTGGTCGGGCACTATCAGTTGTCCGCACGGGAACGTCCCGCCGAGGTGGTGTCGCGCGTGGCGTTTGCCTGGTTGATCGGCATTGCGCTGAGTGGCTTGATGTTCTATGTATTGCCCGCGACGTATGTCGGGCGCGGTGTGCTGGTACTGTCCTCAGCGATCGGTTTCGCTTTCATCATTGGCCTGCGCCTGGTGCTGTTGCGTTCCGGAAATCCGGCGATAGCCAAACGGCGTTTGCTGGTGCTGGGTACCGGCGACAGCGCGCGTCAGGTCGAGCAGACGGTGGCGCTCTATCCCGATCTTGAGATCGTCGGTTTCCTCCCCTTGAACAGTACCCGCCAGAGTGTCAATGCCGCGAAGATTCTGTCCAACGGTATGGGGATTCGTCAGGCGGTGCGGCAGTTGAATGCCCATGAAATCGTCGCAGCGATCAGTGAGCGGCGCGATGGCGGTCTGCCGGTGAATGAATTGCTCAAGTGCAAAATGCGCGGTCTCAAGGTCACCGATTTTTCAGCGTTTTTCGAGCGGCAGAGCGGCCAGGTGCTGCTCGATTCGCTCTCGCCCAGCTGGCTGATTTTCGGCCATGGATTTCGGCGCGATTTCTGGACCGCAGCGCTCAAGCGGACGTTCGATATCGTGATGTCGAGCCTGATTCTGTTGCTGATGTTGCCCGTGCTGGCGGTGACGGTGTTGGCGATTCGGCTCGAAAGTCCGGGCTCGGCCTTTTACAGTCAGGTGCGCGTCGGTCGCGGTGGACGCAATTTCATCATCTACAAATTGCGCAGCATGTGCCAGAACGCGGAAACCACCAACAAGCCGCAATGGGCGCAGAAAAACGATAGCCGCGTGACGCGTGTCGGCAAATTCATCCGCCAGACCCGGATTGACGAGTTGCCGCAATTGATCAATGTGTTGCGCGGGGAAATGAGCATTGTCGGGCCGCGTCCCGAACGTCCGTTTTTCGTCAAGCAGTTGACCGAAAAAATTCCGCTCTACAACGTGCGTCATTCGGTCAAGCCGGGCCTGACCGGCTGGGCGCAGGTGCGCTACAGCTACGGAGCGACAGTGCAGGATGCGCGCGAAAAACTGCAATACGATTTGTACTACATCAAGAACCAATCCGTTTTCCTCGATCTGCTGATTCTGTTCCAGACAGTGCAGGTCGTTCTGTGGGCGCGCGGCGCACGTTGATGCGGCCGCCGCGGGTGGCAGCACCTGCGACCGCACCGCTATAATTGACGCGCCATGAATTCATCCCTGCTCGTGACCTTTTTTTCCTGTGCCGCTGCTGCCTATGGCTTGCTCGGCCTGCTGGTGTTGATCGGTTGGCGTGGCGATGTGCGCGGTGGCTTGTTTGCCGCAGCCGTGTGGGTCAGCGGTGGATGGGCGGCCAGTTTGATCTTGCTCAATCTCGGGTCGGTCGAGGCGGTGCGCGGTCTGCCGCTGGTCGAGTGCGTGCGCATCTGCGCCTGGCTGTTGTTCATTGCCAGCTTGCAGGTGCCCAATCCCAAATATCTGTGGTCGCAACTCTGGAAAAAATCAGGTGGGCGCTTGCTGGCGGCGATCTGGGCGGGCAGTCTGCTGTTCTCGCTCGTCATGGTGGTGGCTGGGTCACAGGCTAACCAGATCTGGGTGATCGCGCTGCTGTTGCTGATTGTGGCGGGCCTGGCGGGGCTGGAAAACATGATCCGGCGCGCCAATGCAGAAACCCGCTGGCGGCTGAAATTTCTGGTGCTGGGCATCGGTGGTTTGCTGGTGTTCGATTTCATTCTCTATGCCGATTTTCTGTTGTTCCGGGTGCAAAACATTCCTTTGTGGGCAGCGCGCGGCATCGTCAATACAGTGATGGTGCCCTTGCTCGCGGTGGCGGCAGCGCGCAATCGTTCCTGGGCGATCGACATCCAGATCTCGCGTCAGGTGGTGTTCCAGTCTTCCATCGGTTTGATCAGCGGACTGTATCTGCTGGGGCTGGCGCTGGGCGGCTATTACATCCGCTATCGCGGCGGCGCCTGGGGCGAAGTGGCGCAAATTGTCGTGCTCTTCATGGGCGGTGTGTTTTTCATCGCCCTGCTGGCATCGAAACAGTTTCGCTCACGGGTGCGGGTCTATGTATCGAAACATTTTTTTTCCTATCAATTCGACTACCGCGAGCAATGGTTGAAATTCACGCAACTGCTGGCATCGAATACCGTGACTCGGCCGATCGAATCGTGCGCGCTGGAAGCGATGGCACAGCTGGTCGAAAGTCCGCGCGGTCAACTCTGGTTGAAGGATGGCACGCGCTATGAACTGATGGCGCAGCGGAATATGCCTGCTCCGGTGCAGGCATTGGAAGCCAATTCCGCCATGATTCAATCGCTCGCCGAGAAGGGTTGGGTGATTGATCTGGAAGCCCGGGATACGGAACGATTCAGCCCGATGATTCCCGAATGGCTGGGCCAGCAAACCGGGGCGCGTTTGGTGGTGCCGTTGTTATGGCAATCCGAACTCACCGGGTTTGTGGTGCTCTCCCAACCGCACGGCGGCTTGCAAACTAATTGGGAAGTGAACGATTTGCTGAAAGTGGCCGGTCGTCAGGCCGCCAGTTATCTGGCGCAGGCGCGGGCCGCGAAGGAGTTACTGGTGGCGCGGCAGTTCGAGTCGTTTAACAAGATGAGCGCCTTTATCGTTCACGACCTGAAGAATCTGGTGAGCCAGCTCGATCTGGTGTCCGCCAACGCGGCGCGTTTGATCGACCGTCCCGACTTTCAGAAAGATATGCTCGACACGGTCGCCAATTCAGTGCAGCGCATGAAGCGCCTGCTCGATCAATTGCAGGATGCGCGCATGCCGTCGGAGCACGCTGTGGTCTTGAATACGCACGAAATCTGTGTGCGTGCGGTGACCAGTTTCAAATCCGCGCCGGTGCCGCCGCAGTTGGACGCTGATGCTGCCACCGGTCTGGAAGTGATCGCCAATCCAGACAAGCTGGAGCGGGTGCTGCGGCATCTGTTGGGCAATGCGCAGGATGCGGTCCTGGCGCAGCACACGCAGGGTACGCATAATGGCGCGCACAACGGCACGCAAATACAGGCCGCAGTGCGGCTCACTTGCCAGCCCCACGCCGCAGATACGATTCTGCTGCAGGTGGAAGACGACGGCATCGGCATGCCGCTGGAGTTCATGCGCACGAAATTATTTCAACCGTTTGAATCGACCAAAAGCCACGGCACCGGTCTGGGGATGTATGAGAGCCGGGAATACATTCGTGCCTTGGGGGGGCAGATGCAGGTGGAAAGCGAGATCGGCAAAGGTACCACCGTAAAAATATTTTTGCGGCGGCACCAGCCCATCGTCATACAATAGCGCGCAGCAGACAACAATAAAGATTCATTACAGCATCAGGGGCATTCATGGCAAGTGCGAAACCGATCCTGCTGGTCGTCGAAGACGACCCCGGGCTGCAGAAGCAGCTCAAGTGGGCGTTTGATCAATACGAAGTGGTGCTGGCCGAAGATCGCACGTCGGCGATCAATGCCTTGCGCCGCTTCGAACCGCCCGTGGTGACCATGGATCTGGGCTTGCCGCCCTACCCAGACACCACGCAAGAGGGTTTTGCCTTGTTGCAGGAAATCATGGCACTGGCGCCGCAGACCCGTGTGATCGTGTTTTCCGGTCAGCATGAAAGGGAAAATGCGGTCAAGGCGATCGGCCAGGGGGCCTACGATTTTTGCGCCAAGCCATTCGATGTGCAATTGCTGGCGCTGATCATCGCCCGCGCCTTTCATTTATTCGAATTGCGTCAGGAAAACCGGCGTCTGGCCGACAAGCTGGCGGGCGACAGTTTTCATGGCTTGCTCACGCGCGATCCGGCGACCCAGCGCGTCTGTCGCAGCGTTGAAAAATTGGCGCCGACCAACGCCACCATTCTGCTCTACGGCGAGACCGGCACTGGCAAGGAGCTGCTGGCGCGCGCGCTGCATGATCGTTCCGAGCGCAAGGATCAGCGTTTTGTGGCGCTCAATTGCGCGGCGATTCCAGAAACCCTGCTCGAAAGTGAATTGTTCGGTTATGAAAAGGGTGCCTTTACCGGTGCCGCCAAACAGACGCCGGGCAAGATCGAAATGGCTTCCGGTGGCACCCTGTTTCTCGACGAGATCGGCGATTTGCCTGGCGCCTTGCAAGCCAAGTTGCTGCGTTTCTTGCAGGAGCGCACCATCGAGCGGCTTGGCGGGCGGCAGGAAATCAGCGTCGATGTGCGCGTCATCTGCGCCACCCATCGCGATTTGGCGAGCCTGATTCGGGCGGGCACGTTCCGCGAGGATTTGTTCTATCGCCTGACTGAAGTAACGATCGAGATCCCCCCGCTGCGCGACCGGATCGGCGATGCGGTATTGCTGGCGCATGAGTTTGTGCACCGCTTTGCCGCTGAACAGAACCGTCCTGCGCTGGGCTTGTCAGAGGGCGCGCTGGCGCGGCTGGAGCAGCATCCCTGGCCGGGTAATGTGCGGGAACTGGAAAACTGTATCAAGCGTGCCGTGATCATGAGCGAAGGCAGCATGATCGGCGCCGACGACATTGGTTTGCAAAGCAATGCCGTGGTGGCTGATGATTTCGGTTTGAACCTGCGCCAGGTGCGCGACGAGGCCGAGCGCAGAGCGGCATTGCGTGCACTGGCGCATAGCGACAACAACATTGCGCGGGCGTCCGAGCTGCTGGGCGTGAGCCGTCCGACTTTGTACGATTTGATGAAACGTTTCGGCATCGAAGCTAAATAGGGAGAGAAGCACATGTCAGGTAATCAGGGCTATTCGCGCGTGGTGGCGTACTTTAAAACACTGATCGTGGTACTGGCCATCGCCGGTCTGGTCAGTGGTTGCAATCGTTTTCAATCCGCGGAGACGCTGATTGAAAAAGGCAATGCTGCGCTGGAAAAGAAGGATGCTGCCACCGCCATCATTCATCTGAAGAATGCGCTGCAAAAAGAATCGTCCAACGGCCGGGCCCGCTACCTGCTGGGAAAAACCTATTTGCTCAATAGCGAACCAAAGAATGCCGTCAAGGAATTTCAACGCGCGCTGGATTTTCAATTTGATCCCAATCTGGTGCTGCCGTGGTTGGCCAAGGCAGCGTTTTTTAGCGGTGAGTTGAAGCTGCTCTCACAGTTGGATCTGCAAAAGGTGAGCGATCCCCTGGCCCGTGCCGAGATCCTGACCGCGCAGGCGGATGGCTTGGTTTTCGAGAGAAAACCCCAGGAGGCGCAGACACAATACAACGAAGCCATCAAGCTGAATTCGAAAGCACTCGGGGCGCATTTCGGCCTGGCCCGGCTGGCCGCTGCGGCAGGTCGTTTTGAGGAAGCCGACACGCTGGCAGCGAATATTTCCAGCTGGGCGCCGAGCGATATCGAGATCGTCCTGTTTCGCGCTGACTTGCGCAAGGCGCGCGGTGAGTTGCAGGCCGCCCTCGACTTCACCCGGCAGGCGGCCGAGATCGATCCCAAGGATGTCCGGCCGCATGCCTTGGCCGCCAATCTTTTGTTGGCATTGAAGCAGAACGATGCAGCCCTGAAAGAAATCGAGACGATCAAGACACTGGCGCCGAAAGCGCCAATGGGGCCGTATCTCCAGGCGCTGGTGCATATGCAGAACAAGAAGACTGCCGAGGCGCAGCAGGAAGTTCAGAAAGCACTCAAGCTGGCGCCGAATCATTTGCCCGCGCTGTTGCTGGCGGCGAAGATCGAAGTCGGATTGGGCAACAATGCGCAGGCCGAGCAATACCTGAAAACTGCGACCGAGCTTGCCCCGGGCAGTGCCCAGGTACGGCGCCTGACGGCGCTGATCTACCTGCGTAGCGGGCGGGCCTCGGCGGCGCTCGATCTGCTCAAGCCTTTGCTGGACAAAACGCCGGATGACCCCGAGCTGAATGCGCTGGTCGGAGAAATCCATTTCATGTCAGGCGATATGGAGCATGCCAATCAGAATTTTGCCATCGCCGCCAAATCCGACCAGTTCGCCCGTGGCGCGCTGACCGGGCTGGCGATGACGAACATCGCCAGCGGCGACATCGATCGCGCCGTCTCCGAGCTCGAAGCGGCGACGCGCGCGCAGGGCAGTGGCGTGCAAGCCGACCTGATTTTGATCGGCACGTTCATCCAGCAGAAAAAATTCGACAAGGCGCTCAACGCGATTGACGCACTGGAAAGCAAGATGCCCGGCTCGCCCGTGCCCTATGGCTTGCGCGCCAATGTGGGCGCGGCAAAACAGGATGTTCCATATGCACGTGCCATGCTGGAGAAAGCGCGACACATCGATCCAGAGTATTTCTTCGCCGTGATTGGGCTGGCGCGTCTCGATCTATTGGAGAACAAGGGCGCCGACGGCGTCAAGCGGCTCGAAACGTATGTCAGCAAAAATGAAAAAAATGTCGGCGCATTGTTGGCTCTGGCTGAGATGAAAGCGCAGCTGGGTGCGGCGCCGGAGGACGTGGTGGTGCTTCTGAAACGGGCGCAGGCCGCCGACCTGAAAAAAATCAAGACCTCGGCGGTGCTGGTGCGCTACCAGTTGTCGAATGGCAAGCCCAAAGAGGCGATGGAGTCATTGCAAACGGGTTTGGCGGCCTCGCCCGATGCGGTCGAGCTGGTGGACCTTCAGGGATCGGTCAATCTTGCCAGCGGCAAGGCGGCTGAAGCTGTGGTCAATTTCACGCGTCTGACGATCCTTGAACCGAAGCAGCCCGGTGCCTGGGCCAAGTTGGCGCAGGCGCAGAATGTGGCAGGCGACAAGCAGGCTGCAATTGTTTCAATGGAGCGCGCGCTGGCGATCAATCCGAAAGATCTGAGACTGGTCGAAGTCGCCATCGCCTTGCGTCTTGCCAATAAACACTACAGCGAGGCGACTGTTCTGGCGCAAAATGCGCAGAAAAACTACCCGAAATCCAGCTTTGGTCATATTCAGGAAGGCGATATTTTCGTTGCACAAAAAAAATACATCGAAGCCGTTGAACGCTACGATCGTGCCCTCAAGCTCGATCCGATCGCGTCCAATTTTGTGCGCAAACACCACGCCCTGGAGCAGGCAGGAAAGCTGGACGAAGCGAGCAAGGCGCTGGAAGCCTGGCTCAAGCTCAACCAGAAAGATGTCGTGACACTGACGTACGCCGGTGAAATCGAGTTGCGCAGGAAAAACTACGATCAGGCCGCCACCTATTACAAAAATGTGCTGCAGCAGGAGGCCAACAATATTCTGGCGCTGAACAATCTGGCTTGGCTCCTCAACGAGAAAAAAGACCCGGCCGCGCTGAGCTATGTCGAACGTGCGCTGAAGCTGCAACCCAAGCACGCGGCTTCGCTGGATACGCGCGGCATGATTTATCTGCGCATGGGAAAAATCCCCGAGGCCTTGAGTGATCTGAAAGCGGCGGCCGAATACGCCCCCAACGCCCCGGCGATTCACCTGAACTATGCCCGCGTCCTGCTCAAGGCCGGCAAGCGTGACGAGGCGAAGCGTGAGCTCGAAGTCCTGCGCCGCATGGGTGGCGTGGGGGGCAAGGATGTCGAAGCCCTGGCCCAGGAACTCGGCTGAACATTGCAGTCAGCGGCCGACGCACCGGTCAGCAAAAAGCCTGCCAACGATTTCGTTGGCAGGCTTTTTTTTTGGTGCGCTCTTTCGGTGTCAGTCAACGGTACGCGCCGCAACTTCTTTCCGGCCCAGCACGCTGAGATTGGCGTCGCGCAGGGCGGTCAGGATCATGTCGCCATTGGCGGCGACGCGGAATTCGCCATACTTTGCCGGTTCGTATTGCTTGCCCTGGCCTTCCTGGAAGAAAAAGGCATTGGTGGAAAATTTCGGAACATCGTTGCGTATGCGGTAACGCAGCAGCGCTTCATTGTTCGCCAGCGGGGTGCCATCGGCAATGCGTTGAAAGCTGCCAATGCTGCGCTCGTCCAACTGAATCACCAGTTGACCATCCGGCCTGTTGCTGCCTGCCTTGTCTTGAAAGGCAGCTTCAGCAAGTTTGAAGCGCAGCGCCATGTAATCTCCCTGCATCAGGGAGCGCGGGTCGATCGGAGCCAGTTCCAGCAGAACCACACGGCCCTCGGTCAATAATTTTTCGCGCGCAAGAATGTTGTAGTTGACGGCAATCAGCACCGCCAACCCGGTGAGCACGACGATCAATTTACGCATGGGGGCGCTCCTCGTTGGCGGATGGCAGCAGGCGCTGCAGGGCCCAGTGCATCAGCAGCAAGGTGCCGCCAGTGAGGGCAAGCACCAGCGATTTGAAGAGCAAGGTGTGGTGCAGTTGATAGTAATAATGCGAAATGAACGCGACTAGTGCAAGCAGACCCAGCCCCATCAAGAGCCGGTTGCCGATCGCAAATCCCAGCAGCAGCACCAGCCATGCCGTAGTCAACCCCGGTGTTGCAAATGACAGGGCGGCCACCAGAAAAACAGAGCACAGTGACGCCATACCGATCCGGCTGGATAAGGCGGTGTTCTGATGTGCAAGCAGGCGCAGCACAAGCGTGATGAAAATCGCGCCCAGCAAGGCCGGGCTGATCCAGGGTGCATTTTGTCCGCCATACAGAAAGCCGGCGCGGAGCACAAGGGTGAGATCCAGCTGCAGCAACGCCAGCACCAGCCCATAGCCGATCGGCCGCCACAGCGTGCCGTTGACCGCCCAGCGTTGCGGATTCATCCAGATCAGCACAGCTCCGGTGGCCGCCAGCGCGGCGTCAAAGCCGTGCAGGCCGCTGCGCTCAAGGGCAAAGGAAAGGGCAACCATGGCAGCCCAACTGGTGATGACGCGATGAATATAGTTCGGCAACAAGATGGCCAGGCCAGCTTCCAGCAAGAAGAGCAGAAAATATGCGGCGGCCGAATTGAAGTTGAACAGTTGCAGCAAACCCAGCGCCGCGAGCGTTTGTCCCGCAAGGCTGATGGCCAGGCCAAACTGCGTGGCAAAATCGTTGTGCCGGGCGGCACGGAAAATGCCGCAGGCGGCGCCACAACAGAGCAGGCCAAGGATGATCGACGCGCTGCTGCTTTTCATCACAAAGGAGAATCCAGCGCCGACAAAAGCCAGCAGGAACAGAGCACCGATCCAGCCGGCCACACCCATCATTACGCGCACATACCAGGGCGAAGCAGGGAGCGCCGCTGCCGGCATCTCGCCCTCGACCAGTCCCTCACGGAGCAACTGTTGCCATACCTGCTGGCTTGTCATCGGATTCATGGCGACTCCTTTTGGGCAATCGATTTCAACCACCAGCCACCCGCGGCCGAGAGCATGATGACCATCAGGCCGATCAGCAGGAAGGCGCCCGCATCGGTATGGTGCAGGTGGTGGGCGAGGCCGACCGAGAGTACAACGATGAGGCTCAATACGCCGCCCGCCAGGACAAACAGATCTGGCAGCAGGTGTCGATAGACCACATAGGCGGCAACCATCCAGAGGCCGTAGGCAGGCAGCGCATAGGGGGGCGCGCTGCGATCATCAAGGATGGCCCACACCGCCAGCGCCGTGATCGATGTGCCGCTTGCAACGGCGAGCACACGTGGCGACCAGCGTTCTTGCAGCCATGAAATTCCACCCAGCGCGGCCAGTAGTTCCCAGAGACAGAGTGCTGCGGTGTTGAGGACAAACACGGCCCACAGGATGTCTTCCGGTTTGAACAAGAATCCGAACGGGCCGCCAAACGTTTGCAAATAAAGGATCGCGGTCAAGTTGAGCAAGCCGATCCAGAACAGCCAGAGTGGCCCGAGCCGGCCCACCAACACCCAGGGCAACACGGCGATGGCCCAGACGCCAAACAATTCAAAGGTATCGGCGCCGGTTTGATAGATTTGCCCGACCAGCGCCAGCAGTGCGCCGATACACAAGGTGGCTGCAAACAGCGCGGCTTTGCCAACTGGCCGATCCAGGCCGGCGCGCCAGCAGCTGGCGACACACAGCAGAATCAATCCCTCGACCAGACCGAATTTGGCGAGGCGTTCCAGATCCTGCCAGTTATAGGCCAGAAAGAAAATCAGCGCGAGCGCGCAAAAGATGGCACCCAGCCACAGGGTGAGACGCGCGATCCATTGGCGCCACTGCGGCCCGCTGGGGGGGATCCCCGCCAACGCCAATGCCGGGGCAAGCGCATGAGAAGGCAAACGTTTTTGTTCAATCCACTGCAACACTTCATGGCGTGTGCCAAGCATGGCTGATCTCCCTGTATTTTTGGTTTGCAAAACGAAAGGTACCGGAGTCAGGCTGCTTTCTCAAGCCTTTCAGGTTGGCGTAAGCTTGGCGGCGGCTTTTGATTTGTTTGATAAAATGCGGCCTGCCTGAATTTCTCGAATTGATTTGCCGGATTGGAAACGCTGTGAAAATTGCTGTATTGCCGGGTGACGGGATTGGCCCCGAGATTATTGAACAAGCGGTGCGTGTGCTCGATGTGCTGAGGGCGGACGGCCTGAAGCTGGAACTGGAGCATGCCGCAGTAGGCGGTGCGGGCTATCGAGAGCGTGGTCATCCGCTGCCCGATGCAACCTTGAAACTGGCTAAAGAGGCTGATGCGATTTTGTTCGGCGCGGTCGGCGACTTCTCGCTCGACACCTTGCCGCGCCACCTGCGTCCGGAGCAAGCCATTCTCGGTTTGCGCAAGGAACTGCAACTGTTTGCAAATTTCCGTCCTGCCGTCATTTATCCTGAGCTGGCCGACGCTTCGACGCTCAAGCCGGAAGTGGTGGCCGGGCTGGATCTGCTGATCATTCGCGAGCTGACCGGCGATATTTATTTCGGACAGCCGCGTGGCATCCGCGTGCTGGACAATGGAGAACGCGAAGGTTTCGACACGATGCGCTACAGCGAAAGTGAAATCCGTCGCATTGCGCACACCGGTTTTCGCGCGGCGCGTAAGCGCAACCGCAAGCTGTGCTCGGTGGACAAGGCCAATGTGCTGGACACGATGCAGCTGTGGCGCGAGATCGTGATCGAGGTCGGCAAGGAGTATCCCGATGTCGAGCTGTCCCATATCTACGTGGACAACGCGGCGATGCAATTGTTGAAAAATCCTAAACAATTCGATGTGATGGTGACAGGCAATATGTTTGGCGATATCCTGTCGGATCA
>Ga0209515_10004337_pt1 | contig 19244 bp, 12 predicted proteins | sample Subgroupgradi54m_FD_187454 | JGI IMG/M metagenome (GOLD analysis project Ga0209515, IMG submission 187454) | Subsurface groundwater microbial communities from S. Glens Falls, New York, USA - GMW60B uncontaminated upgradient, 5.4 m (SPAdes)... ...
CTCCGGGTCGAGGGAGAGCGCGAACTGCTGGTTCCAGTCGAAGGTGAATCGCGCCCGCGACAGCGCGTCGTCCCGGTCGCGCGCCCCGGGCCGGTGGCGTGCCACGTCGGCCGCGTGCGCCGCAATCTTGTAGGCGATCACGCCCTCGCGCACATCCTCGGCGTCCGGCAGGCCCAGATGTTCTTTCGGCGTCACGTAGCAGAGCAACGAGGCCCCGTGCCAGCCGACGATCGCCGCCCCGATGGCCGAGGTGATGTGGTCATATCCTGGGGCGATGTCGGTGACGAGCGGCCCCAGCGTGTAGAACGGCGCGCCGTGACAGAGCTCCTGCTGCTTGCGCACGTTCATCTCGAGCTGATCCATCGGGACATGGCCGGGTCCCTCAATCATCACCTGGACATCCTGCTCCCAAGCGCGCAGGGTGAGCTCCCCAAGCGTCTTCAACTCCGAGAACTGCGCCGCGTCGGAGGCATCGGCCAAACAACCCGGCCGCAGCCCGTCGCCGAGGGAGAAGGTGACGTCGTACCGGCGGGCAATTTCGATCAGTCGATCGTAGTGGGTATAGAAGGGATTTTGCTGCTGGTGAATCATCATCCACTGGGCCATGAGCGCCCCGCCGCGGCTGACAATCCCCGTGATCCGATGTTGGGTGAGCGGCAGGTACTCTCGAAGCACGCCGGCGTGCAACGTCATATAGTCCACGCCCTGGCTCGCTTGGAACTCCACCACCTCGAACATCCGCTCGACGGTGAGCTCTTCGATCGACTTGACCGACTGCAGCGCCTCATAGATCGGCACGGTGCCGACGGGGACGGGGCTGGCCGCGATGATCGCGGCGCGAATGTCGCGGATGTTGCCGCCCGTCGAGAGGTCCATCACCGTGTCCGCCCCGTACTTGACCGCCATTCGGAGCTTCTCGAGCTCCTCCTCGATATTCGAGGTGACGGCGGAATTGCCGATGTTCGCGTTGATCTTGCAGGTGACCGCCAGGCCGATGCCGATCGGGGCCAGCGACGTGTGGCGAATGTTCGCCGGGATAATCAGGCGGCCTGCCGCGATCTCCGCGCAGATTTGCTCCGGGGCCACCTGCTCGCGCTCGGCCACCCAGCGCATCTCCTCGGTGATGAGGCCGCGACGCGCGTAGGCCATCTGCGTGACGTTATCGCCGGTCCGCCCCTTCACCCACTCCGCTCGCTGCGTGCTCATGCGATGCCCTCGCTGAGACCCTCGTTACACCGTGAACGAATGCCCGCACCCGCAGCTGCCCTTGGCTGTGGGGTTCTTGATCGTGAACCCCGCGCCGGTCAGCGCCTCGGTGTAATCCACCTCGGCCCCCGCCACGTACTGCTCGCTCTGAGGATCCACGAAGAGCTTCACCCCGCCCGTCTCGTACACCTTGTCCGTCGGGGCCGCCTGGGCCTCGAAATCCATCGCGTAGGACATCCCCGAGCAGCCGCCGCCGACCACCTTCAACCGCAGGCCGTACCCGGACTTCCCCTCGGCATCGAGGAGCGTCTTCACCTTCGACACCGCCTTCTCCGTCATCGTAATCATCGTGACACCTCCCGTTCTTTCAAGAGTGCGAAGAACTCCGACCGCGTCTTCGGGTCGGTCCGGAACCGTCCCAACATGGCACTGGTGACCATCGCGGCGTTTTGCTTGGTAACACCGCGCATCATCATGCAGAGGTGCCGCGCCTCCATTACCACCGCCACCCCCTGCGGCTGCAAATATTCCTGCAGGGTCTCGGCGATCTGCGTCGTCAGCCGCTCCTGCACCTGCAGGCGCCGCGCGAGGCTATCCACCAGCCGCGGAATCTTCGAGAGCCCGATGATCCGGCCGCTGGGCAGGTAGGCCACGTGGCACCGGCCGAAGAACGGCAGCAGGTGATGCTCGCAGAGCGAGTAGAAGTCAATATCCTTGACGAGCACCACCTCGTCGTACCGCTCGGTGAACCGCGCCCCGTTCAAGAGTTTCTCGACGTCGACGTGATAGCCGGCGGTCAGCTCGCGCAGGGCCCGGGCCACGCGGTCCGGGGTTTTGGCCAGCCCCTCGCGGGCGGGATCTTCCCCGAGCGCCACGAGCAGCTCCTGAGCAATAGCCCGCAGGTCCCTCGGCGTCTGACGCAGCGGCTCCTCCAGCGCCAAGGCGCGTGGCAACGCTTCCTCTTGCGCTAGCCGCAGCTCCGCCGGGATCGCCCGCGTCGTCATTTCGCCACCTTCGACGAGGCCGACAGCGGTTTCCACGAGGCGGCCAGCTCGGTGAGCAGGCGCACGCCGAACCCGGTGCCCCCCTTCACTAAGTATGCCTGATCTTTCTCGGCCCAGGCAACCCCTGCGATGTCCAGGTGCACCCACGGGACGTCGCCGGCGAACTCCTTCAGGAAAGCGGCCGCCGTGATCGTGCCGGCCCCGCTGTCGCCGATATTCTTCAGGTCAGCCACGTCCGATTTGACATGCTCGCTGTACTCGGGCCAGAGGGGGAGCTCCCAGACCCGCTCGTGTGTCCGCTCGGCCGCCTCGCGCACCCGCTGCGTCAACCCCGCGTGCGTGCCCAGGAGGCCGCTCGCGTACTGGCCGAGCGCCACGACGCAGGCGCCCGTCAGCGTGGCCAGATCAATGACCGCCGCTGGCTTGTACCGCTGGGCGTAGCCGAGGGCATCCGCCAGCACCAGGCGCCCCTCGGCATCGGTGTTCAGCACTTCGACGGTCTTCCCGCCATACGTGCGAATGATATCCCCTGGCCGCTGGGCCGAGCCGCTGGGCAAATTCTCACTGAAGGGGATCAGCCCAACGACGCGCACCGGCAGTCGCAGCCCGGCGATCGCCTGGAGCGCGCCGGCCACCGCGGCACCGCCGGACATGTCGTATTTCATCTGATCCATCTTCTCAGAGGGTTTGATCGAGATCCCGCCGGAGTCAAAGGTAATCCCTTTGCCGACGAGGACGAGCGGGGTCTTCGCCTTCGCCCCTGGCCCCGTGTAGTCGAGGACCACGAAGGTCGGCGGACGGACCGAGCCCTGACCCACGGCCAGGATCGCGTTCATCTTGAGCTTCGCCAGCGCCGCTTTCTGGTAGACACGGCAGGTGATCTTCGCCCGACGGGCCATCGCCTGGACGCGCGCGGCGATCGCCTGCGGGGCTTTTAGGTTCGAGGGGCAGTTGATGAGGTTGCGGCTGAAGGCGACCGCCTCGGCAATCACCGTGCCGCGCGCCACGCCCGTCAAGAGGGCGACGCTGGAGACGCCCCGATCCACGACGAGCGTCACGGCGCCTAACGCCGTACGCTCCTCGGGCTTCAGCGACTTGAACTCTGTGAATTTGTAGGTGCCCAGGCGCACCCCCTCGGTCACGGCCTGGCCCGCGATCTCCGCCGTCAGTCCCCGCAGGCCGACCCCGCCGACCTGCAGGGCGAGCGTCGCCCGCCGCTGGGCCTGCACCCGCCGGGCCGCGGTCGCCGCCGTCTGGCGCAGCCGGTCGGCGGTCAGCTCCGACGCCTTGCCAATGCCGACGACGTAGAGCCAGCCGGCCTTGAGATTCGCCGGGGCGGGGATCGCCACGAGCTCATTCAGCTTGCCCGTCGCATCCTTGGCCTTCACCAATCGCTCGACCGCCTGCCGAACCGCCGCGGGCCACCCCCGGCTCCAAGCCGGCAGGGTCGCCCCTTCGGTGAGCGTCACGGCGACCACCTGGGCCGTCTGTCGATCAAGCGCTTGTGTCGAGACCGCGATCTTCATAAGGATAAAAACCCCCATTGACCTCCATCCAAATGAATGAAGATCTCCTCAGCGATGAACTCGTGTAGTACTATTTTAGGCACTCTGGGGTGATCCGTCAAGGAGAAACAGAATTCATAACATCTTGTGGAGTAAAGAGATGTGGTGCCGGGCGTGGGACTCGAACCCACACGGCTTGCGCCATACGCCCCTCAAACGTATGTGTCTGCCAATTCCACCAGCCCGGCAATGGAGTGTCGCAAGATCGCCTATTGTCGCTGGCGGGGGAGGAAAAGTCAACCGGCACGAAGAAGGCGAGGGTCTTGCCGCTGAGTGGCCCGATGGGTAACGACCTCGGCCCGGATCGAGGGGATGTTTGACACTCTTCCACCCTGTGGCGTATACTCCGATGTAACAATGAGCACCTGGGTCGGTGTCGGCAGCAGCAAGCACTCGGACTCCTACCAGGCGGGACGCGCCGCCGCCGCCGGGGCCATGGCTCAGATGGGACTGACCACCGCCGACCTAGTGCTGGCCTTCGGCTCGGTCCGGTTCGACCAGGAGGCCCTGCTCAGGGGGATCCGGTCGGTCACGAAAGAGGCGTCGCTCATCGGCTGCAGCACGGCCGGCGAGATCACCGCCGATGGGCCGGCGAAGCGCTCCGTCGTCGTGATGACGATTCAGTCGGACCGGCTGACCGCGATTACCGGTGTGGGGCCGCGGCTCGACACGACGCCGCGCAAGGCCGGCGAGGAGGTCGCCTGGATGGCGGCGCGCGCCAAGACCGCCGAACCCCACGTCTTCCTGATGTTCCCCGACGGGGTCTCGGGCAATGTGGCCGAGGCGATCCGCGGCGTGCAGATGATGCTCGGGACCAGCTTCCCGATCGTCGGCGGGGCGGCCGGCGACGACTTCCTCTTTCAGCGGACGCATCAATACCATCAACAAACCGTCTATTCGAATACCCTCGTGGGCGCGCTCCTGGCCGGCCCGATCACGGTTGGCATCGGGGCGCGGCACGGCTGGCGGCCGCTGGGCAAACCCCGCTTCGTCACGCGTTCGCTCGCCAATGTGGTGCACGAGCTCGACGGCCGCCCGGCGGTGCACGTCTACGAAGACTATTTCGGTAAGGGGACCGAGGAGTTGCGACGGGAGTCGCTCGCGCGTACCACGATCATCTATCCGCTTGGAATGCCGATCCCCGGCGAAGAGGAGTATCTCCTGCGCAACGTGCTCAAGGTCAGCCCCCAAGGGGGGCTGATTTACGCCGGCGAGGTGCCGGAGGGGAGCGCGGTCCGGCTCATGATGGGGTCGAAGGAACGGGCCCTCGAGGCGGCGCGGCTGGCCGCCGAGCGGGCCATGGTGTCGCTGGGTACCAAGCGGCCGCGGCTGGCGCTCGTCTTCAGCTCGGCGTCGCGCGCGCGGCTCTTCGGGCGCGAGGCCGGGGACGAGATCCGCTGTATTCGCGAGGTGGTCGGGCTTCAGACGCCGATCGCGGGGTTCTACAGCTACGGAGAAATTGCCCCACGCTCGTCGGAGCAGTACCTGGGCCAAACCCATTATCATAATGAAACGCTCGTCGTGATGACGGTGGCGGAGTAGCCGATGACCTGGCTCTCACGCCTGATCCTGATCGGCAGCCTGGCCCTGCTCTGCCTGTACGTCGCCGCCGACGCCTGGTACCTGCGAGTGGCCTACGCGGTGGTCACGGGCATCCTCATTCTCTACTTTGCGCAGTTGGCCAATGAGCCGAGCCGCCGGCTGGCCGACCAGCAGGCCGAGATCGAACGCCTCGGCCAGGTCTGCGAAGAACTCGACCAGAACACGCGACTGATCGTGCAAACCGACTTGGAGCTCACCCGCACGCAGGAGGAGCTCGACAAAAAGATCGGCGGTCTCTATACCCTCAACGAGCTCTCGAAGAAGTTGATTGCGATCCAATCCATTCCCAGTCTCCTCACCTTGATCACTGAGGCACCCGTCACGAAACTGGGCTTTGAGAAATCGTTGACCGTCCTCGTGGATCCGACCACCTTCACCATTGAGGCGCGGGCCCATCTAGGCTACAGCCAGGAGGAGGCGGCGAAACTCGACTGGTCCGCGATCCTGAGCGTGCTGCAGCCGATGATCTTTCAGCAGGGACAGCCGCTGCTGGCGCCGCGCGTGAAAGAGGCCGGCGAGGTGGCACGCCAGCTCGGCGCGCTCTGCGGCGTAGCCTCCTGCGCGGTCACGCCGATCATCCTCAAGGACCACCCGGCCGGCTTCCTCTTCGCCGGCAGCAACCCACCGTACGATCACGTGGCCCAGGGGGATCTCGATCTGCTCGCCACGCTGGCCTCCGAGGCGGCGGTGGCCATCGAGAACATCCGGCTGTATGACGAGATCCGCCGGTCCCACCAAGAGTTGGAAGAGCGCGTCAAGGAACGGACGCACGACCTCGCGAAAGCCAACGAAGAACTGCGGCGGCTCAACAAGATGAAGTCGGACTTCGTCTCGGCCGTGTCCCACGAGCTGCGCACCCCGCTGACCTCGATCAAGGGATACGCCTCGATCCTCGCCACGGGGAAGCTCGGGCCGGTCACGAAGGACCAGCAGGAACGGCTGGGGAAGATTGACCATCACACGAATTACCTGACCTCGCTCATCTCCGATTTGCTCGACATCGCCCGGATCGAGTCCGGGCGCGTCGGGATGGAGTTCAAGCAGGTGGACTTGGCAAAGGTGATTGATGGCGTCGCCGAGCTCGTGGCGCCCCAGCTGAAGGAGAGGGAGATCCAGTGTGAGGTGCGCGTGCCGAGGGGACTCACGAAAATCCAGGCCGATCACCGGTACCTCGAGCGGGTGTTCATTAATCTGTTGTCGAACGCGCTGAAATTCACCCCGGCCCGCGGGACGATCGCGATCACCGTCACGCCGGAAGAGGAGTACGTGGAGGTGAGTGTCCGCGACAACGGGCTCGGCATCGCCCCGCACGACCTGCCGAAGGTGTTCGACGAGTTCTACCGGGCCGACAATCCCGTCAACCGCGAGCGAAAGGGGACCGGGCTCGGCCTCTCGCTCGTGAAACGGATCGTCGAGGCGCATGGGGGGCGGATCTGGGTCGAGAGTGCGCTCGGCCAGGGGACGACCTTCACCTTCACCCTCTCGGTGACACGGCCGGCGGGGGCTGAGATGATTCCGGTGATTTGACGATGGCCGGCGAGCGGATCCTGATTGCCGACGATGAGGCGGAGGCGCGCCACCAGTGCCGCGTCACCCTGGAGGGGGCCGGCTATCAGGTGCTCGAAGCCGCGGAGGCGGCGGAGATGGTGACGCTGGCACAGGCCCACCGGCCCCAACTCCTGCTCGTGGATCTGTTGATGCCGGGGATGGATGGATTCGAGGCGATCGCGACGCTGAGGCAACACGCAGCCGGGGCCACCCTCCCCATCCTCTACCTCTCTACCCTGGCTCCGCAGGAAGTGATCAGCCAAGGGGTCGCGCGCTACCTGACCAAACCGTTCGAGCGGGAGACGGTGATCCAGGCCGTCCGCGCGCTAGCCCCGCCGCCGCGGGGGGGCGCCCCGACGCGGGTGCTCGTCGCCGATGACGAGCGGGACATCGTAGAGATTCTCTGTGATTACCTGGAAGATGCCGGATTCTTGGGCGTCGGCGTCTACGACGGCCAGGAGGCGATCGCGGCCATCGAACGGCAGTCGCCGGGAGCACTCATCCTCGATATCAAGATGCCGGGAGTGGACGGCTATGGGGTCATCCGGTGGGTGAAACGCCACCCGGTCCACCGCCGCCTGCCAATCATCGTGTTGACCGCGACCAAACTTCTGCGGATTGATCATCAGCTTCCCGGGCACTCTGAGCCCCTGTTCACCGTGCCGAAACCGTGTCCGCCGGCGCAGCTGCTCGCCGCGGTCCAGGAGCGCCTCCATGCCGCGTGAACGCGCCGTCGTCGCCGATGATGAACCGGACATTCGCGATGTGATCCGGATCAGTCTGGAGGCGGAGGGATTCGAGGTGGAGGAGGCGATCAACGGGACCGACGCGCTGGCGCTCATCCGTCGGCGCGCGCCGCAAGTGATCATCCTCGACTCGATGATGCCGGGGCTGTCCGGGGAGGAGGTCTGCCGCGCCCTGAAGAAGGATATCCTGCTCCGGCACCTGCCGGTGCTGCTCGTGACCGCAAAACGAGAGACCACCGACAAGGTGAAGGGACTCGATGCGGGGGCCGACGACTACATCGTGAAACCGTTCGATCCCGCCGAGCTCGTGGCGCGCGTCCGCGGGATCATGCGCCGCACACGCCAGGCGCTGGACGCCAGCCCGCTCACGAAACTCCCCGGGAATGCCTCCATCATCGAAGCCCTCGAGCAGCGCCTGCAGCAAGGGGGGCCGATGGCCGTCGGCTACGTAGACCTCGACGGTTTCAAATCGTTCAACGACGCCTACGGGTTCGAGCGGGGAGACGAGGTGCTCCGTGAGACCGCGCGCATCCTGCTCACGACGCTGCAGCAGCAGGGGACGCCGGAGGATTTTCTGGGCCACGTCGGGGGGGACGATTTCGTCTTCATCACGACGCCGGCGGCGGTGGATCAGATTGCCGAGACGATCCGCCGCGAGACCAAGGCGTCGCTCGCCACCTTCTACGACAAGCCCGCGCGACAGCGGGGGTACCTGGAGGGGAAAGACCGCTCGGGCCAGCCCGCCCGCTTCCCGCTGGTGACCGTTTCGGTGGCCGTCGTCACGAATGAGCGGCGGACGCTGCGGCACGTCGCGGAGATCGCGCAGATCGGGGCGGAGCTCAAGGAGTGGGCAAAATCCCACGGCGGCGGGATGGTGGTCAAAGACCGGCGCGGCGAGGAAAAAGCTTAGGCCTTTTGGGGCGTGCCGACCGCTGCCTCGATCTTGGCGACGGTTTCCTTCGGGCGGACTTTCCAGAACCGCGGCAGGGTGTGGTCCCACCGGTCGAGGAGCGCGGCCGCGCGCGGCGAGCCGGTGAGCTCGCGATGGCGGCGGATCAGGTCGAGCACCGTCTCGATGTCCTCTGGGTGCTGGAGCCGCTCGAGCTGGACGAGCGCCGGGTTCACATGCTGCGGGAAGGTGTCCGTCTCGTCGAACACGTAGGCCTCGCCCCCGCTCATCCCCGCCCCGAAGTTGCGGCCGGTCGTCCCAAGGATCACCACGGTCCCGTTGGTCATGTACTCGCACCCGTGGTCGCCGATTCCCTCGACGACCGCGCGCCCGCCGCAGTTGCGCACGCAGAACCGCTCGCCGCCGCGGCCCGCGGCAAAGAGCGTCCCGCCGGTGGCCCCGTACATCACGGTGTTCCCCAGGATCACGTTCTCATGAGTGACGAGCTGGGCGCGCGGCGGGAACTTGATCGCGATCTCCCCGCCGTGCATCCCCTTCCCGACGTAGTCGTTCGCGTCGCCCGTCAGAATCAACCGCACCCCGTTGATACAAAAGGCGCCGAACGACTGCCCCGCGTGGCCGTAGAAGTGGCACTCGATCGAGGAGCCGCCAGGCAGCCCCGCGTCCCCGTACCGTGTGGCAATGGTATAGGCGAGCTTCGTCCCGACGCTCCGGTGCGAGTTCTTGATCGGGTAGCGCAGGACGACGCGGCCGTGGCCGTCGAGGGCCGGGGCGGCATCCTTGATGATCGTGTCATCGAGCGGCAGGTCGCTCGGCCGGTCGTTGCGCGCCACCAAGTGCCGCCGCGGCCGTGTGTGGGAGGGATCCGGGTCGGCGAGCAACTCCTCCCAATTAATCAGCCGCCACTTCGGGTGCTGGCGCGCCTTGGCCTTCACCGTGACGAGATCAATCCGCCCGATCACCTCGTCGAGCGTCCGGTAGCCGAGCTGGGCGAGCGCCCGCCGCACCTCCTCCGCGATAAAGTTGAAATAGTTGACGACCAAGTCGGGCGGGCTCTTGAATTTCGCGCGCAGTTTCTCATCCTGGGTCGCGATCCCGACGGGACAGGTATTCAAGTGGCAGGCGCGCACGAGGCAGCAGCCGGCGGCCACGAGGGCCCCGGTGCCAAAGTTGTACTCCTCCGCCCCGAAGAGTGCGGCCATCAGAATGTCCCGGCCGCTCTTCAAGCCGCCGTCCGTCCGCACGATGATCCGCTCGCGGAGGTGATTGAGCACGAGCACTTGCTGGGTCTCCGCCACCCCGATCTCCCACGGGGAACCGGCATTTTTAATTGAGGAAATGGGGCTCGCCCCGGTCCCGCCGTCGTGGCCGGCAATGTGGACGACGTCCGCGTAGCCCTTCGCCACGCCCGCAGCGATCGTCCCGACGCCGGACTCCGCGACGAGCTTCACGCAGACCTTCGCCGTGGGGTTCGCCTGCTTCAAATCGTAGATGAGTTGCGCCAAATCTTCGATCGAGTAGATGTCGTGGTGGGGCGGCGGGGAGATGAGCGTCACCCCCGGCACCGAGTGGCGGATCGCCGCGATCTCCGGCGACACCTTGTGCCCGGGGAGCTGGCCTCCCTCGCCCGGCTTCGACCCCTGCGCCATCTTGATCTCGAGCTCCTGAGCGCTGGCGAGATATTCCGGCGTCACGCCGAAGCGGCCGGAGGCTACCTGTTTGATCGCGCTGTTGGCCCAGTCGCCATTCGGGTAGGGCTTGTAGCGGATCGGATCCTCGCCCCCCTCGCCGGAGTTGGACTTGCCGCCGATTCGGTTGAGGGCGATCGCGAGACACTCGTGCGTCTCGCGCGAGAGGGCACCGTGCGACATCCCGGCCGTGCAAAAACGTTTACGAATGCTCTCGACCGACTCCACCTGTTTGAGCGGAATCGGCCCGCGATCGGAGGTGAACTCCAGGAGGTCGCGCAGGGCGATCGGCTCCCGCTCATTGATGAGCCGGGCGAATTTCTCGTAGTCGCCGTACTGCCCGGTGTGGACCGCCTCGTGCAGCGCCTCGAGCACGTCGGGACTGAAAGCGTGCAGCTCGCCGTCACGCCGGTAGCGGTAGAAGCCGCCCGTCTCGAGCCCGGGGGTCGCTTGCGGCCCGTAGGCGCCCGCATGGAGGGCGAGGACGTCCGCGGCCAGCTCCTCGAAGCCGACGCCGGTCAACTTGCAGGCGGTCCCGGTGAAGCAGTGATCCAGCACCTCGCGGCTGACGCCAATCGCCTCAAAGATCTGGGCGCCGCGGTAGCTCGAGAGGAGCGAGATGCCCATCTTCGACATGATCTTCAGAATCCCATCCTCGACGGACTTTTTGTAGTTGGTCAACGCCGTGGCCAGATCGAACTCCCGCAGATCCTTCGTCTCGACGAGTCGCGCGATCGAGGCGTAGGCCAGGTAGGGGAAGAGCGCGCTCGCCCCGTAGCCGACAAGCAGCGCGTACTGATGGATATCCCAGGTACTCCCCGTCTCACACAGGATGGAGGCGCGCATGCGCCGGCCGCGGCGGCTCAGATGATGATGGACCGCGCCGACAGCCATCAGCATCGGGATCGCCACCTGCTCCGCGGAGAGGCCGCGGTCGGAGAGGAGGAGCAGCGCCTTGCCCTCGTCCACCGCCGACTCGGCCGCGCGACAGAGTTGCTCGACGGCGGCCCGCAACCCTTGGGGCCCGTCTGCCACCGGGAACAGGACCGAGAGCCGCGCTGTCCGGAAGGCCGGGTCGGTCAGCGACGTCACCCAGGCGAACTCCGGCTCCGTCAGGATCGGCGAGCCGAACTTGATCCACTTCGCGTGCGACTCGGTCTCCTCGAGCATCGAGCCGCGGGCACCGAGTCCGGTGTTCAGCGACATGACGAGCCTCTCGCGCAGCGGATCGATCGGGGGGTTGGTCACCTGGGCGAACAGTTGCTTGAAATAGGTGGAGAGGGTGCGCGGCTTCGTCGAGAGGACGGCCAGCGGCGCGTCGTCTCCCATCGAGCCAACCGGCTCCTTCGCCGTGGCGGCGCTGGCCTTCACGACGAGCTGGAGGTCCTCCGTGGTGAGTCCGAACGCCTTCTGCCAGCGGGCCAGCTCCGGCCAGTCCCCGGTGGTCAGGTAGGATTTCCCTTCGTTGAGCTTGAGGGTCTCGGCCCGCACCATTTGGCGCGCGAGCCATGCCGCGTACGGCTGCTGGCGGGCGAGACGCCGCTTGATCACGTCGTCGGTGAGCAACGTCTTGCTCGCCGTATCCACCGCGATCATTTTCCCGGGGCCCAGGCGCCCACTCTCGACGATGTTCGCGTCATCCAGCTCGACGATGCCCACCTCCGAACCCAGCACGATGAGCCCATCCTTCGTCACGGTGTACCGGGCGGGACGCAGGCCGTTGCGGTCCAGCGTGGCGCCAACGATCGTCCCGTCGGTGAAGGCCAGCGCCGCCGGCCCGTCCCACGGCTCCGAGAGACATGCCTGGAACTCATAGAAGGCCTTCAGGTCCGGGTCCATCACCGGCATATGCTGCCAGGCCTCGGGCACCAGCATCGTCATCGCATGCAGGACGTCGAAGCCGGACATGACGAGCAGTTCGAGCACGTTGTCGAGCTTCGCCGAGTCGCTGCCGCCCGGCTGGATGACCGGGATCAATTTCTTGATGTCGTCGCCCCAGAGCGGGGAGGTGAGCTCCGGCTCGCGGGCCCGCATCCAATTCTGATTGCCGAGGAGGGTATTGATCTCGCCGTTGTGCGACACCATCCGGAACGGCTGGGCGAGGATCCAATTCGGGAAGGTGTTCGTCGAGTAGCGCTGGTGGAAGACGCAGAGGGCTGTCTCGTAGGCCGGGTCCGCGAGATCCCGGTAGAACTCCGCCAACTGGGGGGCGACAAAGAGTCCCTTGTAGACCAGCGTGCGGGAGGAGAAGGAAGGAAGATAGCAGTCGAGCCGCTCGGCGGCCATCGCCCGCTCGATCTCGCGCCGGACGAGGTAGAGGCGTCGCTCGTACTGGTCGGCCGGCACGGCGTCCGGGCGGCCGATCAATACCTGCTGAATGTTCGGCTGGGTGGTGGCCGCCTGTTCCCCGAGCACTGCCGGCTTGACCGGCACATGCCGCCAGCCGTAGCGGACCAGCGTGTAGCGGCTGATCATCTGCTCGACGATCGCCTTCGCCTGGTCCCGCTGCGTCGGATCTTGGGGCAGAAAGCACATCCCGACGGCGAGCCGCTCCACGGCCGTCTCCGGATGGCCGAGCCGCTTGAGCTCGCGGGCGAAGAGCCGGCGCGGGATCTGCGTTTCGATCCCGGCCCCATCGCCCGTCTTCGCATCGGCTGAGACGGCGCCACGATGAGTGACGCAGCGCACGCAGGTCAGCCCCATCTGGAGAATCCGGTGGCTCGCCCGCCCCTCGATGTCGGCCACAAAGCCGACGCCGCAGGCGTCGTGTTCCTCCGCCGGATGGTAGAGCGGGGCCTGGATGTTCATGTTACGCCACGATTTCACGGGGAGCCCTCAAGATAACAACAGCAAGGACAGCGCGCGGCCGCCCTTGCTGGAACCCGACAATCCCAAGTGCCTTCCTCTATATGGTACGGGGGCGACCCCCGGTTGTCAACGGGATTTGGCGGGGCGGTCGAGGCGGGCACTCACCTGCTCGAGCAGGGCGCGGAAGCGGCGGTTCTCGATCACCGGCTCCGCCCCTTCGATCGGCTGCGGCGCGGCGAGCGGGACCCAGGATTTGCAGCCGGCGTAGTCGGGGAGATTCGGGATCGTTGGGGGTGTGGGGAGCCGGAAGGCGCGGAGGAGGACCGCGAGCGTCGGGATCTCCGGTTTGTAGGCCAGGCGCATCGCGAAAAACTCCGGCGTCCAGATGTGGAGTGCCTCGAGCCCGCGCAGCGCCTCCGCGGAGGTGACGCGCCAACTGCCGGCCACCCCGGCGTAGAGCGGCAGAGTGATCTGGCCTCCGGCCGGGCGGCGCGCCACCTCGTCGAACACCGCGTGGAACTCCGGCCGTACCTGCTCGCGCTGCTGGTGTTCCAGGGTGGGGAAGAGGAAGAATTCCCGGTGCTCCAGGTGGAACGTCTGCGCCGGATCCGCGATCCCGCCCTTGCGCAGCAGCAGGCACTGCCGGCCGCGGGCCATCGCCTCCACCACCACGGCCCATTCCTTCAACGCGATCGCACTCGTCATCGTCGCCATGCTCTGCATTATAACATGCGTGCGCGACAGCCCCTTGCATCACCGAAAGCCCCGCGGGAGATGTGGAGTTGCGGGGACTTCGCAGCGCGAGCGGGCACGGTGTCCGACCGAACAGGGAGGACGAGCGAGCACGAGAAAGTAGGACCACAATTCACGCTGGGAATTGTGAGTTCGACCCGCAACCCACATTCTCGCGGGGCGCATCACGAAAAACTTTCACCTTGACACAACACCGCCCATTGCGGTACAACGCACACTGCACCTCAAGATGTTGAGGTGTGGGCTCTGTGAGAGGAGACGGGAAGATACCCGCGCGACGAGTCCTCGCCCGCCCGGAGATGCACCGGTCGAGCGGTTGAGGAGTAGATCGGCTGGGTTGGTTCAACACCGCACTCCTATCCTCCTTCCCCGAGGAGTCACCCCACAGACCTGCACCGGCTCAACATCTGATCCATTCGACCTTGGTACTTGTGCGCTGAGAACTATTCACCTGCGTGGTCTGCCGGCATGGCGGGCCGCGAGAGCTTGAGGAGTCCCCCGCATGGCCCTGCGTTCCGAGACCACACGCGTTGCAACCGCTGCGTCGTCCGCGCCCACCGGCACCCCGACCCCGGCCGCCCGGCCTGGCCAGGGCCTGCGCGTACCGCGGCGGTTCACGAAGCCCGGGGTCCATCCGTACGACGAGGTGGCGTGGGAGCTGCGCACCTCGGCGATCACGAATGAGCGCGGCGAGGTGGTATTCCAGCAAACGGATGTCGAGATCCCGAAATCCTGGTCGCAGACCGCGACGAACGTGGTGGTCTCGAAGTATTTCCGCGGGCCACTCGGGACTCCGCAGCGGGAGCGGTCGGTCAAGCAGTTGCTGGACCGCGTGGCCAACACCATCAGCGACTGGGGGATCAAGGACGGCTACTTCGCCTCGTCTGAGGATGCTGAAACCTTTCGCGCGGAGTTGACCCACATCCTGCTCACGCAGAAGGCCGCCTTCAACTCGCCGGTCTGGTTCAACGTGGGGATCGAGGCGAAGCCCCAATGCTCCGCCTGTTTCATCCTCTCCGTCAAAGACACGATGGATTCGATCCTCGACTGGTACAAGGTCGAGGGGATGATCTTCAAGTACGGCTCCGGCTCCGGCATCAACCTCTCGGCGATCCGCTCGTCGTCGGAACAGCTCGCCGGCGGCGGCACCGCTTCCGGGCCGGTCTCCTTCATGCGGGCGGCCGACGCCTCCGCGGGCGTGATCAAGTCCGGCGGCAAGACACGGCGCGCTGCGAAGATGGTGGTGCTCAATGCCGACCACCCCGACGTGAAGAAATTCATCACCTGCAAGTGGCAGGAGGAGAAGAAGGCCTGGGCGCTCGTGGATGCTGGCTTTGACGCCTCGATCGACGGAGAGGCCTACTCCAGCATCTTCTTCCAAAATGCGAACAACTCCGTGCGGGCCACCGATGAGTTCATGCAGGCCGTCGCCGAGGACAAGGACTGGGCGCTCAAGGGGGTGCTCGGCGGCCAGGCGGTCGAGACGGTGCGGGCGCGCGAGCTCATGCAGCTGATCGCCGAGGCCACCTGGCACTGCGGCGATCCGGGCATGCAGTTCGATACGACGATCAACAACTGGCACACCTGCCCGAACACCGGGCGGATCAACGCTTCCAATCCCTGCTCCGAGTACATGCACCTCGACGACTCCGCCTGTAACCTGGCGTCGTTGAACCTGATGCGCTTTGTGGAGGAGGACGGGACCTTCCGGGTGGAGGATTTCCGGCACGCGGTGCGGATCATGGCCACGGCGCAGGATATCGTCGTGGACAACTCCTCCTACCCGACGCCGAAAATCGGCGAGAATGCGCATGCCTACCGCGAGCTCGGGCTCGGCTATGCGAACCTCGGAGCGCTCCTCATGTCGCTGGGGATCCCGTACGACTCGGACGCCGGCCGCGCCTACGCGGCGACCATCACCGCGCTCATGTGCGGCGAGGCCTACCGGATGTCGGCGCTCATCGCCGAGCAGCTCGGCTCCTACGCCGGCTTCGCGAAGAACCGCGACCCGCAGCTGCGGGTGATCCAGAAGCACCGTGACGCGCTGCTGAATGTCGATGAGACGCTGGTGCCAGAGCTCATGTACCGGGCGGCGGGGGAGTCTTGGAACGAGGCGCTGCGGCTTGGCGCCCAGCATGGCGTCCGCAATTCGCAGATGACGGTGCTGGCCCCGACCGGCACGATCGGGTTCATGATGGATTGCGACACGACCGGCATCGAGCCGGACATTGCGCTGATCAAATACAAAAAGCTCGTCGGCGGCGGGTTGATGAAGATTGTCAACCAGACGGTGCCGCGGGCGCTGGCGCGGCTCGGCTACAGCAAGGCGCAGATCGAAGAGATCTGCCGCTTCCTCGACGAGAAAGAGACGATCGAGGGGGCCCCCCACGTCAAGCCGGAGGACCTCGCCGTCTTCGACTGCGCGTTTAAGGCCGTCAACGGTACCCGGACGATCCACTACATGGGACACGTGCGGATGATGGGGGCGGTGCAACCCTTCATCTCCGGGGCGATCTCGAAAACCGTTAACGTCCCCTCCGAGGCGACGGTGGACGATATTCTGCACGCCTACGTCGAGTCGTGGAAGCTGGGGGTCAAGGCGATCGCGATCTACCGCGATGGCTCCAAGCGGGTCCAGCCGCTCTCGACGAGCGTCAAGAACGATCAGGCCCAGAGTGCCGAGGCGTCGGGAACGGTGGAGGAGCGGATCGTCTACAAGCCGGTGCGGCGGTATCTGCCGGACGAGCGGCAGGCGCTCACCCATAAATTCTCGATTGCCGGCCACGACGGCTACGTGACGGTCGGGCTCTACGAGGATGGCCAGCCCGGCGAGATCTTCATTGTCATGTCGAAGGAAGGGACGGTGATCTCGGGGCTGCTTGACGCGTTCGCTACGGCGATCTCGCTCGCTCTGCAATTCGGCGTACCGCTGGAGGCGCTCGTCAAGAAATACAGTCACATGCGGTTCGAGCCGGCGGGGATCACGTCGAACCCGCAGATCCGGTTCGCCTCGTCGATCCTCGACTACGTGTTCCGCTGGATGGCGCTGAAGTTCCTCCCGCCTGAGAAACAGCCGACGCCCGAGGCCCCATCCCTGTTCGAGCCGTCCACCGGCCCCAAACCCTCCGCGCAGACCGTCTCGGTGGCCGAGGTACAGGAACGTCAGACGTTCCAAGGTCAGGTGGACGCGCCCCCGTGCCCAGACTGCGGCTCGATGATGGTCCGCAGCGGCAACTGTTACAAGTGCTTCAACTGCGGCTCCACCTCGGGCTGCTCATAAACGCCGCGTACACTGTTTAGGAAACATCGAAGGGCCTGGTCGCGCGACCAGGCCCTTCGTCTGTCCGGTGGCATTGACGGTGCCCGCCGCAGACGGTAGAATGACGCGCGATGGCCAAGCCGCCGATTCCGACGACGCTCACCGAGATCCGCCCGCTCTCCGACACGGTCAAGCATTTCCGCTTCACCTTTGCCCCTGGCACCCCGTTCGATTTCAAAGCCGGGCAATTCCTGATGCTCCACGTGCCGAAGGCCGGCGAGCCGGCGCCGGTGCGGCGGGCCTATTCGATCTGCTCGCCCCCGCACGACCGGGGGGTGGCCGAGATCGTCGTCAAGCGGGTGGAGGGCGGGCTGGCCTCGAACTATCTTTTTGGGTTGTCGCAGGGGGCGAACTGCACAGTGGACGGACCGTACGGGGCATTTGTGCTGCCGACTCCTCTGCCGAAGGAGATCATTTTCGTCTGCACCGGGACCGGGATCGCCCCGTTCCGCGCGCAGATCCAAACACTGTTCAAGCAAGGGACGGACGTTACACTCACATTGATCTTCGGGGTGCGGTACGAGGATGAGGTGCTCTACGATGATGAGTGGCGGGCGCTCGCGGCGGCCCACCCCAACTTCCGGTTTATTCCCACCATCAGCCGGCCGCGGAATACCCCCACGCCCTGGGCCGGGGAGACCGGCTACGTGCAGACGAAGCTCGCCACCTACGCGGCGGCGGGGCCCGAAAAGGCCGTCTACATCTGCGGCCTCTGGGACATGATCAGCGCCGTCGAGAAAACCTGCCTGGAGCTCGGCTACGTCAAGAAGCAGATCCACTACGAACGGTATGATTGAGCGCTTTACTCGTCGTTGAGGTAGCGGATCACCAGGTTGTGCGTCACCCCGTAGGGCAGCGACCGGCGCAACCGCTCGAACCCTGACGCGCGCTGGGGCGCCACGATGATCGGCGCAGGCACGGCGTCAGCCGGCCGCTCGCCGATCCAGATCTGCCCCGGGGTCGCCGCCGCGGGAACTCTCTGCCGTACATCCGGTCTGACCGGATCCCACACGAGTCCCGACACCTGCTGAGCCACCACGGGCCGTGTCATCCCGCCAGGGCCCTCTTGCGCGGCCACGGCCGTCGGGGTACCGGCCACCAACCCGCTCCACAACCACCCACAAAGCAATAAGCCCACAGACCGTATCTGCATGCGATGCACGCCTCCAGATTGCGAGGCGAGCCTGAATCGCGTTCAGACACCGGCATGTGAGCCCGTGCTGCGTGCGATTGCGAGACTTTGGCAACCCAGCTGTCCTCTGGTCCCCGCCCTGCTGTCTGGCGAGGAGTAGGATCTGCGGCTTTGCGTCCCATCCTTACGGATAGTTTGCCTTTTTCAGAATCCCGCCTCGATATAGTCCCTGTCACTCGGAAGTGTACCTGATCCGATTGCCCAAATGCAAAAAAATCTTGAGGGGGTGGTGTCCCCCTACGGATTACAAGCTACGGGGCGAAACCCGTCGGGGCAATCGCAGGAGAGCCATAATGGGGTTCAGGAGCGTGCGGAATTCTCCTGGCAGGAGCGAGGGAGCCGGGAAGAGCTGCGCACTGTTGAAGAGGACGAGGCCCGGCGGGTTGCCAAGGATGGTTAATCGATTAAATGGGGCCACTGTCCCGGTAAGATTGCCAGAGATCCCGTTGACGGCACCGCTCGGGTCGACGGTCAGGAGACCGTTGCTGACATCCACCGTCACGGGGGTGGCCAGCCGGCCAATGGTGCCACCGGCCGTCAGGTCGGCGCCGGCATTGGCCGTGAGCTGGGTTGGTGTGACGCCATCACTCAGGATCGAGCCAGTCCCCGAGGCCGTCAGGGCCGCGTGACCCGCGACGTTCACCGTCCCCAGGGTGAGCGAGTCACCAGCCGTGACCGTGGCCGCCCCATTGGCCGTCGTGAGACTCGCCAGGGTGAGGGCGTCCGTTTCCCGGATGGTCAGTGCACCGTTACCCGTTACGGAGGCCTTCAGGGAGTCGGCTGCGGTATCCACATCGATTCCTGTCGACGCCGTCAGGCTCACGGCCCCGCCGGTGACATTGAGGGTGTTCGCGCCGTTCGTGTCCGTGATGGCGGTGGCACTCGTCAGGGTGACGGCTTGGG
>Ga0209515_10004339_pt1 | contig 19235 bp, 17 predicted proteins | sample Subgroupgradi54m_FD_187454 | JGI IMG/M metagenome (GOLD analysis project Ga0209515, IMG submission 187454) | Subsurface groundwater microbial communities from S. Glens Falls, New York, USA - GMW60B uncontaminated upgradient, 5.4 m (SPAdes)... ...
CACCAAAACTACTCTGGCACATCTGGTGTCAAAAGACATAAAGGCCCAGATGAAAGTAACTTCCGGTCCTGCCATAGAAAAAATCGGCGACTTGGCATCAATTCTCACCAACCTTTCGGCAGGCGACATACTTTTCATAGACGAAATACATCGCTTGAACAAAACCATAGAGGAGGTGCTTTACCCAGCCATGGAATCTGGCTCTCTGGATATTATTATAGGCAAAGGACCAAGTGCGCGGACAATACAGCTAGAGCTCCCGCCATTTACACTCATAGGCGCTACAACCCGCATAGCCATGATATCATCCCCTCTCCGTTCACGATTTTCCGGAGGCATTTTCAAGCTTGAGTTTTATACAAATGATGAGATAGAGAAAATAATAAAAAGGTCGGCCAAAATATTAGGCATCGACTTGGAAGAAAGTGCGGGAAAAGAGATAGCCAAAAGATCGAGGTACACTCCGCGCACGGCAAACTATTTTTTGAAAAGATGTCGGGATTTCGCGCAAGTAAATAAAACAAACCTGTCTCAGAAATCGGTTAATGAAGCTTTGAAAATGCTAGGTATTGACCATGTCGGGCTCTCACCCTCGGACCGCGACATAATGCACACAATAATAAATAAATTTTCTGGTGGTCCTGTTGGACTGAACACTCTCTCGGCCGCCATGTCAGAAGAGCAAGCAACTATCGAGGAGTTTAATGAACCATATTTGATACAACTTGGTTTCTTGGACCGCACACCGAGAGGAAGAACTGTCACGGCTAGTGGATATGAACATTTGGGATTAAGTCCGAAGACTTTGTTGTAAAAATATGAGTGGGCATAATAAATGGAGTAAAATAAAAAGGCAAAAAGAAAAAACTGATGCCCAGAAGTCAAAGATTTTTGGCAAGATGGTTCGGCTTATTACCGTCGAGGCCAAGAAAGCTGGAGGAAATGTAAGCTCACCTAGTTTGAAGTCTGCTATCGAAAGAGCCAAAGCGGCTAATGTACCGAGCGACAACATAGAGAGAGCAATAAAAAAGTTTTCCGAAGGCGGAGCCAACATGGAGTCCATAGTCTATGAAGCATACGGCCCAGCCGGTTGCGCTATGATTATCGAAGCTCTGAGTGAAAACAGAAACAAAGCGGCCCAAGAAATAAAGTTCATACTTTCCAAACACGCCTTTGCTCTTGCCGGCATTGGCTCCGCCACATGGGCATTTACACACGAGGCAGGCGGAGAATGGATTCCAACGACAACTATCCCACTTTCAGACGAAGATGGGAAAAAGCTGTCAGAACTGGTCGATGAACTAGAAGAAAACGACGAAGTACAGGATGTTTATACGAATGCCGAGTAAAACATTTCCACATCCGATGTGGAAAAATTATATGAGAATAATCTCCATTGATCCCGGTTATGAACGCCTAGGCATTGCCATAGTAGAAAAACACCCCAGAGGCAAGACCTCTGGGGTAAATAAGGAGATCTTAATTTTTTCCGAATGTTTTAAAACTTCCAGTAATCTCCCCCATCACCAAAGACTCTCGCTTATTGGAAACCGGATTAAAAAAACAATAAAAAAATACAAGCCGGAAGTATTGGTAACGGAAAAACTTTTTTTCAGCGGCAATCAAAAAACGGCGATGCTCGTAGCCGAGGCGCGTGGAGTAATTTTGTACATAGGAAATTACTATGGGTTAGAAGTTTTTGAATACACCCCCAACCAAGTCAAAATCGCTATTACTGGATACGGCAGAAGTGAAAAAAGACAGATTATAGATATGGTTAAAAAGTTAATTATTGTTACTTCAAAAACCAAATCAGATGATGAATTCGACGCCATTGCTATTGGACTAACTCACTTTGCTATTCACCCTTAACTTCGTAACATCTTAAGAAAGACTTCCTGAGGAATGTTTACTTTGCCGCGGGCTTTCATTTTCTTCTTGCCTTTCTTCTGCTTTTGGCGAAGTTTCATTTTGCGGGTTATATCTCCACCATACATATGCTGGGTGACATCTTTGCTATATGCTGAAACCGTGCGGCTGGAAATAATCCTGCCCAGAGCCTTGGCTTGAACTTTCATAACAAACATTTGTCTTGGCAAAAGTCCGTGGAGTTTTTCTACGGATGATTCCGCTTCTTGTTCTACTATTCGTCGAGAGACTACTCGAGAAAATGCCGGCAAGACTTCATCAACAACTAAAATATCCATGCGAACAACATTGGCATCACGCATTCCTTCTATCTCGTATGATATAGAAGCATAACCACTTGAAAGGCTTTTTAATTTATCAAAAAAGTTACGCATAAGCTCGCGAAGTGGCATCTTAAGATGAAGTCGAGTTCTATCCTCGCCAAAGTTTTCAGAATCTCCCAACTCTGCCTCGTGCTCATACAAAAGAGGCATAAGAGAACCAACATATGTAGCTGGTGTAATTATTGTGACATTAACCCACGGCTCGCGGACTTCAGAAAGAAGTCCTTCATCCGGAAAATGTGATGGTGAATATATCGTCTCCCATTTACCTGACTTTGGTCCACTTTTATACAGCACTTCATATGTAATAGTCGGCATAGTCACAACAAGCTCCAAATTAAACTCGCGATGAAGTCGCTCTGTGATTATTTCCAAATGAAGCATGCCTAAGAAACCACATCTGAATCCTCTACCTAAAACGCCAGACGATTCTTCTTCAAATGTAAAAGACGAATCAGAAAGTTTGAGCTTTCCCAAAGCTTGTTTCAGTGTAATGAAATCGTCCCCGCCTGCAACGTTATGCATAGCATTGCGGGCAGGCTGACTTTCCGGATAAACGGAGGCCCAAACAACAGGCCGAGGCAACATATACCCTGTAAGTGGCGGATTTGTGTCGTTTAAACTGGCCACAGTATCTCCGACAGAAGCGATGCCCGGTTCTTTTATTCCAGTGACGATGTAGCCTATTTCTCCGGCGCCGAGAGAGTCAACAGGCACTTCCTCCGGAGAAAAAATACCGACTTCGATCGCCGTAAACTTTTCTTTTGCTACTTTGAAAACAAGAGGTGTGTTTCTTTTTACACTGCCTTGCATGACCCTGACAAAAACAATAACCCCGCGATGTGTTGAATATTTGAAATCAAAAATAAGTGCCCTGAAACCAACGCCACTTGGCGGTGAAACCGCCAAGTGTGGAGAAGGTATTCTTTCTATAATTGCATTTAAGAGTGTTTTAACCCCTTCTCCCGTTTTTCCAGATGTTTCCAAAATGTCTTCTTCTCTACAATCGAGAAGTTTCATCATTTCTGCTCTAATGTCTGAGACCCTTGCCAAAGGAGAATCAATTTTGGAAAGTACAGGAATAATAGTCAGCCCAGCTTCCCTAGCCATACCTAGAGTGGTCAGAGTTTGAGCTTGTACACCCTGAGTACTATCAACCAAAAGTATAGAGCCCTCGACCGCTTTGAGGGCGCGAGAAACTTCATAAGAGAAATCAATATGTCCGGGAGTGTCGATCAGATTCAAGATATAATCCTTTCCATCATGTTTGTATTTCATCCGTACAGGTTGCATTTTGATAGTAATTCCTCTTTCACGCTCCAGCTCCATAGAATCCAGAACCTGCTCTTGCATTTTGCGTTTCTCTATTGTGCCGGTTATCTCGAGCATCCTGTCTGCCAAAGTCGATTTGCCATGATCTATGTGAGCTATTATAGAAAAGTTTCTTATATTTATCATGAGCCACATTAAAGCATAAAACCCCTAAAATAAGAACTTGCTAACACTCCGTGTTAGCAAGTTCATTGTAGTTCTGCATCTGGGACGACAACATCAGCTTGCCAGATCTTTTTATGAAGTGTGCCCCACACTTCAGCAAGTTCTTTAGAATGGAGTAAATATAAAATCAAAATACCGGAGACTATGCCGATTATTCCGGAAAGAAATCCTTGTAAAAATATTCCAACCAGTGTGTTTATATTAAAAACCGTGTCGAAAATATTCAGGCACCTGTATGTAACAAACCCCATAATTGTAGAGGCTCCAAAAACCTCAAACAGGGTTCGGAAAACAGATTTGGAAAAAGACGGAAAATGATAATTAAAACCAATCCAATGAATTATGAGATTGACAATAACTCCCAAGGTAAATCCGAGAGGCAGCATCAAAACCACCGTACCGGGGAGTCCCTCGACTTTCAGGATGGACTCAATGAAGTTTTGGAAAAAGGAATTGCTTTGGAAAAAATGAACAAGATAAAAACTACCCAAAATGATAAGACCTGCCGACAAAACATTCATCAGGAGAGGAGTTTTAGTCTTGCCTTGGGAGTAGTATGAGCGGACAAAAAGAGCTACTAGATTTTGAGCTAGAAGAGAGATAGTAAACAGAGCCAAAGCCGCAGCTGTCAGTCGAGTGTCATTCCAATCAAACCTGCCAGCGCCCAAAATAGTACGAACAATCTGAGCGCGCAGGACTATAAACAAAACTGTTATCGGTATGGACCAGAATATAATATGGCGGACGGAATCGATCATATGTTTTAGAAACTCTGATTTGTGGCCAGAAGAGAAAAGCCGAGTGAGGGTCGGAAAAGCAGCCAGAGAATACGACACTCCGATAATGGAAAACGGCACGGACTGCAAGTTGAAAGAAAAATTGAAAACGGAGATTGAACCGGAAACAAAAAAGGAAGCAAAAGAAATAAGGAAAAGCTCGGCCAGCTCGTTTGACGAGACAGTGATGGTCCTCGGCAGAGATGTAAAAACGATTTTCTTTATAAAGCTCCACTTGATAGGCAAGCGAAATCTTGGAAACATCCTTTGGCTGACAATAAAAGGAACTTGGATGGCAAAGTGCAGGAACGCTCCGAGAGCCACACCCATACCCAAACCGGCCAGGCCAAAGACTGGATAGAAGAAAACGATACCGACAATAATGCCTATGTTATAAACAACAGGCGAAATGGCATAAATAAAAAATCTCCTATGGATCTGGGTTATGCTGGCCAAGAGATTGGAAAAGCCCAGAAAGACCGGCGACAGGAGAAGTATCCGAGTAAGCAGTATCAAGTCGGGCCATGAAGATGAACTTTTAAAAGCTGGAAAAAGAAGCCCCATAAAATATGGCGCTGTTACAAAAGCCACAATTCCCGCCACGATCATAAAACAAAAAAAGAAAGAAAAAACAGTATCAATGAACTCTTTGGCTTCGGCTTCCCCCTTTTCAAATCTCTCTATTAGGAAAGGTATGAGGACAGATATGGAAACGATTGAAGCCACGGTAACAAACAAAACATCCGGAATCCTAAAAGCCGAATAGTACAGGTCCAGAGTGTTGCCTGCTCCAAAGGCGCTGGCTAAAATCCTGTCTCGGAAAAGAGCCAAGACTTGGGAACAAATGGCAAAAAAACCCAAAAGATAAGCGGCCTGATGAAGCCCGCTTATCTCCCTGTTTAACATATTGAGAAATCTTTTAACCATGAAACTAGTATATAGGAACTAGAATGTGGTGGGAAGTATTATTGGCTCTCCTTAACTGGTAATTTCTTCCCTTTCTCTGGTTTCTCCGAGCTTGGGAAAGGAGACTTGCCCGCTTTGAGGTTTGAGAGAATTGTGTTGACTTCTTTGTTATCAGGATTTGTGACCTTCAAATCTTCAAATTGCTTTATGGCTTTTGGATACTCTCCGAGACTCTGGTATGAAAGTCCTAGAAAATATTTGGCATTGGCGTAGTCGGGAGAAATACGCACAGCTTTCTCCAAGGCATCCATGGCCCCCCTCCAATCCTTGGCATTATATTTCAAAAGTCCCAGCTGGAAAAATATTCCGGAGTTTGTCGGCTCTATTACAGAAGCAGAGGTAACAGAATCTATAGCTCCTTTTATATTGTTGTTCTCTACTTCTATTTGAGAGAGAAGGAAATAAGCCTCAGTGTAGTTGCTTTTCAGCCCAATGGCCTGCTTGACATAGTTTTCCGCCTGTGTGAAATCTTTTTTTATAGTGGCCAGTCGAGAGAGTAATATCAGAATGCCCGGATTTTTCGGATTTCTGCGCAAGGCCTCCGTATAGGCAAACTGGGCGCTCTCATACGAGCCATTAACTTTCAGTTCCGGCATAGAAACGGCTTCATAAACTTTGCCCAAAGAAATCCAGTTCAGATAATTGTCAGGATCTGCGTTCTTTGCAAGTAAGCCAGAAGTGATGGCGTTTTGCAAAGTCGAACTAAATTGCTTTTGGGCATCCTCCGGTTTTACTTTGGCTGGGTCTTGGGAAAGTATGGCCTTTAGCTTGACAGTCTCAATTTCTGAAAGAGCCCTATAATAAACATCCAGAGGAACAGAGGATATTGCCGAAAGCATGTTTGCCTCGGAAGCTCCTATGTCTCCCAAGTTATTCAAAGCGTATGCGCTTTTCTGGAAGTAGTAGAGCGACTGGGAGTTTTTGTAGAGGCCGTATCCAAGATACGAAGTTGCCAAGAGGAAAGTGACCATAATAAGCGACGAGACAAAACCCTGGCGAGGATGAAGTAAGAAAGTTTTTGTTTCGACTTGCTGAACGCCGGAGTAATAGACAGAAGCAAAAAACAAACCGGTAAAGAAAAGTGTCAGGATAAAAACGGACGTAGCAGGCATGTAGACAAAAGCCATGATCCACAAATAAAGAGAAACAAAGAAAGAAGAGACCAAAAGATATTTTGTAAAACTTTCTTCAAACCGAGTAAAGATGGATTTGACCCCGAGATACAAATAGAAGCCGAGGAAAAGAAGCCAAGATAATATTCCAAGAAGTCCAGTAGTCACGGCAAATGTTGGCAAAAGACCGATACCGTTTGTAAAGTCGGTATTCCAAAAAACGGTAGAGACCACATCGTCCGGCTTCCATTTAAGCCACTCCGTGGTAAATGTGTTCGGACCGGAACCGAAAAGAGGCCTTTCCTTTATGGTGTTTTTGGCTATTTCCATAGTGACCGAAAAAGACGGACGGACTTCGAGATTGGCTACTTGAAGTTTAGTGGCCAGATAACCACCAAAAGTATTGCCCCAGATTACAAATACAACAGAAACCACAAAAACAATTGCCGGATACAAAGGAACTTTCGATAACTTATGCTTAATTCCAGAGAAAGATATTTCACTCACTTGACCAATACCAGAATTAAATAGATTGTAGAGTATAAACAGAAAAGCGGTTATAGCCACAATGATCCAGATAGTACTGAAATTGACCAAGGCCAAGAAAAATAGAGAGAGAAAAAGAGCGACTGTCAGAAGAACCCGCATAAACTTGCTAACAGAGACCATCTCATGTGTTAGGAGAGACAAAATGGCGCCAATACCGAAAAATATTCCGATATTGTTCCAGCTTCCAACCATAGTTGATGTAAGTGTTGTGAAAATGCCAAAGTTTAAAACTCCGGCCCCAAAAATAATCCTGATAAGAAGGAAAAGTGAAAGTATTATGGCAGAGAGAACGAAGGCAAAATACGAATAGAATATGCTATTTTTATTTCGAAACAAAATCGAGACCAAAAACAGATAAACAAAGCCGAGGACTATAAAGCCGACCGTGTTTATATCAAATGTGTAAGCAAAGAAAGACATTCGGGAAAAACCATTTGCCACTCCGGCAAATATATAAACCGCAGGAACGGCGCACAGAAAGCCTAGGATATATTTCGACGGCTTGGGCAAATCAAGCCTGCCGTAAAAAAGTCCGGAAATAATATAAAGCAACACGACCAAAATAACGCCCGAGGCGAAAAGCAGGCTTGTGCCAAACTGGGTGGAAATAAAACTGACTGGGACGAAAAATATGGGAGCCAGAAATGTGACCAGAAGTAAAACGCCGAATGAGATTTTGTCGAGTAAAGACTTGGTCATATTGCGTAAATAAATTAAGCTATTATGTTTAAATTATATAGGAATTAGGAGTTGATTTCAACTGTGGATAGCGTTCTATTTGTGTGCTATAATAGTCTAGTTATGTTGGGTAAGTACTGTTGCCCGCCTTGGCGCAAGCTACGGCGTGGTAATAGAGGAAAGTCCGAACACGCATCTTTATGATAAACGTAGTGGGTAACGCCCATCGTCCGCAAGGATAGGAGTGCGAGCAGAAACGACCCGGTTAAGTCCGGCTGAAACGGCAAAATCTCTACGCGCGTGCAAGGCCGTATCATGTCAAGGTGTCACCTTGACATGGGGTGCCGCTTGACCCCGAGAGTAATCAAGGGGCTAGATAAATACTTATCCTTATCCGCCTTCGCGTAAGCTACAGCGTGATGAGACAGAATTCGGCTTATAGACATAACGCAAAAATGAAAAATCGCACCATAATCGGTGTGATTTTTCATCTTCATAAATCTAGGAATTCTTTTATTGTAAGACCGGCCTGCTTTATGATTTTCGCTATTACTCGCGCTGCTAAAATCGGTAGGATGCTCATGTTAAAGCAAATGGTCTTGTTTTATATATGTGAACAATACCCAGTTTTTCTGCTTCGGCAATTGCATTAGCTTCTATAGCTCCCTCTATAGCCTCGGCAATCATTTTTTTTGCTTCGCTTAAATTTTTCCCCCAAGAAATAGCCTCCTGTACATCATTGGCTTGAACCATATATCCACCCATGTCAGGTTCAATCTCAAATGAACATTGAAAAATTCCGTACTTTGTTTTTATGGGCAAAGTCTTTGTTTGTGTTTTAGCTTTTTTCACAACTAGATTGTACCACACCCATTCCTGAGAATAAAGTGAACTTATTGTTCTATGACCTCCACTGTCCTCGTGGCAAATCTCCAATTTCCTGCCCCATCAACAGCCGAATAGACCACTGTATTTTTTGTGTCTGTCACCGTAGCTCTCATGTCAGAGTAGCTTGTGCCTATTGTGGGCATAATGTTATTTAAGATTATTCTGAATTCTATGAAGAATTTCTTTTAATTCAGGAAAATCATTTTTGATTGCATCCCAAACAACTGTAATATCAACTCCAAAATATTCGTGTACAAGTTTATTTCGCATATTCATAACATCTTTCCATTCAACTTCAGGATGATTCATCCTAACTTCTTCAAATACATTCCTTGAAGCTTCACCGATGATAATAAAATTCATCAGTACCGCTTTGTATTTTTCTTTATTACCTACTAATGCTTCAGCATCTGAAATATCCTTAACAAATTCATTCACTTCATCTATGGCTTGAAACATGTCCAAAATATACAAATTTAAATTTCTTTTTCTAGTCATACAATAATTAATTCACTTAAAATTTCGTCTCTAATAAAGGGCTTTATCGCTCTTTTTGTAACCAAATCAACTTTTCTTCCGAGTAATTCTTCCAAAAATCTTTCCATCTTTCCGAAGGCGAAAAATCCTACAACAGCTTTATCATGATTGATTTCAATTGCAATATCAACATCACTATTCGCATCATTATCACCGCGCGCAAACGAGCCGAAAACACCTATCTCTTCCACGCCATAGGTTTTTTGTAGATAGTCTTTATTTAGAGCTATTTTCTGTTTGATTGTTTCTAAATCTGTTAACATAATTAAATATTATCATTATTTCTCCAAATTTCCTACTCTCCTATCACCTCCACCGTTCTGGTGGCATAGCCCCAATTACCAGCCCCATCCACTGCCGAATAGACCACAGTATTTGTAGATGTGGCTGTTGTGTTAATCGAGATATCATTCATGGAAACTCCATTGACCGAATAGTGCAGACCGAGGTTGTTGTTAACCGAGCCGTCGGCGTTTGTGTCTGTCACTGTCGCTCCAAGATCAACATATCCTGTTCCAACTGTTATTGTAGCTGGATTGTTTCCAACGATAGATATAACTGGATTGGAAACATCACTCGGCGAACTAGTTGCAGAACCAGAACCCACACTCGGTGAGCTCGAGGCGTTGCCCGCACCAAGTGAGTTTTCTGGACATCCTCCCGCCACAGAGACCATCGCTCCATTTCTCATTTTCAGACAGTACGGATCTCCCGTCACTTTGACTTACACACTCATTTTATTTCCCAATTTTTCTGTTCTTTTCTTTATTTTCTTTATTTTTTAAGAAATTATTTTTCGTAATAATCGAACGACCCAGCCGTTTCTCTAATTTTTTGCGAGCACCACCCGCAATACCGCCTCCGGCGCGAGCATCGGACTTTAACTTAGGCACCCCTTTCGAATTTTCGGTACGATGGATTTCCGTCGTAGCCCTTTCGCCGAGCATATTGAAAATTAATTCAAAATCGTCCATATGGTCGCGTAAATTCTGATGTTTCAAACCTTTCAACCGTTTGTATTCGCTTGGAGTCACGCCAAATGTTGCTCTGGAAATCTCCGCTGTCAAAATTTCGTAATCTCTGTCCTCTTTTGCTCCTCTGTTTTTCCATTCGTCTGTCAGTTCTTCGCGGATAGCAATTCCCCGTATTCTTTTTTCTATCCACTCTGCACTGTAACCTTTTAATTTATACAATATCCTAGTTCGTTTGGTGGCCAGTTCTGGATTCTCAATTTCTTGCACTCTCTCATAACCAACTTTGGCCAGCCAGCGTTTGAATGGTTCTGCTTTGGGAGAGGGAATTGACTGGATGAGGCGAAACGCATCTTCCGTATTGACGCAATCAGTTTCATACTTTTTACCGTCTGAGGATAATAATTTCAGTTGTCTACAAATTGTAGATAACTGAACCCCATCTTCATTTTTCACTCGTGCCTTCATCGCACTCCAATAAACACTAGGTTTAGCACTGTCTACAAGAGCATCTATAATATCAACCACTGAAAAATACCACTCACCACTATGAAGTGTTTTGCGAATTTGTTTATTTTTGAATAAAATTATTTTTGTTGTATTTTTCATAATTTAATTTTAACACATTTCACCTATCTCAATCTGTCAGAAATTTTTTACTGCGAGACTATGTTTACGGTCCGACTTGCCTGCCCTATATTTCCCGCCCCATCTGTGGCTTTGTACAAAATTGTATGGACAGAAGTGGTGGAAGTATCCAAATAAATTGACTGCATTTCCACTCCATCAAGGAAGGTGGTGATGCCCAAATTATTATTAACGCTTCCATCGGCGTTTGTGTCTGTGACAGTGGCGTTCATATCAGAGTAACTTGTGCCTACTGTAATGGTTGCTGGGTTGTCACCCAAAATACTTATAACTGGAACGGAGACATCACCGAGTGCGGGCGCGCTTGAGACATCACTTGGTGTGGATGTAGCAACATTCTCACCGAGTGTGGGCGAATTTTCTGGACATCCTCCCGCCTCGGAAACCATAGCCCCATTTCTCATTTTCAAACAATATGGGTCGTTTGTTACTTCGTCATACAGGGTGATACCTGTCGGCTTGTCATGCGTACCGACAGTAAGTCCTCCTGTGAAAATGTTTTTGAAGTAAGCTATGCCATCAACAAACTTTGCCCCAATAGTTTCAAACTGGTTTGTCAATTCCGTCAAAATACCTGTCAAGGACAGTCCTTGGCTATTGCCCGAGGCAACCCCTAGGGTAGAATTGCCGGAGGCAACTAGAGCTTCAAGGTTGGTTAGGCGGGTGTCGATTGCGTTAACTTTGGAGTTAAGTTGCTGGATTGCAGAAACCATAGCGGGAACAAAGTTGCTATATGCTACGGATTTCTTACCATCCGTGCTTGTTGCCACAAACTCTGGGAAAACTTGCTCCACATCTTGGGCTATGAAACCTGTGTGAGACACTACGGAGGCAACGCCTCCGTAGTCGGCGTTTATCATAAAGATGCGTGTTCGGACTTTCCTCCCCTTCACCGATTACTCGGCAAAAGAGCACTTACCCGACATAACAGGATTAGTATACCACAAAAAAGAAACTTTCTCAATTTGATATACTTTCTTTATGAATATTTCCTTTCAAAAACTGATTTCCAAAAACTCTTTCGTTTATAGCTTTCTTTTCTTGGTTACTTTTTTGGTTTATGCCCCAGCTCTTACAGGACCTTTTTTCTTTGATGACAACATATTTATCGAGCACAATATCTCCGTCAAATCTTTTGATATTGGAAAAATATATATCTCATCGACTACTGCTGGAAGTGGGCTTCAGGGAGACAACTTTTACAGACCAAACGGGCAGGTTATCTTCGCCTTACTCTATTTTCTTTTTGGACTCTGGTCGCCAATATTTCATTTTATTACAATCATTCTCCATATCAGTGTCGGCTTTCTGATCTTTCTTTTCTTTTGCGACCTAGGTATTCGGCGACAATATTCCCTAGTTGGCTCTCTTTTGTTTTTATTTCATCCAATACAAACAGAAGCCATTAGTTATATTTCTGGATTATCTGAACCACTTATGGCCATATCTATGATTGGAATATTGATTTTATTTGCTCGTGGACTTTTAGAAGAAAGTGGCTTTAACTGGAAAAAAGTTTTAGCCATTATCATTCTGACAATACTAAGTTTTTTCTCAAAAGAAAATGCTGTCATCCTATCGGGATTAATGTTTATTACTTTTGTCTATTTGTATAAACAGGGACGAACAACGAACCGAGACAGGGCTCTATGGGTTTGGACAGTGGTTGTCTCTCTTTCTCTTATTTTTCTTTCTCTCCGTTTTACCATATTCAATTTTACATCCGAGCTAACTGGAGGATTTGGTATATCTGTTTGGAACAACCACTATACTCAATCCATATTTATCCGCCTGACCACTTTTGTCAGCATCCTTTACCACTATGTTCTGATGATTCTTTTCCCTGTTGGTTTGCACTATGAAACACCGTACCTCTCTTATGATACCTTGCTCTCCATTTCTGCTATTTTTGGACTGATTATTATTTTTGCTGGAACTTATCTGGCATATCGTTCCCTGAGATACGGCAAGGGTATTTTCTTTTTGGCTTACTCTTGGTTTTTTGTTTCTATCTTGCCTGTTTCCGGTATCATCCCGACGAACGCTATGTATCTGGAACACTGGCTTTATATCCCTATTATAGGAATTATTTTTGGCATAACTTATCTTTTACAAGAAAATAGAGACAACAATTTATTTATTCATTTTGCTATTATTATCCTCTTAATATACGGAGGGTTGGTCATAAATCGCAACTTGGATTGGGCCGATCCTATAAGATTTTACAGAAACGAGCTCCTCTATACCACAAATTCGGCCAGAATCTACAATAATCTAGCTATGGAAATGGCCAATCGAAATGACTGTCCAGATGCTATACCCTACTATTATGAAGCTATATCTATAAATGACACATATCCGCAAACACACCACAATCTCGGCATGTGTCTGGAAGATTCTGGTAATATAAAAGAGGCTGTTTTAGAGTATCAGAAAGCTTTAAACATTGACCCATCTTTTTATTACAGTTCTGATAGACTGAAAGTTTTATTAAATAAAAATTAATGAATAAATATTTCTGGATAATGATCGGTTTTCTCTCTCTTTTTCTTGTACTTTTTTCCTTTCACACCATTGATCTCTCCACGGCCGACATAGGCCGACACATCACAAATGGCAAAATATTTCTGCACAGCGCTGAATACGGAATTTCCAAATCAGACATTCTATACACAAACCTTTTTTCATACACCCATCCCACTTTTCCTTTTATAAACCACCACTGGGGCAGTAGTGTGGCTATTTATCTTATTTTCCAAGTCCTTGGTTTTAGTGGATTATCTCTTGTTTATTTTTTGTTTATTCTTGGAGCTTTTATTTTTGCTATTACAACAATAAAAAATGATTCCGACTTGAGTAGTATATTTTTTATTGGTATTTTTCTGGCCCCTCTGATTGCTGGAAGAATTGAAGTCCGACCGGAGGGATTAAGTTATTTATTTCTCTCAATTTTTCTCTACATACTTTATAGATATTCCAAAAATAGGATTTCACACAAAACGCTCTGGATCCTGCCTGTTTTGGAGCTTGTCTGGGTCAACAGCCATATTTATTTCATATTCGGCATATTTTTAATTGGTCTGTTTTTTGCAGAAGCCCTTATATTGCGTCAAACAGAGAAAGCAAAAAAGCTTGGAACTGTCTTGGGAGCTAGTATCATAGCTACTCTCATAACTCCATACGGCTACAAAGGATTGCTTTATCCATTTACCATTTTTCAAAACTACGGATACAGAATAGTAGAAAATCAATCCATATCTTTCTTAGAACATCTCTCTTTCACAAATCCTGAATTCCTGTGGTACAAAATCACTTTGGTTTTGATAATAATTTCTTCGGGTGTTGTACTATATAAAGAAAGAAAAAACTTTTCTATTTCCCTTTCGGTTTTAGTTTTGACATTTGCCTTCCTCGGATACTTTGGCATTCGTTATATTCTCCTTTTTGCTCTATTTTCACTTCCACTTTTGGCCATAAACTTTGGCATAATTAAAAAAACATTTTATCGCGAAATAGATGACGACTTGAAAAATGTTTTGTATGGAATAATTTTCTTTTTTATTCTTGGCGTAACACTATTTCAGTTTTCATCCAAACTTCCTTGGAATAGAGATTTTGGTCTAGGAATAATCTCTGAAGAACTCTCATCTATTGCCTTTATAAAAAATACCGGAATACATGGACCTTTTTTCAATAATTATGATATAGGTGGGCTTATGATATTTGGGCTTTTCCCAAAAGAAAAAGTTTTTGTAGACAATAGGCCGGAGGCATATCCAAAAGAGTTCTTTCAAAATACATACATACCTATGCAAGAAAATGATATAGTCTGGCAACAGGAGCTGGCTAGAGAAAAGTTTAATGCTATATTTTTTTACAGACTAGACTACACGCCATGGGCCCAAAAGTTTCTTATAACTCGCGTTAGCGACCCAGCTTGGGCTCCGGTTTATGTCGATAGCTGGACCATCATATTCCTCCGCCGAAACGAAGAAAATAAAAAAATTATAGAGAAATATGAACTGCCAAAGGAAATGTTCACAACAAACAGATGAAGTTATCTATAATCATTCCAACATATAATGAAGAAAAAACTTTGAAAAAAGTTGTTCAAGAAACCCTAAGGGCTTTTACCGAGCCAGACTTGCTAACACGGAGTGTTAGCAAGTCATTTGATTTTGAAATAATCATAGTCGATGATGGTTCAACAGACAACACTCCAAATATCCTTTCAAATACAAAAGATGATCGAGTTCATTTGATTAAACACCTACAAAACTTTGGTAAAGGCAGAGCGATAAGAAGTGGACTGCAAGTAGCCACTGGGGATTTCGTCGCAATACAAGATGCCGATTTGGAATACAAACCAGAAACTCTACACACACTCTATGGACATCTGATTTCCACAGAGTGTGTTGTCTATGGAAAAAGAAGTGGAGATGTGGGCTACATATTGAACAGATTTGGTAATAAAGTTCTGTCTTTTGTTTGCAACATGCTTTTTCACTCCAACCTGTCCGATATATACACATGCTACAAAATTATTCCGCGAAAAATAATGCAAGAGCTAGATCTGCAATCAAACGGTTTTGAAATAGAAGCGGAAATAACGGCAAAAATTCTGAAAAGAAAATTCCACATTATAGAAATACCGATTGACTATAACCCGCGCACATTTTCCGAAGGCAAGAAAATAAATTGGAGAGATGGATTGAGGGGTATTATAACGCTGGTTGTTGTGTCTATAAAATGATTTTACCGGAGAGACTTATGTTTCTATCTTTGCCTCCCCATTTTTTCCACGATAATTCCAAATGAAAGGCTTTAATCCTGCTGTCGGCATAACGAGTAATCAAATCATCAATCAAAGAGACATCTACTTTGCTGCCATACATGCCCTTTATGTGTTCCAGATAAATAATCATTTTGTTGCATCCGGACATGGCTTTTTCCATAAGAGAAAGTCCTGTTTTGAAATCACCAAAACGAATACTGTGCGCCTCACCAATAGAAAGCGGAACAGTCATTGTGCAATTCATAATTCCTTCCAAAAACGGGTACTTCAATTTAACAAGTTTTGGGTGAACATCTTTCATAATAATAACCGAGCACTCCAAAGCTTTATTGTAAACATCCAGATCGCGAAAAGTTTTGACTGGCTTTTTTACTGTAAATGGCCTCGAGTATTTGTTGTTTTGATAATATATCATGATTGTTTGGTTAATCGCGGAATAATTGTCAATTCGTTTTCTTTTGGAATCATAGCTACTTCGCCAGACCGATAATAAACTCTGCGCTTCTTTTTATCTGCAATTTTCTTGACCACATGTAGAGGATAGAACTGATAATAATCTTTTTCATCAAACCAAGCACAGACAAAGTTAAATATTCGCAAACCGGTCAGTCGAGACATTGACAGAGCGTACCAAGTCAGCTGTTCTATTGGTTTCTCTTTGCTGGCGTTGGGTTTGTAGTCAAGAAGATAAATGGAGCCGTTGCGGATTTGGACGAAGTCAATATGCCCCGTCAGTAATTTGGGAAATTGTCGTGGTTGCTTGTCGCCTTTGAGGAGGATCGAACCCACACTCGGTGATTGCAGATTACTGCCAACACCGAGTGAGTGTTCTTCGTTAGTGGTGATCTTGAATTTGAGTTCATTTTCCATGTGTTCAATATCTTCACGGCGAATATATACCGGCACCTCCGTTGCCACCGTGCATGAGTCGTTGGCAATCATAAACCTCTGCAATTCTTCGTGGCGTTGTTTGTTGTCCGGTATGGATTGCAAGACAAAGGCGCAGAGACGGTTGGCATAATTAAATTTACTTCTGACTATCATGTCGGCCTTGTCAAACTTGCTCCTTATCTCCGACATTCTTTCTCCATCTTGAAAATATTGATGGGGAGTTTCTGAAGAAACATTGTCCAAATATTCTTTCAAAGGGCTCAAGATACGATTTTTGAACTCTTCCAACATCAAAATAGTTTTAGCTCTATGATACCTAAACCTGTATAACTGCCTGTGAGCCATTGTCACCACCTCGACCGTCTCTTTCGGACCGAACATTTTGATAGCGTACGGGCGGAGTCTCTCATACCTGCACAGCGACTTGTATTCGTTTATCCAATCAGAAATCGTAGAAGGGGTTGGGGCAATAAAGTCTCCTTGGGACAGCTTAAAGTCGGCAGAAGAATTAACTTCGGCACTGGGACGTCCAAACTTCTTTTTTATTATCTTGCAAGTATCCTCCAGTGTAAAACCCAAATTGTAGTAACTCATTGATTCAATGATAATATGCAAAGGAAAATGCTTGCCTTTGACATCTTGAGCAGTAAAGGTTCTGCCGCAACCGAAGTTTCGACAGAGATACAGCTGGACGATTTGATTTTTGTTTTTTCTTGTCCCCCTTTTGACGAAATCGGTAGAAAGGCAGTAGGGGCAAATATCGGCAGCTCTGGATTCTCTGATTTTTTGAGTTTCATTCTGTCCCACTTCGCCGGACAGCTTAAAGTCGGCAGGAGAAATAATATCGGCACTGGGCGTCCCAGTGCCGAAGTTGTCTAGATTGAATCTTCCACTCGAGACTTTGTCCAAAAACCCCCTGATTTTATGAAATATCCTCCTTATCCTATTCAGTTGTGGATAATCATTTGACATTATATTTCAATCTGCTACACTTTAAGCATATTTGGGGTTACCCACGACTCTCTCGAAAGAGAGAGAATATATCAAGAATAAAGACGGAGAAATCCGTTCTTTATTTTTGTAATATCACCATCATCCAGTGACCCCATTATTCCATACATTCTGGATGAACTAAAAACTCTAATTTGAGATAGGTTTACCACTTGCTTTTCCTCTTTAAAATCTATTTCCACATACCATGTCCCACTCTTAATTTGAGTAGAAAGAGGTATTCCAAGAAAACCCATCCTACTTAACTTTTTATAAACAAACACTGGTCTTGAAAATAATTCTCCATTACCGTTGACTTCTATACCAATGTTTTCCCCAACTGCACACCACCAAATCTCCCCTTCGTTAAAAAGAGGTGGGGTAGAATTACTTTTATTAATTTTTTCTTTCAAACCTATCCATTCTAAAAATCTTTTCATTATAGATTATATTATACAGTATTTATACTCGTCATATCACGACTTTGGCCTATCAAAATATCACGACTTTCGGAGATTTTGAGCTTTGCCAGTATATTCGTGATATAGGAAAAAAGAGAATTTAGCATATTTTATGGGTTGGTGGAAGTGGCGGTGGCTGTGGTGGTGATTGAAACTTCTGGAGCGCTGACAATGACAGTGCGGGTGGAAGTAGCTGCACCGGTTGTGTTTACTGCCACATAATCAACCGTATGAGTACCAACTACCGAAGTATCTATTTGAACAAACTCTGTTGGTAGACCCCCAACAAATGTACGGATGCCTAGATTTTTATCTGCCTCGGTCGGTCCTGTAATACTAGCACCGAGATCGCTATAAGAATCTCCGACAAAAATGTTGGCTGGATTATTTCCGCTAATTGATATGACTGGAATACCAAAGGAGGTGGTTGAACTTTCTCCCACACTCGGTGAAGTCGTAGTACCGACCGCACCGAGTGAGTTCGAAAGCAGAGCTTGAAGTTGAACCTTTGTCACGCAGACATCCTCCAAGCATAATTTCTTTGTATCCACTTGGTCAGATGTGACCAGAGTAGCCACCAAATGGCTCAATTTGAGCATATTTTGAGCTATTTCCACACCTAGGTCTTTCAGAGCGCCAAGTATCAAATCAATGATAGAACGTCCCAGTGCCGAGGTTGAGGTGGCGCCTGCGGTATTGGTCCCGAGGTTTCCCTGAAATACCAGAGAATTAATTTGTTCTGTGGTAGAGGCTATTTTAGCTTCCAATTCCTTTACCGAATTAACCAAAAGAAATGACAAAGCATGACCTTGGTATGATTTGAAATCTGTCACTGTGGTACTGCCTATAGTGCCCACTCTGGTCTCCACCATGTACGGAGCCACTGGTTCTAGTTCTTGAGCAATGATACCAATGTGAGTACCCGTGTCGTCATATCCTGGGCCTCCCAAGCCGTTGTACTTGTAGGTAACAGGTCTGATTTTCAGAATGGTGTCCAAGCCATCTGTAAAGTTGTTGACATCAGTTTTGATTCTGGCATCTGAAGCGATTGTCCAAGTGTTTGTGGTTGGTTTTTTGGCTGAGTCTGTGGAAAGTTCTAGTTGAGCACTGGGAGCTGTCGTCCCGATGCCGACGTTGCCGTTGGCTAAAATTGCCAGAGAAGGAGTGCTAAATGTTGTACCACCAACTGCTGTTGAAGGTGTAATCTCAAAACCACCGAAATTT
>Ga0209515_10004340_pt1:0-15000 | contig 19234 bp, 13 predicted proteins | sample Subgroupgradi54m_FD_187454 | JGI IMG/M metagenome (GOLD analysis project Ga0209515, IMG submission 187454) | Subsurface groundwater microbial communities from S. Glens Falls, New York, USA - GMW60B uncontaminated upgradient, 5.4 m (SPAdes)... ...
GTCTGGTGAAATCATAAACACTCATTTCGTTTGTGCGAGCAATTCCCGCGCATGTTTGGTGGCTACTTCGGATTTTTTCTCACCGGCCATCATTTCGGCCAGCTCGCGAACGCGTGCTTCGCCTTCAATGGCGGCATAATGTGTTTTGGTGCGCCTCTCTTCTACGGACTTCGAAACTTTAATGTGCCTGTTCGCAAAAGAAGCGATCTGCGGCAAATGCGTAACCAAGAGCACTTGATGTTTTTTGGCAATCTCGGCTAATTTCTCGCCGACTACCGACCCCAGACGTCCACCGATATTAGCATCAATTTCATCAAAGATCATTGTGGGAATTTCGTCGGTATCGATCAAGGCGCGTTTTAACGCGAGCATCACGCGTGAAGCCTCACCGCCCGAGATGATGCGGGCGAGCGGAAGGAGCTCTTCGCCCACGTTGGGGCTTATGAAAAATTCGATCTTATCCGCACCGGTTTCGTTCGGTTCTGACTTTTCCACGCGGCATTCAAATTTGGCCTGTGCAATACCGAGATCTTTTAATTCTTTCTCAATCAAGCTCTTTAATTTACGGGCAGCTTCTTTTCGTTCCGAAGAAAGCTTCTTCGCGGCGGATTCGACTTTCGCTTGAGATTCGGCAACGGCTTTTTCCAATTCGCGGCCCATTACTTCGGAATTTTCCAAAAGCGTCAATCGTTTACGCGCTTCGGCCAAAAAGGAAATCGCAACATCAAGACTCCCGCCGTATTTACGTTTAACCACTCCGATGGCCTCTATTCTCTCCTCGACTTCCTTCAACCGATCGGCGTCAAAGGTAATCGAATCCTGATAATCACGGATGGAACGGGCTAGATCGTCGAGGCCGGCTTCGATGGAATCCACTTGTTCGGTAAGTGGTTTAAGCGAAGGATCAATAGCGGCTAATTCGGAAATATATTTTGAGGAAGCGCCGATCTCTTCTATAACCGAACCTTCACCTTCCGAAAGGCGATTGATTAAATGCGCAGCTTTTTCATAAAGCTTCTCGGCGTTCGCGAGGCGGATATGCTCTTCTCTTAATTTTAAATCTTCACCGGGCTGGGGATTTACTTTGGAAACTTCCGAAATTTGAAATTTCAAAAGATCGAGCTCACGCTCGCGGCCGGATTCGAGATTTCTAAGCTCTTCGAGCTCGCGCTTCTTTGCCGCATATTCGACGTAAACACTGCTGTACTGCTCCATCGGTTTCTCTATTCCGGCTAATCGATCAAGTATGAAAATATGTGAAGCGGGATCCAAAAGAAGCTGATGATCATGCTGACCGTGGAAATCGGCGAGGTATTTTCCGATTTCTCTTAAATTCGAAACGTTTGCTGATTTTCCATTAATAGAACATTTGTTCCGGCCTTCGGAATCAACTTCGCGGCGGAGAATGAGCGATTCGTCATCTTCGGCGAGCCAAGCTTCGAACTCTTCTTTTTTGCGCAAGGGACTTTTTCTGAGATCAAAGACGACTTCGATTACACAACGTTCTTCTTTGAGGCGGAGTGAAACCAAATCCAGACGCTCGCCCAACACGGCGGAAAGCGCATCAATCAATATGGTTTTTCCAGCACCGGTTTCACCGGTAAAAATATTCAGACGGGGATGAAATTCAAGGGTCAGGTCTTCGATAAGAGCAAAATTTTTGATTCGAATCTGGGAGAGCATACCAACAGCGTAATGAGGCAAAAGAACTTTGTCAATAGGCAGCTCAAGCGAGACGGCTGACTTTAAAGGTGCAAATTTGGTATACTCTTTCCGTTTGAGCGTCACCACCAAAGGACGGATCCATGACGAGACCGGTAGGCATTATCCTCATATTCTTTACGTTTTTTGCACTTGGACTTAGCAGAGATACGTATGCCGAGGAAAAGATTCCAAGCGGCATCCACAAAGTTCTTTTTCCAAACGGACAAACTAGGTCGATCATGGATTACAAGGACGGCCAACTCCACGGGGCAGCAAAATTTTACCGGGAGGACGGTACGATACAGCATGAATGCACGTATGCCAAGGGACTCCTGGATGGAGCATATCTCGAATACGATGAAAACGGAAAATTAGTCCGCAAGCTCATCTACAAAGCAGATGTCCTGGAAGGCCCAGCCAAAGAATATTATCCGAGCGGCCAGGTTAAAGCAGAGTATTCGTTTAGCCATAATCAAATCGAAGGATCGATGCGGCGGCTTCACGAAAATGGCCAGCTCAAGTCAGAAGTAACGTTTGCGCATGGCAAAGCAAACGGTGTCTACAAGGAGTACGACGAAAAGCATACTCATGAAATCGAAATTTTCTTTACAAACGGCGAAAGCACCCGCACGAGCAAAAAGCTGCTAAACGAAAGCAAGTTGATCTAGACCATCCGGATGTAACTTCCTATCCTCTTTTCTTAAAAGGACTTTAATACAGCCGCGTACGCTCCGTTACCTCGTATGGCATACTTTACACAGCCATGTATTTACCGATTAACACGGTTTGCTTTGGAAAAATAAAGTGATGCTGATAAGCAATAAAAATTTTACCCGCATTAACTTCAGCGCGGCTTTAATCCTCTTACTTTTGATAAGCTCTGCGGTACCGCTTCACGGCGCGGCCGGAAATCCCGCTGCGCATGAAAACGACACCGAAGCCTTTCTGGACATGGTTCAAAAACAAACGTTCCGTTATTTTCTAAGAGAATACCATCCTGAAACGGGACTCATTAACGACAAAGCGTCCAATCGCGGCGAAGGTCTGCAAGAAATGCGCGAACTTCGTTCGAGCATTGCCGCCACCGGATTTGGCATAAACGCTTTCCTTATCGGCGCCGAACGGGGTTGGATTTCCAAAAAAGAAGCGTACGAACGAATACTTACGACGGTGAAATTTTTTGCCGAGCGCGCCGAAACCCAGCATGGATTTTTTTATCACTTTCTGCAAGGTAACGACGGTAAAAATGTTTACGATTCGGAACTTTCTTCCATCGATACGGCTCTGCTTCTGGCCGGAATGCTCACCGCGGCTGAGTATTTTCCCGACACCAAGCTGGCCGAGCTGGTTAAGCAAATCTATGCGCGCGTCCATTTTGTCTGGATGCAAAACGAAACCCCGTACCTTTCGATGGGTTGGTATAAACAAAGCGGCTTTATTCCCTCCTATTGGTCGGGCTACGACGAAGGGCTTCTTCTTTATATACTTGCTGCCGGCTCATCTACCCACCCCGTTCCCGCCGAGAGTTGGGGCAACGTGAAAAAACCCGTGGCCGAGCGAGAAGGCGAAACATTCGTATTCGCCGGGCCGCTATTCATTCACCAATATCCGCAGGTGTGGCTGGATTTACGGAATAAGAACGACGGCGCCGTCGATTATTTTGAAAATTCCAAGCGAGCCACACGCGCCAACAAAAAGTTTTCCGAAAGCTTTACCGATCAATTTAAAACATACGCCGAGGGCTATTGGGGCCTAAGCGCTTACGACGGGCCTTCCGGCTACAAAGCGTACGGCGCAAGCGATAAACATTCCCATGACGGAACCGTTTCGCCGCTGGTATCCGGCGCCTCGATCGTGTTTGAGCCGGAAATTTCCATCGCGCAAATGAGAAAAGTATATTCGAATTTGAAGGAAAAAATGTGGGGCCGCTACGGTTTTAGTGATTCTTTTAATCTCGAGCGCGGTTGGTATTCCAAAGATGTGATCGGCATCGACGCCGGCGCTCTTCTATCCATGATTGAAAATTACCGGACCGGCCTCATCTGGAAATTATTCATGCAAAACGAAAACATAAAGCGCGGACTGAGTTTGGTCGGCTTTGTTGAGGGGACGAAAGAACCTTCCGTTTCCAAAGCGCCGTTTTATTTGGCTCATCACCGGCTCGATCGGATTATTACGGTGGACGGTGATTTGACCGATTGGCCCGTCGGCGAATCCATTGTGCTGGACGATGTCAAACATATCGATTACGGAACGGTCAGCAATAAAGATGATCTAAGCGCTACGGCGGCATTACTTTGGGATGAAGAATATCTCTACGTTTCGGCGGATGTCCGCGACGACGAGCTTGTCGCGAAGCGTACCGTTCGATACAGCTATAAGGATGATTTACTCGAACTTTTTATGGATCTCGATGGGGACGGATTCCATTGGAAAAATCCGCGCGATCCACAGTTTGGATTTAGCTTCGATCCGAAAACTAAACACCCGCGGCTGTACAATTGGGGAACGGGGGAAGAAATTCTACTAAGCGAAGCAACGAAAGTTGCGATGAATTGGAAAACGGACGGTTATATTATAGAAGCGGCGCTTCCCTGGAAAGCGTTTGGAATTATCCCTGAAAACCCGCTGGAATTCGGCCTAACGCCGGCCGTTCATGATGCAGATGCTAAGGAAGAAGCTAAAATTTCCTGGTATTTCCGCGACCTTGGCGCCGAACGCGGCATCGAGCTCGGCCGCGTTCAACTCAAAAAAGACCACCCGCCCGCTATTTCTTGAAACGTTTTATTCCGAGAGCGCCAAGCCCCAACCCAACCATGCTCAATGTCAAAGGCTCGGGAATGCTCGGCTGTTCATTGCCGCCGCCACCGCCTTCGCCGCATCCATTCGCATCGCCAAAAACGAAATTATCCATAAGAGAATGAGCCGCACCTGTAGCCTGAAAACGTGCGGAGGTAATGGGAGTACAGGAAGTAAAACCGGCAAACGCACGATCCGGGTAATTGTGGGAGTTTACATGAAATACTTCACCCGTGGAAAGCGTGATTTCAAAATCAGAGGCATAAGGTACGATGCTCATAATGTCCGCTCCAAGCGCTGTGAATCCGGCTTGGCCCAAGAGAACGTCAAAATAGGAGGATCCGTAAGCATCGATCAGCACATCACCCGATCCCCACTCGTAAAAGGGAGGAGAATAATCCGGATCGACCGTAAAAAGTGAATTGGAAGCCGTGAAAGATATTCCACTAAATACGGCGGGGCCTAAGCCGTAAGAGGTAACTGCGCCTGAACTATTCTCTTCAAAATCAATATTCGTCGTGCCTGAAGTGGCGCCAAGAAACGTCCCTAAATCGGTAAAAAGAAGCGAAGCATGAGCCGGCGCAGCCGCCATGATAAAAGCCAATAATATTCCAAGTATTAGAAACCGTTTTTGCATTGGAGGGATCCTTTGTGTGCGCTTGGTAATAAAAATAGTCTGGTCGAACCCTTCTAAATCAGAGCATACGCTGTGCCAAAATATGCTTTAGAAACAGGAAGTGTAAAATTTATAACTTATTTTTCTTAATAGACTTATAAAAGGTGTGGGAATAATTAGCGCAAACTAATTTATTCAATTTTCAAAATGTTCATTTTTTTCAACAACAATGTTTAGAAGAACGAGCAGAGTAATTCTAAAGAAGGACGGTGGAGCCCATAAGGAATTTATCGATACCGCGCGCAGCGGCGCGGCCCTCATGAATGGCCCAGACTACTAAGGATTGGCCGCGGGTCATATCGCCCGCGGTAAAAATACCGGGAACGCTCGTCATTTTATTTTCATCGGCTTTCACATTCCCTCGGTTGTCGAGCTCGACCCCAAACTGCTCAATCATTCCTTTTTTCACGGGACCGAGAAACCCCATCGCGAGAAGCACAAGCTCGGCAGGAATTTCAAACTGCGAACCGGAAATTTCGCGCATTTCGGGCCGGCCGCTGCCGTTCGTGGAAGGAACAAATTCGACGTGGCAGCCTTGCAGTTTCTTGACCTGCCCGTTTTCGCCGGTAAAACGTTTGGTGAGTACCGAAAAATCTCTTTTTCCGCCTTCGGCGTGCGAAGAAGAAACGCGGAAAACCTGGGGCCAGAGCGGCCAGGGGTTTTCCTTGACTCGATGTTCGGGAGGTTTCGGAAGAAGCTCAAAGGAAGTGAGCGATTTACAACCTTGGCGGAGCGATGTACCAATACAGTCCGAACCGGTATCACCGCCGCCGATGACGACGACGTGCTTGTCTTTTGCCACAATGCTTTCACCGTTTAATTTATCCCCCGCCACACGCTTATTCTGCTGGGGAAGAAATTCCATGGCGTAGTGAATACCTTTAAGATCGCGGCCCTCGATAGGAAGATCGCGCGGCTGCTGGGCACCGCCGCAAAGGCAAATGGCATCAAAATTTTTTCTTAGCTCTGCAACACTCGTCGTAACACCCACGTGAGCGTTGGTAACAAACGTAACGCCTTCTTCGGCCATCAGCGCGACCCGGCGGTCTACCGCTACTTTTTCCAATTTAAAATCAGGAATTCCGTAGGTAAGAAGCCCGCCAATACGATCGTCTTTTTCAAAAATGGTGACCTTGTGCCCCGCCCGGCGAAGCTGCTGCGCTGCGGCGAGTCCGGCGGGGCCCGAACCGATTACGGCCACTTTTTTTCCGGTTTCGGTTTTAGGCGGTCTGGGTTTTACCCAACCTTCGCGGAAAGCGTGTTCGATAATGGCGTGCTCAATATTTTTAATCGCCACCGGAGGTTCGTTAATGCCAAGTACGCATGCGCCTTCGCAAGGCGCCGGACAAACCTGACCGGTAAATTCGGGGAAATTATTGGTGGAATGAAGCACTTCAATCGCTTCTTGCCAGCGGTTCCGGTAAACCAGATCGTTCCAATCCGGGATAATATTATTGATCGGGCAGCCGGAAAAGCTGGTGTGGCAGAAAGGCGTACCGCAATCCATGCAACGCGCGGCCTGGATTTGAAGCTTATCTTCCGGCATCTCGGCATGAACATCACGAAAATCACCAAGCCGCTCTTCGACAGGGCGGTCGGGCAATTCCTCGCGCTTATATTTCATGAAACCTTGTACATCACCCATACTTTAAAACCTCACGCACTTTTAGACAATGCTTCCGAAGGGGCGAGCTGGACTTCCCCGTCCTGTTTGGAGCGGTCCGTAAGGGCCTTCTTGTAATCCTTCGGATACACTTTGACGAATTTGGAAACGAGCTTGTTCCAGTTTTTCAAAATTTCCGCGGCGCGCTCGCTTTTCGTGTACTCAATATGTTTTTCAATCATGCCGACCAGGCGAGTGATATCTTCTTTTTCAAGCGGCTCCAAATCCACCATTGCTTGATTGCAGCGCTTTGGAAAATCGCCTTTCTCGTCGAGCACATAAGCAATTCCGCCGCTCATGCCGGCAGCAAAATTCCGGCCCGTCGGGCCAAGCACGACGACATATCCGCCGGTCATATATTCACAACCGTGATCGCCGACCGCTTCGACAACTGCATGCAAACCGCTGTTACGAACGCAAAACCGCTCGCCGGCCATGCCGCGAATGTACGCTTCGCCCCGCGTCGCGCCGTAGAAACAAACATTCCCGATGATGATATTTTCCTCCGGAACAAACGTAGCGGTTTTCGGCGGATAGACGATGAGCTTTCCGCCGGAAAGACCTTTGCCTACGTAATCGTTGGCGTCGCCTTCCAGTTCGAGGGTAATACCCGATGCGAGCCAGCATCCAAAACTCTGCCCCGCTGAGCCGGTAAATTTAATATGAATAGAATCGCTCGGCAACCCGTCGTAACCGTATTTTCTGGAAATGCGACTTGAGAGAATCGCACCGACGGCGCGATTCGCGTTTCGAATCGGTCGATCCAACCGTATTTTTTCCTTGCCGTCTATAGCCGACTGACATGCTTTAACCAATTCATAATCCATGGCATTGGCAAGCCCATGATCCTGTTTTTGTACGCGATAGGTAGCCACATTCTTTGGAACATTCGGCTTATGAAGAATTTTCGTGAAATCGAGCCCCTTGGCCTTCCAATGATCGATCGCGCTTTTCACTTCCAGCTTATCTACGCGGCCGATCATTTCATTTACCGTGCGAAAACCAAGCTTAGCCATAATTTCGCGGAGTTCCTGGGCGATAAACAAGAAAAGGTTTACGACATAATCGGGCTGACCGGCAAATTTTTTCCGGAGCACCGGGTCTTGAGTAGCGACACCCACCGGGCAAGTGTTTAAATGACATTTTCTCATCATGATACAACCCGAGGCAATAAGCGCGCCGGTAGCAACGCCCCATTGTTCGGCGCCAAGCAGCGCAGCCATGGCAACGTCACGGCCTGTTTTAATTTGTCCGTCGGTTTGCACCGTAATTCTTCCACGAAGATCGTTCAGCACAAGCGTCTGATGCGTTTCGGCAACGCCGAGTTCCCACGGAAGTCCGGCATGCTTAATCGAAGTTTGGGGCGAAGCGCCCGTTCCGCCGGAATCGCCGCTGATCAAAACGAGCTCGGCATGACCTTTCGATACACCGGCGGCAATCGTTCCGACACCTACTTCGGCCACCAATTTTACGTTAATGTCCGCCTGATCGTTTCCGTTTTTCAAATCAAAAATAAGCTGCGCCAAATCTTCGATGGAATAAATATCGTGATGCGGTGCGGGAGAAATCAATTGAACGCCCGGCGTTGTGTAACGCACGCGGCCGATTTCCGGACTCACTTTATGCCCGGGTAGCTGTCCGCCTTCGCCCGGCTTGGCGCCTTGCGCCATTTTGATTTGAAGCTCATCGGCATTCACAAGATAGTAACTATCAACACCGAAACGGCCGGAGGCCACTTGTTTAATACGGCTCCGCCTAATATCCCCGTTGGCGTCCGGAATATAACGGGCCGGATCTTCACCGCCTTCTCCGGTATTGCTTTTTCCGCCCACGCGATTCATGGCGATCGCCAAATTTTCATGCGCTTCTTTACTGATGGAGCCGTAGGACATCGCGCCGGTATTAAAACGTTTCAATATATCAACAACGGGCTCGACTTCTTCGATAGGAACAGGCTTCTTGGCCCATTTGAAATCAAGCAGCCCACGCAGCGTACAGAATTTTTTATCGTAGCTGTTGGCCGTCTCAGAGAATTTTTTGTAGAGTTCGTAATTTCCGGAACGCGTGGCGTGTTGAATAAGGGCGATCGTGGCCGGATTCCACATATGGTATTCGCCGCGCTGGCGCCATAAATATTGCCCGCCCGCATCCAACTCTACTTTTTCACTCACTTCTCTCTTTGGATACGCTTGCTCATGCCGGGTAAGTGATTCTTTTCCGATGACGTCCAAACCGACCCCGCCCACACGCGAAGCGGTGTTCGTAAAATAGCGGTCGATTACTTCATCGTTTAATCCCACCGCTTCGAAAATCTGAGCGCCCCGGTAGCTCTGAACGGTGGATATGCCCATCTTGGAAATAACTTTTAGAAGCCCTTTGTGCGTAGCTTTGATGAAATTTTTTACGGCGTCTTTCTCGCCCAGGTCGGTCGGCATAATACCCGGCACTTCCGGATGACGCACGAGATCGATAATGCTTTCGAAGCAAAGATAGGGATTAACCGCGCCCGCGCCGTAACCGATAAGAAGCGCAAAATGATGCATTTCGCGGGCTTCGCCGGTTTCTATGACGATACCCACTTTTGAGCGCGTGCTTTCGCGAATCAAATGATGGTGAACTCCGGCCACCGCCAAAAGACTCGGAATCGGAGCGTGTTTTTTGTCTACTCCGCGGTCTGAGAGAATAAGAATCGTGTTTCCTTCCTCAACCGCTTTTGCTGCAGCCCCCTGGAGCCGTTTCATGGCTTTCTCAAGTCCGCTTGGACCGTCCTCAACGTTAAAGAGGATCAGAAGCGTAGCGGCTTGAAGCTTTCCTTCGCTGACATTACGAATTTTCTCTAGTTCTTCGTTCGAGATAATCGGATTTTTTAATTTCAATTGATGGCAATGCTCGGGCGTCTCCGCTAAAAGATTTTGCTCCGGACCAATGGTCAGCTCGGTCGACATCACCAATTCTTCGCGAATCGGATCGATCGGAGGATTGGTCACCTGCGCAAAAAGTTGTTTGAAATAATTAAAAAGAAGCGGCGCTTTATCCGAAAGACAGGCAAGCGGTGTGTCGTTACCCATAGAACCCACCGGTTCCTGGCCCGCGATAGCGGTCGGCGCAATAATAATTCGCAGGTCTTCCACGGTGTAGCCGAAAACCGCTTGGCGTTTTCGAATTGTCTCTTTATCAAAACCCTGCACGGAATGCGGTTTGGGCAATTTATCCAAATGCACGAGATTTTCTTTGAGCCATTTTCCGTACGGCTTTTTCGTAGCCAGCTCGTGTTTGATTTCTTCGTCGGCGATGATGCGGCCTTGTTCGAGCGAAACGAGAAACATACGGCCGGGGGTGAGCCGGTCTTTATGCAAAACATTGGCAGGATCGATTTCCAGAACGCCGGTTTCCGAAGCCATAATGACAAATCCGTCTTTGGTTACGGTGTAGCGAGAAGGCCTGAGGCCGTTTCGGTCAAGAATCGCGCCGATCTCCCGGCCGTCTGAGAAAGCCATTGATGCGGGACCGTCCCAGGGCTCCATAAAACAGGAATGAAATTCGTAGAAATCTTTTTTCTCCTGGCTCATGAATTGATCGGCCGTCCATGCTTCCGGCACCATCATCATCATGGCGTGGCGGAGGCTTCTACCGCCCATAACCAAAAGCTCGAGCGCGTTATCAAAAATAGCGGAGTCGCTTCCCTTTTCGTTGATAATGGGGAAAAGTTTTTGAAGATCCTTGCCGAAAAGATCGCTCGCCATCAACGCTTGGCGTGTTTTTAGCCAATTGATATTACCGCGAAGGGTATTGATTTCGCCGTTATGCGCAATAAAGCGGTAGGGGTGCGCCAAATCCCAGGAAGGAAACGTATTGGTGCTGTACCTGGAATGCACCATCGCAAGGGCGCTCTTCATTTCGCTCTCGTGCAGATCGAGAAAATATTTCTCAAGCTGCCAACCGATCAGCTGGCCTTTGTAAACAACGGTTCGCCCTGAAAGACTGGGAATATAGAAAAATTTTTGTTCGCGAAAATTTTTGTTTCGAACGGCATTTTCCACGCGCTTACGGATAAGATAAAGCTTTCTTTCGAGTGCATCCGAATCTTTGACCGATCCGGCCGATAGAAAAATTTGGCGAATGACGGGTTCGGCTTCGCGCGCTACCCAGCCGATGTGTTTATTTTCACACGGGACATCGCGCCAGCCGAGAACGCCGAGGCCTTCCTCATGCACGATAGATTCGAATATAAGCTCGCATTGATTACGTTCTTCTAAATTGCGCGGCAGGAAAACCATACCCACGCCGTATTGGCCGGGTTTCGGCAAGCTGAATCCCAACCTATCCGCTTCTTTGGCAAAAAATTCATGGGGCGTTTGAATTAGAAGGCCAGCGCCGTCGCCGGTCAAAGGATCGCATCCGCACGCGCCGCGGTGCGTGAGATTGGTTAAAATTTGAAGGCCGCTACGAATAATATCGTGGGATTTCACACCCTTCATGTTGGCGATGAATCCGACACCGCAGGCGTCGTGTTCGTAGCGAGGATCGTATAGACCTAATTTTTCGGGTCGTGTTTTATGCATTTTATTGTTCGGATTTTCCGTGCGCGAATGTTCCGATGAGCGTAAGTCTACGCAGTCATTGATTTTACAGTAACCGCATTAAAACGGCAACATTTTCATAAGTCTTTTCATTAAAAAAGGTTGCGAGGAGATTTAGCGGCCAATCCCGATGTCCGGAACTAAGGCGAGCACTAATATAATTGCGGTTATAAAGGGTGAGATGGCGATAAGAATAAGTACGCCTCTTTCAAATTTAAGGTGCATGTAATACATAGCGACAAGCAAGGCCTTAGTCATGGCAAGACCAATAAGAACAATAGCCATAGGAAATCTGGGCACTGGAAGTTTGGTTATACCGACTTCGAGAACCGTAAAAATAACAAGAACCCAGAATACCGCGATGTAGTTGGGGTGATGCTTTGTGGAAGCTTGCGTCATTTTATATTTATATCAGGTAAACGATGGTGAAGAGAAGAATCCAAACCAAATCTACAAAATGCCAGTAAAGGCCTACGTATTCGATCGACGCATAATTGTCGGCGCTGTATTTTCCACGAAGAGACTTGATCCAAAGAATAAAAATAGTGATCACGCCGCCGGCCACATGCGCTCCGTGAAAACCGGTCATCGTGAAAAAACACGAGGGAAAAATCCCGCCGTTGATGACAAAGCCTTCGTGAATTAATTTCCGATATTCAAAAGCTTGGATGGAAAGAAATAAACTGCCGATGAGAAAAGTGAAGAAAAGGAATTTTTTAATGCCCGCCTGGTTGCCTTCGGTCGCGGCGGCAAAGGCCTTCACCATCGTTACGCTGCTGCAAATGAGTAAGAATGTATTAAAAGCGGTGAGCGGAATATTTAAAACCGTAGAAGGAATGGGCCAATCCGGCGTGGCCATGCGAAGAACGATATAAGCACCGATGAGGCCGGTAAAAAACATCACTTCAGAGCAAAGAAAAAGCCACATGGCAAGCTTGCCATTACTAATGCCCGAGGGCTGATCCACGGTTGTGGCTTCATGATTCATAAGTAGCCGTAATTATATAGCTTTACGGAAAGATCGGTCAAGAAGAGAAAGATTACTTATTAACTGCTATACTTATGTATCATGCGTCAAAAATCAACAATATACGTATTATTTATTTTCCTTCTGCTCCTTACTTTTCTATCCAATTCAGGCTTCGCGGCAATTAAATCTTCTATTCAGCCAAGCCAACCCTCCCGCTCTTTTAATATGGGCTTCGCACCAATTCCCAGACAAACAGCACCGGGAGAACCTACTGTGGAAGACTGGATGGACGCCTTCGAATTAATCGATCGGAACGCAGAATTTGTACTGCATCACGTCCATCTTTCAAAAGCGGATTGGGCGGCGTTTTCCGAACGAATTGATGTTGGTACCTATGAGGCTTACGCCGGACTTGAATTTATTGTTTTGATGGCCGAACAAAGAAATTTGGATGTATTTATTGTGATTGATCCATTAACTTCTAACAGGCAAGACATGGCGGCCAATCCCTTTGCGACGGGTTTTCATGATCCCAAAATACGAGAAGCATTTAAAAATTTCTCCATTCGTATAGCGCGGGATTATAAGCGGCTCACCAACGGAAGGACGCTAAGATTCCTGGCTTTGGGGTCCGAAGTAAATACCTATTTTAAATTTCACCCGGACGATGCTTCCAACTTCATCACCCTTTATGGGCAAACCTACCGGTTGCTTAAATCAGAATTTCCACAAACGAAAATAACCTCGACTCTGCAATACGAATTGTTAAACGGCCAGTTCGATGGAAATCCTCGCTGGGATATTATCCAACAATTTGGATCCAAGCTAGATGCCGTTGCTATCACTACTTACCCCGGCGCCTTTTTTGAACGTCCCGATGCTATACCGAACGATTATTATCTTCGCTTAAAACAATTCACTAAGAAGCCGATTCTTGTTGCGGAATCCGGTTGGCCAACGGCGGGCGATCCCAGCTGGCATGGTTCGAAGGAAAACCAAAAGCGATTTCTTACAAGGTTTATCGAACTGACTTCGAAAATGAATTTGAAGCTTTGGATATGGTGGTTTCCACACGACTCCACGGGCGAAGGATACCCGGCATACTTTAGAAGTATGGGGCTGCGCACCAGCGATGGGGTAGCTAAACCGGCATGGGAAACTTGGCAGAAAATTTTCTCGCGGCGAAATCAAAACCAGGCGTCTTCATAAACTATTGAAGCGCTTCGACGGCTCGTTCGTTCGCATCGGTATTTAAAATCATCATCGCTTCGTCGGCATCGGGAAGCGCCGAGGCGTAAGCGTAAAAAATATTGATATCGGCCTGCGCTAATTTTTGTGAAATTTGCCCAAGCGCGCCCGGTGCGTTAATCACACTTACCATGACTACTTCCTGCTCGGTAACATGCCATTCTTCGTGTTCTAAAATCAAACTTGCCTTCGTCGGATTATCCACAACGATACGAACAAGGCAATGATCGACGGCGTCGTGTACAGAAATGCCCATCATGTTGATATTATTTTCACGAAGCACGCCGCAAAGACGGCTTAATTCGCCCGGCCGGTTTGATAAGAAGACGGAAAGTTGTTTTCGAATTTTAACATCAACCATAACTCCTCCCTTTCATGGACTACTTGCTTACGAGCCAATCTCCTAGGGCAAGATACCCTAGCCCACAACCTCCGAACATGTCAAGCGCGTCGTCGGGCGAGCAAACCATCGGTTCGCCGCGCCGGTTGAGTGATGTGTTAATAACAATGGGTACACCGCTTAAGCGATTAAAATATTCGATCAACGAATAAAAACGCGGATTGGTTTCGCGCCTCACATATTGCGGACGCGCGGTCCCGTCAACGTGAACCACTTCGGGTACTTTACTCCGCCAAGCGGGATTGACTTCGAAGCTAAAGGTCATGAATGGCGAGTCGTGTTTGTTCAAAATAAAATCGGGTGCGAGCTCGCGAATAAGCGAAGGGCAAAACGGCCGCCACTTCTCGCGGAATTTCACAATTTTATTAATACGATCGGCCGTTCCGCGAATTGTTGGATTGCCGAGAATACTGCGATTGCCGAGTGCACGCGGGCCGTATTCCATCCGGCCTTGGAACCAGCCGACGACTTCGCCTTTTTGAAGAAGCGCAGCAACCGTTTTGGCGATATCCGGATCTTTTCTTGCATGAAACGATTTTCTTTTAACGGCCGCTTCGATCTCTTCATTACTATATTCAGGCCCCAGATACGGATGCTCCATGGTTTCGATAGTATCGCCCAGTTGAGCTGCCACATAAGCGGCCGCACCCAAAGGAGTGCCTGAATCGCCTGCGGCCGGAACCACCCAGAGTTCCTTAATTAAAGGATGTTCAATTAATTTCCGGTTGAGCGAGACGTTTAATGCACAGCCGCCGGAAAAACAAAGGCGGCCGTGTTTCTTAAGTTCGTCGGAAAGATGCGCTTCGATCATTTGAATGGCAATCTTTTCAAATAATTCTTGGGTCTCATGCGCAATATGAATATGGGGCTCGGCGAGATCGTCGCCTTCTCTCGGAGGGCCCCAACGCTTGACGAGCCGGCGGCTGAAATTCATTCCGTCCCGGTAACGCTCATGGTGGG
>Ga0209515_10004341_pt1 | contig 19230 bp, 17 predicted proteins | sample Subgroupgradi54m_FD_187454 | JGI IMG/M metagenome (GOLD analysis project Ga0209515, IMG submission 187454) | Subsurface groundwater microbial communities from S. Glens Falls, New York, USA - GMW60B uncontaminated upgradient, 5.4 m (SPAdes)... ...
CTGTGGCACGAATATGAAGACGCTGTATACACTTGTTTCCGGCAATGGCAGGCGAACGATGAGGAGAGGACTCTGTGAGAATTGCGGATATATCGGTTAGGTAATTAGTGGTAATCGCAACCATGGATGATAGAATCATCGCATGGGTATCAACAAAAAGAATGTTTTCAACTGTGCGGCCAACTTCTTGAGGGGCAGGAAGTGCATATTCTGCGGGTCATTCAGGGTGTGCCGGACACAGCGGGGATATATCAAATGTGGGAAGTGCAGGCGCCAGAAGAGTGGCAAGCAGTTACGGCGGGAGATCGGGATCATTACCGGCTTCTACCAGCTCCAACCCGCGTATCGCCTTGCTACCGATCTTGGTCTTGACTATCAGACCGTGAGCCGAGTGTATCAGAGAATGCGGGAAGCGGTGTATCATGTTGCGGAACTGGAGGGCGGGAAGCTCAAAGGCGAGATTGAACTGGATGAATCATACTTCGGGGGTAGGCGCAAAGGAAAGCGGGGACGAGGGGCAGCGGGTAAATCAATTGTATTCGGCTTACTGGAGCGAGATGGCAGGGTGTATACCAAGGTCGTGGAGCAAGTAACCGCAGCAGAACTGATGACCCATATCCAGCGCCGTACCCGGAAAGGATCAGTGTATTACACGGATACGTTCCGGAGCTACAATTCCTTGAAACGGCTGGGCAAGCATCATACGCTCAATCACTCAAAAGCGCTGGCGTACAAGAATGGCAATCATATCAATGGCATTGAGGGGTTCTGGAGCTACGCCAAGCATATCCTGTACAACTACCGCGGGGTTTCCAAGTATCATTTCCCGATGTATCTTAAGGAAGTGGAGTATCGGTTCAATCATCGCAGAGACAATCTATTCAAATCATTTCTTCATATCTATTTTGGTTACGTTTCCCACTAATTACCATCGGTTATATTGATAGACCCTCGCGGGAATGGCTATCCTCGTTTTATCGGGAGGAATGGGACAACGCGAAAATAAAAAGCGTGGAAAAAGATGCGCGCCGCCCCCATTCAGGTGATCTCCCATGGAGACAGCGCGTAGTGATGGAAAGGATAGACGCTCTTTCTATTATTGATAAAAAGAAAGCAGTATGCGACATCGGATGCGGCACCGGCAAGGTGCTATGGGATTTCTCTCAACGAGGATTCTTGCGTCTCATTGGAGTGGAGAGTTCGCGGTACCGGAGTGAGATCACAAAAAAAAGGTATGGATTTCAGGTCTACACTGGAAATCTTGAGGATCCCGAGGTTGTGCATTTATTACAGAGACAGAAACCAATAGGTCTTTTTTTCTGCTTCCATGTGTTGGAGCATGTATTTGATCCGGCGGAGTTTTTGAGAGCCGCGGCGGATTTGCAGGAGGAGGGAGAGTATTTTGTCCTTGCCGTGCCCAATGGAGAGCGCGAGCCATGGATCATGCGTCTTTTTTGGCTCCCGCATATCCACTCATTCACCCGTACCTCTTTGGAGTTTCTTATGAGAGGGGCTGGATACGAGATTATTGATGAGGAAAAGACCTACCCCGATCAACTTGTTGTGATTGCCCGTAAGACCGCGGAGAGAAAGGAGGGTGATGGAAAGACACTTGTATACTCCGTAGAGGCGGCGGTGGAGAGTTTCTGTGAGGTGATGAAGCCAGTGGCGTTGCTCCCGGGTATGCGTTATCGCCTTCAATGGCGGAATAAAAATCCAACCCCGGAATACATCCCAGCACCCTCCTCACGGATTGTTGATAGATTACTGCGGTATGGTGAACAGGCATACGATTTTCTTGCCATGCGACTACTGGGGAGATTCACGAATCGCCGATCCTGCGTAGTGAGTGAACTTACGAGACGATATGCTTACCCCCGTAATTCTCCTATTGAGATACAATATGATGGCGCCATATCGTTCTTAGTGAGATAAAATCAGAAATGATACAGAAATTGCCTCTCAACGAGATCGTGCAAGGCGATGCCTTGCGTGTGCTCCGAACATTCCCGGATAACTCCATTGACTGCGGAGTTACCAATCCGCCGTATTACGGTCTACGCGATTACGGAGTAAAAGGGCAACTGGGGATAGAGAGGATATTGAAAGAGTACCTCGCTAAGATGCTCAACATTTCGTAGCGTAATCATGATTTTTCGTACGAAAACAACAAAGCTCAAGAAAATGCATACGGTGTATACATTGACGAGCGATGAGTTGTTTGTAGCCGAAAAATCATGATTACAGCAGAAAGGTTATTACGCAGGAGGTCTCATGATAATTCAGCAGTTCTCCTCAAGGAGTGACAGCAAAAACTCTCCGGCGCGGCGGCCGGATTGACCGTCTACTTTTCCGCATTGGGTTGCTACCAATCGCGCGCGGGCTTCTCGGTCGGCCGACGGATCATTGAGATAACGCACAATTCCCTCTTGCAATTCTTTTTCATTATGCACCAGCCGTATGCCTCCGGTGGCAGCGGCTTTTTGATAATGGGTGGTTGCGTAATAGGGATGGCGTCGCTCCACGATGCGGCCATGCTCCACATTAAAATTGATATTAATAATCGGCTTGTCCAAGACAGCTCCATCAATGCTCAAACTTGAGTAATAGGTGACGATCAAAGACGCATGGAAGAGCGTATCGCGCAGGAGCGCCAAATCCTCAAAACCCATATCCCAATCCTGTCCCCGCGTGCCGGAAAATCTATGCCCCGGCACCTGATACCGGATGTGTCTGCGCGGCTTCATGTCTCCCTCCTGCAAAAAATCATTGGGTGGAAACCTGACAATAATCGTGATATCACGCGAGCCCAGTGCTCCCTGATCTATCCATTGATCAAGCAAATCAATCACTGTCTGATCCAATTCTTTACTGCTATCAAATGATCTGCCAATGGGACCATAGACAATAATCTTGTGCTCCGGCGGAATCCCTATACTCGCGCAAAACGCCTCTCGCGTGGCGGGCCCCGTTAGAGGCAAGTCCCGACGCGGCGTCGGGACTGCCGCGCCTTTGGCGCTGGCCTCTAACGGGGCGGGTGGCGCCCCGATCAGCTCATCATGCTGGATTGTGCCGACGATATACACGCGCTCGGCTGGCATATCTTGATAACGCGCGGCTTCTTCCCGCGCGAATTGATTATGCACAATCAGATCGTCCGGCAAGACCCGCATGCACCAGCGCGAAGTGGCCCGATCCCATGTAAGAATCATCCCTGCCACGCGAATCCCGCGCCGTTGCGCCTCACGAACATATGCCGCCTCGGTATCGTCAAAAAGATCCGCGCAAAATACCAAATCAGGATGATAGCGGTCAAAAAAATCCGAGACCGCTGGCGCTCGCACTACTCGTGCGTCAAAAAAACGAATGATGCGCCGGATCCAAAGATGCCCGAAGATACGATTGGCGATAAAACTGATCGCAAAACGCGCCGCATTCCCCTCCCGCTCGTAACGCGCCCTGCGCTTCAAATCAATGGTATGCGTGCGCAGGAGATAATATTTGAGGAAACTAAAAAAAGCATCCGTGCGCGAAAGCCGGTACCGAGGCACCACCTCGAAACGGACGCGCGGATGAGAAAACTCGCGTTCATAATACTGTCGGCGCTCCTCGCTCCGGACGAAAAAAATAATCTGGAGATCGGATCGGCCTGTCAAGACAGTGAAGATGTCGGAGCGCAGGATATGCCTGCCTTCGTTGCCGGAGAAAATCGGGATGAAAATCGTCATGCGCCGATCGATTTCTCTTCCCAATTATCTATCCATCCGTCCCGCGCGGCGCTGGCAAACCGCCCCCGATAGTAATCGCGATTGAGCATCTCCATGTGCGTCATGTCGCGCTGGGAATTACCCTGCAGGATGCGCCAGTCGGGGATTTCTTTTTCTACTCGTTCTTTTTGCTCCTCTTGAGACAATTTTGCAAAATCCGCGAGCTCCCGCAAAAGCGCCGGATTTATGGAAATCGGTCCGTCCTTGGTCTTGTCCGCAGGGAGAATCGTAAAGTGCCGCTCGACAAAATCCGCACCCATCATCAACGCGACTTTTGCCGCCCGAATCCCGTCGCGCGAGACCAGCGTATGATCACTCCATCCCACCAGGGGCGTAAACTGCCTTAACCACTCCATACGCGAGAGATTTGCCATGGCAAGCGTATTGGGGTAGCTGGTCACGCAATGCAGAAACGCAAATGATTTGCCGGATGCTTGCAGGACTGCCGCTGTTTTCTCAATTTCATCGTCAAACGTAGCGCCAGTGGATACGATCAGCGTATCAAAATGATCTACAAGTTCGCGCACGAGCGGCACGCTCGCGCAGTCGTAACTCGCGACCTTCACCATGCGGGGCGACGGCCATGGGAGCGAAGACGCAAAAGGAATGCGCTTGCGCGCGAATACCGTCATCATCGGGACCAAGCCGACTTTTTTCGCTTCTTCCACAAAAAACCGGTAATCCTCTTCCGTAAGATCCAAAGCCCGCAGGCGCTCATATTCCGCTTGATACGGACGCTTGATTGTCTTGCGCACGCCATTCGACTCCTCAAGCCCTTCGTCAAAACGGACCCGATGCGCCAGGTCCTCGGAAAAAATAATCTGTCCTTTCACGATGTCGGCACCATTCTCTTTGGCGGCATAGATCATATCGGCCAGGATCTGGCGATCCCCGTTATGATTCTGGCATACCTCAACGATGATTTTTGGCATATAAACTAAAACGAAGCATCAATGATAAAAGTTACGGTAAGGATAGAAAATCCTTTGCAAAAATCTGTGCCGAGAATTGATTGCCGTCCAATGTGCCCCACCGGCGCAAAATCTCCGCGCGCATACGCGCGTACGATTCCCTAATTGCATCTCTCCGCTCCAAAATTTCTTCCAGCGGCTGTCCTCGATACACCACCCCCAATCCCAGTTCCTCCACCGATTTATTGTTGAAATATATCTCCGGATCGTCATACGGGTCAAACCCCGGAACTACCAGCGGGGTGCCCGAAATCATTGAAATCCAAATAGAACTCCAACCGGCGCGGGCAAAGTGAAAACTGATGCGGTTATTGGCAATGATGCGCGGGAGCGCATGGGTACTGGTGGCAAGCTCATTACTGTAGAGCTTCAATCCCAGACGCTTGGCATCGGCATACAGCCGTTCAAGACCCGGAATCCCGGTAATTGTAACAAAAATACCCGGCTCAATCAGCTCGTCATTCGCCGGAGGCAAGGGCGCTATGGGAGGCGTCAGTATCTGATCGGGATAGCGCAGCGGCTCGCGATCGCCCAGATACGCAAACGTCGCCGGATACGCGATACAACGCATCCGCTGATGGTCCTCAACCCATTGCGCAGCTCCAGCGCCTTGTCGCAGAAGATCTCTATCAACCGTAATCGCGGGTACTGATGCCGCGCGCTCCAATATTTCTGCCACATACGCAAACGAGGTGAAATAAGCCGGCGCAACATCGTAGCGGATGCGCGGGGAACGGTTGAGCTCAAGAGCAATGTTTTTTCCGCTCACGATTATTTTCTCTCCGCCGAGCGTCTCGGCCGCTATGCTCCCGGAAAGATGCGCGTTCGCCGCCTGCGACACCGTGCGATACGTGCCGATCCATTGGCGCAAAGCCGTCTCATAACTCCTGTTGCCGATATAGAAAATGCTATTGAGCAAGGCGCCCAATTCTGCGTCCAGCAGTATTTCGCCCGGGTATTTTCTATCGTGCGGCCCGAACGCTTCCTCCATAACGCGCTTCTGGCGCTCCGCATACACCCAGGGGACGAGAATAGCCATGCGCGCGCGGCCGGCTTTTTCCAATTCTTCGTTGAATGCAATCGCAAGATCAACGGTGCGCAAATAAGGGCCGGTCCCGTAGGCAAAATTCGTCGCGATCAATTTATCCATATTGATGAAGACCCTTGCGAAATAAAGTTCTGCAAGAACTTTATCGCATTTTTAAAAGCATCTCCGCGATAGCAAAATCAATCTCCCGGTCAATATCAACGGTCGGGCGGCCCAAGACAAAAGGAAGGACCCGCTCGCCGATGATCGATTTCTTATCCTGCAGGGTGCGCGTCCAAAAAACCCCGATATCCGCCGTAGTCTGGTACACTTTTGGCAGGAGCTGGCGCGGAGCGGTATGAGCATCTTTCATACCCGGTAGCGGGGCAAACGGGACTATGTATTCTCCGTCCGGCCGCCACATCTTAAACGGAGGTTTTTCCGGTTCCTCCACCGAGCGCACGCTGTCCGCCTCCGGATGCCGCATGAGCAAAGAAATTGCGTCGTCAATCTCCTGCGGGGTACGGAGCGGCCCAGTCGGGCGCAGATGCACGATAATGTCCGGATAATACCCCTCGTGCTCCTGTAGCCACGCAACACAATGCTCAAACACCGGCATATCGGGCGTATCATCTCCCGCAAGCTCTACCGGACGCAGGAAAGGCGCCTCGCAACCGTACTGTTTCGCCACTGCCGCGATCTCCTCGTCGTCAGTGGAAACAATCACGCGCGTTATCAGACGCGATTTTTTTGCGGTCTCAATGCTCCACGCAATCAACGGCTTGCCCGCAAGCAATTTGATGTTTTTGCGCGCAATGCCCTTGGACCCGCCGCGCGCAGGAATAACGCCGAGAATTTGCATATTCTCTCTTGCTCTTTCGGGAGATTGCGCGGAGCGCGCATCAAGCGCGCCGTTATATATCTGCATAGCATCTTCAAGAATTCCTAAAAACATAACACACATGCATCCCCCATCTTTCATTCGCCGGAAAATTCCATTTGAAAGAAAACCCGCCAAAATAAAATCTTGTTCGCCGATCGTAAAATGTCTTCTCGGTATCTTTCTTGAAGTATCGCAGACAAAAATCGAATACTTCCTGGATAGGCGCCCAAATATGCTGGGGGTGCAATGATCCGTAATTCTCAAATTTCCCTTTCTTGAGAAAGAGCAATCTGCTGATCAGATTCCACGGCAGGGGAAATGACAAAATGAGCATGCCGCCCGGTTTGAGTACCCGATGTATCTCTCGCGCAAAAAGCCACGGGTTTTCCAGATGCTCAATAATCTCCAGCGCCAGTACGACATCAACGCTCTTGTCGGAAAAAGGCAATATGTCTCTGCCAAGATCAACAAGCGCCAACGGCAGTTTTTTCACCGGCTCAAACATACGGTGGTCTTCAATGTCAAGAAGATGGATGTCTTTAAATCCCGATGCGAGAAGTTTATCCGCAACCGCGCCCTTCCCGGGCGCCGCCTCAACAATAACAGCGTCTTTTTTTAATCCCGTGAACAAATCCCAAAGTTCGGGCCTATGAAAATGCCAATGATGGAGAGAAAAATCCACTTCTTTCCCCTGCCTGATCGGCCGCATTGCTTTTACCGGCTGTCGTTGTTCCATCATAATGGTACTCGTGCATTATTTCTTCGCTCTGACCAAAAAATAAAGCGTCATGTCTCTGCCATAGCCGTTGTCCAGGCGATCCAGGGCGTAGCAGACCGGCTCAATGATCCACGCATGCACCGCGTCCAACATCCGCTCCATCCATTTGGGCAAGCCCAGTCCGCGTTCAAAAAAATACGCGTAGTATGCGGCGGTTGCCATAAAACCGTTGGTGGGAGTAATCGTGATTTCCCGAAATCCCGCTTTTTTAAACAAGTGCTCCAGCGCAAATTCCGTGTAACGGTAAAAATCCCAGGGCTTTTGGTGCTGCCTGCGGATGTGCGGCGCTACAATGAACGCCTCGCCGCCGGGCTTGAGCACGCGGGAGAATTCGTCCACCACTTTTTGGGGCTCTGAGATATGCTCCATAATATACTTGGTGGTCACGACGATGTCAAAACGCGCCGAGGGAAACGGGATCTCGTGACGATCTTTGTCCGGATTCTTTTCGTCAATGAATCTATCTTCTCTGAAATCAACCGCGTCGTAGTCGCAAGCATTGAAAAACTTCTCCCTATATAATTCCTCGCGATCGCGCGAAAAATCCCATGACGCGTAGATATTGAGGAGCCGCGTGCCGGGACGCGCCGCGATATGGGCGGCATACATGAAATCAAAAAATGCCCTGAAAATCGGGTTTATTTTCCGCGCCTTGGGGGTACGCCGGAAAAAAGCTTCGCGCAAAGATTCTTTCTCATCCATACTCTGATGATATCGCATGATCTCTATCGTAGCTTTACTCCGTTCCCGACGCAAGCTCCTCTACGCGACACTGCCCCGGAGACGCAGAAATTATAAGAGGGAGACTCTATTCTTCAGATAATTGGTGAGCAACCACGAACTTGACTGCACTTTGCCGCCGTGGCCCACGCGGAATATCATCTCGCAATCAATCGCCTTGCACACCGCGACTTCCGGAATATTTTTGGCGAACCGGTCCCCGCCGTTGGCGAAAATATCGGGCTTCAATTTTTTCAATTCGCGGACAACGCTCATATCCGCCGTATCAACCCCGTGTCCGGTGAGCACCACGCGATCCACGCACTGAAAAGCTTCTATCACTTCCTTGCGCTCGGCTTCTGGCATAAAAACATGGCGCTTTTTCTTGCGAAGCCAGTTATCGTTATTCAAAATCACGACGAGTTCGTCGCCGAGTTTCTTGGCCGCCTCAAACATCCGCACATGCCCCACATGCACCGGATCAAACCCGCCGCTCACCGCCACCACGCGTTTTACCTTTTTTTGAGCCATTTTTGCCGCCATATAATACCCTTTTATAACTACCATACATTGGCTTTCGTTTCAACCGCTCCAAACACATCCGCATGCCGTATCAGGCATCAAAACACATACTATCATATTGAAACGATCGTCACAATATGGTAGTATAGATAAAAATCCCCGATGGCGCTTTGCGCCATCGGGGATGATCAAACTGCTATTCATCGATAGCCATACGCGCCTGATATTTCAGATCAGTATTGCCGCAATGGCGTCCGCTTCTTCAAGGTACCCAAAAAATCTCGTGCACTGGGATAAGCAATTCTCCCAATTACGGGTTCCTTTCCGATAGTGATTAACATTACCAGCCATCCTACGAAACAGAAACCCTTTCATGAACGCAGAAAGAAAACTCATCTCCAGCTTCACCGAGGGATCCACGCTCGCATACGCATCAAGAAAAATGCGAATGCCTTCCGGGAGCGTCTCCTGCCACGGTTTGCCTTGATGCACAACATACTGGCGCACGAGCCGATGCAATGCCATCGCGATATCGTACCTTTGATCCGTAATGCACATACTTCCAAAATCCAGAATCACACACTGCTGGCTTTCGGGAAAAAGGAGATTATACGGATGCAGATCGCCATGGATCACCTCATACTGCGATTCGGATGGTAGCACACCAGACACGCGAGCAACTTCTTCCCGGATAAATACCCGCTTCTCAAGCAGAAACTCTTCAAACGCATTTACTCCTTCGATGATGGAGATCGAATCCCAATACGCAGTATCTAGAGGCCCGATAATTCCATCTATCCTCTCGATATGCCTCTTGTCCGGAAAAACATCAAAGGCGTGATGCATCTGCGCAATGAGGGTTGCGGCTAAAATCAGTTCGTCTTTTTTGCCCGAGAAGTGATCTCCGGCGACGAATTCAAACATCTGCCAATAATATCCGTCAGATTCAACAAAGCTCCGGTCGCCGTTCGCAAGGATGATTGCCGGCGTGGGTACCACATAATTCCGGAGGTGACGAATCATCGCGGTGCTCGTCTGAATACTATCAATGCTCTGTAGGATATGACGACGAAGAAGAACCTCACGAGACACTCCACCCGGTTGACGATACTGCACGCGATAGTTATTACTCGCCTGCTCCCATTCATCAACCTGCAAAACAGACTGCGCTCCGTAGGTGCTATGATCCTCCGATACCGCTTTCCACACGATGTGCGATCTGCTGTGTTCATTCGCCTGAAACATAACTCGTCCTTTCCGTATTGAAGTGCGGTTCCAATGTCAAAGAAACATCCCAGAGCTCTATCATAGATTATCATAAAACAGCGCGGCCGTCAAACGGCCGCGGCGCATCCGATCATCTTCGTTTTTTACCCTAACTATGATTTTGATACGATCGTACGAAAATCATAGTTAGGGTTTTTATGGCTATTTCCTGAAATGATACACGCCGATGGCGCCGGTGTGGGGCGCGTCTTTTTCAAGCGGGAGCACATGTGTTTCAATCCACCTGACAAACTCCGTAATTCTTTTTGCATCGGTCGGCAATTTTGAATCGCGGCTGACATTGGGGAGACGGCGCGTAAAATCGCTGACGAGCTTCTCGCCGTGCGCCCAGGACTGGTCCACGGTGCGCCACGCCAATTTCATGCCAAGCTTTTTCCCCCACGCGATAAATTCTATAGGGGTGAAGTGGTGAATATCGACAAGCGTGATGCGCGCATGGAAAAGAAACCAGAGCGTCAGGAGCATATAGCCCCGCGGATTGGACCAGTTCGGCGAGGTCACAATAAGGGAGCCGCCGGAATTGAGCATGCCCTTAAACTTTTTGAGGAGCGCCAGCGGATTATCGATATGCTCCAGCGTGCCCATGGTAATAATCACATCAAATTTCTCTCTGATGTTTTTCACGTCTTTTTTTTCGAAGAAAAGATTCAGATGCTGATAGGTCGCGCGAGCCACGGCAATGGCCTCATGCGAATAGTCAAGTCCCACCACGCGGCTGGCTCCTTTTTTTGCAATATGGTACACAGTCTCGCCAGTCCCGCACCCGACGTCAAGCACTGTCTTGCCTTTCCATGAGGAAATCTCCTCAAGCACCCCCGCGCGGTCCGCCGCGAGCATGCCTTTTTGAGCAAGACGCAATTTTGTATAATGCGCTCCCTCTCCCTTGCGATACACGCCGTCGTAAAATTTCTCGAGCTCTTTATTTTTCATAATGCGATTATTAAAAAATATTAAACAAACCCGTCACTGAATCCGATAAATCTGCACGTCTTCATTTGCAAAGACGGGCTTGACACCAGCGAAAGCATCTCCTGCTTTTTTCGACAGCAAACGTTCCCACGGACCCACATAGACATAGGTATGCGTGGGGAATTGATCCGGACGCGGGTGGTAGGCCGCATAATCCTCACGCAGGTGTTCCAGCGTTGCCGGCGGTATGCTCCCGTCGGCTGGCTTCGTAATCGCGTCAAACGTAAGAGCCGGACTGAACATCACGCCATAGAGCAGTCCAAAATAATAAAATTCAAAGCTGAATTCAAACCGGTCCCGGAAATGATCGCGGTCGCGCGTGCACGGATCCGGACATATCCCCTTCGGTACCACAAACGGAGGCCCCGCGAGGCGCATGAGCATCTCATCGGACGAGGCGCCAAGAATCTTGTGCGCCTCTACGAACCGCTGTTCCATCGCCGCGTTGGGGGCGAGGGAATTGAGAGGTGCAGCCATCCACGGATCGGCGTGCGTAAAAATTGAAATCTGATTGGAGCTCACGAGAGAGGGCGTAATGATGGCGCTCCCGGGAGGCACAGAGGCGTTAATCCATTTCCATGATGCGGCGATGGAACGGGGCACCGAATACGACCGCACTGTCTCCTCCGGCAGATGCACAAATGCGGCCGCGTTAAGAGTTTTTTTCACGGACATGGAAAGTATCAGCACGATCAGCGCCACCTGCACCGCACGCCGCATGCTCGGACGATAACTCATGCGGTCACAAGCAGCTTTAACTATCGCCCCGACCAAAAGAAAAAGAAGCGGAGCAAACGCTTTCCACCAATGGAACGGCTCCATATTAAAGCCGGTCACGATCTGCACATTCCATAGCAGGACCATGCCCACGAGCACGGCAATCGCAAAGCGCCGCGGTATCACCGGCGTCAGCCGCGCCGCAGGCGCGGTCTTAGAGCATGTCCGGAAACCCCATATTCCGCTGCAATCGTATAATTTCGGCTCCGACGCCCAACGGCTCAAACTCGGCGTATCCCACGATACGCCTCGTTCTCCGCCAGGGCGTCTCGCTCGAAATTCTGCGATTTCGGAGACGGGGCGTCCCGCGGTGCGGGAGCGCCTCGCGTCTTGCCGACGAAAGAGGGTTTCCGGACATGCTCTGCGAAAAAGAAAAAGGGCCGCCGCCCCGGCCAACACATAAAAAATATAGTCCGGATACACGGATAGGCGCAGATGCCTGCCCGTTTCAATACCCTTGCGAAGAATATAGTCAGGGCCCCCGGGCAGTCTACGAAAAATAAGGAAGTTGGCGATCTGCGGCACAAACAACACCGCAAAAACGCCGTAGAAAACCGCCCAGGGCTTCATCTCTTTATATGATGCCTTCCGCCAACAACGCCACGCGTCGTACAAGAACAACACTCCCGCGATCGCGAAAATCGCCACCCAGTAATAGAGGTACGCATACGAAAGTATTCCAAGCGCGACGCCCAAAGCCACTGCGCGCTTTGCCGTCGGCTGTAGGGAAAAACGAAAGAGCAGAAGAAACGAGATGATGTACAGCGGCATGGTAAGCAGTGGATCATCAATGCGCACCAGCGACAATTCTCCCATCGGCACGCGAAGATATGGCAACACATTGGCAATGATATCCGTAGCCACGCCTTTTTGGTAAAACATCGCAGGCATACGGAGTGCCGCATGGGTGAAAAGTGCGGCGGCGGCAACTGCCGCGGCCCACAGCCGCGAGCCGAGCAGCGCTCTCCCCGCGATATAAAAACAAAGGAAATTTATAATCGCAAAGACAAACATGAGCCCGATCACAGCCGACGAGACATCTCCCCGCGTGAGCACCATGAATCCGGCGGTGACGACCTGCGGCAGAGGCGGATACACAAACCACGCTTTATCTTTATACTCGGAAAAATGCATCTCGCTCGGGAAGTGGCCTTGGTATATCTCCCGCGCGCGCGGCAGATAGTAGAGCGCGTCATCACTCAAGTGATTGAGATTGGGCAGGACGAAAAATCTGCCCTCCTGCTCCGCAGCTTTTTTGATTAGCATCGGCGGCAAAGCATAGAGGAACCCTGCGAGAAACGCCAGCGCCAAAACCCACACCGGAAAAAAATCAAGAATTCTGTGGAATGTTTTCATATCAATCAAATAGGACGAAATGATAATTCGCAGTATAGAACAAACGGCAACATGGCGCAACCACCGCATCCGTGCTATCTTTGTATCAATAATTATCTATGTGCGGCATCACCGGATTTTTCGGCCGCGGCACTGCAGAGGATCTGCGCCGCATGAGTACAACCCTTGTCCGGCGCGGGCCCGACAGCGAGGGTTATTTTTCCGATCCTGCGGCGCGGATTTTTTTGGGATCGCGGCGCCTTGCGATCATTGACATAGCGGGCGGCGACCAGCCCGTAGTGAACGAGGACGGCTCCGTGATCGTGGTGCTCAACGGCGAGATTTATAATTACCGGCTCCTTCGCGCGCGGCTCGCGCACAAGCATATTTTCAAAACGCACAGCGACACCGAGACCATTGTGCATTTGTATGAAGAAGAGGGAGAGCGCTTCGTAGAAAAACTGGAGGGTATGTTCGGTATCGCACTATGGGACGCGCGGAAAAAAATACTCGTGCTCGCACGGGACCGGTTCGGCGAAAAGCCGATTTACTATGGAGCATGGCCGGGTATCTTTGCATTCGGTTCCGAAATGAAAGCAGTACTCGCGCATCCGGCGGCACGGCGCGAACTGGATCGCGACGCGCTCGTCGCGTATCTCCAGCATGAATGCGTCCCTGCGCCGGCTACTATTTTCAAAGACATCCGCCAACTTCCGGCAGGACACATCATGACGATTTCGGCAGACGGAGCCGCGAACATGCGGCGCTACTGGGATATTGAGAGCGCGGGTGGTGCCGCGGCACCACCCGCAGTACCGGACGAAAAAGCACTCATCCATAATTTAGATGCGCATCTCTCCCGCGCAGTAGAAAAGATGCTTGTCTCGGACGTGCCACTCGGCGTATTTCTTTCCGGCGGCATTGATTCCTCCACCGTCGCATGGTACAGCCAACAGCACACCGGAGGAAAAATCAATACGTTTTCCATCGGATTTGAGGATGGCTCGTTTGACGAGTCGGGACACGCGGCCGCGGCCGCAGAACGCCTCGGCACACATCACACTGCCGCAGTATTTTCCGACCGCGAATTGCTGGCACTCCTGCCGGAACTCTACGCGCACATAGACGAACCATTTGCAGATCCCTCGCTCCTGCCAACCACGCTTCTATCCCAAGCCGCGAGGAAACAGGTAACGGTGGCACTCGGCGGCGACGGCGCGGATGAGCTTTTCTTTGGCTATCCCACGTTCCAGGCAGAAAAACTCCTACGATGGTATCGCCTACTCCCCGCGCCTCTCCGCGAGCATCTCATCCGTCCGCTTATAAATACCCTGCCCTCGTCTTCCGGATATTTGAGTCTTGACTATCGACTGAAACGTTTTGTCCGGCATGCCGATGAATCGCCCGAAGAGCGCCACAGCGCATGGATCGGCGCGTTCGCGCCGCAAGACCTTTCTTTACTTCTCACCGAGGATTTCAAAAGATCTGCCGGATTTTCCTCGCCCCGCTTACAGCGGGGCGCGGAAACAACGCACAGCAACTCACTCTCGCGCATCGCCGTATACTATCTTTCGCATTATCTTCAGGATGATATTCTCGTAAAAGCGGATCGCGCGAGCATGTTTGCAAGTTTGGAAGTACGCGCGCCGTTTCTAGATCCTACACTCGCCGCATTTATTTTTGCCCTGCCGCCGCAATACAAACTCCGAGGACTTCAGACAAAATATCTGCTCAAAAAACTTATGCGCGAGCGGCTCGGCCGCGATATCACGGATCGCAAAAAGCACGGATTCCAGCCGCCGATTGCCAAATGGCTCCGCGGGAAGCTCGCCCCGCTCATCCGCGAGCATCTCAATGAAGACAAACTGCGCCGCGAAGGCATCTTTGACCCTGCCTACATAAAGCAGATCATAGACCGCCACCAAAGAGGCAAAGCCGACTATCGCAAAGAGCTCTGGACACTCCTCGTCTTCCACCTCTGGCAATCTCACTGGTACGCATAACACTATACTATCTGCGATGAAATATTCCTTTTACGAAAAAATAAAGCGGCACAAAATAGCCCTCGTGTTATGCATTGCTGTCAGCGCGGTGTATGGCATGCATCATCTCGTGCTGTCCCATGCGGCGGCAACGCAAGGACTGCACTATCATCCGATCGTGGTGAATGAGGACGAAGCGCTGTTTACCGGAGCCAAAGCGCATGCGGCCCAAATGGGCAAAATCATCGTGAGTGATTTCAATGCTGTTGAGTATAAGGATGCTAATCTCTATGTCCTGCCGTTTTTGAGCCCGCTTATCATGGGCAATCTGGCGCGTCTTACGGGCTCCATTGAACGCGCATTTATCGTCGGCGATTTTCTCTTTCCTCCGATTATTTTCCTGCTCTTTTATGTACTGCTGATCCTGCTCTCGAGGCGGCGCCTGCTGTCGCTGGTCGGTGCCACACTCTTCATCTTCATCCCGACTCTCCTGCTTGCCGTGCCTCCCGTCCTGCCGTATCTGCAGGCGATACTGCTCACACTCATTGCCAAAGGATCATCACTCTATTTCTCGCGCGTGGAAGACCCCCAGCTCACCATGCCGCTCTATCTTGCCGCGCTCATTTTTTTTCTGCTGATTTTCAAAGGCAGAAGAGAGAAATGGATCGTCGCCGGAGCCGGTATTTTCTACGGGCTACTTTTCTATTCCTACTTTTATTACTGGGTGTATGTTTCGCTCGCGCTCCCCATCGGCATTCTTCTTATATGGCGCCGAATGCCGGAAATACGCCGTCGCCTTATCGGCGCAACGGCGCTGGGACTTACGATCTCGACGCCGCACTGGATAAACACCTATCGGGTGGCGCATCTGGCGCAGTATCCGGATCTGTTTGGCCGCGTCGGCACTGAAATCGGCCGCGCCATCAATCTGCAAACTCTGCCCACTTTTGCCTACGCCCTGCATACAGTGCTCATCGTCATAATTTGGATTCTCTGGCGTAAAACCGACAGAGGCGTGACCGTATTTCTCATTTCGTTCCTCGTCCCGGTCTATGCGGTTTATAATCTGCAGATCATAACAGGATTCAATATACAGCCCGACCACTGGTTTAAACCGACCGTACCCATTATCAACGCGGCAATCCTGCTCGCCGCGGCGCGGGCGGCCGCAACATACGGCAAGCGACTGCGAATAAAATCTCTCTTCCTGTTTTTCGGATTGCTCGCCGCCTTTCTCCTTTTCAAAGCATTCCGTACCCAAGCAGTGCTCGTGCGCCATATCTCGCTCCTGCTTCTCGCGCTCACCGCGCTTGGAATGATCAGTATCTGGGCGTGGAGACAGTATCCAAAATTCCGCCCCAAGATGCTGATTGGCATCGGCGCGCTGGTCATCATCCTGCTTTTTGCAAACGGCGTGCGTACCCAATACCGATTCGTCAGCGACAATGCCACAGACACCATTCCCGAACGAGAATTTGCAAGCTACCAATGGCTCGCCAAGAATACTCCGGCGTATTCAGTGGTCGCCACCCCTTCCTTTACGACCAACGCCCGATTACAGCTCTACACTGATAACAGAATATTCCTGCCAAACGGGCATAGTACCCTTGCCTCCAACGCGGAGCTTTGGCAAAGATTGATGTTTATCAATCAAGTGTACAATGTGCCGGAAAAAACGTTCCGTTCTTATCTGACCGATTCTCCCGCGTTCGGAGACGGTTCTGACACGCACACTGCAAAAGGCACTTATTTTTCTTTTCGGCCGCAGTTGGACGCGCAGGCCGCTTATTATCTTTTTACCTTTCTCTATACTGACCGCGCGCCCGGCAACAGTTTTACCAGCATCCTGCCAATCGTCATACCGCCGGACATAATTGAAGAGAAAAACAAGAAATATGGGGTACTCTTAAAAACTGGCATGAAAAATCCCGTGCCGCCGTATCGCATGGATTATTTATACTACGGCCCGAGAGAACACATGCTTGCCGAAGATCCCCTGCGCCGCCATCCGGATCTGCTCCCGGTCTATGAGGACAAAGCCGGCGGCATCAAAATATATCGCATGCCGGTAATAAAATGAGGCCGTCATTTTTTCCGTAGAACAGCAAACACCGAAAGGCCAAACGGAAGATTCGCGACCGCAATCAGCGGCGCTTCCAGCAAGAAAAGCCATGAGAGGATGTTATTTATCGCCCACGGCGGCATTTGCACTTCCGCTCCCACACAGCAACTGGGTTCCCACATCCGCGTCAGGAATTTAATCGCCGCGAGCGGCAAAAAGAGAATGGTATTGCAGTACGTTGCGCGGAGCACCGCAAATCCCGCCGCGGAACACTTCTTCTCAAGCGCAGGGCGCGTGTAGCGGCGGAAATGATGCGAGCGGACATCCGCCCTGCTCCACAGCCACGAGTATGCAGGGACGCTGATCACGACAATGCCTCCGGGTTTCAAGACCCGATATATTTGGGCGAGCGCGCGTTGCTCATCACGAATATGCTCCAGCACATCCAGGATAAATACCGCGTCAAAGTGATTATCCGGAAACGGGATTTGCTCTGCGGAGGCCTGTGTTACTTGCTCGCCGATCCCGGCGGCGCGGCAAGATCGTATCGCGTCCTCGCCCGGATCAATGCCGTACACTTTTCCGAATCGCCCGAGGAAACGGATCTCTTCCCCGGATCCGCACCCCACGGAAAGAATGGTGCGCGATGCATCAGCAGAGCCTATAAAACCGACTTGACGAAGAAGCCGCAGGATGATTTCCCGACGTCCCCGATACCACCAGTGCCGCTGTTCAATATGAGCAATGCCTTTATAAATAAGCGTATCCATACCCGCAAAGTATACTAGAACCCATCTCAAAAATCCATTTCTCCTACAATGCCATAATTGCGACTGCAAGATTTCATTACTTTATCCCCACCCTCATTCTCATACGATCGTATGAGAATGAGGGTGATCGTGCTCCCCGCGCTCTCTGGCTCCGGCGCATGAAAAACCGGCGGAACGCATACGCGTTCCGCCGACAATGACTCCAAGAAAATATTAATGCCTATTCTCTCCAATCTTAAAGAGCGCGCTGGCGCTTATCGCGGACATGCAAATACTCAAAGGCAAGTGGAAATGATACTAGATCGCCTCCCGGATAGTAATCGCCCTCTCGCTGATATTTGGCGATCCGTTCCCGTTCTGCGCCGCGAAACAGTTCTGCGCGGGTATTTCGTAGGTGGCCCTGCGAATGCCCGACTGAATCGAACCACCAATCGGGCGTCGAACCCGCCAGCGCGTACACGCTGACATCCGGACATTCGCGCACGACGACGCTGATGGCGGATAAAAAAGCGCGAGGCATGTGGAATGCCGGAGCTACCACAATGATAGTTTTCATCGCATTCTCATGCGCATACCGAATCATCGCTTTGGCCTCCGACAGAGTATTCAGATTGCCAGGAACCGTAATCGGAAAAACACTAACAATCCGCGGAACAGTATAGTGCTCATACAAAGCTTTATACCATTCCGCAAACCCCGAGTATCCGGGGTTTGTATCATTATCAGGTATGGCAGTATTGTTTCCCCACACACCTCCTCTACGATATATGTCCCGTGCCGCTTCCAGAACTGATGCGCGGTTATCATTGGTCTCTGAGAATAGATAGAGGAGATCGGACGGAGAAACAAGTACTGTATCCGAGAGTGCGAGCGCAGTAAACAAATACAAGTCTTCTTCCCATTGCTGATCCACAACAGCCTCCTTTTGTTTGTACTATAACGCGGTACTCCAAAAATGATGCTCTCAAATCATCCATTTGTCAACCCCCGCTAAAGATACTCAACCGATTGACGGCCGTCAATCGGTTGAGTATCGACGGAATGAACGATTGCGTTTGCAACGCTATCGTAATGTACCCGAGGATTTCAGGGTATCAAAATATGCTTTAGTCACCATTCCTTTGTACAGCGGGTCGATATGATCCTCGCTATCGCCCATGTATTTGCTCTCATAATGTAATATTTTGTCTACGTACTTGATACTCGTGGCACTTTTCAAAATTGCCTGTATCCGCCCGATGACAGCCGTTGAATTATTGAACATGGTTTCGTGGATTGGGCCGTGCATATAGATACAATTTATATCCTTCTCTCCGCACAATTTATCCAGAGCAAAAAACATCTCGGTGTTTTTTATTGTTTCTTTCAGGCGCGCAACCG
>Ga0209515_10004344_pt1 | contig 19224 bp, 20 predicted proteins | sample Subgroupgradi54m_FD_187454 | JGI IMG/M metagenome (GOLD analysis project Ga0209515, IMG submission 187454) | Subsurface groundwater microbial communities from S. Glens Falls, New York, USA - GMW60B uncontaminated upgradient, 5.4 m (SPAdes)... ...
CCTGTTTTTTCTTGGCATGAATAGAGGGGTGTCTTAGATCTTGGAGAAGATATTTAATCTGCCTATCAAATTTATTCCGAATTGAAAGTGGTAATTTTGAATACTGCTTTGTAAATTTCTTACTAAAGTATGACTGAAACATTAAAATATTAAACTAAACCCCAGCTTCTTTATGCAAAGACTGTATTAAATCTTCAGCATTTTTAAAGGGACCTACTACCCTTCCTACCTTGATATCCTCATCAGCTTCTTTTTCTGTCTTCTCCCATTCTGCCTCTGTCCAAAAGCGGATTGGCTTCTGTGTCTTCTTTACTTGAGCCTTTTTTAACGCACGTACCTCTTCCAACGCTTTTTTAAGACTCTTTTCTACTCTATCTATAGTAGTCACTGGTAATGTCACCATATTCATAGGTTATATTCTACCATAATTTTTCTTTCTATATTCAGGGAGTATCTCCTTTGTTAATCTAGAGTCAAGAATCATGAATTTGGAGATAAGTTTACAGCGGGAGAAAATAAAGCGCTTGATTAAATTCTGATAAAATACTGACGAAATTGAAACTACTTTAAAAATCTGTTATATTCCAGACTTTAATTTCATCATATGACTTAAAATCTTTAACATTCACAGTAACTATACTATGTATCTGGTTAGATAACATAGTCGCCACAAGATATGCATCAAAAATTTCTCCGTTTTTGATTTTATTTTTTTGGCAAAGTACAGGTAAAATTTTTATAGTTTCTATATTCGGAGCAATGATCCTAAAAGGCATTTTTAAATAATCTTCAAGCAATTGTTGTGCTTTAACGAGTGTAAGAGGTTTGGTAACTCTTCTTTTATCGGTAGTAATTGAATAAAATTCAATCAGATTCTGTTGTGCCAGAACACCTTTAAGCTTACCTGTAATGACCTTATTTACCAGACTTAAAGATTTATCATGAAAAGGGCTATCCTGATTATGAGCATATACTAAAATATTAGTATCAAAAAGCAAAGGGTCAGATATTATCATATAACTGCACTCTTCTCATATCATCTTTTACTTTACCCATGCTGTAGACTTTTACGCTATATTTTATTGGTTGTTTTATACGGGGTCTACCAAGATAGCTCTCTAGCGCCTGGCTGACTATATCTGCAAATGCAACTCTTTCATCTATAGCTTTTTTACGGGCTTCTTTAAATATATCTTCTTCCAATCTTACTGTAGTACGAATCATAATAATGACATATTAGCATCAAAACATTTTTATGTCAAGCTTTAAGAAAAGAAAGTTTGTACTTCCAGATCTTTTTATCTGAAGTAATTAAAGTTAAATTTTCCACTTTTGCTTGAGCAATTAAAATTCTATCAAAAGGATCATTATGGTAATTGGGAAATTTTCCTGTTTCCAGTACATGAAGAGTCTCTATCGGCAATACAATAAATCCACTGTTTTTAACCCCTTTTTCAATATCCTTTGAGATTTTTAACTTACCTTTAGAATGCTTAATAACAATTTCCCAGATGGCAGCAACAGATAAATATATCTTATTTCGAGGATCACCCAGAAGATCCATTAATGTCTTGGAAAGCCTTTTTTCTTCCATCCACCAGATAAAAATATGAGTATCCAGAAGATACCTCATTTGGGAAATAATTCTCCCTCATAGAATAGCTTATTTATCTCTTCGTCTTCTTCATCAAAATCAGGTGATACCCAAATTTTACCTTTCCATAATCCGGATTTACGTGGTTTTAATTTTTCTTTATACGAGCTAAGTTTAGCCACAGGTATTCCTGCTTTGGCAATAATGACGTCCTCTCCCTTAGAAGTTATCTCTATGAGCTTAGAAAGGTTTGTTTTCGCTTCGTGGATATTTACTATTTGCATATTAATTTATCTTAGCTAACTTAGCTAACTTTGTCAACAGCGAACTTTTTCAGGGGAAGAACAACCCGGGTTTTGACACGACTGCACATAACCTTCCCGGGGTCTTTTATTAATAAACCCACAAGCAGGACAGGGAAAAGTTAATGATCCCTTGCTGTCTGCTTCCAGAGAATGTGAAGAAAAAGACTGGAAAGCGGTTTGTCCTATACCAGAAGAGAATCTAACCGGACAACTTCCTGCCTTATCCCCAAGCATACCTTGGATTTCTCTCTCCATATTCTCATCATTATATGCAGATGTAACCTTATCCATTAATGGATAATTGCGAAAAATCTTTTCTGCTTGGGCTAAAGCTTCCTGTTTGGCATACATCTCATCTCCTCTTCTGACACTATTCCAAAGATCCTGATCAGGAATGACCTCTTCCATAATTTCAAGCCATGTTTTATTGTTTGTATCCATTATTAATGCTGTAGCTCTTAACTGATCTAAATGGGTCAAAAACGGCCGATTAGTTGAATAACCACTCAGTCTTTGTCCTAAGTCCAAACACTCCCTTTCATTAATATCCAAAACTATTGCTCTATTAAGAATTCTTTTTACCCCGCTGGCTATTTCAATCTCGCTTATTATCAGCTTTGATACCGGGTAAACGCCGGGGGAAGGAGGACTAAGCCAGGCAACCGCGCCGGAATCTTCATCTTTTGCCCATTTAGAAATAGCTTCAAAAGCCCGAGCTTCTAATTGTCCTACCCGTGAATCAACTGTGATAATTCTTTTAACCTTAAGTTGTGCTGGGGGAGAAAACAAATCTCCATCTTGATCTATCAGAAAATAATAAGGATCCGGAATTCTTTTGGTTTCAAGAGAATATGATGCTAACTCTTCTGCAGCCTGAGTTGGAGCCTTAGCTTTCCACGCTGCACTAAAACTAGATACTTCTGGTCTTTCAGTAAACATATTTTTTCCTGCTACGGGACTAAATGTGGTCGGTCTCCTGACTTTACAGTTGCGGCACAGTTCTCGATTTTAACGAGATTCCCTTTATTGTTTCTGCCAACCAGAGGTTGGTAAAACACCACGATAGAAGGATACCAAGTCAAAAGTTAAAATGCAACTGCTTATTTTTGATCTCTTTTACTTGATTTAATACTGATTGTCCCGAAATGATCCTTTTTGTGAGTCTTGTCATCATTTTTTTCACGATGTATAAACTAGTATGTAGTTCGTAGTATATAGTTGATAGTAAATATAATGACTAGCTTTAGCTTCCAAAACTTGAAAGTATATACAAAGGCTATCGCATTTTGTGATCAAATTTATAAGATCACTAAGAACTGGCCTAGGGAGTACTTATTTGATATAACTAGTCAGTTTAGGAGAGCAGCTCTTTCTATACCTTTAAATATAGCCGAAGGAAGCAGCAGAACTAAAAAGGATTTTAGCAGATTCTTAGATATCTCTCGCGGTTCATGTTATGAATGTGTTGCTTTAATCGAAGTAGCATTTAATCTATCACTAATCGTACCGGGGATTAAAGATAGTCTATTCACTAACTTAGAAGAAATATCGAAAATGCTTTCTGGCCTTAAAAAGTCTATGAACTCTGAACTAATAACTAAAAACTAAAAACTAAAAACTAAAAACTAAAAACTAAAAACTAATTATGCAACCACATCCAATTCCGCAAAATGTTACCAACTTTCAATTCAGGTTAGTTGGGGATATGACATTAAAACAATTTATATATCTGGCAGTTGGATCTATTATTGCCTATATTCTGTTTGTATTTTTTGCTAAGACTTATCCTTTTGTAGCCTGGCCGGCAATTGTGATATCTGCTCTACTGGGCGTGGCTTTTGCTTTTCTGCCTATTGCCTCCCGTCCTCTGGATTATTGGGTAGGTGCATTTTTAAAAGCCATTTATTCTCCTACCAAAAGAACATGGAAGAAAAACAATCAAACGTATAAAGATGATGCTCTTTTTGAAAGCCGTTATATAACATACCTTTCAAGCTTACAGCCTAAATCTACGACACCAATAATCCAACCACCAGTTAATTTACCAACACCAGTAATCCAACAAATGAATCCGCTCCCTCCTCAACCTTCACAACCCTCTGAACTTCCAACAACAGAAGAACTGAAAAAAACAGTTGAGCTGGCCCGACAAGCACAAACGCTTCAATTAAAAATTATCCAAACCGAGCGCGTACTGGATCAAATTAAAGTTGAGGCTAATAAACCTACATCCGTACCAATTAATTACACACAGCAATTAAATAATATTCTAGCTGATTTGCAAACACTGGTTAATCAGGCATCAAACGTTAAACAACAGCTTCATTCAATTACTCAAACAGATCAAAAAACCGAAAACTTAACTCCTTCTGCCCCAATTGCTCCAAAAGAGGTTGTAAAAGTAGTTGTCCCGTCCAAACCTAAACAAACTCAAATTGCTTTAACTACTTTTCCAAATGTTATTAATGGAATTATTAGAGACAAACATGGAAATTATCTGGAAGGAGTTGTCACGGTTATTTACGATAAAGAGGGTATGCCTGTCAGAGCCTTAAAAACCAATAAGCTTGGTCAGTTTACCGGATCAACTCCTTTACCTAATGGTACCTATACTTTAGAACTGGAAAAAGAGAACTTTTCTTTTGATGTTTTACAGATGGAGTTAATAGGAGAGGTCCTGGCTCCTTTAACAATCACTTCAAAATGAATACAACACAGGAACATATAACGATAGCAGACGTACAGGATAATATTATCCTTTTAAAAGATGGTGGCGGAGCTTTGATATTAAAGGTAAGCGCGGTAAACTTTAGCTTACTCTCTGACAGGGAACAAATAGGAATAATAGGTAGCTTTGCCCAAATGCTTAATTCTTTGTCATTTAGTATTCAAATAGTTATTTTCTCACAAAGGCTTAATATTTCATCTTACCTTAATCTATTAGATACAGCCCAAAAAATACAAACTAATCCGCTTCTTTCCAAGTTGATTTCTGAGTACCGTCAGTTCATTCAATCAACTATTAAAGACAACGATGTTTTAGATAAGCAATTTTATATCGTAATTCCGCTTTTTAAATTAGAGTTAGGACTTACAACGAATAAAGAGATCCTTTATCAAAAAATTAAAACAATACTGTTGCCTAGACGTGATCAAATAGGAAGACAGCTTGCCAGAGTAGGACTTGAAGCGACTCAATTAACCGGACCAAAGCTTATAGAGCTATTCTATAACATTTATAACAATCAGGTTTTGGAGAAAGTTTATGCACCAAAAACAGATCCTGCAAAAATGGAAGTTAAGCTTAACCCGCCAGCTACTTCTAATGTAGTACCTTCACCAGCTCCAATAATACCTCAAAGCACGCCTCAAATGACAACCCAGCAAGCCAGAAATCATCCGTTTGTTGTGGAGGAATTAAGCGATAACGTATGAAACTACCATTTTTATCTAAAAAACAAAAAACAGAACCTATCGTAGCTCCTCAATTAACATTGGAGGATATTATTGCTCCTTCTGAAATTGAGGCTGATTTTAATTATATCAGAATAGACAACCGCTTTTTCAAAACATATTTTGTCGCAAATTATCCCAGATTTGTAGACCCAAACTGGCTTGAACCGATAATTTCTTTTGATCATTCGCTTTTGATCTCAATGTTTATATATCCATCTCAATCAGCAGACGTATTAGATGAGCTAAAACGTAAAATTGCTGAAATGGAAGCAACTATACAAACAGACTACGAAAGAAACAGGGCTATTGATCCATCTGTTGAGGTAGCGCTGGAAGATGCCCGTGGGCTACAGGATCAACTTGTTAGAGGAGTTGAGAGATTTTTCCAATTTTCTCTCTATATCACAATACCCGGCTCTTCCCTGGAAGAACTTCGTAACACATCAAAACTGGTAGAGTCTACCTTTGCCTCGCTTTCTATTACTGCAAGACCAACAACCTTACAAATGGAGAATGCCTTTAAATCAACACTCCCATTAGGACAGGATCTTTTAAATATTACTCATAACATGGATACTACATCGCTGGCTACGACCTTTCCTTTTGCCTCATCAGAACTTACTGCCAACGAAGGAATTATGTATGGGATTAATGAGCATAATGATTCGTTAATTTTATTTGACAGGTTCAGTTTAGAGAATTTTAACTCGGTTATTTTTGCCAAATCCGGCGCTGGCAAAAGTGTAGATAGAAATGAACCAATATTAATACAAGACTCAAACGGAACTCAGCTTGTAAAAATAGGTGATTTTGTAGATAAAATTATTTCCCAAAAAGGAATCAATTTTCACGATGAAGAATTGGAAGGAGTAAAAGACCCTGAAATAAAAGTTTTTACTTTTAACAAAAACCTTAAAGGCGAATGGTCTAATGTTACTATCGCAGCCAGAAAGATTGCGCCAAAAACATCTTTTTATTTTCAAACTGCCAGTGGCCGTAATATAACAGTTACCGGAGACCACAACTTAGTTGTATTACGGGAAGGGAAGGTGGTCACTACAAAATCTGTTGATGCCAGAGAGGACGATGTAATTCCTGTTCCCAGACATTTACCTGAACCAAACAAACCACTTGATTACCTATACCCTTTGAAGCTGTTCAAACAAACTGGCTATAGAGCAACTTTATTTAAAGGCCTGAATGGTTATCGTATCGGTTCGCGGTATAGACAATTAAAAACCAGCCTGCCATATAAAATTAAGCTAACAGATAAATTTGCGCGATTACTAGGTTACATTAGCGCAGAAGGGTGGGTTGGGGATAACTACCTTTATATTTCTAATACAGATATTGAGGTTTTAGCTGATATAAAAAATTCACTATTAGAGCTTGGTTTGAGCTCTACAGATGCTAAGAAAAAAGCAAGAATTTGTTCAATCAATATCAACGCTAGAATATTTACTAAATTAATATGGGCAATTGGGGCAAATGGCAGATCAGATTCTAAAGATATTCCTAATTTTCTTTTTGATTGCAGTAATAAAATAATTTCTGAATATTTGAAAGCTTATTTTGAAGGCGATGGAAGCATCAACCAACACGAAGTTGTTGTCACAACCAAATCATCAAAACTAGCATCTGGATTATCATATTTATTATTACGCTTCGGCATAATTTCTCGACTCAGAATAACAACAAAACAAGCTACCAACTCTTTAAAACCAAAAAAACAACCATATCACCAAGTAGTTGTTTGTGGTAAACAAAATATTGAAAAATTTGCCCAAAATATCGGTTTTGTTAGCAAAAGAAAAAATGAAAAGTTATTAAATATTGTTAATCAAAAAAAGGTAGCCAATACTAACGTTGATACAATTCCCACAATTGGACCAATTTTACAGGATATTTTTGATACTTTATATAATTCTCCCTATATAAAATCACCTGCAAATCTTTCTCCGATTAAAAGAAGCGTTTTTAATCCTTCTCCTCAAACTGTAAATACTCTTATCAATCAAATTGAGAATGATATTGATTCAATACTTACAACAACCTACTCAAGAATTAAATACCTTAGAAAACTTCCTCGACAATCTATTTTAATTGAAAGTGGCAAGTTAATACCACAATTGAATACCTTGCTTTGGCAAGAATTAGGAGCTAGCTGGAGTCTGACAAAAAACGGATTAGTGAACATGGGTGTGGGTAATGCTTTAAAAGCTACTAAAGTTATCTTCAGTGAAATTTATAATCTTAGCGACATAAGGGAAGAGGTCATTTCATCCTTTGCAGAATTAGGTCTTTCACTGGAACGATTTGACTTTTCTTTATGGAGTTATCTTAGATATAGTCAATCTGACAGGGGCTCTTATGAACGTATTATAAAAGCAATTGATTTTTTGTCAGATCAATTCAATAGAAAAGCTCAACAAATCAATCAATTAGAAGAAAAGATTATTTTACTTAAAAACCTAGCCAATTCTGATCTATTTTGGGATCCAATTGTGAAAATTAATAAGAACAAATCTAGTGAAAAGTATGTTTATGACTTAACTGTAGATAATGAGGTTTTTCTAACTGGTTTTGGCGGTATGTTTGTACATAATTCATATTTAGTAAAACTTGAGGCCTTAAGATCATTAATGTTTGGAACAGAAATTATTGTCATAGATCCGGAGCAGGAATATTTACCCTTAGCTCAGGCTGTGGGAGGAGAATATATTAACTTTTCCGCCTCTTCCCCGATTAAGATTAACCCCTTTGATTTATCAGCAGAGAATGCTTTAGGAGAAAATCAGTTGGGGATCAAAATCCTTTCTCTGACTGCCTTTCTAAAACTAGTGTTAGGCAGTTTGAATGCACAAGAGGGAGCTGTTTTGGACAGAGCATTAAAACTAACATATCAGCTAAAAGGGATTACTGATGATCCGAAAACACAAAACAGACAGCCTCCTTTAATGGAAGATCTTTATAAAGTATTAATCGGCACTGAGGAACCTGCCGGGATGGAACTTGCAGCCCGTCTGGAAAGATTTATCAAAGGATCTTTGGCTGGTATTTTTTCCGCGCATTCAAATGTTGACTTATCAAATTCCTTTACGGTTTTTTCAATACGGGATTTACCGGATCAACTAAGACCGCTGTCAATGCATATGATTTTGGATTATGTCTGGACAAAAATTAAAAGCAAGTTAAAAAAACGGATCTTAATTGTGGATGAAGCCTGGTATTTAATGAAAACCCCGGATTCTGCTGACTTTTTGGTTGAAATTGCCAAAAGAGCACGTAAATATTACCTGGGACTGACTACTATTACCCAGGATGTGGAAGACTTTTTAACAATAGAAAAAGGTAAAGAAATTATTTCCAATTCCTCAATACAAATACTGCTAAAACAGGCTCCTTCATCTATTGATCTTTTGGCTCAGGAGTTTAATTTATCAGAAGGAGAGCAAAGACTGCTTTTATCAGAAGGAATTGGGGAAGGGATATTTTTTGCCGGAAGTACTCATGTTGCCATGAGAGTAGTTGCTTCTCCTAAGGAGCATCAATTAATAACCAGTAGTCCGGCGGATATACTGGCAAGACAAAATGTATAATGGTAAACTAGTTTTAATATCTTTCTTTTATGGATTTTTTAAAACCTACTGACTTTAAACAAATTAAAGCATTTTTTATAGCCTTAAAGCAAAATCACTTTAATCTAAATCAAATCCCTTCTTTTGTTATGATGGATGGAGTAAGAACACCAATAGACAAAACTCACTGTCTGCAGTTGCTTCACAGCTTTCCCGATCTTTCCGGAGATAAGTTTAAAGATGATAACGTCCTGATTAAATATTTATCACAATCCGACAACGTAAAACGTATTTTAAGCAAGTTAACTGCTGAACAACAGATTGAATTAACGAAAGTTTTGGAAGAAAAACCAGTGACAACAGAGGTTACTGATGAACAAGCAAGCATGCAAGGGACAGACGAACAAGGCGGAGCTACAGGAACACCTACTGATACAACTTCGGGCTCAGGTGGTATATCAAACTTGCCTGATCTCACACTTGGGTCTTTTGCAGCAAATCAGCGTCGTGTTATATATAGAGTGCCTCATGCTAAGGAACCTCCACCAAAATTATTTGTGGCTGATAAAACTGGCCGGATTGTTGAAGAGCGTACCATAACACCTACTGGTACAACTGTTAAAAGAATGGATGCAGGACCGTCAAAGATATACACTGCTAACAAAGGTGGCGTAGTTACCGGAGAGCATTCTATTACGAAAGGAGCGGCCATTAAATCTCCAGCTGGAACTCTTGTAAGCTCTGCACCGGAAACTCCGTCAAAAATATTCATTGCCAATAAAGGCGGGGTAGTTACCGGAGAACGCTCTATACCAACCAAAAGTGGTGCTTTAAGATTTCAAGTTCCTTACCAGATAAAAAATGCTGCTGCAAATGCCAAGTCAGGTGCGGAAAGATTTATTCAAAGAAGTAGTTCAAGAGGACTAAACGGCTTATCTAACATGTTTAAAAATGCTCTTGGATCTGGGGGGAATGCAGCTGGAAGAGCTGCACTTAGAGGAGTTAATTCCGGAGGTAATTTTTTAAGTAGAGCTTCCAGAGCTAAATTTCCTAAATTTAAACCATCTTTAAGTAGCGCTAAAAGTAAAGCTGCCTGGGCAGGAGGAGGAGCCGGAGCATTTCTTATTTTTACTCTTATTTTTTCTATTATACATCCCTCTTTAAACACAGGTGCCGGAGCTGCTCCTGTCACTGGCCCAGGCTCTTCTCCTGCTCCTTCTGCAAGCGGAGCTCCTATAGGAACAACAGCATCAGATATCTCCTCTTGTACGTTTTATAGAGGTGGGGATAATATCCAAGGCTATCAATTTTCAAATCCTGCTTTAGCTTCTTTAATTTCTGATATATCAAACAAAGTAGGGGTTCCACCCGCAATAATAGCAGGAATTATGCGGGTAGAAACAAGAACTGCTTTTACCTCTACTCCAGATTATTTAGCAAATGATTATGACGCTCACCCTTCGGCTGTAGCTTTTGGAATTATGCAGTTTGTACCTGCTACTTTTATAGACTATTTTAATAGAAATAGGGCTGAGCTACAGAGCCTTTTTAGCAAAACTGATGTTACAGTAAATATTGACCTTCAGGGTAATATGGCACCTGATAATGTACTTCGAATTTACAGCATTAAAGACTCTATCATTGCAGCAGCATTTAAAGTAAAAAATGACAAACAATCTATAAATGGCAGCGGACCTTGGGATGAGGCTACTGTAAGAAAGATTGCTGAACTCTATTATGGTGGTAATGTTTATGCTGGTTTTGATCGCAGTCCTCAAAACTATGGTGATGATCTCTGGAAAAGTTTCTCTCAATGTAAATTAACCTCTACTTGTCCTATACAAACCGGGCAAATTACTTGTGCTTCATACGGACGAAGAGAGTCTTGGAGTGGGTTTGATAATGATTGCGCCCCAGGGTCAAATATAACCACAGGGGAAGTGGATATTGGTGGCCACTGTAGCCCAACATATAGAGTAAGATACCCATCGCTTTGCGATAATAGTAATTACATGAGTGGGGGCAATCTGAAACGCACTGCCAAATCCATAGACGTGGGCGGACCCGCAGGCACTCCTGTTTTTATACCGACTATAAACAGTCAGCGCTTAAGCTGGTTTTTTATAACTGATGTCCCTGACGGGCAAGGAGATACGCTTCGAGTTTTTCAATCTGAGCAAACCCCACAAGGTAAGTGGGTCATCCATTTTGTACACGCATCTGCTGATCCATCTTTTACATCTGGGAGCTCAAATCCTGTGGATACAAATAACTACGTGGCCAGAATCGGGCCAGGAAATAATCATATTCATGTAACCGTAGGGTTAAATATTACAGAACCAATAACAGCTAATAATCTTCAAGTTTATGATCCTGGATGGAAATTCCCGGACAGAGATCTTGGGATGTGTACACATTAAAAAACTGATGAACAAGAACTTACAAAAAATATTTTTATCACTAGTTTTCATTTTAGTTGTGGCAGGTGTCTTTTTTTGGAATCAAAAAAAAGCTGAAAAAACTACAGAGCAACATATAAAACAACCGGCTACCAGTCAACAAACTGATTCTCCTAAAATTGTTTCCACCAAACCAGATCCTTTGGATAATAATATTGTAGGAGCCTCTGATGTAATCGAAATTACTTTTAACAGACCATTGGAAAATGAGGGGCAATTTAAGCTTAGAATTGAGCCTAAAATTGAATTTAAAATTGAGCTTACAAATAACAGGAGAACCGCCAGAATAATATTTCCAAAATCTCTGCAGCTAGGTTCATCTTATACTCTATTCATAGATCCGGATACTAAGTTTGACGGAGTTGGTAATTGGGGACAAGATAAAATATTCCATTTTCATACTGTTACCTATAAAGGAGTATAACGAGTTATGGGTTCGTAGTTGGTAGTTCGTAGAAAAAAGTTTTTTTTCAACTATGAACTCTGAACTAATCACTCTTAACTCAGTCTCACCGGCATAATTATATACTCTAACCCTTCAACACCTACGGGTTTTATCAATGTAGCAGACAAGGCTCCGGAGAATTCAATCATAACTTGTGTTGAAGGAGAATTGGATATAGCATCCATTATAAATCTGGTATTAAAAGCAATTTGTAACTGCTCCCCTTCTATTTCCCCTTCTATTTCATTTTCCTGTTTACCCAATTCTTTGGCGTGAGATTCAAGTTTTAAAATACCTTTGCCAGTTGTTAATATAACAATATTAGCCTCATTTTTAGAAAAAATTGCTGCCACTTTTATTGCTTTCAAAAGATCTTCTTTATCAACTAAAGCCTTTGCTACAATTTGCGCAGGAATGATTTTCTCCCAGGCAGGGAATTGTCCCTCTATTAACCTTGAGGAGACTATAGTTTTCCCCAAAGTAAATATAATCTGATTTTGATTTTCTGAGGTAGCAACATTAATATTTTCCACATCCTCCTCTGCAATAATCCGTAATACTTCTTCAAAAGTCCTTCGCGGAATTAAGCTTTTAAATTTTATACCTCCATCTTCCAGGCTCACCTGACGGTGTGCAAGCCTAAAACCATCTGTTGCCACAAAGTCTATTTTTTTATCTTTAGCATCTGTTAATATACCGGTTAAAACAGGTCTTCCCTCGTCAACTGCTGAGGCAAAAAGAATTTGTGATGAAGTCAAAAAAACATCTTTTGGAAAACTTATACCTGTACCGGATGAAAGAGGTATTGCCGGAAATTCTGTTGCAGGAATACCATTGATCGCAGCAGCTAATTTACCGCTTACAACAGTAAGAATCCCTCCCTCCGATTCCAAAGTTATAGAGTTTTGTCCTAATCCTGATATTAACTCAACCAGAGTTTTGGCAGGAACTGTAATCTCTCCTTCACTCTCAACTTCTACATTAATATATTTTATGACCCCTACCTCCAGGTTTGTAGCTGAGATTTTTAACCTTTTATCCTCAGCTGAAAGTAAGATATTATCCAACACCGGTAATGTTGAGCGAACCCCAACAGAACGGGATACAGCCTGAAGTGGAGGGAATAAATCTTGTTGTAATACCGTAAATTTCATTAATCTCCTTTCCGAGCAGTTACAAACTTATTAATCTCTTCTTCTGTTACCTTAATTAACCTAAAATTAACTCGTCCCTGGGCAATTAGGTTTTTAATGTGTTTTTCCTCTTCTGTCAATAGGTAAGAATTTCCGGACTTGACTTCTATAAAATCTATCTGCTGATTATTTTTAATTCCTATAAAATCAATTGGCTGTCCCAGGGGGATAATCCGGTCATAGTCATAGCGAAGCTCTGCGTAAGCTAAAAGCTCTGCCATTTTACCTTTTTGAGGGTTTATAGATCCCTGGATAGTTTGAAGCACTTTTGATGGTAATCCTTCAAGACCTTTATATAAATCAATCAGATCTGTAGGAATATCCGTAGATTTACGATTATGTAATCTACCTATTAAATATGCAATTATCAGGAATAAACAGATTATTCCAATCAGGGTCCAGTTAATGTTATCCACCTAATTATAGATTATACTACACCTTTAATATAACATTAGTAGTTGATAATAGGCTTTGTGGATATGTTGAAAAAGGCAAATTATACATCTGGAATTCGTCTTAATTTCGTGTTAAGGATCTGTTGATTTTCAGTGGATAACTTGTGGAAAATTAACAATTCTAGTGGATAAGTCAAGCTGTAAGTCTACTGGTTATCTCTGTGAGTAGCCTTTGAACTTTCTGATCAGTGTTGGCCAGACCTTTTATTTTATCTCTTCCATGCATCACAGTAGTATGATCTCTTTTGCCTAAAATTTGTCCTATCTTTTCCACAGTCATATTAAGGCGCTCACTTAGAATAAACATAGTTATATGCCTGGGTAAAACCAATTCTTTTTGTCTTTTCGCCCCTATTAATTCTTTCTGGCTTAAATTAAAGTAATCACAAACTACATCTAAAACCAGTTTCGGGTCGATTTTTAAGTTTTGTCTGACAGGGGTTTTAAGATGCATGCTGATATTTTCAGTGGTAGGAGGTAAATTTTGCGCCTTTAAAAGCTGTAGAATTCCTATTAATTTCCCTTCCAGCTCTCTGATGTTTGTATCAAAAGATGATGAGAGTATTTGCAGAGCTTCCTCAGGTAAAACAACTTTTTGTTCCAGACATTTGGCGCGAAGGATTGCTACTCTGGTGTCAAAATCAGGTGGTTGGATATCCAGCATTAAACCTCCTGCAAAGCGAGATTTTAATCTGTCTTCAAGTTTGGCTATTTCATGAGGAGATCGGTCTGAGGTTAAAACTATCTGGGAATTTTTACTAATCAACTCATTAAAGGTGTGGAAAAATTCTTCCTGCGTTGCTTCCCTGCCTGAGAAAAACTGAATGTCATCTATTAACAAAAGATTTGGAGAACGATATTTAGCTCGCAAGTCACCCATTTTATGCGTTTGTATGGCCTCAACATAGTCATTCATAAATTTTTCAGAAGGAGAGTAAATGATTTTGGCATAGGGTTTTTTTGAAAGTATGGCATTACCAATGCCAAGCATAAGATGTGTTTTCCCTACTCCAGTGCCGCCATAAAGAAACAGCGGGTTATATGAAGTGCCCGGATTTTGGGCAACTGCCTGTGCTGCAGCATAGGCGACGTTGTTGGAAGGCCCAACTACAAAGTTTTCCAAAGTAAATTTGGGGTTAAGTTGAGAGGTTTTTGTTTGAGCAGGTCGGAAAAAATCATCTTCTACCTCCTCTTGTATGAGCTCGGATGATTTAACAATAAATTCAATCCCCATCTTTTTCCCAAGTAGTTTTTCAAAAGTTTGGGCAATTAAGTCTATGTGTTTTTGATTCAACTCCTCTTTGATAAAAGCTGACTTTGTATTTAAGGTTATTTTATCTTCGCCAATGGTTTTTAAAGTGGTTGTTAAAAAATATGTTTTAAAATTTGCAGTTGAAACCTGATGTTTTATGCTTTCTAAAAATTTATGCCAGAGTCTTAAATTATCCATAATATTTGGGTAGGTTTTTACGAGCGTGCAGAGGTTATCCACAATTTAATCTTAAACTGAGTTTTCCACAATATGGAGAAACTATAAATAACTGGATCATGTTACAATAAATTTGCTATGAAAGAGTTTGGGATTTTTTTAGTAACATTTATTTTAATGAGTCTTGTGGCAAACATTGTTCCCAGATTCCCCCACTTTCCCGGGGATATTTATTTTGATAAAATAGGAATATATATAAAGATCCCGCTTTTTTCCTCACTCATTATAAGCATTTTACTTGTTCTTGTTTTTAAAGCTTTAATTTAGTAAACTACACCAAACATGCCAAAGCGAACATATCAGCCGAAAAAATTAAAAAGAGTTAGGAAACACGGATTCAGAGAAAGAATGAGTACCTCAGGTGGGATAAAGGTATTAAAAAGAAGAAGAGCAGAAGGTAGAGCTCATTTAACAGTCTAATGCTTCCAAAATCCAATCGACTTAATCTTAGAACAGATTTTAAATGGGTTGCTTCTGGAAAAAAGATTGAGACTAAATTTATAAAACTTTTCTGCAAAACCAGTACAAATATACAAGCTAGAGTTGGTATTGCAGTTTCAAGCAAAAGTTTTAAAAAGGCTACAGATAGAAATAGAGCAAGAAGGTTAGTTTCTGCTTCTTTCGAAAACTTATATGAAAGGTTACCTAAAAATATTAATATAGTAGCCCTTCCCAAACCACTAGTGCTTGATGTAAAATCATTTGACATATTAGTGGATTTGGAGAAAGTTCTTAAAAATGAAAAAATTATTTCTTAGTTTAATAAACAAGTTTCTTGTTTACACAATTACATTTTATCAAACTTATTTATCTTTTGACCACGGGCTTTTTGCCCTGCTTGCGCCAGGTGGTGCTTGTAAATACGAGTTAAGCTGTTCTGAGTATACAAAAGAAATGATTAGTGAATTTGGTGCATTTAAGGGGAGCTGGATGGGTATAAAAAGAATAGGTAGTTGCAGATGAATAATATAGGCGATATTTTTAACCTGGTCTTCATGGGACCAATAATTAATCTTCTGGTTTTAATTTTCCAAGGGTTGCAGGCAATACATATACCAGGGGCTTTAGGTTTTTCCATAATGATCTTAACTATATTAATCAGACTTTTGGTTTGGCCTTTTACCTCAAGCCAACTGAAATCTGCCAGAAAGCTTGCAGATTTAAAACCTCATTTGGATGAATTAAAGAAAAAGCATAAAGATGACAAGCAAGGACTGGCAAGCGCGCAAATGGCTTTGTATAAAGAGCATGGGGTTAATCCTGCCGGAGGTTGTTTGCCGGCTATTATACAGATCCCGGTTTTTATAGCTTTGTATCAGTCCATAATTAATATTTTACCAGGAACCGGCGGGCATATTGATAGAATTAATTCTCTTTTGTATTTTCCCCAACTGAGACTTCCCTCAACTTTAGATCCTAATTTTTTTGGTATTAATTTAGGCATAAAGCCTTCAGAGTTTACAACTCATGGTTTTTTGCTTCTTTTGATACCTATAGGGACAGCAATTTTAACTTTTGTACAGTCCAAAATGGCTTTACCAAAAGCTGTTAAAGTCTATGCTTCAGATTCTCCAAAAGAGAAAAAAGAGAAAGAAGGCATTGAAGATAGTATGGGTCAGGTACAGTCTCAAATGGTTTTTATGATGCCTTTGATGATTGGGTACTTTGCTTTTAATTTTCCAATAGGCCTTGCAATCTATTGGAATTCATATACAATACTGGGGATCATTCAGCAATATCGTATTTCCGGATGGGGAGGAGTAAGTGACTTCGTCACTAAGTTCAGAGTTCGTAGTTCGTAGTTTCAGAGTTTTTCTACGAACTATTAACTAATAACTATTATGGAAGAGCAATTAGGTGAAGTTTTAGACAATTTATTAGGCATGCTACTTTTGGAAGGTAGTTATGAGATTGAGGAAAACCAGGATAGTTTTTCTGTTTCTATTGAGACAAAAGATGCCGGAAGGTTAATTGGGGCAAGAGGTGAATCCTTAGATTCCTTACAGCTTCTTATTAATCAAATAGTTTCCAGAAAAATTGGGGAGGAAGGTTTTAAGCGAGTGATATTGGATGTAGAAGGTTGGAGAAAACAAAAAGAAGATGAACTTTTAAAAAGCGCGCAAAGTTGGGGAAAACAGGTTTTGGAAACAGGGGAAGAAATGGAAATTGAACCACAATCTCCGTGGCAGAGAAGAATTGTGCATATGACAATATCCGAGATAGAAGGTTTAGTTTCTGAAAGTGTTGGTGAGGGAAGGGATAGACATATTGTAATTAAAGTCAAAGGTCAGGAATCGCTGCCAAATAATAATGATTCTGGCGAAGCTTGAAAAGTACCTGTTTTTTTTAACTATTATTTTTTTACCCACTCAATTAGGCCGTCACTTTTGGCTGCAGTTTAGCTTTGTTTACTCTCTACCTATTGATTATTTAGCACCAACCCTATATTTTTGGGACTTATTAGTTGCAATTCTTTTAGGAATTTTTGTAATACAAGGCAAAAAGCTAAAAAGATTTGCTTTGAGTCTATATTTGGTTTTTATTCTTTGCATAAGTCTTTCACTGCTTTTTAAACATACTTTCAGTATTGGCGTGGGTTTGGTAAGGTTTGAACAATATATCATTGCAGGCTTATTTGGAGTTTATATAGCATCATTCAATTTCTTTAAAATAAGAAATCTGATTTTATGGGGACTTTTACTGTCTATTTTAGGTGAGAGTGTTTTAGCAATTGGGCAATTTATAAAAGCAGGGAGTTTAGGATTTGAGGTTTTGGGAGAAAGAAATTTTTCTTTATCTACTCCAGGTATTGCCAAGTTTGATCTTTATGGTGCAGAGGTTTTGCGTCCATATGCCACATTTTCTCATCCAAATGTTCTGGCCGGATTTTTAGTAGTGACACTTTTGTTACTCTTGTTTTGGAAAATGAAAACAGTGAATAAATTGGCGACAGTACTAGGAAGTCTTGTAATACTTTTAACAGTTTCCAGAACCTCTTTTGTTGCAGGATTTGGTAGCGCTTTCTTTCTATTAAGAAAAAAAGGAAGGATTGTTTTAATCACTCTATTATTGTTTCTCTCCCCGCTTGTTTACACAAGACTTTCAACGATTTTTAGTTTTGACAGTTTAACATTAAGCCGAAGAGAAGAACTATCTTCTGTAGCTTTTCATCTTTGGTTAACCTCACCTATTTTTGGAATTGGTTTAAATAATTTTATACCAGCAGGAGCTGATCAGCTTTTGTCTGGTCCAAGCAGATTTTTACAACCAGTACATAATATCTTCTTGCTTTCTTTGTCAGAAACAGGGTTAATAGGAACTTTGGGGTTAATATTATTGATTGGCTATCCTATTTTAAAGCTTATTAAACTCCGAACTACTAACCTCCCCTTCGGGGGCCCGCTATCTACTATCTTACTTCTTTGGACAGTAATCCTTTTTCTGGGTATGTTTGATCATTACTTTTTAACATTACCCCAGGGTTACAGACTACTTTTTCTAATATGGGGTTTATCTTTGTCCATGTTAGAATAGTTTTGTGAACATTTTTTCTAAAATATTTAAACAAACTTCCTGGCAAATATTGGGAAAAATTATTACCTCGGCAATAACTTTTTCAATTTTATCAATTATCTCACGCAACTTTGGTAAAGAAGGATTAGGAGCCCTGACACTATCCTCAACGTATATAGGCATGTATATGTTAGTAGCAGACTTTGGTTTTAATGGGCATTTGCTCAGAGAGTTAGAAAGTAAAAATATTAGTGATGAAGGCATTATATTTGGAAAATTATTAGGAACAAGAATTATTTGGGGAATATTTTTGATTATTTTTTCTATTATAACTTTACCTCTGCTTTCTTTTTCAGGGTCGGAGTTTATTTTACTTACAATTGTGGGCTCTTTGGCAATTTTAGGTTCTGCAATATTTGTAAGTTCTAACTTAATTTTTCAAAAAAATTTAAGATATGATTTATCTGTAATCGCTACTACGATTGGTTACTTATTCTATTTTGTTTTAGTGATAAGTGTAGCTTTTAATAAGCTACCACTTTATTTTGTGCCTTTATCTTCTAATTTCGGATGGATAATAATTTCACTTGGGGTTTTGTTTTTTTTAAAAAAACTTCATTTTCGAATAAGGCCTATACTTAATTTAAATTTTTCCCTAAGACTGATTAAAGACAGCTGGCCTATTGCTGCAACCTTGCTTTTGAATGTTATTTATTTCCGGGCGGATTCTTTTATGA
>Ga0209515_10004345_pt1 | contig 19222 bp, 22 predicted proteins | sample Subgroupgradi54m_FD_187454 | JGI IMG/M metagenome (GOLD analysis project Ga0209515, IMG submission 187454) | Subsurface groundwater microbial communities from S. Glens Falls, New York, USA - GMW60B uncontaminated upgradient, 5.4 m (SPAdes)... ...
GCTTCCAAGGACGGATTTTCATTTCCGTGGTACCACCTCGGTTTCCGTTAACTTACAAAAAATCCTCCTTAATCGGAGGAACAGCTAAATAAGTTAACGCTTATTTATTAGCGCTCCGTTACCGACACGCTGTGCATTGTTTTACGGTGTGCTTCCGTCGTATTTGTTCCTTTTTAAGGATTTCTCATACGCTGCTTGTCTACTGCGGTAGACTCAGATGCAAGTAAAGGCATTTTACTACGGAGAGAAAGGAGGTGTCAAGATAGCGTAAAGAAGCCGTTATTTGGCCTTTTCTGCTATCAATTTGAATGTGTCCGGATCGGTAATGGCAAGGTCGGAGAGAATCTTGCGGTCCAGTTCAATTTTCGCTTTTTTAAGCCCTGCGATAAATTTACTATAAGAGATGTTTAGGGGAATAAGGGCAGCAGACAGCCTCACGATCCAGAGGCTGCGTAAATCTCTTCTGCGGATTTTTCGGCCGGCATAGGCATATTGGCCTGCATGCATAGCTGCTTCAGAGGCAACTTTGTACAGACGATTTCGCGTCATGCGATAACCCTTCGTAAGACGAAGTGTTTTGTTGTGACGCTGGAGGCGGGGAGATTTGACGCGCATATGTATTTAAACTTTTTTAAACTTGTTTACGTAGCCTGATATTTTAGCATGAAACGTAGGGAATTTCGAGCGAAAATGAAAATTCACCTTTTCTGGGAACCTTTTGAGCGGTTCTAGACGGCGGTAAAAGGAGGTTTTAAGGGATCTCTCTGCTTTCCTATCACTATTCGAGCGGTGGAAGTTGATGTTGGATCTTTTCACCGAAATTTATTTGCCCAAAAGACGTTTTATATTTCTGGAAAATTTAGTTGTAATGGGTTTGAGTTTCTTATATTTGCGAATTTGGCTCTTGGACTTATTGGCTTTGAGGTGACCACCAAATGCGGTCCTATGCAAAACTTTGCCCCTGGGGGTAACTTTAAATCTGCGAGAGACTGACTTTTTTATTTTTATTTTAGGCATAATATGGTAATTTATTTTTTGGAATCTTCTGATTCGCTTTGAGACGAGCTTTTTGTTTCGGATTTGTTTTTAACTGGAGTCAGTGTCATTAGGATCTGTCTCCCTAGAAACTTAGCCGGTTGGTCTATCATTGAGATATCCGAAGTAGCCTGAGCTGCTTTGGAAAGGATTTCGTATCCAAATGTTTTACTTCCCAATTGTAGTCCTTTGAATTTTACCACAAGCCGGACTTTGTTGTTGTCCTCAAGAAATTCCCTGACGCGTTTTAGTCTATGAGAAAAGTCATTTTCGGCCATAAATGGTTTTAGGACTATTTCTTTGAGCTCTCCACCTTTTTGTTTCTTTTTTTCGGCAGCCTCTTTTTTGGCTAATTGATATTTAAATTTCTTAAAATCTATCAGCTTTACTACTGGAGGGACAGCGTGGGGAGCGATTTCAACCAGATCTGTTCCTAGCTGAGAGGCTTGATTGCGTGCTTCCAGAATTGTTACAACTCCGACCTGAGTTCCATCCTCGTTAAGAAGCCTAACTTCTTTGGCTGTAATATTGTGATTGGTTCGGTAGATTATATTTGACACTAGGCAATTTAGGATTATACCAAAGCAGAGGCTTTGGTGTCGATAGCCTCAAGAATTAGGTCAAGGGCTTGTGATAAGGGGAGGGTTTGTGATGTCTGTACTCCGTATTTTCTTACCGCAATCGTGTTTGATTCTTGTTCTTTATCTCCAATGACAAGAAGATAAGGGATTTTTTGAACTTGGGAATCTCTAATTTTGCTTTGCATAGACTCTGACCTGTCGTCAAGCGCAACCCTGATCTTTTTGGCTTCAAATTGTTCCTTAATACTTTGTCCCAGTTGATTGTGTCTGTCTGCAATAGGAATGATCTGTGCCTGGATTGGGGAGAGCCAGACAGGGAAAGCGCCAGCGTAATGTTCGATAAGGATGCCTATAAACCTTTCCAAGGATCCGTAAATGACTCTGTGAATTGCTACGGGTGTTTTCCTGCCTCCGTCGGAATCTGTATATTCTAAATTGAACCTGCGTGGTTGCTGAAAATCAAGTTGTATGGTACCCATTTGCCAACTTCGGCCTAGGGCATCTTTCATCAGTATATCTACCTTCGGTCCATAAAAGGCTCCATCCCCATCAAGCACAAAGAAATTGACACCACTCTTTTTGAGGATTTTCTCCAGGGTCTTCTCGGCCTTGTTCCAAGTTCCTATATCACCCATGAAGTTATCAGGGTTTCTGGTACCTAATCTAAAGGAATATTCCAGATTAAATATCGAATAGAATTTTTTAACTATTTCAAATACTGCCTCGTATTCTGACTCGATTTGATCCTCACTTATATAAATATGTGCATCATCTTGGCGAAATTCCCTGACTCTTAGCAGTCCGTTTAGGGTGCCTGATAACTCATATCTGTGGAGGGTGTCCGTGTCGGATAGCCTCAGGGGTAAATCTTTGTAACTGCGATTTTTGGAAGCAAAGACTATATGAGCGTTAGGGCAGTTCATGGCCTTGATTCCGTACTCGCCTTCGTCTGGAGTTTTGGATACAAACATATCCTGCCAATAGTGGTCATAATGTCCGGAGGTAACATACAAATCCTTCTTGTTGAGAATAGGTGAAACTATTTCTTGGTATCCCCTCTTTTTGTGTTCATCTCTCCAGAATTGGATTAACTCGTTATAGAGAGTTACTCCCTTGGGTAACCAATACGGCATCCCTGGAGCGGTTTCGTGGAACATGAACAATTCCAGTTCCCGACCAAGTTTTTTATGGTCACGCCTTTTGGCTTCTTCCTGCTGCCAAAGATAATGGTCAAGTTCTTCTTGAGTAGGAAAACAGGTGCCGTAGATTCGAGTAAGCATCTTGTTTTTTTCATCTCCGCGCCAATATGCACCCGCCAAGGAGAGAAGTTTAAAATGCTCTAGTTCCTCCTTGGGATTGTCTATATGTCCCCCCCGACATAGGTCTGAATAGTCACCTGATTTATAGAAAGTCAGATCTTCTCCTTTGCCGGCAAATTCGTCTATGAGTTCCAATTTATATGGATTGTCTTTATACACCTCACGAGCTAGTTGAGCGCTTACATTTTGGCGTTCAAAGCCTTCCCAGCTTGATAAAATCTCCTTCATTTTCTCTTCAATTTTAGGAAGATCTGTATCATTGACTTTGATATCACCGAAATCAAAATCGAAATAAAAGCCATTTTCGATGGCCGGGCCAATAGTACGCTTTGCGTTGGGCCATAGTTCTATAACTGCGGCCGCCAGAAGATGGGCACAAGAGTGGCGAAGGTTATCTAAATTGATAGCTTTTGCTTCAGGGTGTGAGTTTTTTGGCATTGGTTTGTGGTGTTATAAAAAAACAAAAAACCACTCTCGAGCTAGATCCAGGGTTCCATCTAACTCATGGTGGCTTAATTTCTACTGTCGCAGTAGTGCGTCCAGCTTTGGAGTTGGTGAGTCTCCATCAGATGCTGAATTTAACTTGTTATTCTATTTTAGATTAATAGGATTATTTGTCAACCTTTGTACTGATTAACCACAATCCGTCCATTTTTATTTGTGGACCCGAGAGGAGTCGAACCTCTGACCTTTGCAATGTCAATGCAACGCTCTAACCAACTGAGCTACGAGTCCAAAGCTTTTCTGGAAGTTGGCGTGATTTTACCCCAAGCGAAGCAGGCTGGCAATTATATTGGTAGTTTCGCCCTTTAGGGTTTGGGCTCGTCGGGAGAAGCGGGACTTCTCGACTACTTCGGGCGTTTGTGTTTAGGTTTACGCCCCGGGGGATTCCTCTCCCTACCTTTTTGTGAATGTGATTAGCCTTAGCCACCGGTCAATAGCCGGATCAGCCCCCAACCGGCCCAAAGAGTGAGCACGGCGGCAATGACCCATTCAACTGTCTTCCCTGTCGAGACAAGGCCCCACAAGGAAAGAGCAAGAAGAACGAGAAGGAGCAGAGATCCAACGATCGGCGCAAAGCCGAGGAGGCTACCCAGCAGAGCCCAAGCTAGGGCCAGTAAAAGCAGCACGGTATTGTATTTGACGACAAGGTCGCGGGTCTTGGTGATCATAGTTTCCTCCATGAAACTTGAGAAGCGGAGTTGGTCTCCCTCTTGGCCAGAGGCAGACATGTGTGATGGGTAGAAGAGAAACGTACCTGCAGGTGTTTCTACCTATCACGGTGTCTGCCATTTTGTGAAAGTGCAGGTTATTTATATAGAGACTACTCCAAGGAAAATCGAATTGCAAATTCAATGACTGAGATGGCAGCTGCGCGATCTTATGCATGATTACTGCGTGATATACTTAAACTAGTGTTTAATCCTCGCTATCAAATTACCAGTTCGATTCTTAATAAACTAAGCGATATTGCGGAGATTAAGGCTGTGGTTGAAAGATCTCCTCTGCTTCCGGCCCGAGAAGCATTCTTGCGCCGAACCGCCATAATCAAGATGGCCCACACCTCAACTAGCATTGAAGGGAACCAGTTGCAGGAATTTCAGGTAAAGGAATTGGCTGAGGGCAGAAAGGTAAGAGCTGAGCCTGATCAGGTGAGGGAGGTTGAGAATTATTTGATTGCATTAAGACGCCTGGACGAGATATTTGAGAAAAAATCAGATTTTGATTCTCAGGATGTACTTGCTATTCAAAAAACCGTTATAGGAGGACTTATTGAGAATGAGAAGACAGGAGTCTTCCGTAAAGGACCGGTGTATATAGTAAATCTTCTCCCCGATGGCAATGAAGAGTTGGCATATACTCCACCCCCGTCAGAAAAGGTGCCGGGGCTGGTTGAACAACTCCTTGAATGGCTCAAAATTGCGCATAATGAGCATCCAGTGATCAGAGCTGGGCTTTTTCATTACCAATTTGAGACAATCCACCCTTTTACAGATGGGAATGGGAGAACGGGAAGATTGCTGACATTACTGCACCTTTACCAGTCAGGATGGGATTTCCGTAAGGCTCTGGTACTTGAGGATTTCTACAATAGAAATCGCAAGGATTATTATGGGGCACTGCAGACTGGAGATACATATGACAAAAGACAAGGAGTAGATTTGACGGGATGGCTGGAGTATTTTGTAGAAGGATTTTTCGATGAAACCGTTAGACTGAAGGAGCAGATGTTGGCTTTGCAGACTGTGGGAGAGGCAGGAGTGACACGGAATGTTTTGGATACAGACGAGCTTAAGATCGTTGATTTTGTAGTGACCATGGGGAGAATAACTAGTTCGGATGTGGTTGACATATTAAGAGTTCCCAAAAGGACAGCTCAGGCAAAACTTAAAAGATTGGAAGATATAAATGTATTGACCAAGCAAGGAGCCGGGCCTGCAACTTATTACACAGTATCCAAGGTAGGCGAAGTCTGAGGCGGTTTTATGATGCCTGCGCGATTGATTGCGCGATTACTGCGGGATATATAGGCTCGGGCTAGCCTCAACCAGCTGAAGTTTGCATGTATCTCTCTTGAGAGAGCATGTATTTGCTACCGGATTTGTTGACCTGAGTCCAATAATAACCTTGTTTTTTAGATGATTTACCGTTGAAAGCGGCAAGCCAGCTGGCTGATTCTTCTATGCGTCTTTTGATTTCGATAATAGTACGTCTAAGTTTTTCGAAGAAGCTCAAATGGTACGTACCAGGGCTAACCGGTGCTTGCAAGGCGGCCACTTGAACTTCCTTGGCTAGATTCTGTGTGGAAGCAGCCAATTTTTTGATTTCCTCCTGAATTGATTGGATTTGGAGTCGGGTTTGCTCTTCTGCTTTCGAGAAAACGACTTTTTCGTGAGCGTTTTTCTGGCGCTCGAAAAACGCCTGTTTCTTGAAAGATTGAGGCGCCTCCTGTGGCCAGTTTTGTTCTTGCGGAAACTGAGGAAACTTACTTCCTGATCCATCGTTTTGATTAGAGGAATAATTGCCAGTCAGTTGTCCCCAGACATCACCTGCCAGATCCATGCCTTGATTAACCGCCCCTTTGGCACTACTAGCACCCAAATCACGCAAAGCCTCAAGAAAGCTGTCTGTACTTAGAGGTTTAGAGCTGGGTTTAGATTTAGGAGCGGTGTAGTTTGCCATAAGTTATTTTGGATCGACCTATTTCAGAGCTCTAGGTGAGATCTCAAATAGATGCAAAATAACCTATAACCCAACTACCCTTGGCCGGATTTTAAGAAAGACTAAGGAGGAAGTCAAGGGTTTTGCGGCGGCGTAAACTGGTCGTCAAAGAAGCTTTCTGAGAGGGATCCTTGAGCAGTTGCTGAGTTTGGGGATCCGCTGACTCTAGCCATTTCTCTATTTCAACTTGTGTGGGTGATGTGTTTTCCTGGGACGCGATGGCCTCAAGTATGAATTCGAGTTTTAGATTTTCTTTGGCGGCTTGGGAATACTCAGCTCTTAGAGTCTCTGCGGTTTTTCCTTTAGAGGCGAGGTAGCTTTCAGTTGTGAGGCCGAGTTTTTGTAGTTGGTCAACCAGTCGGGAAAGCATGTGGTTGGCTTCTTCTTCGATTAGAAGATCGCTGATGTCAACCGGAATATTTTTTTCAAGCCATTGCAAGATTTGGCCAAGCATCTCTTCTTTCTGAGTACTCTCATTTTTATTTTCCTCTTTGGAAGCTCCTTTTTCTGGAGTCCAGATCGAGGCCTTGGCAAGATCAGCCTTTATGCCTTCTCGGTAGCCATTGAGCTTAATTTCTGGAGTCTCGCAGGTAAGTGCGTACAATTCCCAATCCTTGCCGATCTCTCCCTTTTCAATATGAATCTGAGGGAGAAGTATGGGCTTGAGGTCCAGCTCTTTTATGGCTTGCGTGTACACCAAAGGGATTAAATCGCGCAGAGAGGATTCTAGAAGTTTTTGCGCGTCAAGGGTTTTTTCGACTAGTTCTTTGGGGGCCTTGCCTTTTCTAAAACCTTTTATTTCAGCTGTTTCTATGGCTTTCTCAGTTACTTTATCTTTTTGGACTTCGATTTGGGCCCATGGGATGGTAATCCAGATTTTGAGAGTATTTTGTGGGAGTTTTTCTAGTTTGAATGAGGCCATATGTATTTATTTTCTCCTGAGCTTGGGTAGTTGGGGAGTTTCGGCTTGAGAAATCTTTTGAGTATCCTCTTTTTGTTTGTTGAAAATTTTAGCGATAAAGATCAGATAGAAAGCTTCCAATAGACCGTATGTGGAGCCAATCACAGTATTGATCAGAAAAAGTACAATAAACCAAATTTTTTGATTTCTTCTGGCTGCAAACCAAAGAGAAAGGCCTTTGGTGGCTATGATCCAAGTAAAGATAACGGGGTATAGTTGACTAGGAATTTGATTAAAAAATTGCATAAGAATTTACCCTTTATGTTGGGTTTTGAATGTTGCCGGATTAAATCCTGAGTTGGCTCTATTGCTAAACTTGTTGCCCGTGAATGGTTTGACGAACTGTTGAGGCTTGATAAAAGGAACGGTCTTTTGCTTAATGGCCGTGGTTGGCTTCTGAGTTTTTTGATCCATATGGTGTATTTTACACCATTTTGGCTTTTTATCCCTCCCGAGACGCCCAATTTGTCGATCACGGAATGTATAGGGAAACTAGCGGGGGGAAAGCAGCGGGCGGAATTTGAAGCCGTAGGAGATAATACCGCTGTCACCGTTTTTTCTGAGAACTCGGGTGACCATTTCTACTCTTTGACCGATGTAAACTGGCTCGTTTGGGTCGATATCGGTGAGCTGGACTGTGAGCATGGGGCCTTCCTCCAATTGAATTAGAGCGACATAGTAGGGAGCCTGGTCTTCAAAACCTTCCGGAATTGAGTCGACCATTCTGGTAAAGGAATAGACCTCTCCCCTGCCCGACAATTTGTATGCTTCTTTAGCTTCCATGCTGCATTTAGGACAGATATCTCGTGGCGGGAAAACTAGATGTCCACTGGGACACCTCTCTCCCCAGAGACCGCCTTCTGCTGTTCCATATCGGAAATGGTGGTTCCTCCAGGAGATTTGAGGTGATTCTATATTCATATGCTAAATGGTTGCAAATAGTTGGTCGTAAACTTTACTCAAACCCCACGAAAAACCCCGCTCTTTTAAGAAGCGGGGCGGATGATCCTTAATAGACAATTGGACGAGGATCCTGGCATTCTTGCCAGGCCACCTCTTTTAATTCTTCAAACCAGATAGTTTCTCCCGGCTCGAGGTGTTGGATCAACTTATCTTTACCATCTAGACGAGGGAAACGTTGACTCAATTTGGGAATATTGTTCCCCTCCCAGAGAGTAGTTTTGTTGCCATCAACCAGGACCTTTCTTAACCGATAAAGCAAGGACAACTTACCCAAAAGTAGTTCATGGTTCATTGTGGTACACCACGCTGTTACTGTTGGACTTGTTTTATCCTCCGGTGCCGTCAAAGAGATTAAGATGGTTGTATTTTGCCCTGGGATCCATATCGACCTTGTTCGGGCAAATACTAGTTGTCCGCCTTGGATAACCAATTCTTGGGCTGTATTTCTTGAGATTGTGACATTACGGCTCGTCCCATTAATTCTGGCTATGGCAAAACCGTTGGACCAGTATGTTTTGCCTACTGTGGCATAGAGCATAAAGTCTTCTCCTTGTTTGTAAAAGTTCCGAATAATGACAATTATTATACTCTGTCTCGGCTGATAATCCTATAGGTCTCCATTTGTCGTGGTAAGGGATTGCGTTTTCGGGTATTGTTTGGTATTAATACGATATGCGAGTGGCATTAAGATGACGGAAATAAACGAGCAAATAAACATGGCTGTGGTCTTTGCTAATGGCAAGGTTTTGCCTAGATGGATGATGTGGAGAGGGCGGAAGATAGAACTGGGGAAAGTACTGCTGGAGTACCAGGGGAAGGATAGTGGTGTGCCGTTGTTGTTTTATTCTGTCCAGGGTGCGACGTCTTCATATGGAGTTGTATGGAACAAAGACACAAACATATGGAAGTTAGTTGAAGTACACGAATTAGATGAGTGAGTTAAACAAAACTATTATTCATATCGACATGAATAGCTACTTTGCCACAGTAGAGCAACAAGCTGATCCTTGTTTGCGAGGAAAACCAGTAGGGGTGCTTAAGGCTCAAGGGCGCAACTGTATAATTGCAGTTTCCAAGGAAGCTAAGCTATATGGGGTAGCCACAGGAAGTAACACATGGGAGGCTCTCAGACTGTGCCCAGGCATTATTTTAGTCCCTTCCGATATGGATAAATACTTTGCTGTGACTAAAAAACTCATAGAGATAGTCAAGTGTTATTCTCCTCTGATAGAGGTGTTTTCTATAGACGAGATGTTTTTGGATGTCACATCTACCCAAGAGCTTTTTGAGGGAGGAGCCACTGGTGTGGCTGTGGCAATAAAGGAGAGGATAAAAGACGAGATTGGAGAGTGGTTAACTTGTTCGGTAGGGATTTCGTACAACAAGATTCTGGCAAAGTTGGCCTCAGAACAAATGAAACCTGACGGTTTGTTTGTTTTAGATAGGGAGAATCTGGACAAAGTTTTGGCCCGGATTAAACCTTCCTGTGTCTGTGGTATAGGGTATCGGATGGAGAGGAAACTACAGAAATTGGGAATAACTAATTTACTTCAGCTAAGAACTTTGCCTTATGAATATTTATTGGCCCAATTTGGGGAACACTGGGCGAGATTTCTGCTGGCAACAGCGCTTGGGGAAGGGACCGACATTTTAAATAACATGGAGAATATTCCAGAGCAAAAAAGTGTGAGCCGAACATTTACTACATTTAGAAATTTGGAGAGCAAGGATCAGGTGAAAGCACTAGTTAGAAACTTGTCGGAGGAGGTGGCGTGGAAACTGCGTAAGATGGGGATGACAGGTAGATGTGTTGGAATTTCAGTGAGAGGTGGAGGAGTTAGCGTATTTGAGAGACGCACGACGAGAGAGGAAGTTGATGACGGGGCTTTGATATTTGATATGGCATGGGGGTTATTTGAAGGGCTCGAATGGAGATCTTCTGTGAGGTTTGCTGGAGTATGGATGACTAACCTTCGGTCTTCTAGATTGAACTCACAGTCTCTAATCCCAGAAATTAAGAAAAAGGAATCCATAAACAGGGCAATGGATCAGGTGAACAATAGATATGGATATTTCAGCTTATATCCCGGAAGGTTACTGGGAGCTGAAACAGCCAGACCAGAACCTAATGGGTTTCTGGGAGACAAGAAATTTCTGTTTGGATGATCAGTGATGATTTTGGAAGAATTTTAGGTCTCGTTCTATAGCGGTTTGCCAATCTGGTCTCATGTTGTGGTCGGATTTAGGGTAATAGAAATAACTGGCGTTGTACTTTAGTCCTAATTTGTTAGCTAGTTTGTCTGACCAATCTTTGGGGACTGAGGTATCAGCTCCACCTTGATGAAGCTGGATAGAGGCATGAATCTTGTCCCAGAAATTTGCAATTGAATAAGGAGAGAAATCGTAGCGTGAGGCGAAATCTTTAAGGTCATTTTTGATATATTCTCCTTTGTCTGGGAGCTCATCTATAAAATTGAGGATTGATTCAGGGAAACCAATCGATACAGGAGCCCAAAGGCTAGTGGGAATATTTTCACCTGTAATTTCTAGTACTGAGAGGGCAATTTGACCTCCATTACTGTGGGACCAGATGTATATCCTAGAAGGGTCTAGGATTATGGAATTAGCTCCTGTATCTATTTGGGGGAAATTTTGAATAGATGCCAGGAGAGAAAGAGCAGTGAATGGTTTTTCAAAACGGGATTCCAATATGTCAGATGGTTCAGCATCTGAGTCTCCATACCCCAAAAAATCTGGAGAAATAGCGACAAAGCCATGATTGGCAAAAAAGGCGGCAGCATTTTTGGTTCCTACTCCGGTTGAGTAAATCTCCCTATCTACATAACCCCTGATCAGGACAACAACTGGCCACGGAAGATGGGACTTTCCCTTGGGAAGGTCTAAGAGACCGCTTATTTTTTTGCCTTCGTCGTTGGTAAATCTAAAGACATGCGATGAATATTTTTTGTTCTCGGACAACAACTTACTGTTTTCGATTTTGCTTCCTGCGAATTTCTTTTGAGCCAGGACCTCAAACTTATATTTGGAGAGATTTCTCTGTCTGATACGATCTCCTGATTTGGGAGAACTTACTGACGGGTGAAACAAGACCCAACAAATTACGAAGATCAATATGATCAAAGTAAGACTGATTGCTAGGATGAGTTTTTTCACTAGGAAAAGTATTTTTGCCCTTTAAGTTTGTCGGGAAGATAGGTAATGTTTGGTTTCTTTTTTCCATCTGGTGAGTGGTGATAATCATAATTTTTGCCATAGTTCAAGTCTTTCATTAGTTGGGTTGGAGCATTAAGGATGTGTAAAGGAATAGGCAAATTTCCATGTCTATTGACATCCTCGGCGGCTTTTTTATACGCCAGATAGACGGAGTTTGATTTAGGAGATTGAGCCAGATATGCTGTCACTTGCGCTAGGATTACATTGCATTCAGGCAAGCCGATTTTATTGCAAGCATCAAATCCAGCATTGGCTATGACTAAAGCTTGGGGGTTGGCAAGACCGATGTCTTCAGCAGCTGCTCTAGTTAGCCTGCGGGCAATATAAAGAGGGTCCTGACCAGCTTCGAGCATGCGAGCCAGATAATACAAAGCCGCATCAACATCGGAGCCGCGTATAGATTTGTGTAAAGCTGAGATGGTGTTGTAATACTCATCCCCTTTGAAGTCAGATGTGAGTTGACGTCTTTGTAGAGCCTGCTCTATTTGGGGCAATTTGATTATGTCGCCGGGGGTTAAGGCAGCTGCTATCTCAAGCACATTGAGCATGACCCTGGCATCGCCATTTGCTGATTCCAGGAGAAATTTACAAGCTTGGGTTTCCAAAGACTTAGATATATGAGCAAGGGCTCTGTCTAAGATTTGTTGTAGTTGTATTTGCTCATGTTGAGAAAATACAAGAACTCGACAACGAGAGAGTAGTGCTCCTATAACCTCAAAGCTGGGGTTTTCAGTGGTAGCACCTATGAGAACGATACTCCCCTTTTCCACATGAGGCAGAAGGGCATCTTGTTGGGCTTTATTCATACGATGGATCTCGTCAATGAAAACAAAAGGCACAGAGGTTTTGCCCTTCTCTTCTTCCAGGAAGGAGAACTGTGACGCTTGAGGCGGTTTTGGAATAACCTTTTTAATATCGGTGATACTGGAGGTGACTGGTGAAAATTCGAAAAATTGAACCCCGAGCTCTTTGGCCATTATTCTTCCTAAAGTTGTTTTGCCAGATCCTGGAGGTCCCCAAAAAATTAGAGAGGGAAATACTTGACTAGAAGAATAATTATTGATGAGTTTGGTAACCAGACCTTCATTTCCAACTAGGTGTTGCTGGCCAATAAAATTGGCAAGAGTTTGTGGACGTAGAAAATCAGCAAGAGGAGACATAGAATGAAATTAGTATATGGCGAAGAATACCCGAAATCAATCCTGAGATTCAAACTTTACCTCCAGATCCAGCTGGGGTGGGGCTATTTGCGGTTGGGCAGGATTGGTATCTTGGATCGACTGTCTAACTGAGATGAGTGACTCCATGAAAGGTGAGGCTGGTGTTGGTATTGCAGTCGGAGTGGGTGTCTGTGTTTGGATGGGGGTTGTTTGTCTTTGGTTCTGAGTAAGAATAATCAAGGTGGCAAGTAAACCAAAGAAAACCATAACAGGTAGTATTATGAGAATCAGTATTCGAGTAGAAGGCTTTGAGCTAGTCCGAGGGACTTTGTTGATAGTTGCTGTCTCGTCCGGTAACTCAAAATTTTGTTCGATCTGGGACATATTATTCTATTGGTACCTCCCTAGCTATCTCGATAAGAAAGTCTGCTGTCTTTAGAAGATATGATTTGGCGGCTTGTTGGAGTTCCATAATTTGTGTTGAAATTGATTCAGGGTTGCGCGTGTTACTTTGGGTAGCGACCTGGGCTGCCTTATCCAATTCTATTAGACTTTTTTGGTAGGCCGAATTAGCGTCAAGAAGATCTTTGTTGAGTTTCTCCTTGGGTTGGTCTCCAGGAAGTTCTGGAATGGCCAACGCAAATTTTTTGAGGGCTTCCTCAAGTGAGCCTTTTTGACCGTTCATAATACTGAAATTAACCATGTTGGAAGTGAGGGGCAGATAATTATGAGTGACATCTTTATAGTGGTCTTGGAAGTTTCGGGCAGCCAACAGAAGTTGATCTAAATTATTGGCAGTTTTTAAAGACTCTAAGTGATCCGACTGCCAGTTTAAATCGAGTTTGAGATTTTGCAGAACTTTTTGATTGGTAGGAGTACTTTGACCAATTCTTTCCTCCAAGACTCTAAGATAGGCAATAAAGGTTTGGCTGCGAAGGATCAGCATGGTTTTCGTAGCAACCTCCGCATCGGTTTTGGACCTGAGCGTTTTGAATTGTAAATAAGCACTGCGGGCCTTGTCATATGCATCATGTGCGTCTCTGTAGGATGAGTAAGAAAGGGTGTATGTATCAAAGGTCGTAGCTTGTGCACGAGTTATCTGGCTTAGACAAATTGCTGAGAACACCAAGGTGACCATGATTACAACTGTTCTCCTTTTCATCAGCTTAAGTGTAGCATTGGGGCGATAGAAGATTAAAGTAAGGAGGAAAATTCGACAGTCTTTATAATTTGATTGTCGTCGTGAGATAATACGCACAAGCCGAGGTGGCGAAATTGGTAGACGCGCATGCCTTAGGAGCATGTGGGGCAACCCTTGGAGGTTCGAGTCCTCTCCTCGGCACTTGAATTCTTATGCATTGTGAATTTGTAAAGTTGGGCAACCAAGAGCACATAGAGCTTGCAAAACTAGAAACCAATGTCTACGACTCACTTAAATTAAAAAAGCTTCTATGTGAATACCCAAAGGATGTGGGTATTTTTGTCTCTCAGGTGATTGCTATCACTACTTTTGAGGCGCGTCGTATTCTCAAGATTGAAAGACCAGCCAGATTCAAACTGCAACCACAAATTAAAGGGATGGGTCAGGCTTCTACAACCGTCCCACACAAAGGAGAAAGAGAATACGCGGGGACGTTGCGCTTTGGCCGCAAATTCCTATCTAGGATGGCAAAAGAATATGCATTAAACAAATTGAGAGCTAAATGTCTTTTGCAACACACAACCGCTCATGAAGTTTATCACCTGAGAGAATCGGTTTTATTTCCCGGAAGGTGGACAAGGGATGCCTTTATGAAATACGAGGATTCACCATGGGAATCGGATAGAGGTGAATATGCGGCGGAGCTATTTGCAACGAAATTTGTTTTAAGTAGACTAAAATCTGAGTCCGCATTTAATTTACACAGATACTTATTTGCCATTGAGATTCTTTCTGATCTTGCTGAAATGAAGAAAGTCAGGCTCGAAGAGGGATATTAGATATCTCAAAGGATCAGACTGAAAGGCTTAGCTGAGATACGGTTATGGGTTGATCTTCGAGCTTCTTCATGAAATACATGACCTTGGAAGACCAAGAGGAAGGGGTCACACCGTTATATATACGACCTAGTCGATACATATTCTTGAGTGCTTCTTTGGGATATCTAGCTTTAAGGCCATTGGCAACGGCTTCCATGGCCTCACGAAATGATTTGAAACGAAGTACCTGATCCCCATAGATTCCCCAACCAAATGGATTATATGATCCTTGAGGGAATCTTTTACCAAAGGTAGATTCAGTACCTGAGATGGCAGGAAGCAGTCTCCAGTCTAAATCATATTTGTCTGCCACTTCGACAAAGTCCCTTGCAAAAGGAACCAAGGGAGATTCGTAACTTTCCAAAAATGCCCGCAGTTTGCTTACCCTTTCGTCGTTTATCTCTACTTCTTCGGGTTTGATCTCGGCTGAGCTGCCAGCTGAGTTGGTAGAGATTTGGGCTAGGACGGGGGTATTGAGGGAAAAAACTAAACCTATGGTACTGAACAAAACTGCGTATTTCATATCCTATAATTAATTACTTAGACAGGCTTTATCTCAAAAAAAATCCTCAAGTAGGGCATTTAAGCTCTACCTAAGGATCTGCGCAGTATTATAATACAAATCCTATAGTTCTGTCAAGAGGGTCGTTTTTGAGCTAAAATGAAGACTGAAGGGCCGAATTTGAGGCTAAATAGACGGGAGAAAATCTGAGTAAATTGCTCTAATTTCTCCAAAATTGGCATAGGTAGATGTCTTGAAAACCAAGTATTGCGCAGATTAGAAACCGAGCAGGTCGAGACGATTTTGAACTTATTTTGATGGAGCAGATCCTCTATCAGGGCGGGGTGGTGATTAACGAATGGGATGGTGCGTTTATGAATGCTTCTGGCAGATCTGCGTTCTGACGGCTCGCGGTTACTCAGAGTCTTTACCTCTCCAGTAAGTAGAGATGTAATTAAGTTTTTAATGTGTAGCTTGTTGGCATATTCCAAGATTAGATAGCCCTGGGGTTTGATAACCCTGGAAGCCTCCAGAATGGCCCTTTGGGGGTCTGGAATATGATGCATGACCCTTATCATGATAGCTGCGTCAAAGTGATTACCAGGGAAAGGAAGAAGACTGGCCTCGCCTTGTGTAAGGCTAACAGTGGTGTCGTGTGTATCTTTGAGAAATCTTTTTGCGAGGGAGAGATTCTTGGATGAGGGTTCCAACAGGGTGATGGAGCTGCAAAATGGCGCACAAATTTTAGCCAATCGTCCGTAACCTGCCCCTATATCCAGAAGGTCTATCTTGTGGGGAAGCTGATTGAGTAAGTATTCTAGGACTATCTCTTCTGCCCTGTGTTCATAATCGCGACCAGTCCAGAAATTTTGATAATTATAGAGATCGTAGTGAGCTTTCACTGGTTGATAATATCAGCTTAAGACTTTGAAGCAGAGAACTATTCTGGCACCCCGCCCTTTTCCATGATGTCGAGAAAATAGGAGACGCCGTCGGCCCAGGAGCCATCAGAAGGAGGAGTATAACGGCGCATAATCTTCTCAGGCGTGGTTAATCCCTTGGCTATGTAATCCTCCGCTATCGTTTGTGCGACTCGTTTAATTCCTTGTTCGTAAGAATCAAACTTGACCACTTTGTCAGCATATATTCCATAGCCCCAGCAATTGTGGGAATCTGGGGGAATTACCTTGCACAAATTGGATTCTTGCATGGCGATAGCAGGTAAGAGCCTAAAATCGAAGCTATATTGATCAGAGATTTTAACTATATAGTCAGCGAGTGGAAAAAGAGGAGAATCATAGTATTTAAAATAGTTTCTAAGAATTAGAGGTCTGGCGTCTCCCACTGTTGCTACCCCTTCCACAGAGGGAGCCTGTTCAGGTAGGGCAGCATAAATGTTTGAGGAAACATGTGTTTCTGTTTGTGGGCTGGAAGAGATGGGCAAGCTTTGAGGCATGAACTTGAGACCTAAATAAAATATCAGAGGCAGGGATAAGAAAAAGGAAGAAAGGGCAAGAAGTCGTCTCATAAATTGTCGGGGTTAAGTTTTGCTTATTATCACCTCTTTGTCAAATACTAGGTAGTGTATTTGTGGTAAGATTAGCCTCAGGTGTTCTCAGCTGTTTTAGCTCCCGTAGCTCAACGGATAGAGTAGCTGTCTTCGGAACAGCTGGTGGAGGTTCGATTCCTCCCGGGAGCACTAAAATTTACATTTTTACTGGGCCGGTAGCTCAATGGTAGAGCAGTGCCCTCTTAAGGCATTGGTTGAGGGTTCGAGTCCCCCCCGGCTCACATATAAAAACTGCTGGTGTGTCCAGCAATTTTTATACACGGGGTCTAGGACTCGAACTGCCGGACGAACGGAGTGAGGAGGCGGGGTCGCGACTTGCCCGAAGGCAAAGTTGTGACTCGAGTCCCCCATGTTTGACAGTGAAAATGTGTCCGGTTTCCCGAGATTCTCTAATCGAAGATGTCTGCACTGTCGTAGACTATTGGCTTGCCTCTCCCCACAAAAAACAAGGTGATTTCTTCCAACAATTGGGGTGGCGGAGCTTTGCCAACGAAATTCTGGTCCCGACGAGCCTCAAGAAGGGCAATTCTGTGTATTTCATCATGACAGGCTGGGCATAGACATATCGCGTCGCTATTTGAGATTTCCCCTTGGGAATACACTTTACTGTTTAGAGCTTTACCTTTAAGTTTTTCGTGGCCTGCTGGAGGATCCGTGACTAGAAATTTTCGTTGATTTAATTCAAGAATTGATACTAAATGAAGACTGGTAGCCGAGTGGACTTCGACATAGGCCCCTTGAGGGAAAGGGTCACGACAAATGGCGCAGTGCGTAGCCAGATCTATCTCTTTGCGTCTCACATGCTCTGGAAAAGGCATAAAGGGATATTCTATAGGATTGATCAAGTTTTAGCAATGTGCCTATTCCATTGTTTGTTCGGGTCCCTTGTTGTGAAATGCACGAGCGAACTTCTCGATTCGTTTGGAGTCAAACCCATCAAATTTATCGATTCTGGCCCAAGCCGTGAGAGCAATTCGGGTATCTAGGTTTGGTCGAGGTACTAGAATCATTCGCTTGAGTCCTAATTTGTGCATTTCCTCTTCCAGAGATGACTTGAGAGTCTGACATGATTGGTCTTTTTTCCATTTCTCGCCATCGTATTTGATCCCTTGAAGTGATGTCCATTGGGCGCTGTCTGTTGCTTGGGGCGATGACTCTACCGCAATTGCCTGAGGAACTAGGCTCTGCTCTTCGAGAAAGCAATTATACGAGACGATGATATATCCATGCTCAAGGCTGTGAACCAGCATCTCGTCGAGTTGGGGTGCATCATAAACTCCTGGCCTGATCCAATTTTCATTATGTTGTCCTGACGTGGGAGGATTACTGTTATATTCAATTTTTGTTCCTAGTGGCACATGTCCCCTTCCAAGATCCGCGACAGCTTGTCCAGGTTTCGGACCAATTATGTCTTTTGCAACCCAAACAAGAAGGAGGAGGAATGGTAGAGCAAGGATAAATTTCCTCAAAATATTTCCCAGAGTATTTTTGTCCGAAGAAGACGTATTTTTTAATTCTTTTGCCAGTAGTTTTCTTTCTTTTTTGGAAAGCCCGTTAAATTCATTCACGGAATGATTTTAGCAGAAAATTGGTTACCTATGAAGAAATTTGTTACCGTGAGATAATACGTGGTGATGAGCCCAGGTGGCGGAATTGGTAGACGCGCTAGCTTCAGGAGCTAGTGTTCGCAAGGACGTGGGAGTTCGAGTCTCCCCTTGGGCACTTTATTCTGGTTAATGATTGGGATAAGGGTTAGGGTTTGGTATAATTTTGGTCGCGTTGATTCGGGCGGGTGGTGAAACTGGTATACACGCAGTCTTGAGGAGGCTGTGCCGCAAGGCATGGAGGTTCAAGTCCTCTCCCGCCCACACTCTCTTTTCCCATGAGACCGCTTAGCTCAGTTGGTTAGAGCGTTGCGTTTACATCGCAAAGGTCGGGGGTTCGAGGCCCTCAGCGGTCACATTCTTCTCTTCTCCTTTTCTCCGGGGAAATCGCTAATATATTTGGCAGCTTCTTGCCGTTGTATTTCCCTTTTCCTCCCGACAAATAGTTAAAAACTTCCCGAGAAGTAAGTGTGGTCTCTGGGGACAAAGGTGTATGAGTGCCAGTCATTTTCCAGTTTCTGCCTTGTGGAATTAATCCAACCACATGTTGTCCTTCATGAGTAAACAGGATAACCCTAAACTTCCCGATTTTTAACTTGTCTAGCAGTTTTTCACATTCCTCGGGTGTTTTAACTCTCTTCATGAGAATTCGTTTTCGGCTCTCTCCACCAGCATCTTTTAATACCACTCTAAAAATCTCTCTGGTTTTCTTAGAATTTGTTCCATTTTCTTGTTGGTCGTACCAGGAATTTGCATAACGTAAGTAGGTATCTTGGGAAATGTTGTCTCTCTTTGAAACCAGATCTATTGCTGCGGGGAAACAGGTGGGTGTATAAGGTCCTGTCACCGCTAATTCTTCTAATTTCTTATAATTCTCTTTGGTCATAATCTTGTCAATTAATATGGGGTATTTTAGCAAAACCCATCCCTTGAAGCTGGTATAATAGTTATATGCCGAGATAGCCAAGGTGGTCACGGCGGGCGCCTGAAGAGCGTCAAATGTAGGTTCGACTCCTACTCTCGGCACAAAAGCAAATTCGTAATTAAATGAT
>Ga0209515_10004346_pt1 | contig 19222 bp, 23 predicted proteins | sample Subgroupgradi54m_FD_187454 | JGI IMG/M metagenome (GOLD analysis project Ga0209515, IMG submission 187454) | Subsurface groundwater microbial communities from S. Glens Falls, New York, USA - GMW60B uncontaminated upgradient, 5.4 m (SPAdes)... ...
CCCAGATTACCCCTCCTACCCCTCCTACCCAGATTACCCCTCCTACCCCTCCTACCCCTCCTACCAGACCTACCCGACCTATGACTCCTACCTGGAATGTTGCTAGAGAGTATATTCATCTCATACCCCGCCCCTCTGGGGCGGGGGCCTTAGCCGAAAGTCTGAAAACGCTCGGTTTTCAGATACACTGTGCGCATGGGCGTCGTCCACTCACACCACTGCGTATACGATGCTCACTATCACCTCGTCTTTCCGGTCAAATACCGCAGAGCCCTATTGGAACCACGTGTGAGCGCCGCGATTCTGGAAATCGCCAAGGACATCGAAGAGCGGTACGAACTCTCGTTTGAAAAGATCGGCACCGATGGAGACCATATCCACCTGCTCTGCTCCTTCCACCCCAAATACGGCTGGTCCCAGGTCGTCGGAATGTTCAAAAGCATCACGGCCCGAGAATTGTTCAGGCGATTTCCTGAATTGCGCAAACAACTGTGGGGCGGTAAGTTCTGGAGTGATGGTTACTATTTAAATACGGTCTCTGAGCGCGGCAACTGGAAAACAGTCGAGCGATATGTCGCCAACCAAGGAAAGACGAGGGAGAAGCCACCCCAACTCACGCTCTGGCACTAGCCCATGCACCCGTCATACCCCATCCCCTTGGGGTGGGGTGGTTGATTTGAAAACCCTTTCCGCAGGTCCGTCCTCAACCCATTGCGATATCATACGGCCATTCGAGAACGCTTAGGGCGCCTCCGGTGAGTATATATGCCCTAGTAGAGGCTCCCGCTTCCCACGGACCTACGGACCCGGATATGAAGCCTCGAGCTTACTTTGCACTCACCAACACAAGACCAGCAGTGCCAGACATCGCATCGCACTCATAGCCATATGCCATATTGGCCTTCAGGAAGTCGGTTGCCAGTGTTTTCGACGCTCCAGCTGGCACGTCGAGGGTGTGCTGAGTACCAAAGCTTATAGTGTGATTCCTCGAATCGGCATTCTTCACCATGATCGATGATCCTGCTGCTATCCGTATGACGATGGGGTCGCCCACACAATTTCCCCCGAGTGAGAGGTGGTCGGCAATTTTCGCATTCTTGTATAGCAATTCGGAATATGCCTTCTCTTCACCTGGGGCCGGTGGGGTGAGTATTTTACGCTCTTCGGCGGTAAGGCCTGGCAGTGTCGGAGTCGTGGCGCTCTGGCTAGCTGGGACAGATGTCACAGCAGTCTTGGTGCTGGAGACAGGCGTGTCCAGCCACTGCACAATATTTGTATTCCTCAGTACGACGAGAGCGCCCAGCACGACTGCAGCAACGACGAGAAGCACTATGAGTAATTTGGTAGCGTTCATATCCCTATAGTATACTTGAGGCATATCCGCACAAGGCGTTATCCACATGAGGAAGTTCATCAACACAGGCACACACATCGCTCGACGGCTGACAGGCAAGACATCCATCTTCGGCATAGCAGCCCTCGTCCTTATCATCTCTGCCGTCGGTATATACACATACAGGCACCAGCTCGCTCCTATCGTGTGGAACACCTTTCATCTGGCGCCGCTTGCGACCCTGCTCGACTCGCGTAGCGCGGCGCTCTACGAGGCGATGGGGAACTATTATTTCGAGAGCGATCATTATGACGTAGAGGCGGCCAGGCGATATTTTGAGAAGGCCGTTGCCCTCGATACTCACGTTCCCTTGGCCCACTACCAGCTGGCCAGGATCTATTTCATCACCGGTAACTCCGCCCTAGCCCTGCAAGAAGTAGACACACAGTTTGCGCTCTATCCTGGGTTCGAGCGATCGTACTACATGCGCGGGCTCATCTACAGCTATGCGGGCGAGCTCAACAAGGCAGTCGCTGACTTCAGGGCGTTCCTCGCATGGAAGCCCGAGAGCTGGGCGGCGCATAACGATCTTGCCTGGGTCTACTTCAAGAAGGGAGACTTTGTTCATGCCGAAGGGCTAGCGCGAGAAGGGCTTGCGTACACGCCAGACAACGCATGGCTCCTCACGATGCGGGGCGTATCCCTTCTCAATCTGGGAAAGAAAAGGGAAGCGTCTGGTGTGTTGGCTAGTGCACTGGCTGAGGCACAGAAATTAACTAAGGAGGACTGGATACAGGCCTATCCCGGCAATGATCCTAAGATAGCCGAACAGGGGCTACGAGAGATAATCCAAACAATAGAAAAAAATCTCGCTCTGGCGAATTAGTACGCTGCCATTGGGCAATTTCGTATATACTGGCGCGTATGCACCGTCGAACGAAACTTTTCATCAGATGTGCCGCGTGTTTCGTATTTATCGGTATCGTGGCGGCTGGAGTTCTTGTGTGGGTGGGTAGCACCCACCCTATATCACAGGGTGTACAGAAGATTTCTGTGGATACTGACCCTTCCACAAAAGAGTGGAGAGACAGAATTAAGGCGGTAGGAGCGACCGCTGCATACCAGGAATTTTTGGCGGCATATGCGATGGAGACCCCGACCGAGCAACATCCACGCGCCCACGTGTTTGGCAGGGCATTGTACCAAACAGTAGGTCTTGACGGCGTCACGGTATGCGACCAGCATTTCAACTTCGGCTGCTTCCATGAGTTCTTAGGCCTCGCTATCCAGGAGAGGGGGCTCGGGATAGTCCCTACCCTGAACGAAGACTGCATTACTAAGCTCAAAGACAATGCGCCGGGGTGCCAGCACGGCCTCGGGCACGGCATAATCTCCTACGTTGGTTATGATGATAAGGATCTTATCAAAGCACTCGAGGTGTGTGACAAGCTACGTGGACAGCCTCCCGTCGGAGGATGTCTCGGAGGAGAGTTCATGGAGTACAATCTACAGACAATGCTTGGAGATGAGGCCCACATACGGCCCTTACACGGCGACCCATACTATCCGTGCGACACGCTTGCCGAGCAATTCCAAGATGCTTGTTATTACGAACAGCCTCAGTGGTGGCTGATGCTCTCGTGGGGAGACCGGGGTGACCAGCAGAAGCGTGGCGAACTGTTTCGCCGGGTGGGACAGTGGTGTGCCGAGGCTCCACGGGCCTCTCTGCAGAGGCATTGTTATCTGGGTATCGGCAACAACGCACCCCCTGTCGTAGACTGGAATGAAGGAAAGATGGTCCGGGAGTGCGAGAGAATGCCGACGCTCGATGCGGAGATAGACTGTCGCGCCGCCGCCGCGGGTGCATTCTTTAGCAAATCGACTTCCCAAGAGGCCCCCTGGGGTACCTGCAACGGCCTTTCTGCGGCTGACTATGACCGTTGCGTCCTAATCGCCCAATCTCCGCGGTGAAAGAGAAGCTCTCTTCATTATCTGCTATCATGAGGCGCATAAATATGCATTTGGCACATTCAAGCGTGGCAAGAAAAATCGCAGTCGTCGCTACTGCTCTCTTACTTGTCGGAGTTTCCATATATATTTTGTTGGGCCGCTCACTTTTTAAGCCCCTGTCGCCGGCGCAGGAGGCAGTGCAGATCTTCGAGGCGTGCAAGCATGTCAGTGGCGAGACCGGGAATAAAGAATGCACAGCGAAAGAGCTTGCGATAGTGGGAGAGCGACAAGGATTTATGTTCATGGGCGACACGTTGACGGCCTACCAGCGGACATATGCTAATCAGGGGTACCGAAGTTATCAGGACTGTCATGTGCTTGCGCATCTGACATCACACGAGCTCGCCTCGCGTGAGCCGGGAAAGTGGAAGGAGCTCATACAACAGATGAACGCGGGACACTTGGATCCGATGCGCTGCGGCGGCGGCTTTCTTCACGGAATAATCGAAGTTCGAGCTACACAAGACCCGAACTTCAAGGTAAATGCAGTTTTGTACAAGGAACTCTGCACAGACACACTCCCGAAAGAGGTGTCAACCAGTTGTGCGCATATCCTCGGGCACCTCGCGCTCCTCGAGGCGTACGGCAAGGGGTATGGCCTCGACAATGCGCTCACCTCATGTGACGGCCTCTCGGGGGACTTCCTATTCCAGTGCTACAACGGCATCTTCATGGAGGATTCGATGCGGACGAATCTCGCAGAACACGAGCTCGCATCCTTGCCGACAAGGAACTCGGCGTGGCTCGAAACGCAGGTTAAAAGGTGCCATCATTATGGAGATGTGGGAGTGATCGCGAGCAGCTGCTGGTATGACCTCCCGGAGGTCTTTCTCCAGACGCATCACTATGACTTAGTGAAGACATATGCATTCTGCCAAACGGCGCCGACTTCGGACGCTAGGAAACAATGCTACGTCCGCGCCTCCTACCTCGTCGCGCTCACGCCGGGTAATCTCTTCCAAAGCTCGTATACGAAAGAGCTGTGCGCGGCGTATGCATCGAAGAGCAAGAATCTGACTGACTGTATGCAGCAGGTGATCGGGGCGGCCTTGAGTAACTCGATGAGCTCCTTGGACCGCACGGTCGCATTTTGCGGCGAACGTCCTGCCACCGCCCAGGGCACATGCTTCGATGCCATCGACTGGAATATTGCTCGAGTGAGCAGGACGCCAGGAGAGCAGGGAGCATTATGTGCTACGCTGCCTGCCCCCTATCAGGAGGTATGCATAGCAAGTAAGCCGGCAGATCCCAGTACCTCATCAGTACCACTCCCGACAGTGTTTGATAATTAATATATGTGTGAATACTCCTCTGGAGACGCGACATACGAGGCTCATAACAGAAGTATGCAGTGCACAGCTCTTCTTGCCGGTTGTCACTGTGCTAGTCATAGCGGCGGCGGCCGCTCTTTTGTACATCCATCCAAGCATGTTGAGCACGATCTCGGGCGAAAAGAACACCGATGCCGCGCGCGCGAAGGTGCTCGCATCTCTCTACGATTGTTATGACAGCGAGAAGAGAAATATGTGCTTGAAAGAGATTGCCGCAGGCTTTGTCGCACACAACGAGACAGACGCCGTTTTTCAGGTCATGGAGGAAAATCAACGGGCAGCAAGGGTGTTTGAGTCCTGCCACGTGTTCCTCCACTTTATGGGGCAGGCCGCCTACGAGAAATACGGGAGTGTTTCTGAAGCATTCCGGCATGGCAGCCACACCTGTTTTGCGGGTTTTTATCACGGAGTGCTGGAGGGTTATTTTATGCAAAACAACCTGCTTACCTCGAATACGGGCAGCTTCGACGCGATTGCAAAGAAGATGCCGAGCATATGTACCGAGCCACAGTCTGCTGGGGCCAAGAGGGATTATAATGAGTGTCTCCATGGGCTGGGGCATGGGCTCATGTTTGCTACCAGCGGCGATTTGCCACAGGCGCTAAAGCTATGCGATGCGCTCAAAGGTGCGGATGCGCAGTGGTGTTATAGTGGCGTTTTTATGGAGAACTCCACCAGCACGACTAACCCAGATCACCCGAGCAGATACCTTAAGAAAGATGACCCGCTGTATCCGTGCGATATCCTCGATGAGCAATACCTCCACACCTGCTACATACTGCAGAGCATGTATTTTGCGCAACTGGCCAACGGTGACTGGGTAAAAATATCACTTTATGTATGGACGTTCCTGCACCGCATCGAGACGCCTGCTTTGACGGGATGGGGCAGAACCTTGTGGGATATAGTACGGATCCGGCAGTGGTAAAAGAGAATTGCCTGCGTGCCCCGCCCACCTACCAACCTGCTTGTATCGGAGGCGCTGTAGGCGCTCTGGGGGCAAAGTACAAAGACCCATTCCCGACAATTTCTAGTTTCTGTCAGCTTTTTAAGTGGGGGAATTATGGCGTTTGCTATGAGGCCGCCTTTAAACAAATGGCCGACTGGGCTACGAATAAACAAGAGACGAGGAGTTTTTGTATTGACATCACTGACATGACCCTGCAGAAAAGCTGTTTGAGCTACCTCTAAGCTTCTCCACACCCTGCACTAGCATCCACCGACCCCGTTTGTTATTGGGGTATAATGTCAGTATCAATGCCTAGACACTTACAAAGAAAAAGATACTTTATAAAAAGTACAAATAAGTACTATCTGATCGGGGGGACTGTTGGCGTTCTTTTGGCGGGGGTCTTCTTGTTGCCTATTACCGGGAATATGAAATCGCATGGCCAGTCTGTCGAACTTGGCGTTGCATCTATGTCGCCTTTAGGTCCCTCGGGGGGGTTTGCTATCCCGGCGTCAGGAGAGTCCTATCCCGACTACCCCAGCTACGCGCCCCCGCCCACTGCAACCCTCTCCACTAGTCCCGACACGGTGAATTCGGGTGGGGCATGCTCACTCTTCTGGTCCTCTACCGACGCTACCTCTTGCACCGGTATCGGCTTCTCGACCGGTGGCGCGATTCAGAACCCATCAGGGGGTCACTCGACCGGCGCCTTGACGCAGACCACCTCCTATCAAGTCTATTGCACGGGCGCTGGTGGCACCTCGGCTACGGTGAGCGCGACCTGCACGGTCATCCCCCCGACCGTTTCTATCGGCGGGGGTCCCAATCCCGTCATCATGCCCCCGGGCGGTTGCTCAAGCGATTGCCCAACAACAATTATTACCTGGAGTGTCAGCCCAATGACGCCTCCTATTACAAGCTGTACCATCTCGGGCCCCGGCCTCTCTTCGACGCAAGTATCCGGTTCGCAGACAATAACGGTAACTGGCCAGCAGACCTATACGATAACGTGCGTTAATCCGAACGGCGGCCCGCCGCTGGTCAAATCGGTGACCATCAATGTCACCTCGCAATTCAAAGAGTTCTAGCTCGCCTTTTGCGCGCCCCGCCTGCTCGTGGTACCATCGTTCCCAATGAAGAAGGGCATACATCCGGACACCTACCGGCCGGTCGTCTTCGAGGACGTCGCCTCCGGCGAGCGCTTTCTCATTGGGTCGACTGTCCACTCGACCGAGACAACCAAGTTCGAGGGCAGGGACTATCCGAAGGTGACGGTCGAGATCTCAAGCAAGTCGCACCCATTCTATACAGGCGAGGATCGCCTTCTCGACAAGGCCGGCCGCGTAGAGCGCTTCAAGGCCCGCGCGGCCAAGAAGAAGTAATGCGCAGGTCTGACCTGCGATTTTCGCAGGTCAGACCTGCGCAAACAACGGCTATGGATTACGCAGACTATCTGCGAGAGCGGAGAGAGGAGAAGGAGAATCCGGATGCGCCACCGAGCTCGGTGGTCTTGGAGTTGCGCGCTGGTGCCGGCGGGAACGAGGCGACCTTGTTCGCTAAAGAGCTCATGGGGATGTATGAGAAGTATGCGATGGCCGAAGGATGGAAGACGCGCATCGTAGACGACCTCACGCTCGAGATTAATTCGCGAGAGGCATACGAGGCGCTCCAGTACGAAATGGGCGTGCATCGGGTCCAGCGCGTTCCGCTCACGGAGAAAACCGGACGTATCCACACCTCGACTGCCTCGGTTGCCGTACTGCCCATACATTCTACATCGAAAGTAGAGATACACCCGGCCGATATCAGGATGGAGTTCTCGAGGAGTGGGGGCGCGGGTGGCCAGAATGTCAACAAGGTCGAGACGGCCGTGCGACTCGTCCACCTAGCTACCGGCGTCGACGTACGCTCCTCTTCCGAACGTAGCCAGCAGGCAAACCGCGAAAAGGCCATGACTATCCTCGCGGCCAAGCTCGAGCAGATGCAAGAGGAGGCAGAGGCCGCCAAGCACGCGGCGACTCGTAAGGCGCAGATAGGCACCGGCGATCGCTCCGAGAAGATACGCACCTACAACTATCTACAGGATCGGGTTACCGACCATCGCCTCAAAGAATCCTGGCACAATCTCCCGAAGATCCTTGCCGGCGGCCTCGATGGCATCGTCGAGGCGCTTCGCTTGCGCGTGGAGGCCGAGGAGGGTACAGTGGCCGGATAATGCAGGCAGGGAGCCAATCAGCGGGGGTAGCGCGCCTCTTCAATCTCGGGGCGCATTTCGGGCAGGTGAAGAGCCGACGGCACCCTTCGATGCGGCCCTACCTTATCGGCACCAAGGGGCGACAGGAGATTATTGATCTCGCACAGACGACCACCCAGCTTGCAGAGGCCGCCGCCGCGATGTCGACCCTCGCCAAGGAGGGCAAGACCGTCCTCTATGTAGGCGGTAAGACTGAAATGTCGAGCATTCTGCGTGCGGCGGCCGAGCGCGTCGGTGCTCCATTCGTCGCCTCTCGCTGGCTTGGCGGTACTATCTCGAATTGGGTTGAGATAAAGAAGCGTGTCGACCGGCTTGCCTCGCTTCGCGAGGAGCGAGCCTCCGGCGCGCTTGCGCGAGGACACACCAAGCTCGAGCTCGTCCTGCTTGAGCGCGAAGAGAAACGCTTGGCCCTGCGTCTTGACGGCCTCACCGGCCTCGCAAAGCGTCCAGACGCTCTGGTAGTAGTCGACCCGAGACATGAGCACCATGCCGTGAAGGAGGCGAACGACGCCCATATCCCCGTCATCGCCATTATGAATTCGGATTGCGATCTGCGGGTCGCGACCTATCCAGTAGTGGCGAACGATGCTTCGCGCGAAGTTGTGAAGGTCATTCTCGATACACTCACGACTGCTTTTGACGAGGGACGTCAAATCGGTTAAGTAAGCGGGTCAGGCATTCGATTTTCTTGCTCCTTCGGGCCCCGCGAAGACTTGGTCAGCCAGTCGCAGAGAAAACCGAATGCCTTTCCCCGCCCTCGTTTGTGATATCATAGTAGTCTCATGGAATTGACCACTGACCGTATCAAAGAGTTGCGCGACCGCACGGGCGTCTCGGTCATGCAATGTAAGAAAGCACTCGAAGCCTCTGGAGGCGATATTGAGGCGGCTGTTCAATTCTTGCGGGAACATGCCAGCACTTCGGCTGGGAAAAAGGCCGACCGCTCGCTCGGCGCCGGCACGGTCGGCAATTATACGCATGACGGCCTTATCGGCGCGATGGTTGTACTCGTCTGCGAGACCGATTTCGTGGCGAAGAATCCGGAGTTCGCAACGCTTGCGCGCGAGCTCGCCATGCAGGTGGCGGCGATGGACCCGGGGTCAACAGAGGACTTGCTCGCTGAATCCTTCATCAAAGATGGTGGTCGTACGATTAGTGACCTTCTCAACGAGGCCGTGCAGAAATTCGGCGAGCGCATTGAGGTCGGCTCCTACGCGCGCCTCGCAGTCCACTAACTCGTCTCGCATGTACTTCATCTTCATCTCGTTCGGCCTCCTGACGAGCTATATAGGATTTCTTTTGTTCGAATCACGTCGGGGGACGCGGTTTCTTGTGCCGCATCGCGTACGCCTCGATCGGACGATCGAACGGAGTGCGTTCATATTCGCACATGTCGACTTCGCCAGCTTCGCACACGAAGAAGCAAAACGCTTCACACATCGCTTGACTCATGACGTGGCCCACCTCTCGCTCACGAGCGTCCGCATTCTCGAGCGGCTCCTCACGCGCCTCGTGCGGCACCTGCGCGCAAAGAGCATAAGCGAGCGCACGCCGCAAGAGAGCGCTCGTTCATTCGTCCGTACGCTCTCCGAATTTAAGGGACAGATCAAAGCTACACGCCCCGATGTGTCGGAGATACCATAAGCACATAAGCCGCCTTAGCTCAGTTGGTAGAGCAACACTTTTGTAAAGTGAAGGTCCCCAGTTCGAGTCTGGGAGGCGGCTCCAGAATCAAAGTCAGGTCAGTTTCGCCGAGCTTATCGAGGGGGAGTTGTCGTTGCAGGGAGGGATCCTTTCGGGAATTTCTTCTCGAGATCTGTAAGCGAGGTGAAGCCGTAGCTCGTCTTTCCGTTTATGACGAAGGCTGGAAGATCGCCCCGTACCTTAGTCACATCGACCAGGGTCTGGAGCGCCCCGAGTGAGAGGTGATAATCGAAAGAGTAGACGCGAAGCGTTGGGTAGGTGCTTCGTAAGTAAGAGAGCGCATAGCCAGCCTTATCGCAGTGGGCACAGTCGCCGCTATTGCTATAGAAATAGAGCACCGTTACGGGCCGGGTACCGCACGCCTGCGCAAGCTTCTTCGCGATGAGGTAATCCCGTATCTCGAGTAGCGAATATTGCTGTTTGAGCCGTATCACTTGCGCGTTGTCGCTCCCGAGCTGGCCCTCTGCGTAGGAGAGCCGATCGCCGAGGTCGGAGAGCTCGCGCGTGAGCCCGATACCGTCAGTATTCTGGTCGCACGGAGCCGCCTCAAGTAGGGAAAACTCAGTATCGAGCGAGAGGGTGTCTATAGAGAGCTGGTCTTCGATGGCCGAGAGCTCAGCGACCCTTTGCCGATTTAGGTAGTTGATAGCATAGGCCACGGTCGCCACGAGCGCGACGGTTATAAGGAGAGCGATGAAGGCGTTACGCCCGACAATAGACATAATCCAAGCACTCTAACGCCAGCTACGTTTCTTGCCAAGTGTCACGTCTGCCATGGCCCGTATAAGCCAGAGCGGTGCGATGAGTCCGTAGAGGAAGAGATAGGCGAGCAACCCGGCTATAAGCGAGCCAGGCGTCTTCGAGAGACTCTTGCCAATGGCAATCATCGTCAGACTCCCCACCACGGTTGCAACACCGAGCAGGATATACAGGCTCGAGGGAAGATAGAACCAATCAAATCCAAGGCCGTGGGGCAGGAGGGCATACGAAGTCGGGATACCAACCCGTATCTGATAGGCGAGGAACGCATGATGGGCGAATTGGAATAGCGCAAGACAGAATACCAGGATGCCGCTCGCAATAGCGATGAAGCTGATAGGGAGGACAATCATACCGAGCGCGCCATATCGACGGTTACCAACGAGACTCCGATATTCGATGCTGACATTTCGCATGAATCCGGTCGTCCAGCGCGCGCGCTGCTTCAGGAGCGCGCGGACATTGCGCGGCGCCTTGGTGTAGACACGCGCGCGTGGCGCATTCTCGATCCAGTAGCCGGCCTTCTGGAGTCGGAGCGCCATCTCGAGATCTTCGGTCTTATGTCCCTCGCGGAAGCCGCCGAGCGCGAGTACAACCTTGCGGCGATAGAGCGAGAAAGGTCCAGGCGTCACATACAAGCCATTGATTGAAGAGAGAACGTGGCGAAGCGTGATGCCGAAGATATACTCTGCATTTTGCATGTGCTGGAGAAGATTCTCCGGCTTATGCACTGACATAGCGGCCGTTGTCGCTCCCACACTCTCGTCTCGGAAAGAAGGAATGACCTCAAGCAGAGCATCGGGCTCGACAAAGGAGTCAGCATCCAAACAGCCGATAAGATCGGCAGAGGTGACAGCGATGCCGGCATTGACGGCATTATGCTTGCCACGCTTCTCCTCGCGGAGAACTCGTACCTGTGGATGGCCTGCATAGCGGGCCATGATTGCTGGCGTGTCGTCGGTCGAGCCGTTATCAACGAGAATGATCTCGAGTTTGTCGTGCGGATATTGGAGCGCTAAGAGAGAGTCGGCAGTAGCCGCAACCGTCTCGCCCTCGTTCAGGCACGGCACGATGATGGCGACCGTGGGGAGGGAAGCTGGGTCATCAAGTCGGGCAGGCTTGCGCGCTCGTGCGCCCCTAGCGGGTGCAGAGAGGAAGGTAACGAGTACGAACGATTCAAAAAAAATGGCGATGAAAAGAAAAGGATACGCCAACATTTCCGGGCTCATTGCGCTCGAGTATAGCACATTTTTCTCTTTTTTGAATATCAGCGAATGTCAGTCTTGAAGGTCGAGCTCGTTGCCGTGCCGAGTCGTCCATGAAGTGCGTCAACCTCGGTATTCGTCAGTGTGCGATCGAGACTTCGATAGGTGATGCGGTAGGCGTAACTCATTTTCTCCACACCGAATTTCTCATCGTTCTCATACTTGTCGATAAGCGCAACCTGTTCTATGAGATTACCGCCGACTTCGCGCACCAGGTCGAAATAATCGTTCGGCACGAAATCTTTCGCGACGACGAACGAAATGTCGCGCACAATGGGCGGATACTTGCTCACCTCTGTATAGGTCTGCCCAAGTACAAGCTGATGCTTCACGCGCTCATCTTCACTCCAGAGAAGTCGGATGTCTGGGAGCTTCATGCTGATGATGGCGAGCCGTTCGAGCCCGAAGCCGAAGGCCCAGCCGTTGTAGCCTTCGAGACCCAGAGTGGCGAGGACCGTCGGCTTAGGCATACCACCGCCCAAAATCTCAACCCACTCATCTCCAATCTTCACCTCGACCTCGAGGGAGGGATCGGTATACGGGAACGTGTCGACGTTGAAGCGGTACTCGATGTCGGAGCCGAAGATACTTTTTACGATTTCAGAAAGCACATTCTTAAGATCATCGAGCTCGAGTGTCTTTTGGCTATTCGGGACGAGGTACCAACCACCCATTTGGTGGAAGATATTCATATGTCGTCGGTCGATCTCGTCTTTGCGGTAGACCTTGCCGTAGCAGAGGGCGCCGAGCGTCTCGCCACGTGCCACCCGCTCTTTGATTTCTTGCAATCCGAGATAGTAATACCAGAAGACGGTGTCGTGTGTGCGTAGAATGTTTTCGTCGTCAATATAGTAGGTGTCTGACTTTGAGCGAGCTGGGTGGTCGACAGGGAAGCCGAAGAGGTCGAAGCTGATGGAGGCCGGGACAATCTCGGGAATATCGATGTCGTCGAAATCTTTGAACACAGGGAGGGCCTTCACGCGCCGCACCATCTCGGCAAGCGGGCTCCCGGGTGTGCGGGAGAGGTCTGACATCGCCAGATAGCGCCGGATGCGCTCCGCCTCAAAGTCCGTTCGGGCCTCAAGAGTGCCGCGCAACCGCGCCTCCTCGTCCCTCGGGATGTGTATCTCCATAACGAACCCACTCTAACAGATGCTAAGCATTACAAAAAGATTCCCACCGGCCGCCTCCGAAACTGGAATATGCATCAAATACATCCTGTAGGTCATATTTGATGCAGAATTGTTGAGGAATAATTTAAGGAAGATGGAAGTGCTCGCGGAGCGAGCGATCGGATTCAAGGGCTTCAGCAACAATCGAACGGAGTTCGCCAACGCCGCTTGCGAGATGGGCGCGGACGAGCGCAACAAATTCATCACACGGATATGGATACACCCACACACTATCCTGCAGGCGCACAAATCCGGCCCCTTGGAGCAGTTGCCGTAACCGAAAACGTATTTTCCGTCGCTTCTCTCGAATATCGAACATAAGGATGCGCCATTTTCCATCCCAGCGCATCGGTTCCGGTATCTTATACTCACGCATTAGTATGCGTTCAATATGTGCCTGTCCCGTATCAGTCAGCCATAGCTGGCCACCAATCTCTTCTATGAGGCCACGCTGTTTGAGCGTACGGCGTGCGTGGTCGATTCGAGCATACAGATCCCTGCGCTTCGCCTGGCCTGCATCCGGGTGGGGGAGCAGGCGAGTCATCTTCGGCGCCAGGAGCGCGAGGCTCAAGGCGCCGCTTACGTAGAGGGTTCGTAGCGCGATTGTCTGTATGGCCGCTCGTCGATAATCCCTCACCGGTATCCGTGTCCGCATCAAAGTAATCCTATAGGACTATTTTGATGCGATAGTGACTGGGTGGGGATAACACAAGGAACCGGCGCGCCAAGGCGCGCCGAATACGAGATTCGGTATGTGGTATAGTATCTCTTGGAAGAGAGGAGACTTAGTCATGGGACTTTCGTTCGTCGAAGTGAAGGAAATCAAGGAAGCGTTCCAGCAGGAATTCTGGAAGCCGCCGATGAACATGTGCGGCGTCTCGTGGGTGGGCCGGTTCGAGCCGGATGCTCCAGACCAGAATGACCGCTGCATCTCGGTTGGATTCAGCCGAGAGCTCCAGGATGGAGACCCACCATTCCCCCATGAATACCGGGGGGTCAAGGTATTCTTCTCCGTTATCGGTGAAATTCGCGCTTTGTAACGCGAAAGGGATAAGCCAAGCGCGGCGGGGCATGCCCCGCCGCGCTTTTTGCATATCTAATGTAATCAAGTCGTGCTATACTAAAGGCACAAAACCCTTGATTCCCATGGCTAAAAAGGCAGAAATGGAGGAGAAAAAGCGCGGCGCCAAAGGCGCCGCGGCCAGTGCTCCGAAGAAGGTTGCGGGCCATGCCTACGACGCCTCGTCTATTCAGGTACTTGAAGGCCTCGAGCCAGTCCGGAAGCGTCCCGGCATGTACATCGGGACGACCGGCCCCGAGGGCCTCCACCACCTCATCTGGGAGATATTCGACAATGCGCGCGACGAGGCGATGGGCGGCTACGCCGACGATATTGAAGTCGCGCTTCTTCCTGACGGCTACGTCCGGGTGGCCGACAACGGGAGAGGCATTCCGATCGGCATCCACCCCAAGACGAAGGTCTCTGCGCTCGAGACCATCATGACCACGCTCCATGCCGGCGGCAAATTCGGCGGTGAGGACTCCGGCTATAAGGTCTCGGGCGGTCTCCATGGTGTGGGTGCCTCGGTCGTGAATGCGCTCTCCGCGCACACGCGGGCAATTGTCCATCAGGACGGCGGCATCTACGTGCAGGAATATAAGATCGGGAAGCCCGCGGCCAAGGTGAAGAAGGTCGGCACGAGCGCCTTCCACGGCACCATCATCAGCTTCAAGCCGGACGCAAACATCTTCAAAGAGGGTGTCGAGTGGGACTGGGCCAAGATTGTCACGCATCTGCGCCAGCAGGCCTATCTTGTGAAGGGGACGCGCATCGCCATCATCGACGCGCGGTCGATTGCCGTTGTCGACGACACCGACTGCTTCTACCTGCGTGACCTTCGTAGCCTTGGCGAAGGAGGTCGCGAACTCGGGCTTGAAGCGCCCTCGATGACCTTCTACTTCGAGGGAGGATTGAAGTCCTTGGTCGCCTTCCAGACCTCGTATCAAGAGCCCGTGCACAAGAATATCTTTTACGTTGAGCGGGAGGCCGACGGGGTCGCGGTCGAGGTCGCGCTCCAGTATGTCGACGACATCACCTCGCGCGTCACTGCCTTTGCCAACAATACCTACAACGCCGAGGGCGGTACGCATGTGACCGGCTTCAAGACGGCGCTCACGCGCACGCTCAATACGTATGGCAGGAACACGAACATGCTGAAGGAGAAGGACGAGAACTTCACTGGTGAGGACGTGCTTGAAGGCATCGTGGCCGTCATCTCGGTCAAACTCCCTGAAATTCAGTTCGAAGGACAGACCAAAGCAAAGCTCGGGAGCACCGAGGCCACCGGAGCGGTCTCTGCCATCCTTGCTGAAGCACTCAGTGCCTTCCTTGAAGAGCACCCTGATGATGCTCGAGCTATCATCAACAAGGTTCAGCTGGCTTTGAAGGCAAGGAAGGCCGCCAAGGCCGCGAAGGACTCCGTTCTCCGGAAAGGCGCTCTGGAGGGGATGACGCTTCCCGGCAAGCTTGCCGACTGTCAGGTCAAGAATGCGGATGAGGCCGAACTCTTCATTGTGGAAGGCGAGTCGGCCGGCGGCTCCTCAAAGCAGGGTCGCGATCGCCGTACGCAGGCCATACTCCCACTCAAGGGGAAGATTCTCAATGTTGAGCGCGCGCGCATTGACCGCATGCTCGCCTCGGTAGAAATTCGCGCGCTCGTCATCGCTATGGGCACCGCCATAGGGGACGTCTTCGATATTACGAAACTGCGCTACCACAAAATCATCATCGCAACTGATGCGGACGTCGACGGCGCGCATATCCGCACACTCCTCCTGACTCTTTTGTACCGACACTTCCGGCCAATCATCGAAGGTGGCTTCGTCTACATTGCCCAACCGCCGCTCTACAAAATTACGAGAGGGAAGACGATTGCGTACGCATATACCGATAAGGAGAAAGAGTCAGTGTTGAAGGATATTGGTGGAGAAGCGAGCGTCCAGCGCTACAAAGGCCTCGGCGAGATGAACCCGAAAGAACTCTGGGAGACCACGATGGACCCCGCGCGCCGCGTCTTGAAGCGTGTACAAGTCGAGGACGCTGAGGCGGCCGATCGCATTTTCGACATCCTCATGGGCACTGACGTCGCCGCGCGCAAATCCTTTATCCAATCGAATGCGCGGCTGGCGACCCTCGACGTCTGATGACTATGACTTCGATTACAAGCGGCTACTCCTCATACGAAGGATTCAAATCATTCGCACAGGGAGGCGCGCTCTCTATAGAGGACATCGTGAAGGGCCTCTCCAAGGTGCCCGGCGACTTCCGCCCGTTTGCCGCTCCGGTTGGCGCGCCTATACTTGAGCCCGCATACAAAAATGTGGAACCGATTTACGATCGAGTTGAGCCAATTCGCGAAGAGCGTCCTGAACCAGCTCATATAGCGGCACCAAGCCCCATCGCTCCGCACGTCCCCGCCTTTCTTGAAGTGCTTTTGCGTGGCGATCGCGAAGCGACCTTCGGCATGTTGCGGGAAGTCGTGCGTAGTGGCGGCACTGCCGAACCATTCTTCACGCAAGTCGCCTGCGCGCTTGACGATGCGTATCGCGCTCGGCTCGAGGGTGCTCCCGTCCATCCAGAGATTGCTCGCATCACTGCGAGCATCGCCACCCCAGTCTTGGAGCGTCTCGTGACCGCTTTCGTCTCGGCCGTGGACTCTTCCTACTCGGTTGGCATCACGGGCGCGAAGCTCGCTCTCACCCGTGCGCTCGCGACCCTCGGCGCGTGAATTGACACAGTTAGGCGTGGCGTGGTACTTTCTTAGATGAAAGCTCTAGAGGAGAGAGTCAATGGCAACGTTGTTGGAGTTGATTAAAGAGACCAACCAAGCAATCGTAGCACTCAAAGAAAGAAAAAAGATTTTTCAGGGGCAGTGGGCGTATAAGAGCGATTACAAGGAAGCACAACACGAGTTGGCTCATGCGGAGATGCGCCTGACCGTTCTACGGGCCTTTCAAGACGCTTGCACCGCAACCCGGGAATAGAAGACGCAGACAGGGCAAAAGCGGCTACTCAAGATAGCCGCTTTTATTTTAGATATTCACGCGCTCTTTGATGCGCTCGAGAGTAGGAGTAATGAAGTCAGAGAGTGAGACGGTCGCCTTGTCGCCATTGCGGTTGTTCTCGACCGTGACGGTATTATTTTCGACTTCTTTGTCGCCAACGACGATGTAGGACGGGACCTTTTCGAGCTTGGTCTGCCGTATCCTTTTCCCGAGTGAGTCATCCGCGAGGAGCTCGGCGCGAATTCCGGCTTCTTTGAGCTTGGTGAGCACTTCGCCAGCATAGGCGTTGTGCTTTTCTGAAACAGGAAGGACCGCGACCTGCACCGGCGAGAGCCAGAGCGGGAAGGCACCTGTACACTTCTCGATGAGGAAGGCCATGATGCGCTCGATGGCGCCAATAGAGGAGCGGTGGACGACGAAAGCGCGATGCTTGGCCCCGTCCTCGCCGATGTAAGTGAGGTCAAAGCGGTCTGGCATGCAGAAGTCGTACTGGACCGTGAAGGCTGTATCCTCCTTGCCGTTCACGTTTTTCATCTGGATATCTATCTTGGGGCCGTAGAAGGCCGCTTCGTCCTTGGCTTCGACGAACTGGCTCGCTCGCCGCTCGAGGAGTTGTCGGAGGAGGTCCTCGCCCTTCTCCCACGCCGCATCATTCTCATAATATTTCTCCGAATTCCCGCGGTCGCCAAGCGAGAGACGATAGTGATAATCCTTGTCGAGGGCGAGGCCAAAGACGCTTGCGACGTATTCAATGAGGTCCAAGGCGCCATTCACCTCTTCCATGGCTTGCTCCTCGGAGGCGCAGATGATGTGCGCATCGGCGAGACAGAAGGTGCGTACCCTCTGGAGGCCCATGAGCTCGCCCGATTGCTCGTAGCGATAGAGCTTGGCGAGCTCGGCGATACGCATCGGGAGCTCACGATAGCTGACTGGCTTACGCAGGTAGAGTTCGAAGTGGTGCGGGCAGGTCATCGGCCGGAGCATGAACTGCTCCTCGTCTATCTCGATAGGCGCGTACATTGAGTCCTTGAAGTGCGGGTAGTGTCCTGACTTTTTATACAAATCGAGCTTGGCGATGTCGGGTGTATAGACATGCTGATAACCGCGCTTCAACTCCTCATCTACGATAAAGCGCTCGAGCTCGCGCCGGATGACCGAGCCTTTGGGAGTGAAGAGGGGGAGGCCCTTGCCCACGGCATCCGAAAACGTAAATAAATCGAGTTCCCGCCCAAGCTTCTTATGATCTCGTTCTTTCTCCGGCTGGTCATTCATAAACAAAAGATACCACAAACAAAGGTGGCGGCGCCAAGGCGCCGCCACATGCTTCTAATTGCTCTCTTCGTTATCGCCCAAACTTAACCAAGCCTCTTGTTCGCTGATCGAGCGACCCCAGGGTGTCGAAGAGGCGGTTGAGGGCGTGGCTTTGTGCATCCACCACCTCTGCGAGGCGGATAATGACTGCAGCAAGTTCAGCATTGGTTGGCGCGCCGGCACGATCCGGCTTCTCCAATATCTGCCGCACCATCGCTTCCATTGACGGCATTGGGTCGGTAGTCCGCACATCTGGCATCTCGATGACTCCCTTGGCTACTCCGGTATCCTTATATCACAGTAGGCGAAGACCCTCCACCGCCAGCGAGAGCTCGCCGCCGCGTTTAGAAACGCGTGCCGAGACGAGCATGCAGGAGCCAGTAGCGATAGCAGCACCGTGCTCTTTGAAGAGCTTGGGGAAGACGACGGCCTCGAGCGTATCGGTCTTGTCCTCAAATTTTATAAAAGCCATCTTCTCGCCGCTCTTGGTAAGGATGGTGCGTACCTCGGCAATGAGCACAGGCAAGACGACGGGGAGACCAGGCTGACTCTCTTCTTTAATCTTCGCGAGTGAGAATTTTGCTTTGGCAAGAAGACCCTGATGCGCATCGAGCGGGTGGCCAGAGACGTACATGCCGAGGAGCTCCTTCTCCCAATTAAGCTTCTCGGTCAAGGAGACAGGTTCAGCTGGCACGAGCCCCAGGGTGGGGGAGCCGAGCGAGCCGAAGAGCGAGTCTTGCGGTGCCTCGGCCGTGGTGTCTCTATGGAAGGCAAGCATAGTCTCGATGTTCGCCATCAGAGTGGCGCGGCCGCCAACGTCTGGCGCGAGCGAGTCGAGCGCGCCGCACTTGATGAGGGACTCAAGCGATTTGCGATTGAGATTCTTCGAGCCCACGCGAGAGAGAAAGTCGGCGAGCGAGGCATACGGCCCCCGCGCCTCGCGTTCTTCGAGGATGGCGTGCGCGACACCATCGCCGAAGTTCTTTATTGAGCTTAACCCGAAGCGGATGGCACCCATGTAGGACATCGGATGTCCTACATCTGATGTTGGACATCCGATGTCCGAAAT
>Ga0209515_10004347_pt1 | contig 19222 bp, 24 predicted proteins | sample Subgroupgradi54m_FD_187454 | JGI IMG/M metagenome (GOLD analysis project Ga0209515, IMG submission 187454) | Subsurface groundwater microbial communities from S. Glens Falls, New York, USA - GMW60B uncontaminated upgradient, 5.4 m (SPAdes)... ...
CGCCAAAAATTCAGGATTTTGCGGGGGGAAATCAGTGGGACGCGCTTCGCGCGTCCCACCAAAAAGTTGGTCTTTTGTCTGAAAATCGGATTCTGGAGCCGCCTCTCGGACTCGAACCGAGGACATCCACTTTACAAAAGTGGCGCTCTACCAACTGAGCTAAGGCGGCGTCAAACACGAAACATGGAGCATGAATCATGGAACATCAAGAAAGATACTCCCCTTGCTCCATGTTATGTGTTCCATGTTACATGTCTTTCTTTTCCCCTTTCGATTCTGACACATTCCGGAGAAAAAAGGAAACGACACCGCCGCCTTTTAAAAATTTTTTACCCTTCACCCAGTTCTTGAATCGAGTGTAATGCTTGGACACGAAAAGTCCGGCAGTGCCGAAAATATGAAAAAGTCTTTCAGCCGCTACCGCCAAAACTTTGCGAGTGTTTGTCCTGTTTGCCTGGCCTAAAACCTCTTTTCCCATTTCCAGTTTACGAAGGATGAGCGGGTCGGCGACGCTGCTCCATCGGGCAAGCGCTCCCGGTTTAGCTGTTTTAATTTCCGACATTTTCAAGCCGACAAGTAAGACGAGCCCCGCAACGGAAAGGAGAATGAAAATTAAACTTATGTAGGTCATGGTGTTAGCGTCTATGGCAAGCGCGAGCCGTCAACGGCATTTATTTTGAAAGCACGCTGAAACGCGCAAAGCGAGATACTTCGATTTTTTCGCCGAACTTCTGGATGCCGGAGTCAATGAGCCCCTTAATCGTCAGTTCCGGATTTTTAATGAAAGGCTGTTCCAAAAGGGTTTTCTCACCAAAGTAAGAAGCGAGTTTCCCCTGCATGATTTTATCCTGTATGGCGGCGGGCTTGCCTTCCACCTCTTTGGCAAACACTTCGCGGGCCTTGGCTTTTTCGGCGTCGGTCACGTCTTCGGGCTTCAGGTAGAGCGGACTTGAAGCGGCGACATGCATCGCAATGTCGTAGGCAAGAGCTTTGAAACCTTCGTTCTTGGAAACGAAATCCGTTTCGCAGGAGAGTTCCACCATCGCGCCCACGCTGCCGTTGCCGTGAATATAAGCGGCAACCACGCCGGCGCCAAGTGTCCGGTCGGCTTTTTTGGCGGCGATGTCGCCGCCCTTCTTTCGGAGAATCACGAGGGCTTTTTCCGAATCGCCCCCCGCTTCTTCAAGAGCTTTCTTGCACTGCATGACGGAAATACCGGTTTGGTCACGAAGAGCTTTGACTTGGTCGGTTGATATCATGAGAATGAAATTCTAAATCCTAAATTCTAAATCCTAAACAAATTACAATTTTCAAAAATCAAATTACAAACTCACTTCTTATTTATAATTTGTGATTTAAAATTTGTTTAGTATTTCGAATTTATAATTTTGATTCTTCGTTTTTAGCACCTTGAATTTTGAGACGTTCGTTCCTCCCTTCCTTGTACGCCCAGACTATTTTGTCGACAAAAAACGCGATGCTCGCGATGGCGGCGTCGTTGCCGGGAATCGGATAGTCCGCCGTCTTAAAGTCGCAGTCCGAACCCATGAGAGCGACGACGGGTACACCCGACTTTCTCGCTTCGGTAACGGCGATATTTTCGTGTTTTGAATCAACAACAAACAACGCCTTCGGCATTTCTTTCATGGGAATAAGACCGGAGAAAAAGCGGTCAAGTTTTTCTATCTCGCGGTCAATGAGAAGCCGCTCTTTCTTGGTGTATTTGGCAAGCTCTCCCTTCTCACGCTTGGCTGTTAAATCGAGTAATTTTTCAACGCGCGAACGGATTTCCTTGAAGTTCGAAAGCGTTCCGCCAATCCAGCGACCATCCACATAGGGCTGGTCTAACGAAAGGGCGGCGGCTTTGATGGCGTCGCGGGCCTCCGCTTTGCCCCCGACAAAAAGAATTTGCTTGCCTTCCGCCCCCAGTTTTCGGACAAAATCCGCCGCTTTTTCAAGCAGGGTTTCCGTCTTCTCCAAATCAAAAATCTCCACGCGGTTCTTCATGCCGAAAATGAAAGGGGCGAGCGTCGGGTGTCTGCGGGAACGGGAAAAGGCGAAGTGTGCCCCCGCCGTAAACATTTTTTGAATGGTATCGTTTTCCGTGGTTTTTGCCTCTGACATATGAGCGAAAATATAGCAAACTACCGCTAATAATGCAACCTTTCCTAAGCGCGAAATTCTAAACACTAAATTCTAAACAAATTTCAAATTCTAATATCCAAATTCCAAAACCCGTCCACGTTTGAGATTTGCGAGTTTGGTTTTTGTAGTTTGTTTAGGATTTAGTTTTTAGAATTTAGAGTTTCATAGCGATATTGTTTAGAATTTCGGATTTCGTGCTTCGAATTTTACTTTTCGATACCCTTCTCTCTCAAAGCTTCTATAATCGCCTCAATATCCCCCGCGAAAATACCGGCAATGTTGTGCCATGACTCTTTAATGCGGTGGTCGGTGACACGGTCCTGTAACACGTTATAAGTACGTATTTTCTCCGAGCGGTCGGCGGTGCCGATTTGTTCCTTGCGCGCGCCGGCGTATTTTTTCGCCTCCTCTTCCTCCGCACGGGCTTGCAATTTGGCGGCGAGAATTGACATGGCTTTTTCGCGGTTCTTGGCTTGACTTCGCTCCGAAGTACAGCGCACGTCGAGGCCGGTAGGCTTGTGAATGAGGCGTACTGCCGTTTCAACCTTGTTGACGTTCTGCCCGCCAGCTCCGCCGGAGCGGGAAAATTCCATTTCCAAATCGGCCGGATTTATATCGAAGGTAACTTTTTTTCGAATGGGTAGAATGGCTACCGAGGCCGTTGAGGTATGCACCCGTCCCATCTTTTCGGTGGCGGGTACACGCTGGATGCGGTGAACGCCGGTTTCAAAACGCAAATCTTTATAAACGCCGTCACCGGAAATTTCAAACGAGGCTTCCTTGTAACCGCCCAATGAACTCGGCGATTCCGAAAGTACTTTCCATGACCACCCGGCTCGCTCGGCATAGCGTTTGTACATAAGAGCGAGTTCTTCGGCAAAAAACGCCGCCTCCTCTCCGCCCGCGCCGGCACGAACTTCCAATACCGCCTCATTTGGAAATTCCTCTTCCGTCTTTTCGGCCGCAGTAATCTTTTCCATTTGCGCGAGCAACTCCGCCGCTTCGTTTTTTATGGCGGTAAGCTCTTCGTCGGCCATTGTCTGCAAACCGGCATCTTTTTTCGCCATATCCAAAAGCCCCGCCTCTTCTTTCATCAAGGCTTCGTAACGCTCCGCGAGGTAGGAGGTTTTGGGATTGTTTTTGAAAGTGTCTAAATCCATAGGAAGAAAGGCTCTAGGCGATAGGCACTAGGCACTAGAAAAAACCTAGAGCCTAAAGCCTAGTTCCTAGAACCTGACCATTACGCCTGTTTCTTGGCTTTCGATACAGCTTTCTTTGGACTTCCTTTGGCGGCGCGGGTCTTAAAGCGCTCGACGCGACCGGCGGTGTCAATCACTTTGTCGCCACCCGTGTAAAAGGGGTGGCAAGCGCTACAAATTTCCACTTCAATTTTCTCTTTTGTTGAACCCACGGTAAATTTGTTACCGCAGGCGCAGGTAACTTTAGCTTCGGGAAAATATGTGGGGTGAATATCTTGTTTCATAGGAATGAAATCTATACCAATATACTAATGGATACTAATCTGCGAATAACTACGAATACCGACTAAGATAGCAGAAAAGGCAAAAATTGACAACCAAAGAAAAACCGCAGACATCATTACGACGCCTGCGGCTGTGAATCAAAAACCAAACTACCGAAGGAGGATTTTTATTACGGCCTTTTGTCGTAACCACTCTTCCGTTGTGATGGTAATCGCTTCCTGTTTGGGAAGCGAAGATTTGGGTACCACAAACCCGAGGACGGTTATGGGTGTGTTCAGATAGAGATGGGCGGAAGCGATACTGGTCTGCCAGTGATCGGTTCCAATCCCCAAATCCAGAACCATGCTTTGTAAGAATGGCTGTTGGAGCCAGATGATAGCGAGATATTCGCCGTCAATAGGACCTCCCATAACCAGTCGGAACTGCACGTCCTTCACCATCTCTGTGGTGATGTCGCTGAATTCGTTGACAGGACCGCCGCCACCGCCTCCTCCACCACCACCGCCCCCACCAGAAGAAACCGGGGGCTCGGGCACGGCATGAGGTGGTGCTACTTTGACGACTGTGGAAACTAGTGTCCCGTAGTGCACGAGTCCTCCGTACTGGGTAAGATTTACGTCTCCCACAAACCCAAAGTCGGCCGCCACCAATTCCTCCGACGTAACCGTGATGTCCGCCCCGGCAAAGGCCGTGGTTGAGAACACGATTGTCAACGTCTCGTTTTTCTTGAGCGAGTAACCGCTAGAACGTCCGTCATCTGCTTCTTCAAGGAACACCATCCCTTTTCGGGGGCTGTCTCCGCGCGTGATAATCTTTTGTTCTTTAACAACCGTGCCTGCTTCGTTGAGAACCTTGATGTTTCCCAACGCACTCACGACTCCCGAAGACACTTCAAACTGAAGTTGCCACGCTCTATAGAGCATCGGGCTTCCGGGACGAATAGACCGTGCGGCAATCTGGAACTTGGCGCCTACGACGTTGTCCGCTGGAGACACGCTCACTGGCGTTGACGGCGATTTTGAGACAGTCAGGATTGTGGGACTTATGATAGTGCTTCCCAAAGATATGAACGAAGTTGCTACAGAAGGTCCCGAAAATGGTTCATATGCCTCAACTGCTCCGGTACTGTCACGGAATGCAATCTTTCTGATACCGACGCCGATAACATCATCCGTTACGAACGAGTCCCCGACGCGGACGACTGCGAACAACGTCTCACCCCTGAATGCGGCTATTCCGGGAACCGGCTCAAAGAGCACTTGGGTAACTTCTCCGGGAGACACTTGCGAATCGAACGACTCGGGAAGTGTAGCGGCAATCCGCGCTGTTGCAACCGTCTGACCCTGGACATTCACAAGACGTAAATCTTTGACATCGGAAAGTTTTCCGATTGCAGGGCTTACTTCGAGTGTGCCCACAGGATTATGGTACAGAAACACCTCTCCTGCCGCGTATTGCAACTCGAGTGACACTTGTTTCCCGAGCAATGCCTGCCGACTCCACACATCGAGAGCAATAATCTTGCCCTCTTTGCCGGTTTCGATGATGTTGTCGGTCGGACGAGAACTGGTCAGCGTCCCGAACATGACTTGGCTATACACAGGCAGAACCGTAACGCAGAACAACAGATATAGACTGGCTATTTTTTTCATTTATCCCTCCGAATTTTTGGTTTGGTTTATTGGTTTATCAAACACTCTGTGCATGCCGAAGGCAGACAGAGGTGCAAGTTGAATCTGGGATTAATGCTACCATAGCAGGTGCTATAAGTCAATACCCACGCAAGCGCGAGAATATACGGCTCTATATAGCCATACCAGGAGACAGGAGTTTAACTGCTTTGCAAAATGTCTATCTGCTTCTGATATTTATCGGCGAGCTCTATCACGTCGTCGCCGTAAAACGCGTAGGCGCGCTTTTTGGCGTTCGTCCAACCCGCGAGGTAGCGCAGCGCCGCGAGCCGCTCGGCTTTTGGTGTCTGCGCATCGGCACCGTTGTCAGAAAGAAGAATTGCCGCGGCCATGAACGCGTCTTGCGGGTCCCACGGATTCGGCGGGTTGTGGCTGGTGGCCGCCGCGATCCGGTTTTCGAATTGCACCCACGTCGAGGGAATAAACTGCGCCGGCCCCATGGCTCCGCCGTAGCCGTACCAGGGTTTTTTGGAAACGGGTACGGTGTCGGGGTTGAGCCCGAGTTTTGACGTAATCAGAAGAAACGGCTCGGTGTCGCGCGGCGATTTCATGTCAATCCTCCAGTTGCCGGTGCCGACGTTCTCGCCGAGATTGGACTCTTCGGCGATAATTCCTAGAATGAGAGCGGAGCGAACGCCGGTTTTTTTCGACGCAATTGTGGCAAACTCGAGAGCCTTCTCAAACGGAATGGCAGCCGAGCCGGTCAGGGTAAAAAGTTCGGCGCGGATTTTGGCGGCGTCCTGCACGGTACTCGCGAGAATTTTTTTGTACACACTTTCCAGACCTTTGGACACGGTCAAAATTTGTTTTTTCTGGGTTTGCTCCTCGGTAGTTCTCTTTTTTTCAAGCTGTTGCAGGGCCTGAAGCGACACCTGCTCCGCTTTCTGGTCTTCGAGCGCCTGCTTCTCGGCGGCAGTTTTATCTTTGGCGTCACTAATGTTGCCGATAGATTTTCGGAGCGCCTCCCGAAGCGACATAAACGGTTCAAGGTCTTCGAAAAATTCCGACAGGTTACGCCCATCAAAGATTATTTCGGGAAGAGAATAGGAATCAAGCTCGTTGGTCTGTCGCAACAGCTCGGCCAAGCCGTCTTTTTCGTTATCAATCCGGACTCCGAGCTTGTCTATCAAAACGGCCTTGCCCCCTATATCTTCAGAAAGATTTCTGATGGCAATGGCGCGCGCCTTGATGCTCAATTCGGAACGTTTGATTTTGGCGTTCAAAATATCGATATCGCGCTGGAGCGACTGCGACTCATTTTGCTTTTGGGTGACAATCGTCTGCTCCGCGTCCATTTGCTTTTCTAGCTCGTCAAGCTGCTTCTGGAGTGCCACGCGGCGGGTCGTGACGTCCGTCGCGGTCTGAGCATGAACAAAACTGCAGGAAAGAAGAAGCGGTCCGAGAACTCCCGCTACAAGCGTTTGTTTTAAAAATTTTGGCGAAAACATAGGCAGCTACAGTGAAATTCTACTACAGCTTGACCTAATTCAGAAACTAAAAACGGTTAGAACAGTATTTTCTTCCTAACCACCTAAACTTTCCCAAGTTTAGGTGGTTATTCAAGCGAGAACTCCCTTTTGCGGAAGTCCCTCGGCGAGTTTGCTTGGTACGGCGTGGCGTAATTTTCTCGGAAGAAAATTACGCCACGACGGAAACCGCCGAGGATTAGAAAACTGGCCGCAGGAGCCGGTTTTCGCTTTCCGCAAAAGGGAGTTTGAGCGTCCTCTATTTTTTCTCTGGCTTCGCGGCGGCTTTCGCCGGAGCTTTCGCGACATCGGAAGCGGCGGCGGTATCTGCGGGAGCAGCCCCTTCCTCACCTTCCTTTACTTCCTTGCCTTTCTTCAAAACTTCAATGGCGGAGAGGTCAACGGGCGCCACTTCAACCACTTCCTCTTTCGGTTCGTAAACTGAAGCCACCACTTCATCAGGCTTGGCGATAAGCGTCACGCCCGCGGGTAATGAAATATCTTTCGCGAGCACCTGACTTTCAAAAGTGGTTAGTTTTGAAATATCAACATGCAAAATGTGCGGCAGGTCCTTTGGCGTCGCCTCAATTTCCACCTCGCGCAACACCTTGACCAACACGGCACCCAGTTCTTTGACCGCGGGAGAAACACCGGTAAATTCGAGTGGGATTTTAATCTTGATTTTCTGTCCCTTTTCGAAGACGTAAAAATCGGCGTGGCGCACCGTATCGGAAACCGGATCGCGGTCAACACCGTAGATAAGAGACTCCATATCACCATGCGGAGTCTTCAACGTCACGACGCTTGATTCACCCGCCTTTTTCAACACCTTCAAAAAATCGACGGCGGAAACCGTGACCGGCGTGGACGCCTGTTTTTTGCCGTAATAGACGGCCGGAAGTTTCCCCGCTTTGCGCAAAGCAGCCGGTTTATCTTTCTTGTTTCTATTCTCGACGGCGATAGTAAGCATTGAGGTAGTAGTATAGAGAAAATAATAAAAATGTCAAAGGCCTACGACATGGAACATTGGACACACAACGCGTAACGGAAGAGTGGCTTCTCGGTTTTTCTTTCTGTCTTAGTCTCGTGTTCCATGCTCCATGTTACATGTTATATTTTCCATATTACGTGTTCCACGTTCCATGCTATAATTTCGGCATGCTTTTCGGCTCTCACAAACTTGATTTCCTATCCGTCGGCGACATCACCACTGACGCTTTTATCAGACTTCAGGAAGCAAGTGTACACTGCAATATCAATCACGAAAATTGCGAACTCTGCATGCGTTTCGCCGACAAGATTCCATATGAATTTGTCGAAGTAATAAGAGCGGTGGGAAATGCCCCGAACGGCGCGGTGTCGGCGGCGCGACTGGGACTCGCGACCGGCCTCGTCACCAACATGGGCGACGACCAAAACGGGCGCGAGTGCATGGCGGTTTTGAAAAACGAACGCATTGATACCAGCTACGCGAAGATTCACAAAGGCGCCAAAACCAACTACCACTACGTCCTCTGGTACGAAGCCGAGCGCACTATCCTTATCAAACACGAACCGTACGAATATCGTTTTCCGAAAGTTTCCCCCGCGCCTCGCTGGCTCTACCTCTCCTCTTTTCGCGGCACGCCGGAATATCACGCTGAGATAGCGTCCTATCTTGAAAAAAATCCAGAAGTGAAAACGGCTTTCCAGCCTGGGAAATTCGAGATTAATCTTGGAACGGTAAAAATGGCTCATTTTTACAAACGCGCGGAGGTATTCGTCTGCAACAAAGAAGAAGCCGAAAAAATCCTCAACCTTCAGAGCGGCACTGATATTAAAAACATTTTGTCAGGCATTGGGGTGCTTGGACCAAAACAGGTTCTCATCACGGATGGCCCGAAAGGCGCATACTACTATGACGGAAAAGACTTTTACTTGATGCCGCCCTATCCCGACCCCAAAGCACCCTACGAGCGAACCGGCGCGGGCGACGCGTACGCTTCGACCTTTGTCGCGGCGCTTGCTCTCGGCAAAACGGCGGAAGAAGCGCTCCGTTGGTCAGGCGTAAATTCCATGTCAGTGGTTCAAGGCATCGGCGCGCAAAGAGAACTCCTTTCACAAGGAAAAATCGAGGAGTGGTTAAAAAAAGCGCCGGCTAATTATAAGCTCGGGCGCTTGTAGCTACACGTGGACAAAGACCGTTTGGCGAGATTCTAATGGTAATCCTGTTTTCTCCCAACTATGGCTCGGGCCTCCCGAATTGCCTCTTGAGGAGAAGACGCACCACTGTGCAACCTTTCCAAAATTAGCTCAAAAGCGGGGCCTTCGCTATCGTTCCCGCCCATCGAATGAGCCTGCTGCCACAACTCCCTGACAACAGACTCAGGGTCGTCAGGGAAACGCCCGTTCAATTCTAGTCTGTTGCGTTCCATAATAGTAAATACTGTAGCACAACTATTTTCTTTTCAAAACTTTTCGCACCGCTTCTTTTATGTGCTTCTCGCCCATTCCGTAATATTCTATCAATTCTGCGGGAGTCCCCGACTGACCGAATTGGTCGCGGACACCGACAAATTCAATCGGCACGGGGATTTTTTGCGCGAGACATTCCGCAACCGCGCTTCCCATCCCGCCCGCAATCTGATGCTCTTCGACTGTGACAATCGAGCCGGTTTCTCGCGCAAGCTCCACAACTGCTTTTTCATCAAGCGGCTTGATTGTGGACAAATTCAAAACTTTCACCCGCACCCCCTCTTCCGTTAGCCAGCGCGCCGCAGAGAGCGCTTTGTACAGAAGCGCTCCCGTGGCGATAATTCCGACATCGGCCTTACCTTTTTCCGGCAAGAATGCCACCTGCGCTTTTCCTATCTCAAACGGCGTAGCATCGGTAGTCATGAGAGGTGTCTTCTCGCGGGCAAGTCTTATGTAAGTCGGCGAATCGGTTTTCGCGGCGGCCAAAGTCGCCTTCTTAGCTTCAATCGCGTCACACGGCGAAAGTACAATGATTCTCGGAAGCACCCGCATAATTGCGATATCCTCAATCGCCTGATGCGTGCCGCCGTCCGGACCGACAGAGACGCCGGCGTGCGAACCGGCAATTTTTACGGGCCTGTTGTTGTACGCTATGGTCGTGCGTATCTGCTCCCAGTTCCGCCCCGGGCTAAACATCGCGTACGAACTCACAAACGGAATCTTCCCCATCGCGGCCATGCCGCTCGCCACAGTGACAAGATTTTGCTCCGCCACGCCAATTTCAATAAACCGGTTCGGAAATTTCTTCGCGAACAAATGCATCTGCGTGGATTCGGTCAGGTCGGCGCACAATCCCACGACCCGCTCATCCGCTTCTCCGGCCGCAAGCAGTCCCTCTCCAAATCCCTTGCGAATTGGAATCTGCTCCACATCCTTGTCCCAGAGCTTGGGGTTGAGTTTTACGGCATGATTAAGCATAAAATTGATTCTAAAAGAAATGCTTTGAACATATTATTTCACCAACAATTTCAATCCCAATCCCACCGTCACCTTCTTCAGAAAAGAAAGCGTGGGGTTCGTTCTGCCGGATTCAAACCGCGCCAGCGCGGATTGCGCCACGCCGATTTTATTCGCCAATTGTTTCTGAGTAAACCCACTTTTAACCCTTGTATCAATCATCGCTTCGATGATTTGAAACTCCAAGTCGCTTTCCTCCATCGCCCTGCGAACACCGGGTCGTTTCATAGATTCCTTCTTAAATTGTGTGAATGTTTTCATTTTCATATAAATGCCATGATAACATATATGTTATATTATCGCAAACTCTTTTTCAATGCTAAGGCATAGTCAACCTCTTTTTTGGGTATTTTGTCGGTCTTTTTGATAAACGCGTGGAGTACCACTACTTCATTCTTATGAAAGACAAAGAAAATCCTTATATGCTTGCCACCAATCACTCGAAGTTCAAAAATTCCGTTGGTAATATATTTGGTGTGCGGGTAGGAAATTGTATTCCCGTGATTTTCAAGCAAACCGAGCGATTTATTTATTTTAAAAACGGATACATCGTCTAACGACATAAGAAAGTCGTAGGTTTTTGAAAGCAAAAAGTTTATTTTCATTTTTTAATTACTGATGCTCACTTTTGATTTTCCCGCCGAGTGTCCGCAGTTCCGCGAGCGCCATCGCCGCCTCTTCCTTGTTCGGCGGTTTGCCGTGCCAGTGATAGTCGCGCTCGAATTCTTTGACTCCTTTCCCGGAAATAGTGCGGGCGATAATCACCGAGGGTTGGTCAAAAACCGCCTTCGCGCGATTCACCGCGTCGTCAATGGCGTTAAAATTATGCCCGTCGATTTCCTGCACGTGCCAGTTCCACGCCTCGTATTTTTTGGCCAGGGATTCGAGTGGCATCACGTCCTCGGTGAAGCCGTCTATCTGGATGTTGTTGCGATCGACGATCACGATGAGATTGCCGAGCTTTTCCTTGCCCGCAAGCATCGCGCCCTCCCAGGTGTTGCCACAGTCGTGTTCGCCGTCGGAGGTAAGGCAGTAGATGAAACGATTGTTGCTTTTGCCCCGGTCAATCCTGTCCGCAAGAGCCATGCCCACGGCTTGCGAGAGTCCGCTTCCGAGAGGACCAGACGAAGTTTCGAGCATCGGCAAAAAATCGCGGTGCGGATGCCCCTGCAAATGCGAACCAAACTTACGGAGCGTGGCCAGTTCTGATTTTGGAAAATAACCGGCATGAGCCATCGTCGCGTAGAGTACCGGACAAATGTGTCCGTTTGAAAGCACCAGCCGCTCGCGCTCCGGCCAGTCGGGCATTTTCGGGTTGTGCCGCAAACCGTAAAAGTAGAGATAGGTAAAAATGTCGGCCATATCCAAAGGTCCGGCAGTATGCCCGGAACCCGCTTCAACAAGCATCTCTATAATGCTCTCACGAATGGAGTTTGCTTTCAGTTCCAGCTCTTTGATTTTTGACTCATGAAGTGCCATCTTATAATCGTGCTAAATTGTCCGACTTCCGATGTCCGACATTTTGGATATTTTTAAACTTCGCCAGATTTTCGCGGAGCGCGCCATTAGCCCAAAGCGCCGAACCGACGACAAGCCTGTTTGCCCCCGCGTCTTGAAGTTTCGGGGCGTTTTCGAGAGTCACTCCTCCGTCGATACTAATTATATGCTCGGGGAACTCTTGTCGCAACGCCTTGATTTTATCAAACACCCGCGCGTCAAGGGGCTCCCCTTGTCGACCGAGGTGGGACAACTCCCAACCCATACACTGAATAATTGAAATGTCCTTCGCGATTGGTTCCAATACTTGATTGGGTGTATCAAGAGCGAGCGCCGCGCCCAGGGGCACGCGTCCGGCAACCGCCAGAGTGGTTTGCTCAAAATGCTTCACGCCTTCGATTTGAACAATGATTCTAGACGCGCCAGCGGCTAGCCAGTCCGAAATAATCCGCTCCGGTTCGCGCACCATTAAGTGGGCCTCGAACTCCACATTCTCCCAAAAAGGGAAGCCTTGCACTTCTCGAATAATAGAATCAAAAAAACTGTCGCGCTTGGTTGGTGACTGGTACGGCCAAGCGCGAATCGGCGTCAGACTGCCGTCTTCCACGTCCACTTGCGCGAGAGGCACGAGCCCGCGGACGTTCGACATTTTTTCCTCGAGGTCTTCGAAAGTTTTGGGAATTATCGCCGGAATTATTTCCATAATTTCTACACTTCCAAGGGTAACCCTCGGAAATAAAGCCAATCATTTATAAAATCGTCAAACTCTGCATGTCCCTGAAAATAGTCTGGGAATTGAGCCTTATCAAGAATAATCTTTTCCGGTCTCGGCAAAGAAATGAAATCTAAATAACTTGAGTGAGTGTATTCTTCTAAAAATTTCTTCACTTTTGTCTTGTCCTTTATGCCAATCTCCTTCCAGTCTGATTGAATAAGTTTTACAGGATTGAGATGGATATACGCGTATAGATATTTCAAGTATTCATCGTCATGTATCTCTTTGGCCTGAAAATTGTTTTCATACAACCTCCCTTTCCTCTCATATTTTCTGTTGAAATACATTGAATACGCTGTAAAAATTTTTTCGGTGAATAGGCTGATGCCGTTATCAATAATTTCCCTTACTAAAATGTGGACATGGTTTGGCATCAAACAATACGCCCCGATTGCAACCAAACGTGTACCAATAGCCACCTTATCCAAGGGTAACCCTTGGATAGTTTTGAACACTACAGGTTTACTGCTGTTACAAACATGAAGCAGCGTAAGAAATCTCTTTCGGTCACTATCGTCAAGAAAAATTTTTCGCTTTTCTACTCCCCGATTATAGAGGTGGTAGTACTCACTTATAGAAAACTCTAAATTTCTTTGCATAGTGCATAGATGCGGTTTTCCAAGGGTTACCCTTGGAAAAAGGCTTCGTCGATTTTTTTGACTCTTCGGACATGACTGGCGTCATTTGAAAACGGCGCTTCGAGCCACAATTTCACACCTGCTTTGGCCTCTTCTTCGCTCATAAATCGTGCTCCCAGTGAAAGAACGTTGGTGTTGTTGTGTTGTCTGGTGGAAGTAATGAGGTCAAATTTCCTGCCCGATGCGTCGGTTTGTATGCGGGAAACCGGACCGTAAAAGACGGCGGCCCGAACATTCGAAAAACGATTGGCGACAATGGCTTCTCCTTGGCCGGACGCCCCGATGACAATGCCTCTTACTTCATCGGGGCGGGCCGAAACTTCCCGCGCCACCGGTGCGGTAAAGTCCGGATAGTCGTCGTCGGCCTTGTACTCATAGGCCCCTTCGTCAACCACCTCGTGGCCAAGCGCTTTCAAAAACGGCACGAGCTTCTGCTTCAATTCAAACCCCGCGTGGTCGCTTCCAATAAACACTATCATAATTTTAATTTGTAATTCTAAATTTAAAATTCTCGTCAAACATATCTCCCCGCCTCCAACACATGTCTGACAAGCGTGTTGGCGTACCCACTCTCGTTGTCATACCATGCGAGGACTTTGACTAGGTTGCCGCCGACAACGCGAGTCATGGAAAGTTCCGCAATGGCGCCTTCGGGGCGGCCGAGAATGTCAGAAGAAACAAGTTCGTCTTCGGCAACGGCGAAGATGCCTCTCCAGCGGGCGGCCGCGGCGGCCGCCCGCAACGCGCCGTTCACTTCTTCCGCGCTGGTATCGCGCTTGGCAATAAAAGTAATATCGGCGATGGAGCCGCAGATGACGGGGACGCGGAGTGAGATGCCGTCGAATTTTCCCGCGAGTGACGGATAGGCTTTTGTCACCGCGATTGCCGCGCCGGTGGAAGACGGCACGATATTGTGCGCTGCGGCCCGCCCTTCGCGCATGCCCTTCTTCCCCGCCGGAGAATCCACCAGTGCCTGAGTCGCCGTGTAAGCGTGTACGGTATTGAGCAGTGCTTTTTCAATTCCGATCGCCTCATCCAAAATCGCGATAATCGGCGATGCGGCGTTCGTGGTGCAAGAGGCATTGGAACTTATCTTACAGGTTTTGAGTTTGTCTTCATTGATGCCTATAAGCACCGTCTCCGCTTTAAGGTCGGACCTTTCTCCGTTCCCAAGGTCCGACCTTGATTCTTTAAGCGGCGCCGTAATCACGACTCGCCGCGCGCCTGCGGACAGGTGCGCGGCCGCTTTCTCCGCGCTTGCAAAAAATCCGGTGGACTCCACCACCACATCCACCCCGAGCTCCTTCCACGGCAACTTCGCCGGCTCTTCTTCACTCAAGTACTTAACTCCCAACTCGTCAAAAACTGACTCCTTCTGTTGTGAGTTGTCAGTTGTAAGTTGTAAGTGCCTTCCATACACGCTGTCATAGCGAAGGAGATATTCCATGTTCGCCTTGTCTCCCAAGTCGTTGACCGCCACAACCTCAAGCTCTTTGTGCGCGAGCGCCGCCTTTAAAAACGCCCGTCCTATCCGCCCCAACCCGTTTATCGCCACTTTTATTTTTTTTTCCATAATTCTATTCTATCACTTTTCTACCACTTTGCCCGCACCAGCAAAACCCCCCAAGAACTCCCAAAGGTTTAGCCTTTGGTTTTACTTATCCCCAAGGCTAAACCTTTGGGAGATGGTACACTCTTAGGATGAGCCGCAAGATTGATTTTTCGATAGGAGAATTTTATCACGTGTACAACCGCGGAGTAGATAAACGAAAAATCTTCCCTTCCAAAACCGATTATCGTCGGTTCATCACTCTCCTCTTTGCCTGTAACAGCGAGCGGCCTGTAAACCTCCGCGAGCAGGGTGAAAGTTTAGAAGACGCCTTGGCGACAGGGCGGACAGACACTCTTACCAACATATGCGCATATTGTCTTATGCCAAATCACTTCCACATGGTGCTTAGGGAAAAAACAGAGAGGGGCATCAGTCGATTCATGCAGAAACTTCAAACCGCGTACACCATGTATTTCAACGAACGAAATCGACGAACCGGCGCACTCTTGGAAAGTACATTCAGAGCGTCTCACGCCAATACCGATGAGTATCTCAAGTACCTCATATCGTACATTCACCTCAATCCAGTAAAACTTATTGAGCCAAAGTGGAAAGAAACCGGAATAGCCGACCGTCCGAGAGCGGAAAAATTTCTGCAAAGCTATGCACACTCAAGTTACCCCGACTACACAAGTAGCACTCGACAGGAAAGCGCGATTCTTAAAATTGGAGAACTGCCCGAGTACTTCGAGTCGGCTCTGGACTTCAAATCGGCTGTCAGGGAATGGCTTGAATTCAACATTAAATCCCCCAAAGGCTAAACCTTTGGGAAACTATGACAAAGGGATTACATGGGACTAAGGAGTACTGGGGGTCGAGGTCGCCTCTGTAGTGGTTGAGGTTGAGGTGGTAGTGACAACATCGGTCGTAGCCGGAGGCGTACTGCTCGCTTCGGTGGTGGAGGTGGAGGTGGAGGTGGAGGGCGTTGATGTAGCCGTATCGGGTGTACTGGTAGCCTGTTGGCTCGGGTCGCTCACAATCACGCTTCGAGTGCTGGTGGCGGTGTTGCCGGCTTGGTCGGTCGCGGTGTAATAAATAGTATAGGTGCCGGGCAAACTCGTGTTCAGAGCGTCGAGACCGGTGGTGCGGAGCCGAGGTTGGTGTTCGCGGGCGTGGTGCCGAAGGCAGGGTCAACAACCGTGGCGCCGAGGTCGATGTAGGGAGAGCCTTTCTGGATAGTGGCGGGGTTGGCGCCGGTGAAAATTGAGTCAGCGGGCATATTACCTCTTTAAGCGCGCTAAATTTTGGTCCGCTTGCCTGAATTTCTGCCAGGATTTTTCGAGCCGGAACATCTTGCCGCGAACGTCCATATAGCGGCGAGAAATATCCAAAAGCATGTCGACCGGAATCTTACCTGCATAAATCCCCGCCGACTGCTCAAGATACACAACCATTTTGTTGCAACCGAGCATCGCCTTCTCCAGTGTCGCGACTGCCACTTTGAAATCGGAAAAACGCATGCCGTGCGACTCGGCGATGTATAGTGGAATTGATAACGCGCAATTCGTCATTCCTTCCAATAAATCATAGTTCAACTTGGCAAGTTGCGGTTTTATATCGGTTGAGAAAATCACCGCACATTCGAGCGTCTTTTGATAGACCTCTAAGTCTCGGAAACTGCGTATGGGTTTTTTGGGTTTGAATTTCCACATACTTAGACGACCGATGCTTTTTCTCGCACCTCGCGCGGGATCTCGACCTTTCTGCCGTCCTTAAATACCACGTTACGTTTGCGCTTGTAGTTGAGCTTTTTGACGACATGGAGCGGGAAGAATTCAAAATAATCTTTCTCGTCGAACCAGCCGCATTTGAATGAAAACAAACGAAGCCCCGTCAAGCGGCTCATGGCCATAGCGTACCACGTCAACTGTTCTATCGGTTGTTCTTTCGCCGCGTTTGGTTTGTAGTCCAGAAGATGCACGCAGCCGTTGCGAATTTGCACGAAGTCTATGTGTCCAGTCAGCAACTTCGGCATCGGCACTTCGCGGTCCCGAAATTGCCTCCTCGATGCCGACGTTGCCGTGGCCGCCGTGCGATTCTCCCCTGCCGATGTTGTAAAGTCGGCAGAGACCGATGCTGTAGGCACCACGTCAATTTCGGCACGGGGACGCTCGGCACTGGAACCGTCGGCGCTCCGGCGTTTAAGTGTGATGAGGCCATTGTCCGTTACTTTAAACTTCAAGACTTGTTCGAGATGCTCCACATCTTCGCGCCGAATATACACCGGCACCTCGGTCGCCACAGTCACCGAATCATTCGCGATAAAAAATCGCTGCAACTCCTCGTGTCTCTGCTTGTTCTCCGCCACTGACGGCAGGACAAATTCGGCAAGATGGTTGGCGAAGTTTGTTTTAGCTTTTACAATCATATCCGCTTTATCAAACTTGCTCTTGATTTCCGACATCCTCGCGCCTTCTTGAAAATACTGATGCGGTGTTTCGCTGGATACGTTGTCCAGATATTCTTTGAGTGGTTTGAGATTTCGATTCCTAAACTCCTCGAGCATCAAGTATGTCTTCGCGCGATGATACCTGAAGCGGTAGAGCTGACGGTGCGCGAGCGTGACGACTTCAACCGTTTCCGTCGGCTTGCAATACTTTACCGCCCACGGCCGCAATCTCTCATACCGGCATAATGGTTTATACTCTTCATACCACGCCGAGGCGGTCTGCGGGTCGGGCGCGGCTCCGAACTTTTGCCTCACCAGTGAACACGCTTGCTCAAACGTAAAACCAAGGTTGTAGTGGCTCATACACTCAATCACGATTTTCAAAGGAAACTTTTTACCCGCGATGTCTTTAACGGTGAAGGTGCGGCCGCAGAGGGGGTTGCGACAAATATAGAGTTGAGCTGAGCCGAACTTGTTATGTCTGCGCCCACGACGGACGAAATCTACAGATTGGCAATGCACGCACTCCGTGGGCGCGGTCGGTGCCGGACGTTGCCCGACGTTGAGTTCTTTCCCCGCCGAAATTGCAACATCGGCGTTTGGGGACAATGCCACAGGCGTAGCCTCAATCTCGGCATTGGGACGATCAGAAGCCGATGCTGTAGGCACCACGGCAACTCCGGCACGGGGACGCTCGGCATTGGGACGCTTATCCCCCTTTTTGCTTGACTTTCTTTTTGCTTTTGATATCATATCCTTGATTACCACGAAAAAGACCCTTACGGAGTTCCGTCTCCGTCGGGGGCTTTTTCTTTTTGGACAAACTCCAAAAGAGAGCGCTGCTCGTTTATATACGAGATACGAGCTCCTGTTCTTTTAAGAAGAATGGAACACTTTTCTTTGTCGCGAGGAGAAATGATGACATCTAGTTTTTTCTTCTCTTTCAAAAAAGCGACCAAACTGCCGTAGTCACCGTCACTTGCGACAATAACCGCTCTGTCAAACTTATTTTCGTATGTATCGCGAGCCGCTTGCAACACCAAGTCGGCATCACAGTTACCCTTTGGCTTACCGGACCCGTCATACACAACTTCTTTGAAAATGAGAGTGAAGCCTGCCTTTTGCAGGTATGCATACAGCTCCTTATGCTTGGGCATGAGTCCAATAAATAAGTAAGCAACTCCCACTCCGTACTTTTCTTTGAGCCAAACCCGAAAACGGGCATAGTCCAAACGCCAGCCGAGCGACTCCACTCCCCTGTGAAGATTAGCTGCGTCAATAAAAGCGTAGTTGCTTTCTTTCTTATACATTTTACAAGCTTTTATCCATATCACGCATAACTTTTGTCCCTATATCACGCATTTGTTGAGATTGTGGGGTTACCACTCAAAATCCGTGCTATGACGCTGGTGTGGTGGAAGCAGTCTTGGTGGTCGTCGCGGTGCCTGACGTTGCCGTGCTGTCGGGCTCGGTCCCTGCCGAAGTTGAGGCGGCGCTTCCCAATGCCGAAGTTGAGGTGGCTGTGCTATCGGTCGCAGTCGTGGTCTCCGATACCACAGGCACAGTGGATGTTGCCGACTCTGTTGTTGGTTGTGGGTTGTTTGTTGTTGGTTCTGCGACAACTATTGTCCGTTTGGCCGAGCCGCGGTTCCCCGCTTGGTCAGTGGCATAGTATTCAATCGTGTGCGCGGTGGAACTCGCGGTACTAATGTGAACATTCGATTGGTCGCCGACATCAACGCCGTCAACAATCGCGTGGATACCGAGGTTTTGGTCGGCAACATCGGGAATCCTTGCGCCCAAATCAACGTAGCTTGCGCCGACATCTACATGCGCGGGGTTATTTCCACTCACCGTCAAAACAGGTGCAGTGGTGTCTGTGCTTCCCGATGCCGAGGTTGAGCTTCCCTGTGCCGAAGTTGACGTGGCTCCTGTGGTATCGGTTCTGCAACTGCCTAGATTTTTTATCCAGTCGCCGTTTTTAATTTGTACGCAATAGGTCTCACCAGTCGCCGAATCCTTCATCTCCAAACCATTCTCGACTTTCGCAGTGC
>Ga0209515_10004350_pt1 | contig 19219 bp, 20 predicted proteins | sample Subgroupgradi54m_FD_187454 | JGI IMG/M metagenome (GOLD analysis project Ga0209515, IMG submission 187454) | Subsurface groundwater microbial communities from S. Glens Falls, New York, USA - GMW60B uncontaminated upgradient, 5.4 m (SPAdes)... ...
TTTGGCAAATCCTTTCCCCAAAAAATAGTTTTGCCAAAACTTCGTCCGCATTGTTCCGCCACCTGCCCGAATACTTGGAGGGCAGAACCCCAAAAAGAAAAATGTCCTTTCCATTTTCAGAAAAAATCGGGCGCGCGCAAATCCGAAAAGCAAGGAACATTTTTTCTTTTTGGGGTTGCCGAGTGAAGCGAGGCAGTGGCGGAACGATACGAGCGTACGATTTAGGTCAGAGCCACCACGCGCTCCGCGCGTGGCACATTACTGATTTTGAAAATAGGTTCGAGCTTGGTACAATAAACACATAATGCAGGTTCCCTGCCCGACGGCAGGCGGGGATTCCTGCCAGAAGCATTTGATGAACCGATTTTTTCTGTATTCTCCGCTTGTTTTGCAGACCGCAATCTGGCCGATTGTTCGGCCGCTTTTCCGTTTCTTCCTGCATCTTAAGATTTCTGGTTTAGAAAATCTAAAATCAGCATATAACTACGGCCGTACTTACGCGATAAAGAAGGGCGTTATCTTTGCAGTCAATCATTCAAGCGAACTTGATGCAGTTTTGGTGCCGGCGTCTCTGCCGTTTCTCTCGCCCTTGATGCCAATGTTTTATACATCTCGCGAACAAGCGTTTTATAGACAGAGCGGCTGGCGGCAGATTCTTTATGGGGGATTTCTCTTCAAGTTGTGGGGCTCTCACGCACTGCACTCGGGCAAGAAGGACTACGAGGTCTCTCTTCAGACCCACATCAAGATTCTAGAGAAGGGAAGAAGCATCTGCATCTTCCCTGACGGCAAACGGCTCCCCGAATCCGACATCGGCACCATCGCTCACGGAGGTATCGGGTATCTCGCGTGGCGCACGAAGGCGCCGATTGTGCCAGTGCGCATTTCGGGCGCGTACCGCATCACACCCGCTGACTTCTTTTTGCGCCGCCGTTCGGTCTCGGTCGCGTTCGGCCGCTCGCTTTCACCCGCCGAGATTTTCGGCGAGAATGCAGCGAAACCAACTCCCGAGGTATGCAAAGATGCGGCACGGCGCGTGATGGAGCGGATACGAGGGATGCCGAAAATGTGGTAGAATGAAGCGGATGAATCAACCTACCGCCCTTACCGACGACCTTGAGACACACGGCCTTTTTACAAAGATATTTCGCCTGTTCAGCGTGCCGATACTCAACCACATTCCGGCGCGCTTTCTCCGTCTCGTAATGAGGAAGACGAGCCATGACGCTGGAGTCGTTACCAAACACGGCGGTTCAACCACCGCGCTTGAGGCAATGTACACCCGACATCACCACCACCCATTTGCGCGCGGATTCTTCTCGGGTCTCGCCGATTTCTTTTGGCACCATGCTATCTCACAACCAAAGGCATTGCGCAATCGGTTGAAGATTGTAGAGCGCGTGATAACCGAGGCACTCATACAAAAACAGCGGGACGGTAAACCAGTAAGCATTCTTAATGTGGCGGGCGGCTCGTCGCGAGCGATTATTCAGGTGCTTGTGCATCTCAAATCGCGCGGGACGCTTCCTGCGGTCCATATTCTCAATCTAGACAAAGATGCACGGGCGATTGAGTTGGGCAAGCGCATTGCCGCGGAGTGCGGCGTCGGCTCGCACTTCGCCTGGCTCCAGGGAAACATCCGCGAACTCTCGGTCTTGGTCGGCGCACAGCACTTTGACTTTATAGAGATGGTGGGGCTCTTGGACTATTTCTCCGACGACAAAACCATACAGATTCTTTCTCTGCTCCGCGAACATCTTGTGGCGGGCGGGAGCATTATCATTGCGAATGTGATGCCGAACGAAGAGATACCCTTTATCCATAAAACGGGTTGGCCAGCGATGTATTATCGTACTCCCGAGCAGTTGAGCGCACTGCTCTCTGCTGCAGGGTTTCGGAACACTCATGATATACTGGTTGAACCGCTCCGTATTCATGTGGTGATTCGCGTCCGTATATAACTATGGAACTGTTTGCAATCTCAGGGTTGGTCAATGCGTTATCGGCGGCCGCGTTCGGTCTTTTGGTCTTTTTTAAAGATTGGCGCAGCCGTCAGGGTCAGGTTTTCTTTCTGATGACCGCGACGCTTGCGGTCTGGGGCTTTTCTTATTGGAGGTGGCTTTCCGCGATGACAGCAGAAGATGCTCTTCTGTGGGTGCGTCTCTTGGCAGTCGGTTCGGTCTTCATTCCGGTCTTTTTTCTTGATTGGGTCGTTCTGCTCCTTGGAAAAAAAGAGATGGCTGGTCGTTTTGTGACTCTCGCCTATCTCGCAAGTATCGCAGTTGCACTCTCGGCCACCTCTCCTTATCTCATTGCCGGAGTTGAGCCCAAACTCTCCTTTCCCTTCTGGCCGAATGCGGGCACGCTCTACCTGGTTTATTTCTGGACGCTTTATATCGGCGTCGTCTGCTATACCATTCATCTCCTCTACCACGCGCATCGCGACGAACAAGACCCGCATCGGCGCGGACAACTTCTCTATATCCTTATCGGAGCCGCGCTTGGCTTTGGCGGCGGCTTCACCAATTTTCTTTTGTGGTTTGATATTCCGATTCCGCCGTACGGAAACTTTCTCGTCGCGGCGTTTCCTTTTCTGCTCGGCTTTTCCGTTATCCGCCACGGATTATTTAATCTCAAGACCATTGCAACCGAGATTCTCGTCTTTTTCATTGGGCTTATTCTCTTTATTGAACTTGCCCTTTCTCACTCGCTCGTTGAGGTTGTCCTGCGCGCGCTCTTCTTCGGTATGGTCTGTTTCTTCGGTGTTCTCCTCATTCGTTCGGTTTATCGAGAAGTGGAGCAACGAGAAAAGATTGAGAAACTGGCGGGCGAATTGGAAAAAGCGAACGAACGGCTCAAAGAGCTTGACCAGCTTAAGAGCGAGTTCGTCTCGCTCGCGACGCATCAGATTCGCGGTCCCATCACGGCAATCAAGGGCTACGCCTCAATGCTCCTTGAGGGCGACTACGGGGTCGTGCCCGACATCTGCAAGGGGCCCGTTGAGACGATTCTGCAGTCCAGTTCGTCGCTCGCGGGCATCGTGCAGGACTTTCTTGATGTCTCACGCATTGAGCAGGGGAGAATGAAGTATGACTTCTCCGTCTTTGATGTGGGGAAACTCGTGCAAGATGTCGCCGCGGAACTCGCGCCGAACATCTCTAAAAAAGGTCTGGAGTTGAAGCAGGAAATTGAGACGGGGATTTTGGTGCACGCCGACCTCGGCAAACTGCGGCAGGTTGTTGAGAATCTTATAGACAACGCGCAGAAGTACACGGCGCGCGGGCAGGTGATGGTCGGCGTGCATCGACTCGGCAACGGTAGGGTGGGGCTCGTCGTGAAAGATACGGGAGTCGGCATCACCCCCGAGACGCTCGGCAAACTCTTTCAGAAGTTCTCGCGCGCCGAGGACGCGAGCAAGGCAAATATCTTGGGAACGGGTCTCGGTCTCTTCGTGGCGAAGCAACTCATCACGGCGCAGGACGGCACCATCCGCGCCGAATCGGAGGGCGCGGGCAAGGGCTCTTCATTTATTGTGGAGTTGCCGATAAAATAGTCGCCAACGAGTTTTCCACACCCCCCGCTTGACTTAAAAACGGGGTTACGCTAGGGTTGAGAGGCAATGCAAAAAGACGCGCAAAAGGGCTTCGCGACGGGCTATAAGATGTTTTGGCATCTTCGTAAGCTTTCCTCTGGAAAGTTGATTTGTGCGTTGCGTACTCATTCCTAAATATTTTCTTCTCAACGAAACTCATGAACTAGCTTTCCAGAACGGAGAGCTAGTTTTTTGCACCGGTATGCAAAATTGTTCTTTGAGAATCTCCTTACCACAACCCAAACGAAAGGTACAGAAGAAATGAAAGTAAAAAAGAAGCGGCGAAAACTCAAAGTGAAGTTTACAGATACCAAAACAATGAAAATCTGGATGCGATGGTGGACTCGCATCGACCCGCACTTCATATAACCGATTTTACCGACCTCAATTGAGGGAGAACTGCCGGCGGGTGCCGAGCGGCTCGCTACAACCACAACTCTGTTTCTTTTTTCTTATTATGAAGAACCACGAATATACTCCCTTTCAGGTTTGGTAAGTCGCGATAGGCGACCCGCTCTAAAAAGAGAATACCCGCGATTTCTTGACGAACTCAAGGAATACCTTTCGTTCCCGAGTATCTCCGCGCACGGCGACAAAAAAGAAATCCAAAAGTGTGCGAAGTGGCTTCTCGCACACTGCCGCGCGATTGGATTGAACGCAATGCTCTATCCGACTGCTGGAAATCCAGTACTCGTCGCGACCACTAAAAATAATTCGGATAAGAAATCTCACTATATCGTGTATGGTCACTACGATGTCCAGCCTCCGGAGCCGTTTGAACTCTGGAAGACCCCGCCATTTACGCCGACGATTCGGGGCGACAAACTTTTTGCGCGCGGGGCAAGCGACAACAAAGGTCAACACTTCGCACACCTCAAGACGGTTGAAGCGTATCTTAAGACAAAAACACCTTTGCCATGCGATATTACATTTGTAATTGAGGGCGAAGAAGAAGTTGGAAGTCCAAATCTTGCGTTGTTTTTGCGTAAAAACAGAAGAATGCTCACTGCAGACGGCGTGATTATTTCTGATACCAGTATGCCCGCGCTCAATACTCCCGCCATTACCTACGCGCTCCGCGGGATTGCCGCGATGGAGGTAACGCTGCGCGGTCCCGACCGCGACCTACACTCGGGCTCATATGGCGGTTCCGTTGAAAATCCGGCGATGGCGCTTTCGCATTTACTCGCAACGCTCCGCGATAAAAAGACCGGGAGAGTGCTCGTGCGCGGGTTTTATGACGATGTTCGTACTCTTACTCAAGTAGAAAGAAAAACGCTCCACCGCGAGCCAGAAAGCGACCAAGAACGCTATCGCAATTTTCTCAAAGTCCCCTGCCTCTTTGGCGAAAGGGGATTTAGCCATATTGAGCAGACGACCATCCGACCCACGATTGAAATAAACGGGCTCACAAGCGGCTATCAAGGCGCGGGTTCAAAAACAATCGTGCCGTCGTCTGCGCGCGCGAAAATTACCATGCGACTCGTGCCAGACCAAAAACTAGATTTTGTTATAAAAGTGGTTATCGCTCACTTGAAAAAACACTGCCAAAGGTCCGTAACTATGGAAATAAAAAACGGGCATGGCGCGGGGCCGTACCTGTTTGAATCAACGAGCGCCGCGGTGCGCGCGGCTGAACGCGCTATACGGCGAGTGTTTGGCGCGGCGACGCACTTCATTCGCGAGGGCGGCTCTATTCCAGTGGTTACGGATTTTAAGAAAATACTGGGACTTGATAGCGTGCTTATCGGACTGGCGCTTCCCAACGACAATGCGCACTCGCCGAACGAAAAATTTGAACTCGCGAATTTCAAGCGCGGCATGGCGCTTTCGGCAGAATTGTGGCAGGAGCTTGTGCTATAATATGCGCATGTCCAAAAAGATACTTTTATCGGGGATTCAGCCGTCGGGTAAGCCGCATATCGGCAACTATTTCGGTGCGCTCAAACAATTCGTTGATTTGCAGAACGAATACGACACACGCATTTTTATCGCGGATTACCACGCGCTCACAACTACGCAAAACGCGGAGGAGTTGCGGCAAAATATACTGGATGTCGCGATTGATTATCTCGCCATCGGTCTTGACCCCCAAAAGGTCTTGCTCTACAAACAGTCGGATATCCCTGAACACGCCGAACTCGCGTGGATTTTTGAGTGTCTTACCACCGTGCCGTATCTTGAACGCGCGCACGCGTACAAAGACGCGAAAACGAATCGTAAAGAAGTAAATGTCGGCACTTTTAATTACCCAATGCTTATGGCGGCGGATATTTTAATGTACGACGCGGATGTCGTGCCGGTTGGCGCGGACCAAAAACAGCATGTGGAGATTGCGCGAGACATCGCCGAGAAATTCAACAGAATCTACGGAGAAACATTTAAGTTGTCAGAGCCGCTTATTTTAGACAATGTGAAAGTTGTTCCGGGAATTGACGGCAGAAAGATGAGCAAAAGCTACGGCAATACGATTCCGCTTTTCGCAGAGGATGCGGAGATTGAAAAGTTAGTAATGAGTATTGTCACGGACTCTTCCGGAGGTATTCCCCAAAATGTGTACGAGATACACAAATTGTTCCGTACTGAAAACGAACTCGCAAAACTCTACAAAGAAAAAGAAGGGAGGTATAAAGAACTCAAAGATGCGTTGATTGCCGATATGAAAAAGTTTATCGCGCCACTTCGCGCGCGCCGCAAAGAAATTGCGGGCGACACCAGCGCGGTGCTCAAAATATTAAAAGAAGGCGGCGCTCACGCTCGCGCGCTCGCGCAAAAGAAAATGGAAATTGTCCGCGAAAGAGTTGGTGTGAAGTTGTACTAACTCTCCAAACAAAACGAACCTTTGACACTTACGGAAGTATCAAAGGTTCGAAGATAAGGACAAGGTGAGGAAGCGAATACATGGAGCTTCCGCAAGACCTTGAGCGTCCGCCTTAGGCGGATGCGAAAGGTTTACAGTTCCTGTAAGGAAACTAAGGCACCAAGTCCTCTGCGAGGAAAGCCCAGCCGTCACTCCACTCCCTGACCACATAGATGAGGAAGAGCTCGCGGAAGCCGTCGTGCCGATCGACGTACAGGAAACAGCGGTTGCCGCTCTCGCCGGTGAAGGCGGAAGAAGCGTTGTCCGGTTCCGCAGCAACAAGGTCTTTGTTGCGCAGTTCCGTTGGCATCTTATCTTCCGGCACCGCTGCCATGAGGCCCAGCAGGTATTGCGGGGCGTTGCGACAGGGTTGCTTGCCTTCGGCGCGGAGCAATTCCACATATTCCGTCTCGCCGATGGTTCGGTCGAAACAGACGAGGTGGAGATTTTTCGCGCCTGCTACCTTCTGAAGCGGCACTGTCTCATTCGTGATGAATGAGTAGTGGTTGTCGTAATGGCCGACTCGGATGCCTTCTTCGGCGGTGCTGACGGGGTTGATGTTGGGGAAGGAATGAATGGTGAAGGGCGATTTCGTTGCGGTTTGCATAATTTTTTTGGAGTTGAGTGTTTTTGTGAGCTGCCTTGAACCGCTTTTATATAAAGAAACTCAAGGCAGCTCACGCTCTGCAAAACCGCGCTGTAAAGGTACTAAAATGCTCCCAATATCCTAGCACGCCAGTATATCTTCTGTCAAGCAAAATCGGGTTCGTTTTTATCTATCCACAGAGCCGTATTTTTGAATGGACTTTTTAGAACAAAAGCGATATGATATAGCCATATGAATTTACGATTGCCAAAACTAACATTTACGGCGCAGATATTTCGCGAGGGGAGACAGTATGTTTCCTTTAATCCTGAACTACACGTTGCGTCATGCGGGCAAACCCCCGATAAGGCAAAAAACAATTTGAAGGACGCAATCCGCGGGTTTCTTTTCTCTGCGCATAAAAAGGGTTCTCTTTCGTCTATTTTGGAAGAAGCTGGTTTTGTGCGTCAAAAAAAGGAGTGGCGCGATCCTTCTTTTGTTTCGCTTGACCGCATGACTGTCGTGGCCTAATTATGCCAAAAATAAATACCGTTCATTACCGCAAACTTGTGCGCGTTTTTGAACAAAAAGGTTTTGTGTTTGACCGGCAAGAGGGCGACCACTTGATTTATGTGAGAGACGACATTAAGCGTCCTATTGTAGTTCCAATGTATAAATCAGTGCCGGTTTTTATCGTGCTTAATAACCTAAAAACCGCAGGTATTTCGCGCGATGAATACCTCGCGCTTTTGTAGCGTATTTTTGCTATTATGAGATCATGAAAAATCGAACACATATTAAAGACCTCAAAGAGCAGGTGGGGAAAGAGGCAACTATTGCCGGGTTTGTGGACATTCGTCGCGACCACGGCAAGCTAATTTTCATTGACTTGCGCGATATGAGCGGAAAGGTGCAGATGGTTGCGTTGCCGAATCACACAGAAGCCCACGCGCTTGCGTCTACTATCCGCCCCGAATGGGTGATTGCGGTAACGGGCAAGGTCAACAAACGTCCCGAGAAGATGGTGAATACAGAAGAACCAAACGGCGAGATTGAAATTGAGATTCTCCGGATTGAGATTTTGGGGAGAGCGAAAGAGTTGCCGTTTGAGTTGGGTACTGATGTCGGTATTGATGTTTATCTTGATAATCTCCCATTCACACTTCGCAGCGCGCGCAGTCGCGCTATCTTTAAGGTGCAATCGGCAACGGTGGAGGCGTTCAGAACATTCTTTAGCAGAGAGGGATTTACCGAGATTCAAGTGCCGAAACTTATCGGAGATGACGCCGAGGGGGGAGCGAATTCATTTGATATAGAGTATTTCGGGCACACCGCGCATTTGGCGCAGAGCCCGCAACTCTATAAACAGATTATGGTTGGGGTCTTTGAGCGCGTCTTTGCGGTGGGCAATGTCTATCGCGCCGAGAAACACAGCACCACGCGACACCTCAACGAATATACCAGTTTGGACATTGAGTTTGGATTTGTCAACGACCATACGGATGTGATGCGAGTAGAGAACGAGTTTTTGCGCTTTCTCACAGCACAACTTACCGAGCGTTGTGCGGCAGAGTTCGCATTGCTCGGCGCCGAGATTCCCGAAATACCCGCCGAGATTCCCGCAATGTCGCTCCGCGAAGCCCAAAAGTTGATTACCAAAGAGACGGGCAAGGACTACACGAGCGAGCCGGACTTGGAGCCGGAGCACGAGCGATTTTTGTGCGCGTACGCGCACGAGAAATTCAATTCCGAGTTCATCTTCATTACCAACTTCCCGACTGCAAAACGCCCCTTCTATACCTATCGTGATGAGAAAGATCCGTCGTACACCAAAGGGTTTGACTTACTCTTTCGTGGCGTTGAGATTACGACGGGCGCGCAGCGCATTCATGACTACGACGCACTCGTCTCATCGCTCCGCGAGAAAGGACTTGACCCGGAGAAGTTTTCATTTTATTTGCAGGCATTCAAGTGCGGTATGCCGCCGCACGGCGGCTTCGGGCTCGGTCTTGAACGGCTGACGCAAAAACTTCTCGGTCTTGCAAATGTGAAAGAAGCGACCCTCTTCCCTCGCGACATCAACCGGATTGACAATCTCCTCTCAAAATAAGGAAGGAATTATGTCTCCTTTTACCGTAAAACATCCGCAGTTTGAGGGACCGCTTGATGCACTGCTTGATTTAATTGAGCGGCGGGAACTTCATGTGAGCGACATCGCGCTCGCGAAGGTTACGGATGACTTTCTTTCCTACGCCACAAGTTTCAACGACTTTCCACTCGCCGAAAGCGCGCAGTTCGCGTTCATCTGTTCTACGCTCCTGCTCCTTAAATCAAAGGCGCTGCTCCCCGGACTTTCGCTTACCTCCGAAGAGCAGGGGAGCATCGCCGATCTTGAACGCCGTTTGAAATTGCTTGAACGATTTCGCGCACTCTCAAGAGGATTGCAGAAAAATCTCGGAATCGCGCCTCTGTATTTGCCGGAAGAGCGCGCGGTAGAGCCCATCTTCGCCCCCCCTTCAAACCTTTCGCTTGCGCTTTTCCGCGATATGATGCGCGCGGTGCTCTCGGTATTGCCTCAAGCAGAAAAACTGGCGCAGGTCGCGATGCAGAAGGTTATCTCGCTTGAAGAGATGATTGAGGACTTGAAGGAACGCATCACGAGCGCGTTGCGAATTAGTTTCAAGGATTTTTCGGCGACACATAAAGCAGAACGGGTGAATATTATTATCAGTTTTTTGGCGATGCTTGAACTGGTGAAGCGGGGAGTTATTGTGGCGGTGCAGGGCGAGGGGCACGGCGATATCGTGATGGAAACCGAAGCGCTCGGAACGCCGCGCTACTGATTATTGATTGTTTTTCTGCTATACTCTCGTGATGAAACTTGATGCGCAGATAGAGGCGCTTCTCTTTTGGCGAAGCGAGGCAATGACGAAACGCGACCTCTCGCGCGCCTTCGGGGTGAATCTCGTTGCGATAAATGACGCGCTCGCCGACCTCCGAAAAAAACTCACCGAGCGGGGGATTGCGCTCGTTGAGAACGGGAACGAAGTCGCACTTTTGACCTCACCCGAGGCGAGCGCGCTTGTAGAGAAGTTTAGAAAAGAAGAGATGAGCGCCGAACTAGGGCGCGCCGCGCTCGAGACGCTCGCCATCATACTCTACAAAAACGGCGCAACGCGGCGCGAACTGGAGTATGTCCGTGGGGTCAACTCTACGGCAATTCTGCGCACGCTCCTGATGCGCGGTCTCGTCTCGCGCACTGCCGACCAAAAAGACGACCGCGTCTTTCGTTATGAACCGACACTTGAACTCTTTTCGCTGCTCGGCATCTCGCGCGCCGAAGAACTACCCGAGTTTGCAGGCATCGTCTCCGAACTCGGCGCGTTTGAAAAAGAAACGGAACAGATAACCGCCGCAGAATTATGATAAAACCTGAATATTTCTTCTGGCTGGCGGTGCTCCTTTCTTTTTCGTTGTGGGGAAACGGGGGAGGGGCGGTGTCGATTTCTGAAAATGCCGTCGCTGCAGTCACGGAGGCAAAAGCATCGAATCCATTTCTCGCGCTTTCGCTAGAGGCGAAGGCGGTGGCGGTCTATGACGCACGACTGCACCGCGTGCTCTTTGAGAAGAACGCCGACACCGTGCTTCCGCTCGCCTCGGTGACAAAAGTGATGACTGCCGCGACGGCGCTCTCGCTCGTTCCCGCGACCACGCTCGTTACGGTGAGTGCCGACGCGATTAAACAGGAGGGAGATAGCGGGTTTTTCGTGAATGAAGAGTGGGTGCTGCGCGACCTGCTCCGTTTTATGCTTCTTGAGTCATCAAATGATGCCGCGTACGCCGTTGCCGAACGGGTCGGCACCGCCGCCGCTCCGATGTCCGTCGGAGCGGCGGCGGGTCGCGCCTTCTTTCTCGGGGTAATGAACAAACGAGCGGCATCGCTCGGTCTCTCGCAGACCCATTTTGAGAACGAGACCGGGCTTGATAGGAATGTAACGACCGACTCGGCCGCACAGGCAGGCGCGGTCAGCACGGCAAAAGAAACGGCGCTCTTCTTTGCCAACGCGCTCGCGCACTTTCCCGACATCTTTACCGCAACCAAGTGGGAAGACCTCTCACTCCCCGCGGCAAACGGGGCAGTGCGCGACGCGCGCAATACCAATCACGAAGTCGGCAAACTCCCGCTTCTCCTCGCCTCCAAGACCGGCTTTACCGACCTCGCGGGCGGGAATCTCGTTGTCGCCTTTGATGCCGACTTCGGGCATCCAATCGTCGTCATCGTGCTCGGCTCAACCGAGACGGCGCGCTTCAGTGATGTAGAGCAACTGGTCTGGGCAACATTAGAATATCTAAACAGGCACTAGGATTTAGGCACTAGGAGATTCCTAGAGCCTAAATCCTTCTCATCCTTAAACCTAAACTTATGCTTCTCGGTCTCATTAAAATCTTCACGCCGGCAGTTCTCGCCTTCGCTATCGGCATCGGAATCACTCCGGTACTTTCGCGTGTTCTCTATGAACGCAAGATGTGGAAGAAACGGGCAGGGAAGCGCGACCTAGACGGCAACGAGACACCCGTCTTCAATAAGTTGCACGAGACGCGCGAGGTCGGCGTGCCCCGTCTCGGCGGCGTGGTCATCTGGCTCTCTGCCTCCGTCGCGGTTCTGCTCACCTATGCGCTCGCGCACTTCTTCTCCTCACCCTTTCTCTCAAAACTGGACTTTCTTTCGCGTGACCAGACCTGGATTCCGCTCGTAGCGCTTCTGCTCGGCGGATGCATTGGTTTTTTTGACGACCTCGCCGAGATTAACGGCGAAGGAGGACTCTCATTGCGCAAACGGCTGATGCTGGTCGGGCTCATCGGCTTCGCGGTGGGGGTCTGGTTTTATCTGAAATTGGATGTGGTCGCAATCGGTCTCCCGTTTTACGGACCGTTCTTCGTCGGTTCATTTTTGCCCTGTTTCTTTGCGATTGTTACTATCGGCGTCTATTCGGGCGGCATCATTGACGGGCTTGACGGTCTTGCCGGCGGCGTCTTCGCCATTATCTTCGGCGCATACGGAGCAATCGCTTTCTTTCAGAATCAACTTAATCTCGCCGCCTTCTGCGCCGCGCTTCTTGGAGGAATCCTCGCCTTTTTGTGGTTCAACATTCCTCCCGCACGGTTCTATATGTCAGAGACGGGCAGTATGGCGCTCACCCTCGCGCTCGCCGTCGTCGCCTTTATGACCGATAATCTGGGGGGAGGGGAGGGTCTTCTGGTTCTCCCCATTATCGCACTTCCTCTGGTCGTGACGAGCGCTTCGGCGATGCTCCAGCTCATCTCAAAACGGGTCTTCAAGAAAAAACTCTTTCAGATTGCTCCACTTCATCATCATTTTGAGGCGATGGGATGGTCGTCATCTAAAGTAGTGATGCGTTATTGGGTCATCTCAATTATTGCCGCGCTCGTCGGTCTCATCGTGGCACTCGCAAGTTAATTTATTTCTTAAACTATGCAACGAAATGAACGAACCATTGACCCCTGGCTGCTCGGTGTCTTTGTTGCCCTCGTTTTGTCGGGTTTCTTTATCTTTCTTTCGGCATCGGTCGGGCTCATCGCGCGCGAGGGCGCCTCATTCGGGGCGGTTGCGTTCTCGCGGCTCATTGCGGTCTTGATTGGGGGCGCCGCGGCGTATGGACTCTCGCGCATTGACTACCGTCTCCTGCGCCGCTTTGCGCTCCCGTTTCTCTGCGCTGCGGTGCTCCTTTCTCTCTGCGTCTTTCTGCCGGGCATCGGTATCGCGCACGGCGGCGCGAAGCGGTGGGTAGGCGCATTCGGCTGGTCTTTTCAGCCGTCGGAACTGCTCAAGATTGCGTTTGTGGTCTATGCCGCCGCGTTCTTCGCGGCGGCGAAAGAAAAGATTTCCTCTTTTTCTTTTGGTCTCCTCCCGCTCCTCGTGCTTCTCACTCTGTCGGGCGTTCTTCTTCTGCTTCAGCCCGATACCGACACCTTTGCCGTGCTCTTTTTTGCTCTCATCGCCATCTTCTTCGTCGCGGGCGGTCGCTTCAAACAACTCGGCATTCTCTGTCTGACGGGACTCGTTGCGCTCTCGGTACTCGTTGCGATGCGCCCCTATCTCAAAGACCGATTTCTCACCTTTCTTGACCCATCAAGCGACCCGCGAGGTTCGGGATGGCAGATTGAGCAGTCCCTTATTGCCATCGGTTCGGGCGGTTTCTTCGGTCGCGGCTTTGGTCAAAGCGTTCAGAAGTTTTCGTATCTGCCCGAGCCGATTGGCGACTCCATCTTCGCCGTCGCCTCCGAAGAGTTCGGTTTTGTGGGCGCGACGCTGCTTGTTGTTCTGTTTCTTGCGTTCTGTTTGCGGGGGCTGCGCGTTGCGGCGCGTGCGCCCGATGCCTTTGCACGACTGCTCGTTGTTGGTATTGTTATACTCGTGGGGGCGTCTGCCTGCATCAATATCGCCTCTATGCTGGGGCTGATTCCGCTTTCGGGATTGACACTCCCGCTCGTCAGCCACGGCGGCAGCGCACTCGTTATCACCCTTGCCGGTGCAGGCATCGTGCTTAATATTTCGCGGTTTGAAAGACGAACAGTATGAAGATTTTATTTACCGGCGGCGGTTCAGGGGGGCATTTCTATCCCGTCATTGCGCTTGGCGAGGCGCTCAACCGTCTCGCCAGTGACGAACGCTTGATTGCCCCGCAACTCTTTTTTATGGCACCCGAGCCCTATGACGCGGGGCTCCTCTTTGGGAACCATATTACATATCTACAGGTCTCGGCGGGCAAGATGCGTCGCTATTTTTCTCTGCGCAATCTTTTGGATATCGGTAAGACCGCATTCGGTGTTTGCAAGGCGTTTTGGCTTATCTTTCGCATCTTTCCTGATGTGGTGGTGGGGAAGGGGGGGTTCGGGAGTTTCCCCACGCTCCTCGCCGCTCGACTCTTTGGTATTCCGATTTTGATCCACGAATCCGATTCAGTGCCGGGGCGAGTCAACAAATGGGCGGGGAAGTTTGCAAGACGAATCGCCATTTCTTTTGCAGATGCCGCACAGTTCTTCCCCAAAGAGCGGGTTGCCTATACCGGCAATCCGATTCGGCGCGCGCTCCTTGAGCGCGCGCCGACCGAGCGCCTGCAGGCGCTCGACATTGCGGCAGACGCACCGATTATCTTTGTCGTTGGCGGCTCGCTCGGTTCGGTCACGCTGAACGAAGCAATCTTCAAGATTCTCCCCGAAATACTTCCGTCATATACCGTCGTGCATCAGACGGGGAAGGCGAATCTCTCTGACCTAGTCGCCCGCGCCGAGGTACTGCTCCAGACGCACCCACAGAAGAATCGCTATCGCTCGTTTGGGTATCTCTCAACCGAAGATATTGCGGCAGTGGGGCAGAACGCCGCGCTCATCATCTCGCGCGCTGGCTCGTCTCTCTTTGAGATTGCGGCGTGGGGCAAGTCATCAATCCTCGTCCCGATTAACGACTCCAACGGCGACCATCAGCGCGAAAACGCTTACGGCTACGCGCTCTCGGGCGCGGCGGAGGTGATTGAAGAAAGTAACCTCACACCAACTATTCTTCGCAGCGAGATTGAGAAGATTCTGGGCAGTTCCGAACGGATCTCGCAGATGTCTGCCGCCGCTCTCAAGTTCGCCAAGACGGATGCCGCAGAAGTCATCGCCCGCGAGATTATCAAAATGGCGCTCAAACATGAAAAGTAAAACTGTCGTACGATTCGCACCGTCTCCAACGGGTCCTCTCCACATAGGGGGAGCCCGTACCGCTCTCTTTAACTATATCTACGCCAAACAAAATGGCGGGAAGTTTATCTTGCGCATAGAAGATACCGACAAGGGACGGTCTAAACTGGAATATGAGCAAGAAATTATTGACGGTCTCGCGTGGCTCGGTATAACTCCCGATGCCGTCTATCGGCAGTCGGAGCGCACCGAAATATATCAAAAGCATCTGAGGATACTTATCAAAAAAGGCGCGGCATATCTCTCGCGGGAAGCAAAAAAAGACGGAGCGGAAGGAGAAGAAGTAGAGATTATGCGCTTTAAAAATCCGAACAAACAGGTGGTCTTTAACGACCTCGTGCGCGGCGAGGTGAGTTTTGAGACGGCGGAACTCAAGGACTTTGTGATTGCGAAGTCCATTACCGAGCCGCTCTACCACCTCGCCGTCGTGGCTGATGACTTTGAGATGGGAGTAACGCACATCATCCGCGGTGAGGACCACATCTCAAACACGCCGCGCCAGATTCTGATTCAAGAGGCGCTCGGCGCGCCGCGTCCCGCCTATGCGCACTTGCCGCTCATTCTCGCCGCCGACCGAAGCAAACTCTCAAAACGAAAACACGGCGAGGCAGTGTCGGTGGCGCACTACCGTGCCGCGGGCATTCTCCCTGACGCGATGCTGAACTTTCTCTCGCTACTCGGCTGGCATCCGTCAGCGAGTGATGCGAGCGAAGTACTCTCATTCCCAGACCTCGTCGCGCAATTCCGTCTGGAGCGGGTGCAGAAAGGCGGTGCCGTTCTTGATGTTAATAAATTGAATTGGCTCAACAGGCAGTATCTCAAGAGAAAAAGCGGGTAGATTCTGGTATCATAACCAGATGAAGCACACGGTTGTTGGAGCGTTTTTTTTAGCGGTGCTCGCCGCGTCCGCCGTGACGGCGGACGCGGCGACAATTGACGACCTCAAGAGCAAAATCAGCGACCGCGCTGGTGTTATTGCCGCGCTTGAGAAAGAGATTGCGGCGTATCAAGACCAGATTGAGAAGGTCGGCAAGGAGACCAAGACCTTACAGAGCACTTTGGCGGGCATTGCGCTTGAGCAGAAGAAGATTACGGCTGATATCAAACTCACCGAGAACAAGATAGCGGCGGCGACGCTCGCCATCAACGAACTCACGGGAGGGATTGAGGAGAAGGGGCAGAAGATAGAACGCAATCTCAGTGCGCTCGGGAGCACATTACGCTCCCTCGCGCAACTAGACGACACCACGCTCATTGAGACGGTGCTCAAAGATAGTTCTTTCTCAACCCTCTGGGATTCTATTGATACGTTGAAGCAATTTCAAGGCAAGGTACGCGAGAATGTTGAGACGGTGCGCTTTCTCAAGGAGGGACTTGAGACAGAGAAGAGCGCGACCGAAACGAAACGGCAAGAACTCGGGGCGCTGCGTTCGCGGCTCGCCGACCAGAAACAGATTCTGGAACTGAATCGCAAAGAGAAGAACACACTTCTCGCCGCGACCAAGAACAAAGAGTCGGAGTACAAAAAGCAACTGAACGCGAAGGTCGCGCTCCGCAACTCATTTGAGCAAGAACTGTTGGAGTTTGAGTCGCAACTGCGTTTTGAGATTGACCCCTCATCGCTCCCGCAGACCGGTAGCGGCGTGCTCCAGTGGCCGCTTGATTCTGTCAGCATCACGCAGTACTTCGGCAATACCGAGTTTGCAAAGGCGGGCGCCTATCAGGGGCACGGGCACAACGGCATTGACCTGCGCGCCTCGCTCGGCACCCCCGTGCGCGCCTCGCTCGGTGGGGTAGTGAAGGGAACGGGCAATACCGACAGCGTCTGCCCTGGCGCCTCCTACGGCAAGTGGGTGATGATTGAGCATCAAAACGGGCTCTCAACGCTCTACGCCCACTTCTCGCTCATCAAAGTCAGCGAAGGGCAAAGCGTCGCAACCGGCGAGGTTATCGGCTACAGCGGTGAGACGGGGTACGCCACCGGCCCGCATCTGCACTTCACCGTCTATGCGACCCAAGGCGTACGGATTCTGGAACGCAAGTCCTCGGTCTGCCGCGGCTCCTACACAATGCCCGTCGCCGACCTGAAGGCGTATCTCAACCCGCTGTTGTATCTGTAGCCCTCAATATTTCCTCTTGTTTTCTAAAATGCTATACTAAACCCTATGAAAGGGAAAAGAGGGGCACAATCTGGGTTCCTAAAAATTATCATCGTCATTGTGGTAGCACTCGTTGCGCTCGGGTTCTTCGGTTACAACCTGCGCGACATTACCAGTTCCCCAACGGTGCACGATAATTTGGTCTTTGTCTCCGAACTGGTGGTGAAGATTTGGCACAACTTTATTCTCGCCCCAATTCTCTGGTTGTGGGGGAAGGTTGTGGCGCTCCGAAGTTAAAGTAAGTTCGCAATCAAACAAAAATCCTTGTCGCTTCACCCTCTCTACGGGGGCTCCGACGCGAACAAGGATTTTTGTTTTATTTGCTCCTGTCTGATGTGAAAGGGGAGAGGGACTGACCTGTGGATAATGGGTCTTTTCTTTTCCTAGCCGAGTGAGTATAATATCCCTACTGCTCACTCGTATGACCCACACACTTCCCCATCTGGATAATTTTCTCCTTTATATACAGACGAATAATTATTCGCCGGAAACACTCTATAACTATGAACAGGATTTGAGAACCTTAGAGAATTTTCTTAATCAAGAAATGTCCCTCTCTTTTGAGAAGATATCAAAAAATGTCATTGAACAATATAAAGCATACTTGGTTTCTAAGGACAGGAAGACAGCCGCAAATAAAAAAGCCGAAAGGCGTCTTGCTGCGGGGTCGGTAAACCGTATCTTATCAAGTTTACGGAGTTACCTTGCCTATCTGATAGAAATGGATGAGAGGGTGCCGATACCCCCTGAAGCAATCAAACTCTTGAAGACCCCGCGCACGCATGCGCGCGTAGCGGAATTTGCAGACCTTGTGCGCCTCATAGAGTCGCCGACGAAGATGGAGACGGTTAAGATTGTCGGAATACGCAACCGCGCCATGCTTGAGATGCTCTTCTCAACCGGCATGCGCATCTCTGAGTTGCTTTCGCTTAATCGCACACAGATAGACAACTCAGGCAAAATCTTCATTCGCGGCAAGGGTAAGAAAGAGCGCTTCGTCTATCTGACAAAGCGCGCCAAAAGGTTCATAGATGAATATACAACAAGGCGAAGGGACGATAACCCCGCGCTCTTCATTCCCTATCGCGGCAGAAACGCCGGCACGCCGAAGGCGCGCCTCTCAGCAAACTATCTTCAGATGACCATCAAACGCTACCGTGACCTGCTCGGCATCATCGTCCCAACCTCGGCGCACTCGCTGCGGCACGGCTTCGCCACCTACAGTGCCGAACAAGGCGCGAATCCCGCTGCCCTTCAGGTTCTGCTCGGTCACGAGTCGCTCCAGACCACGACGCGCTATGTGCATGCCTCCGATACCTACGCCGAGAAGACGCACCGCAGTTTCCATCCGCTCAAAGAATAACAAAATCCCGCCTCTTCGGCGGGATTTTGTTTAATTAGCGTTCTTTCTAGGGGGCGCGCTTGCGTCCGCAAAATGTTCTTGCTGCTTCCAACACTTTGCTGACGAAGCCCAGGGCGCCGTTCCCTCTTTGCCGTAGAGCCATTTCGCGTACGCGAGGTTTCCGTCAAGCGTATAGAGGTTAAATCCAAGCTTCTCGGCGCGGTCGTCGTGGTAAAATTCGTTAATCTGCATCACGCCGACATCTTCGACCGTCAATTCGCCGCGAATGACTTTACCGTTTTTACCCAGGTGGGTGAAGCGCGATTCGCATTTCGCAATCTCTGCGAGAACGGGCGTATCGGCGAAGTACTCGCGTACATAGGTCTCAAGAGTGATGGGCTGGTCGGCAATCGGTACAACCTGCACCGGAGTCGCCATCACGGCAGCGGTCGGACCGCTGTAGAGGGAGCTCATAAGAAAGAGCACGCCTGAAGTGAATTCTAGTAGCATAGTTTTAGGTTAAGGTTGGCTTAACAAGAACAACCAGACGGTCTGTCTGATTGCCCCTGTATCCTAGCATATTCCCTCTTCCTTGTCAATCGGGATGCCGAGATTTGAACTCGGACCCTACGAACCCGAATCGTAGATACTACCGTTATACTACATCCCGTTTTTCTCGGTTTTTGTACCGAATGGACCTAGCCGGAATCGGACCGGCGCCTCGTCAATGCGAATGACGCGTCGTACCACTAGACTATAGGCCCTCTTTCATTTTCTTTTCAATCGCGTGTGGTGTTATTGTAGCATTTGCGCGAACCTATTTTCAAGAAAAATTAAAGGACTAGCGTTTCCCCGCGCGCTAAAGCGCCACCACGCAAAGCGTGGTGCTTCTGCAAAAGCAGAAGTGCGGGAAAAC
>Ga0209515_10004352_pt1 | contig 19217 bp, 11 predicted proteins | sample Subgroupgradi54m_FD_187454 | JGI IMG/M metagenome (GOLD analysis project Ga0209515, IMG submission 187454) | Subsurface groundwater microbial communities from S. Glens Falls, New York, USA - GMW60B uncontaminated upgradient, 5.4 m (SPAdes)... ...
GGTTACTACCTTCCTAGGAGAGAGCAAAATGACAAAGTCGCAACTTTGGCATTTTCGAACGACGACGGAAGGCAAGGAGCGAAGCGACGCCACCTCGCTAGGAGTGAGCGAAGTCACAAAGCGTCGTAGCTTTGGGACTTCCGAGCGACGACGCGAGGCAACGAGCGTTCGTCCTACTTCGCGAAGTTACCTCGCTAGGAGTGAGAGAAGTCACAAAGCGTAGCTTTGGGATTTCCGAGCGACTTGTCCCTCGAAGTCGGAGCGCAGAGGGGCGACGCGAGGCAACGAGCGCTTGTTTTCCTCCGCGCGAAGTTACCGGAGGTTGAGCCTCCGTATATACCGACGACGAACATTCGTTGTTCGCTAGGTTCGTTCAGATTCGTTATTCGGTTCCCATTGGGGGATGTAAAGTATAAATGAGAAATAAAGAATATATGAAAGAAGTGTTAAATAACATCATAGAACTCAAGAAAAAAATTGCCTCCCTCGGGAGGCTGCTTTGACGCGCCTCGCCTTCTGTCTGAATTAAAAACGCTTGAAGAGCGGTTGGGTCGGTCTGATGCATGGAACGATCATGAACGCGCGATGAAGGAAAGTCAGCGCATGGCGTCCATTCGCGCCGATCTCGATGCATGGCAAGGCATGGGGCGTGAAGCGGATGAGCTTTTTGATATTGCGTCGCTTGCCAAAGAAGAGAAAACATCAGACCTGACGCCCGAAATCGAGAAACGCCTCACCGCGCTTACTGAAAAGTTCAGCGTCATGGAGTTTCGATTGCTTTTTTCAGGAAAATACGACGAATCCGATGTCATTATGGCGATTCATGCGGGTGCGGGCGGCACCGAGGCGCAGGATTGGGCCGAGATGCTTTTGCGCATGTACTTCCGATTTTCCGAACAACATAATTTTGCAACACAAATTTTGGATGAGAGCCGCGGCGGTGAAGCAGGTATAAAAAGCGTGACGTTTCGGGTGCACGGCCGCCATGCGTATGGTTATTTGAAATCGGAACACGGCGTGCATCGGCTCGTGCGCATCTCGCCCTTTGATGCCGAGAAGTTGCGGCACACATCGTTTGCGCTTGTTGAAGTTTTGCCGGAACTTGACGATATTGAAGAAGTGAAGATTGATCCGAAAGATTTACGCATTGATACGTTTTTGTCGAGCGGACATGGCGGACAGAGCGTGCAAACGACCTACTCGGCGGTGCGTGTCGTTCATATTCCCACCGGCATTACGGTTGCGTGTCAAAATGAACGAAGTCAATTGCAAAACAAAGAGACGGCGATGAAGATTTTGAAAGCGAAACTTCATCAAAAATATCTCGCCGAGCAGGAAGCGGAAAAACAAAAATTGCGCGGCGCCTACACGAGCGCCGAATGGGGCAATCAATTGCGATCATACGTGCTCCATCCTTACAAGATGGTCAAAGATCATCGCACGAAATTTGAAACAAGCGACGCTGAAGGTGTGCTCGAAGGGAAACTTGAGGATTTTATTGAGGCGTATTTGCGTTGGTCTGTGGATAAAAAATAATAGAGGAACCGAACAGCGAACTTTCCCGAACCTAGTGAACAGCGAACATTCGTTGTTCGTTAGGTTCGTTCAGATTCGTTGTTCGGTTCCTATTCCCATTATCTATGAAGGCGCTAGTAACCGGCGGGGCCGGATTTATCGGTTCGCATCTTGTTGATGCGCTCGTGAAACGCGGTGATGACGTCACCGTCGTTGATTGTTTGATTTCCGGACGTCGCGAATTTGTGAATCCGAAAGCCACATTTGTGCGTCTTGATATTCGTTCGCCAAAACTTGCGGGCGTGATTATGAAGTGCAAGCCCGATGTCGTGTATCACTTGGCGGCACAAATTGATGTGCGGTTGTCTGTGGTGGATCCGAGTTTTGACGCGGAAGTGAATATCATGGCAAGCATCAGATTACTTGATGCCGCGCACAAAGCGGGCGCGAAGAAAATCATTTTTTCTTCCTCGGGTGGCGCCATTTACGGAGAAGGCGGAAAAAAATTTCCCACATCTGAAAATGAATTGGTGCACCCGCTTTCGCCGTACGGAGTTTCAAAATTGGCATTTGAACATTATTTGCATTGCTATCGTCATGTACACGGCATGAGTTATGCGGCGTTGCGGTATGCGAATGTATACGGGCCGCGACAGGGTGTGAGTGGCGAAGCGGGTGTGGTGCCGATTTTTGTCCGACGATTACTTCATAATGATCAGGTGGTGGTGAATGGTGATGGCGAGCAGACACGTGATTTTGTGTATGTCGAGGATGTGGTGCGCGCAAACATAAAGGCCTTGCCGCCGCGTGTGCATGGCATTTTTAATATTGGCACAGGTCATGAAGTGAGCATCAATGAATTGTTTGGAACTATAAAAAAAATGACGGGAGCGACGATCGAAGCGGCGCATGGTCCGGCAAAAACGGGAGAAGTGTATCGAAGTTCACTTGATAGCACACGCGCCACACGAACATTTGGATGGACACCTAAAATTGATCTTGATGAGGGACTTAAGAAAACCATTGAGTGGTTTCGTTAATCATAAATTGGAACCGAACAGCGAACCTGAACGAACCCTGCGAACAACGAATGTTCACTACTTGATGGGAACCGAACAGCGAACCTGAACGAACCTTGCGAACAACGAACAATCGGCTATGTACGGAGGCTCGGCCTCCGGTTGATGACTACCGGAGGCCGAGCCTCCGTGTTACATTCGCTGTTCGTAGGGTTCGAGAGGATTCGTTGTTCGGTTCCCATAATTTAATGTGTGGTTAATATTGAACAGATTGTAAAACATATAAAAAAAGGAGGACTCGTTGTGTATCCTACCGAAACATCATATGGTTTGGGGGCTGATGCCACGAATGAAGTTGCGGTGAGGAAAATTTTTGCGATTAAAAAACGAAGTTCAGAAAAGTCGCTTCCGATGATTGTGGGGAGCCTGCGTCAAGCGGAAAAGTTTGTCCGTTTTTCTTCTGTTGCACGCCGTCTGGGGCATCGTTATTGGCCGGGACCTCTTACACTCGTGCTCCCGATAAAATCAGGTGTTAATCTTGCGATCGGCGTTCGGTTCCATGGTACAGTCCATGGAACTGCGGCGGTGCGCGTATCATCACATCCGATTGCGCGGGCGATTGTGCAGAGGCTTGGTAGGCCGCTTGTTTCCACTTCGGCAAATATCTCGGGAAAAATTCCGTGCTACTCGATTGCGACATGCAAAAAACAATTTGGTCGCCGCGCAAAAGATATTATTTTTGTTGACGGAGGTCGTCTTAAAAAACAACCGCCCTCGACGATAGTGTCGGTTATCGGAAAAAAAATTACCGTTATTCGGCAAGGTCTCATAGTAATTAGTAATTAGACTTTAGACTCTAGACTCTAGTAACTAAGGTCTAATAACTAAAGTCTAAAGTCTCAAATTGTGATTCTCCACCACTTCACCACCCGTTATTTTCCTCACCACATTCCGCATAAAGTGAAAGAAATGTATCTCTCGAACGCGCTCCTTGAGTTTGCTCTTTCGCTGATTTCAATTTTTGAGCCGATTTATTTTTATACTCTTGGGTTTTCGGTGCGGGATATTCTTTTGTATCTAGCATTACTCTACACAGGCTACGCGATCCTTCTGCCGCTTGGAGGTCGTCTTGCATCGCGTTTCGGATGTGAGCGCATGATGCTCATTGCGAATTTTTTTGTCGTTGCCTACTTTGCACTTTTGCCGCTCGTGCGCACGACGCATGGTTTGTTTTGGGTACTGATTCCGCTCGTACTGTGTTACAAGGTTCTACGATGGCCGGCATTCCATGCGGAGTTTGCAGTCTCCGGCGCGCATGGGGAACGCGGCAGAGAAATGACCGGATTTTTTTTGATTGCGCGCGCGGTAGGGGTTGTGGCGCCGACGCTGGGCGGCGTGCTTATAGCCTATGCCGGACCGAATGTGGTTTTTGGTTTGGTGGCGCTTTTAGTCGTGTGCTCTACGCTACCGCTTTTTTTGACGAAGCAGTTGTGTATTCGTGAGCCGGTGAAATATCGCGATGTATTTGCCATGATTTTTTCAAAACCATGGCGGCGCACGATGGTTGCTTTTTTGGGCCATGGCGAAGAGGAAATATGGTATGTGGCATGGTCAATTTTTATGTTTATCGCATTTCGCGGGTATGCGCTCGTCGGATTTGTTTCATCGGTATCACTTTTGGCGGGAACCATGACCGCGTTGTGGGTTGGTCGAGCAACTGATGCGGCACTGAAAAAAGGTGGTGACAAGGCTGCCGCCGGTATTGTGCGTTTTGGATCTATGCTCGTCGGTTGCGCGTGGCTTTTTCGCATTTTTTTGCCGCGTGGCATTGCGGTGGCGCTCGTTGAATTGCTTGATCGCATTGCGTATCCGGCCATTGGATTACCGTTGCGTGCGGTAACCTATGAAGCGGCGCAAGCGGCGCGTCCCATGCTCACCATTGTCAGTCTTGAAGTGGCGCTTGCTATAGGGAAGATGGGCGCGCTTTTTGCCGGCGTGGCGGTCGCGACGTTGTATCCGGGCGCATGGACACCACTCTTCATCATTGGCGGCGTGTTTTCGTTGTTTTACTTTTTTGGCGGCTCTCGACCCGTGCAACGTAAATCTTAAATCTTTAATCTTAAATCTACTCATCAATGACTCCATCAGAGATTCAGAAAAAATTGGCACAGTTGGGATTGCGCACGACAAAAATTCGCGGGCAACATTTTTTAATTGATGAGCAGGTACTCGCGGCCATATGTCGTGCTGCGGAACTAGAGAGAACGGATACCGTGCTTGAGATCGGGTCCGGACTCGGGGTGCTGACAGGTGAACTTTTGGCGCGTGCGGGATGTGTTATCGGAGTTGAAGTTGATTTCGGATTTGCACGTTATCTCGATACCGAGTTCACCGGTCGCGGACTTCACGTGGTGCGCGGCAATGTGCTTGAGATCGATACGAAAACATTGATTGCTGGATGCGGATTGCATTTCAAATTGGTGGCAAATATTCCGTATAACATTACGAGCGCGATTCTCGAAAAGTTTTTGGAGGGGGAGCCGACGCCTCACCTCATCGTGCTTTTGGTTCAAAAAGAAGTTGCCGAACGTGTGACAGCAGGCGCGGGAGACATGAATCGGCTTGCGGCGTTTGTGCAGTATTTTGGAAAACCCGAAATAATTCGCACGGTCGGGAAGCACGCGTTTTGGCCCGTGCCGCAAGTGGATTCCGCCATTCTGCGCATTCGTCGTCACTCTGAATATTTTTTGCGTCGCCGCGAGGCAGAGGTGCCGTATCAATTTTTTTCGAAAGTGATGCGTGTTGGTTTTTTGTCGCCTCGGAAAAAGTTGGTGAACAATCTCGCAGGTCATTTCGGAACGGAACGTGAAGTAGTAACTGTGGCAATGAAAAAAGCGGGGATTGACACTGATCTCCGCCCCGAAGATGTTTCGTTTGAAAAATGGATTCACCTTTGTGTCGTTCTGAGGGAGTAATGTGACACGACCGAAGAATCTCTCGCGCACGCGAGCCTCACCGTGTGTCTATCAGGTTTTTGAACTGTTGATTTTTAGTTTTTATCAAATTAATTTTCTTTTTTCTTAACCAACCCTTAATTTCTTTTTCGCGTGTTATCGCCACGTAAGGATCATCGAAGCATTCAAAGTAAAGCAGTTTATCAATGTTGTATCGTTTGGTAAACCCGTTGACATACTTTTCTTTATGTTCTTCCATCCTTCGTAACAGATCATTTGTTATGCCAACATAGAGAGTGTAGGATTTATTGGTTGCGATATAGACAAAGTAAGTTCTATCTTGCATAGAAGAATAATAATTTTGATAGGTGAAAAATAAATAACTTCACGGACATGCCATGATCGGCTCGTATACGCGAGAGTTCCTTTGCTCCGCTCAGGATGACACAGGCGGTATTAATAAAAAACTCCGCAGGAAAGGAAACCTGCGGAGGAGGACGGAAGGACGAGGACCGTCCTTATTGACGTTGATTAACGAGTGATAACGAGGCCGCCCGTGCCGTCGGGTACGACGGCGCATCCGGCGCCGGTGGCGCTCCATTGGGAGAGGTCAAACCAACGGGTGCCGAGCGGACTTGCAATCCAGAGATTGAAACGATGTACACTTTCCGGAACACGCACCGTATGCGGATACGCGTCGCCGTTATAGATTGTGTAATAGGTGGGGAGCGTGGTGGATGTGGCCCATCCGGTCACATCCGACCCGACTGAAACGAATGCAATAGCCGGTAGTGTCCCTCCCACAAGGGTGCTTGAGATATTTCCTTGTGCCGTGATGTCGAGCATGCCGCCCCGCGTCGCGCAGGTGATACCATTCCTGCCTGGCGCCGGAGGCGTATCTGAAGAAGGCGGAGGAGGAGGTGGAGGAGGCGGAGGCGGCGGGGGAGGCGGGGGAGGCGGGGGAGGTGTCTCTGAAGGAGGTGGGGGAGGCGGAGGAGGCGGTGGATCATTGTTTGTGATCGGTGCGGGAGCAGACCGACTAGTAGTCGAGATGCGCATGTTGCATCCGCCGATGCCGTTTGATACGGGAATTGCGGTGAGCATCATGCCGTTCCAGCTCGCTTCAACAGTTCCGTTTACGGTGCTCGAACCTTCGCATGACCAATGCGTAGCGCCATTCACGTGAAACTCAACCGAGAAATCAAAGATGTCGCCTGCGTTCAAATCAATTTCACTACGCACCGATGTGCCACTGGTGATGGTGATTTCGTGCCACGGTTCAGCGGTGGCGCCGCCCGCACTGCGCGTCCCTGAAAGAGTGATCGAGCTTGCTGAAAGAGTATTCGGTGTGTTCCAAACAAGATCAAGAATCGGTGTTGCAACGGGTTCTGCATCAACAGCACAATTCGTTCGATGTGCGGCGAGCGTTTGCATGACATCAATGGGGGAGGCAAATTGCGCGCGAAATCGCGTGCCATCGTCATAGCCACGAAACCATGCACGCGGGTCTACGAGCATCGCTTCATTTTTGCTCATGAGACGAACACCCAGATGCAGATGCTCGGCGCCATCACCGTTGTGCGCATCATCGTTTACATAACCAATGATGTCTCCGGCGTGAACCATGTCACCAACGTGCCACGGAAGCGGAGTCCCGCCCCGCACGCTCGCGGTACGTTGATGTCCGTAAATCACAAGGATGTGTTGCGTGCAGGTGGTTTGATGTGCGCCGTCAATAAAACAAACTGATTCCCCTAGATCCGTTTCGATCACGACGACCAGCTCGCCGTACCCTGAAGCCGGACCATACCATACGATTCGTCCGTCAGTCATGGCGTAAATCGGGGTGCCTTCAAGAAGTGCGATATCGCACGCCAAATGATTGGCGGGCGAAAGAAACGAGCGATGCGCGTACGAACCGCAGATCAAAAGAGCAGGAGGCATGGGCGTGCTCATGTGGAGTTCGCCGCAACCGCCGCCGAGTTGTCCAAATCCTCCATCTGCATCAAAAGGTGCATAGGATGGATCACCTTCTGCGCAGTACGGAAGCATCAAAAATCCAAGAGCCGTTAACCATCGTCGTGTCATGACTGTACCTCGTTCTAGTTTTTGAAGGAACAAGCTCCTCCAAGAAGCACGGTATGCATCCTATGCTTCTCTAAGGCGGCTACGGTGCGAAACGCACGGTAGCCACGAGTTTTTTGAATGCGTCATGTATTGATGGATCGCTCGCTTCCACTTCAAACCAGTACACATTTCCGTTTTTGAAAACGACTGCTTGGTCATGCGGATATTCGCCGGCGCCTTCGGAAAAGGTGTAGATCACGAGACCGTTTGCGGTTGTTTTTTTGGCGTCAAAGCGTTCGAAATTTTTTAAGACTACCGCGTCAAACCATGCGTCCTCATTTTTATATGCACCCATCACTTCGGCGCGCAGTTTTGTAGTGAGCGCAATGCGCGGATCACTTTCGACTTCACCATACGCGGGCGTCTTAGGGCGGAAAAAAATGTCCGCACCTGTTTCTGTCACTGACCATGTTGGCGGATATTCAAGGGTGAAGCCGTATTTTTTATTTTCATAAACGCGCCATCCTTTTATCAAGCGGTCGTCCTGAGCGGAGCGAAGGATCTCTTGCGCATGCAAGCCCGCATTCGCGGGAGATTTTTCACTATCGTTCAGAATGACGGGCGGCGGCGGTTTCAACTCAGACGAAGGGAGCGTGGGTGCGGATGCTCTTTGCGTCATCATCTCCGTGGCGCGGTAAGACGATGGCGCGTTACGTAAAAGCAATGCGACACCCAAGCCCCCTCCGACGAGACCAATTCCTAATGTTATGATGGTGAGTTTATTGAGCTTCATATGTGGATGGGAACCGAACAACGAACCTTCTCGAACCTTACGAACAACGAACATGTACGGTTCATGATTAAATTATGAATTATTAAAGGTTTCAAAATTGACGATGCGTTTGAAGAATAGACTGTCAGTTCCGAAGTAGACAAGAATACCAAGTGGTAGGTGAGTTGTTTTCAGATAGGCAAGTAATTGCATGACATGTTTTCTTATGACGCGGTTTCCTTTTTTAAGTTCTAGTACGATTTTATTTTCAATTATGAAATCGGCGAAGTATCGGCCGATAGCACGATTTGAGAATTGTAATGGGATTACTGCCTGTTCTCTAAAGGAAATTTTTGCTTCGGTAAATGCTTGTGCGCTCGCTTTTTGATAATAGCGTTCTTGCAAACCAGGACCCAATTCATCTGAAACGTTATAGAGTAGGCCGATAAGTTTAAAGCTAAGCTCTGGTTCAATTAGATCATTGCGTCGCACCGTTTTTTGTACTGGCATATTCGTTGTTCGTTAGGTTCGTTTAGGTTCGTTGTTCGGTTCCTATTGGTGTTTGGTTGCAAAGTGTAGTCTCTAGTATTGCGTCGCACCGTTTTTTGTACTGGCATATTCGTTGTTCGCTAGGTTCGTTTAGGTTCGTTGTTCGGTTCCCATTAGTGTTTAGGTGTAGGACGCAGTATCTATTACCAAGATAACTTTTATGGGAAAGGGGTGTCAATTAAAAATGACCCCAAATGTGTCAACGCGCGTTGACACTCTTTCCGGAATAAGGCCGAAAAGGGCGTCAGTAACCATTGGACAGGTTATCCACAACAGGCATTTTCCTATTGTCATTGCGAGGAGACGCAAAACTTTCGACTTGTGGTGAGCGTAGCGAATCCACGAAGCAATCCCGAGAATTATAGAGAAAGCACCTTCGTGGTTTTTTTCACGGGATTGCTTCGCTCCGCTCGCAATGACCTCTTTTAACTTGCATCGTAATTGTTCTTGCATTGGACGTTGTCCACAATCGTATTCTTTGCTATAATACGAAGGATGGCCAATGCGAATCTCGAACCGCATGAACGGCTGGTGCTTGGGGCGGTAATTCTCGGCGGAATTGCGGCGCTTATTTTTGCATTTCCGTATTTGGGGAAGCGCATTGGTGCGCCGTATCAACCAAAGGGGTTGGCGACCTTCAAGACTCTTGAAGAACAAGATGCTGATAAATTGGCAGCGCTCCACATTCAAGATACTGACAAAGATGGCTTAAACGATTACGATGAGCTTTATGTATGGAAAACATCGCCCTATCTGGCGGATTCTGATTCTGATGGGTATGACGATAAAGTCGAGATCGAAAGCGGCAATGATCCGAATTGTCCGCGGGGCAAGGATTGCGGCCAAGCGCTCGTGGGGCAACCTGATGCGCAAGGTGGGGGCCTATCTGCCCCGGGCGAACTGGTCCCGCCAAGCGCGCAAGCGGTTTTGAATGCAAATGGGGGAGCGCCACCAGCCGACACTTCCGACACACAACAATTACGCGACGCACTCACTTCGCTCAAACCGGCTGATCTAAGAAAATTGCTGATTGAACAAGGGGCGCCCAAAAAAACCATTGATGCGCTCACGGATGACCAACTCATGCAGTATTACAAGGATGCATTTGGGGAAGCGTTGAAACAGGCGAAGGAACAGCAGAAATAAACTGACGTTCTCCCCCTTAGGGTAAGGGGGAGACGTAAAACTTGAGGGGGTTATGCAGACAACATAACTCCCCCTCGTCCCCCTCTTAACTTAAGAGGGGGCAGACGTTCTCCCCCTTAGGGTAAGGGGGAGACGTAAAACTTGAGGGGGTTATGCAGACAACATAACTCCCCCTCGTCCCCCTCTTAATTTAAGAGGGGGCAGACGTTCTCCCCATTAAGGTAAGGGGGAGACGTAAGATTTGAGGGGGTTATGCTGACAACTTGATTTATGGATTTACGTCACAAACCACATCACAAACTCCTCGGCAGTTTTTTCCTTGTGGTTTTTGTGTTGGGATTTTCGGGTGCCCTCTTTTTTGAAACAGCGCAACCGGTCGTGGCGCAAAACGCGGATACGATAGCAGAGTTGCAACGTGAAATACAAGTGGATCTGGCTACAAAAAGATTAAACAAATGGTATCTCATGACTGGTATTCAAGCAATAACGAGTGGGATGAGCTATTTTGTTAATCGTATTGCGTACGATACGGCGGTGTGGGTCGCGTCCGGTGGTCGTGGTCAGAAACCGCTTTTTATCACTGATTTGGGAAAGTATCTTAAAAACACCTCGCTTGATGCCGTGGGAGAAGTGGTGGCCGGCATGCAAGGCGCTGTTGATCAACTTGTCAAGAAAAAAGGATTGCCGGGTTTTGATTTGTGTGCACCATCACTTTCCATTGTTCTTAAATTGCAGTTGGGTTTGGGGCACGCCGTGAGTCCGCCAACGCCACGATGTAACTGGAAACAATTATCCGGTAATTGGGGAGCTTTTACCGATTCTTTTGGACGCGGCGGCGCACTCAATCGCCAAGGAGAGTTTTGGAAAAATGTGGGCATACAATTTGAACCCGGACAAGCGCCACTCGGGGCAGCTCTTGAGATAAATCGTCAAGTCATACCGCATGCCGAAAATGAAAAAGATGTAGCTAAACAAAAAGGAAATCAAGCAGGCGGATTTTTGGGAAAGTATGGGATTTTGTCAAACGAGGAAAAAACGCCTGCTGAACTCATACGTGCGAGTTTAATTGAAAGTGAAATAAATGGCCCAAGTCAAACACCAAAAACACAAGCACTTATTAACGCTTTTGGTTTTTACGACGGATCGGTGTGGCCACTCCTCGGCCGCAGTGCACTTTCTACATTCAGCAACACGCTCATTACAAAACTGCTTTCACGCGTCATGGGTGGCTTCTTTAGTGTATTTGATTCATCGTCGCATGATGTTGTGTTCAATCCCGAGGGCGCAGACAATGGTGGTGTTGCCGGCGCGCGGCAGACTTTCGCCAGTTTACAAACCGTGAACCTCCAACAGATTGACAATTACAACGCACTCGCCACATTTACGGCGTGTCCCGATCCGCGCGGGCCGGAGAATTGCGTACTTGATGACCAATTTGCCGTCGCGGTGCGCCAAGCTGATACGGGTCGTCCGCTCACCATTCGTGAAGCGCTTGACCAAGGTTTGATTCACGGCGAGTGGCCGCTCATCTCTCCCGAGGACTTGGCAAAAAACCAAGACCCGAATTGCGACACCTATGCCTACTGTTATTCAAATCTCGTGAAAATGCGCAAAGCGCGCATCATTTCGGTTGGCTGGGAAATGGCGGCGCAATTATCGCCGCGCGGCTCACCAAAATCACTCAAAGAAGTGATTGACGGCTTTGATCACTGTGATCCGGTGACTAAAGCGATTGTGACCGATGACCCCCAGTCGCCCTACCGTTTTTGTCATTTGATTGATCCGAATTGGATTTTGAAATATCCGCGCACGCAATGTCGCGCTGAAGTGCCTGGGCCAACGCTCGTCACAAGCGGTACCGACAGTCGCACCCCGATGTGCGTCGATGCGGCAAGTTGTGTCCAAGAAGACGATCAAGGGAATTGCGTGTCATGGGGCTATTGTACGCGGGAAAAAAATGTGTGGCGTTTTGACGGGGACGCGTGTCCGGCATATTTCAATACCTGCCAAGCGTTTACCGGCCCCACGGGAACCGCGCTCGCCGTGCGCACGAACACGGTTGATTTCGGCAGTTGCACCGCGAATAATGCCGGATGTCGCTGGCTTTCGACGCGACAAAATTATGTTGACTCGGTGGGTGATCGCGTGTGTGTCGGTGGCGCAAACGACAGTCATTCATGTACCAACGATGCCTCGTGTGGAGTCGGTGGCACGTGTGTTCCCGATGAAGTGCCTTTTGTAACAACACCTCATCCGGATACTTTAGTTTGGCAAGACGCCAGTCGCGTGTACTTGAATCGCCAAGCCGCGCAATGTGATGTGCAAAATGCCGGATGCACTGAACTTATTGCCAAACAGGGCGCACAGGCAGTCGCCACATTAAACCTCGTGCGCAATTCGAGTTTTGAACAAAATACCGACGGCGTTACCACCCTGCCGGATTTTTGGAGTGGCGCGCCGACCGTGTACAGCACTGATTTCACTCAAGGTGCGTTGGGAAGTGGAAGCGCCGTGCGTCTTCGCGGTAATACCGTCAGTCAACGGGTTACGGTAAAACCGAATCAGTTTTACACTTTTTCACTATATACAAAATTGGCGAGTGGTGGTCTGCCGACCGTAACCGTTACTGCGCGTCTCTATCGAAATAATCGGGACACCATTGATATCGGGGTGGGAGGAACCACGGTTACCAATTTTTCAAGCACCTGCACCCAACCGAACGCATCATCAAATGCGCTCACGGTAACGCCGACCGTTGCTTACGCGCGGGCATCATGCACCTTCACGACGCCGGGGAATGCCGTGCTTGCTGAACTTTCCGTGACGGGAACCGCCGATGGAACCGATACATGGGTTGATGCTTTGCAGTTTGAGGAATCGGAAACCATGACGGCGTACGGTGATGGCTACAATAATCATTTGACCTCAAGCGAGGTGTGCAGTGATCCGGCGCTTGGATGTACCTATCTCAAAGTGCCGCCGGCGGCGTGTACGGGGGCTGATAACGATCCACTTATTTGTAATTCGTATGCGGCACGATGCACGGCGCAGGATGTCGGTTGTACGAGTTATGCGCCCACAAACGGTGATCCGGCAATTCCGGGCATTGCACGACAGAACGATGTCTGTCACGCGAGCTGTGAAGGTTATCAAACCTATCGGGAAGAACCGACAGCATTTAATCCGAACGGTATTTTTCCGTTGTATTTTATTGCGTCAAGTGCGCTTCAGTGCAGTGCCGCGAATGCGGGATGCGATGAGTTTACGCAACTGGGAACCGGTGCGGGGGCCGAAACTAAACAATATTATAATTCACTGCGTATTTGCGAAGAAGAAAGTAATCCGGCCGACACGGGGACATTCCACACATGGGAGGGATCCGAGACCACGGGTTTTCAGTTGCGCACATGGCGTTTGAAACAAAGTCAGGTGGACGCGACCGTTTCGGCGACAGATCCGGCTGGCGGTCGTGCGCCTTGTGTTGTGTACAATGCGGGAACGCGCGAGTGTGCTGATGTGGCGGATTTTGCGGCGACGGCACCAACCAACTGCAACGAACGCGCAGATATTTTCACCAATCCCGATTGCCGTGAGTTTTATGATGGCACGGGCCACATTCACTATCGCTTATTTTCACAAACTATTACCAAAGCCGCGGCGTGTACCGAGTTTCGTAAAACGCCGGCCGGCGATCAAGACGAAGCGACCTGTCTCGCATCGCATGGTAGGTATGACACAACGACGCGCCAGTGTTTTTATCGGATTTTGCCCGCCGAAAGTCGTCAGTGTTCGGCCGCTCAAAACGGATGTCGTTTGTATACCGGTAATGCAGGGAGAAACGTACAGGCACTCGTGCCGCGTATGACGTTTGAAGATGCGACTGCTATGACCGGTTGGACGGGCGGTTCGCTCTCAACCGAATCACTCGTGCGCGGCGAGCATTCGATCACCAACCTCACCGGCGTGACCCGCACGGCAGGTGTTGATTTTGCATTGCCGGTCGGTACCGTGATTTCAGGTAAAACAATTTTTGTTGAGTTTTGGGCAAAGGGTGTCGTGGGGACGCCGCTTGATGTGCGATTTGGTTCGGCACCGACCGCTCCGAGCGCGCGTTTCAGTAATGCGGACACGAATCCGGCAACTGCCACCGCCGTGCTTGGCGGCGATTGGCAGTTCTATAATTTGGGACCAGTGCGCGTGGATTGGACCGTACCTGCCACGGAAACTCTTCACCTTGGTATGACCGGCGCGCCGTCCGCGCTCACGATTGACAACGTGGTTATCAAAGCGGCGGGCGACAATGTCGCGCTTATTCGCAATTCATGGAACACACCGGCCGTGTGTGATGCAACGCCCGAAGGCGCATATTCCGCGCAAGAAATGTTGGGATGCTCCGCGTATCATGGCCCATCGGATACGACCGTTTATTTGAAATCGTTCAGTCGTTTGTGCGCCGAAAAAGCCATTGGGTGCCAAGCGTTTTTCACGACACAGAACTCAAGTTCGCCGTACGCGAAGACATGGAATTATATTTGTATGCGCGCGGATCGGGTGAGCGGCGCGTGTTATGTTGATCCTGATGGTTCGTCAATAACGATCTCCCCGATAAGAGTATGTGACATTGCGCCGGGTCGCGATCGGTGTACGTTTAGTTGGGAAGGTGAGCTGGTTGATCCGATACCGGCAGATAACTACGCAACCGCGGCTGGCGGCAGTCCGGATATTCCGCTCGCTTTTGTGAATGGCACCTCAATCACTCAAGATCCCGATGATTCGGGGTCGGCCGGACCGCTCACGAGCACCTTGCCATTTTTCTATGATGAAAGTTTGACCGTGGTACCCGGCGACGCGACGGTGTATGCCGTGGATGCCGCTGACAAACGATGTACGCCCGATGCCAAGGGTTGCACGGCGCTCGGTTTGCCTAAGTTCAATCAAAGTTTAACGACGGTGACTGGGTATGACGACGCGGCCCGCGTAAATGCGCCAGATACTTACGATGCCACGCTCTGTACGCAAGAAACTTTGATGTGTGAAGCATGGCGCGCGCCTAATGGTGCGGAGTCATACTTCAAAGATCCACAGGACAAGCAGTGTGAGTACAAAACAAGTGGCCCGAACGGCACATTTGGATGGTTCAAAAAAGGAACACAAACGTGCACGCTTGCCGGTGCGGCATCATGTGCAACGTCGGGCGGTTGTGCGTGTTTGGCGGGTGGGAAATTCCGATGTACGGTTGATTTGACACGGCGCGACTGTACCTATCAAGAAGAATGTTATGCGAGTTTTGATATTGGCGGGCAAGAAAACGGGATTTGGACGAACCGCGCGGTGTGTACACTGACGGCGGTGGTAGGCGCCGCGAACGCGAATTGTACGCGTGGTGGAGGTTGTGCATGTCCGGGCAATTCTACCGGAACAAGCACGTCGGGAGTGGTTCAGTGCATCGTCGTTCAAGGTCATTCATCATGTTCACCGTATCAGGGATGGGCGGGTGCGTGTACTAGTAATGTCGCGGCGTGCACCGAGTTTATTGATCCGACAGATGTGACAGATGCGCGTCCGGACGGTGAAAATTATGATTTTATAAAAAATGCAAAATTGGATGAGAGTTCGCGTCCGGCAAGTGAACAATGCGCTGGCAGTGTTTCTGAAAAAGAAGGGTGTGTGCTTTTCAATGATACGTCAGAGGGTGCGCTCACCTGGAATGCGGGTGCCACGTATTTGAAGAGCAGTACGCAAAACTTTGCGAAGGTGACGCCGGTCAGTTGCGCCGCGCCGGCAAGTGGCGACGCGCAGTTTTGTCGCGTGTGTTTGGAAAATGTGACAAATAATGTGGTGGTCAATCCACTTGGGGTACCGAAGTATTGCACCGATAGTGTAAGGGACTGTGGCGCGGGCGCACATTGTCCGACTGCTCAAAATGTACCGAATGCATCGGCGCCGGCGAGCGATGTCAATCTCGTGCAAAAAGTGCGACGTGATCGGGAGTGTTCACGGTGGCTTGGGTGCAGTTCCATTGATCCGGTGTTTGATGAACGAACCGGTACGGTGCGCAATGTGTGTTCACAGCTCGCCGAGTATGTGCGGCCGTCAGGCGATGTGCACTTGGTGGATCCGACGGTGGGACAACCGCCGCTAGAGAGCGACAAAACGCCGGCCGTTCCCATGACTTCGTTGTTATATTCGCGCCGCGACACGAGTTGGCATGGCGATGATTATGCCGGATTTTCAATTCCGAATATGTTGCCGCTCGCTACTCTCAAAGGGATTAATGTGGGGGCATGTGTGCTGTCGCGCCCGAATGCGGCGCAATCAGTAACGATTCCGGAGTCACAGGCTGACGGCCAAAGTTCCGTGGTGGCTGGTTCGCATTTTGTTTGTAATGAAGATAATGTTTTGCATACCGATGATTGTGCGGCAGGAAGCCGTTGTGTCCCTCATTTCCGTTTGGGGCGTGATGTGGGGCCGTGCAATGGTGGCGTGCAAGGTTCGGCGTGTATCGTGGGGCACTGTCTCAAATCAGATTCGCCGCGTGTTTTGGGGAGCGTGTGTGGAGCCGATCCGGATTGCGCAAGTGAAGTATGTAATGGCTCCGGTTGTCCGCGGGCAGGACAACCGCATTGTAGCTTTAGGTCTGATGCGCATGTTGGCAGTGGCGCCTGTTACAGCAATCGGTGTATGCAGGATGTGCAGGGTGCCGCACTTGCCGTGACGGATAGTCCGGTGAACGATGCGCCAAGTGCGCCAGCGCCGACGTGTCGTGCGTATCCGGAACCCAATGCGCCATTTCCGAGTAAACTTCTCGTACCCATTAGTGCGTCTGACCCACATCAGGGATTTACTCCGATCGTTGGTTTTCAAAATGCCAAGTTCTGCGGTCAAGGAGAAACCTGTGAGTGTTCGTATCAAAAAATAACGTATGATGGCGGCACGACACAATATCGGTCGTTGGGGGATTCCGGATCTCCAAAATTATGCGACACGGGAAATCATTCAGGTGAGTCCTGCACCGATGATGCGCTCTGTACTGACGGCGCAACCACGAGCGCGGCGCGTTGTGTGGAACGCACGAGATCTGATCGCTTGCTCGGCCTTGCTGGATTTTGTCTTGAACCAGATCTCTCAACCAACATCTGGGGCGATGCGACGCGCTACGCCTGTTCAACATGGATGCCCATTGACCGCATCCCAGGCACCCCCGATCTCTTCAACCAATTCGCTGATGCCGGCTGGAATGTAACCCCGGGCCAAGAATGGTACTGCGCACAGGGGACGTGGGGCAGGTATCTCATAAACGGTCAGAGAGTGCATGATTTGCTTGAACCGAAGCTTGATATCAATCTTCCGTTAGATACGGACTTTGTGAACGATGTATCAAATAAGTTTTTTGACAATCCTGAAGTAGGTACAGTATGTACGCCGCAAAGTGTTCCTGAACAGACATCATGCATGGGTCAAAATGTAAGCACATTGTACGGTGGCTCCGTGGACTGTAAAAGTAGATCTGAAGGAGGAATTTGGTGTTTATGGCCCCAAAGAAATTGTCCTTCTCCTCCATGGAGTTATACGGGTAGAGGAGGATCCGATTCTGCTTCTTACTGTATTACGGGGATTGATAGATCAGGCGCTTTTGGCGGATTTAATATTGTTGGTTGTTATGAAGTGCGAACAGGCACTAGTGATGATCCTAACGATGATTGGCCGGGTATTTTGGATAGTGGTATTGGTACTATTCATTATCCATGGACTGGTCCGCCTATCTATAAGTGGCAGGTGAAGGAATTTGAGGTACAGGTAGGAGATTTAGTCAATCCCCCCGTTTTACCCACTAACTTAAATGATACTAACCTTCAATCGGTGAGGGCTACTCCTAATTATTGTGGAGACGCGATTCACGAAGGTTTGGGTTCACAGCGTGATATTGCCAATGTGATTTTTAGAGTAGGACCGAACGAAACAGTGGCTACACTCCGTACCAATGGTCCTCAAGTAATGGCGAATAGAACGAATGGCACGATTCGAGAACCGGAAGGACGCAATGATGAAGATGGAAGCACCTCATCACTCGCCATGTATCCGATATGGAGTTCCGATAATCTTACCGCTAAGCTTATCGCGATGGCGATTCTTGCCGATGATGCGAGTTCAGAGTCTTTTGGATTTAATATCACGCGGTTTAGTATTCATTTCTGGCCCGCGTGCAATGCGATTGCGTATGTAGGAGATCAAAATGGCACCGCGGCGTTTACGGATCGCCTTTTGAATGCTCGGCAAACCAATTACACCTATCCTACGATGCTACGCACGAGCGGCGACCCTTATCAGAATACAACAGCGCATACGCCATGGGGCGGCATTTGTCAGGCGCCAACCGATGGCAGTCTCGTGATCAATCAAATGCAGATGGAGTACAGTAACGGAGCACCGTTGCGGGCAGAGCTCTCTGTTGGTTCAGTGTGTTCGGTTGGCCAAACCGATGCGCTCTATGAAGATATTACTTATGCAAATGGAGGATCAAGCGCCTCGTTATCAAACTTATTTGCACGCTCAAATGATGTGAAAGAGTTTGGTGCGTTGCCTGTAGGATCCCACAATTTGGACACATCGTCTAACGTAAGTGAGACGTTCCAGTATCAAACGAAAAATGAATTGAGCTGGAATGTGACGGAGACCGCGGATGAGGGTGCTACGAATGCGCCGAAGGTGTTTGCGGCAGGGGATGAGCATGGGCAGTGTCATACGGATGGAACATGTGATTGCTGGAATGATCCGGTGTGTCAGGATCCGGATCGCGGGGTTTTGGTGAATAGTCAAAGGAACGGGGATTTGTCGGGCGCTGGGCAGTATCGCGCAACGGCGAAGTTTTTCATGGGCGCGTCATCAAATCGGATGCCGATTACCGAAGTAACGGTTGATTGGGGGGATTCAGAACCGGTGCCGCGCACGGGGTTGTTTAAAAATCATCTGCCGAACTGTGAGGTTCCGGAAAATAGCGTGGTGCCGTTTGGGTTGACGTCTGCGGCGTGCGACAAACAACCGATAGTGGCGCAACATGATTATCGTTGCACGAGTGATTTGGTGGCGCGTTTGCCGGATTGTGATGGGGGGAGACCGAATCATGTGAGTGGCTATGCGGCGGGCGCGAGCGGCGACAATCACGGCGGTTGTAAAATGTCGGTTGGTGGCGCGCAA
>Ga0209515_10004353_pt1 | contig 19216 bp, 21 predicted proteins | sample Subgroupgradi54m_FD_187454 | JGI IMG/M metagenome (GOLD analysis project Ga0209515, IMG submission 187454) | Subsurface groundwater microbial communities from S. Glens Falls, New York, USA - GMW60B uncontaminated upgradient, 5.4 m (SPAdes)... ...
CAGGATTCTAGGCCTTCATTTGATTAATGGAAAGCTTGCAAAAGCAAAGAGCCTATTTGATGGAAAGCCCGTTTTAGTAATTGATTACAGGAAAACCTCGCGTATTGCGGGCAATGTCATAGACGAGCTGCGCGAGGTTGGAAAAGGGGTGTTTCTCGGCAGGGCCTACCGCGACGGCGAGTTTTTTGCAAGCTTTGCGTTAAAGGAAGCGAAATAAAGTTTGTCTGAACGGCGGCTTAAGCTAAGTTTCTATTTACTCCCCTGCATAGGGCGCGCGGTGTCCATCAAGGCCACCCACTCGTTGACAACCCTTTCTAGAGCGGCTTTCTTCTTTTTTATGTCGTCAATGTCGTAAAACCTTGCCTCGCGCCTGTCTTTCCAGTCGCCTAGCAGCAAGCCGGTGCTGTCTTTTACCACTCCCCGCGGGAACAGGAAGGTAAGCTGTACGAAACGTTCCGCCCTTGGGTTGAACACAGCCATGTCCTGTTTGTAAAAAAAGCTCGGGGCGTTCCATTTCACTTTTTCTAAGACCTTGGGGTTGGCGTTCTTGATTATCGAGCGTATGACTTCCATTTCTGATTTCATAGGGTGGCCGAGAGTCCTCATGTAAAGGCTTACTTTGACCGTGCCGCCTGCTGGGAAAACCTTGTTTAAAACCTTCTTTTTTTGATGGGCGTTTCGTTTCAGTTTGTCTCTCCCGCCTGCGTACATTGGCTTTCTTTCGTGGAAAGCCGCCTTCCAACTGCCGTTCTTTTGGCCATTGCCTTTGAATTTATTGGTTGCCATATCGTGTTCTCCCCCGTGTTGTTTCAACTACCATTAGGGTGTTGCTGTTCATAACTTGTGCGTTAATGGAGCCTTTCGGCGCCCTACCATTGAGCAAGGCGCTTTGATTCGGCGAGTGCCTTGGCTTTTACTTGGCTAAGCTGCTTTTTGGGGAAACCGCGATTATGCTTGAAATTTTCATCGGCTGGCGGCCGTAAATGTCGATGTCGCCGTCCCTTGAGAGGCCGCCTATTACTACTCCTCCCGTTTCAGGGTCTGCAAATGCGGCGAGGTACGTGCCGTCTTCGGATCTGGTAGTGTTAATGGCAATGAGCTTCATTGCGTGGCCGCCTTTTGAAAACTTGACGTTGACTATTATGTTTTGCCCCTTGAGCACTTCCGCCTTAAGCTCATAGTATGAAACGCCGATTGAAACTGGTATGAACTGGACGGTTGTCGAGCCGGCAGTCCTGTTTTCCGCAGGGCCGTACCCCTTGTAGAAAAGTTCTACCGTGAAGTTTGCTGAAAAGCCGTGGTCTGAAATGTATTGCGCAATCGCCAGTGCGGCGTTGTCGCCTGTCGTCCCCTTCTTGGAGTCGGTTTTCATCCTTGCTGCCAAGTCGTTGATTAGCTGTTGCGCGCTCATGTTCACCAAGCCTGGGGATATTGTGGAATTCCAGTGGATCAAGTCCATTGCCCCCGAAGTCGGGGTGCAAGTGTGGCCGTTGGGCTGGCGGAGGATTGTCATGTTGTCAACAACGTTAGTAAACCTATCCCGGTCTTCCCCGTTCAATGCCTGGCCGCTGGCCTCGAGGCCTATGCCGCCCTGGCAATCAATGAAAGGGAATTCCTCTTCCTGCACAATATCGGGCGTTGGGATGGGCAATGTTGCTGGAGTTGCAGTAGGGGCGGGCGTTGCTATTGTTTCCGGCTGCGCATTTGGAACGAAAATGAAGTAGATGTTGAGGACGATGTTTGCTGCAAAGAATTTTATCTGGCTGAACAAATTGAGGCCCTCGAACCTTATTTCCGTGCCCCACGCCCTTTTCAATTCCGCAACAGGATTTTGGGAATGCGCTATGCGTTCCACTGTTGCCTGGGAAACGTATACTTTGACAGTAGAGCTTTGGTACGGGGCTTGCTGGAAGGTTTTTATTACACCATTTTCGGAAATTGCGCCAAACTGTGACTTTGTGCCATCGTTGTAAGTTGTGTCAAAAATTATCCTCTCGTTGCCCAAAACAGATCTTGCAAAGCCCGGCATTGGGGCAATTGCCCCATTGTACCCGTCGACAACTCTTTGCGAGGGCATCGAATATTGGCTTGCCTGCGTGGCTGGCCGCGCATACCCTGCCCCGGCATATGCCCCTTCCTGGCCTCCAATTGCCATTTCTTGAGCTCCCGCAAAGGCGGAGAATAACAGGAACAAGATTGCCAAAAACGTTCGCGCATTTGAGTGCATAAATTTCTTAGGCCGCCTGGGAATAAAAACCAGCCTCCCCTAGGATGCGGTTCAAGCAAGCCCATTTGGCTAGGGTGTGGTTCAAAAAACAGTGCTTCGGCAAGCGAGGGGCTCTTGCCAGCCGGCAAGTGCAGGGGGAGGGATTTGAACCCCCGAACTCATAAGCGGCCAGGCTTGCTTTTTATGCAGTTTTTTCTTCTGGCTTGAGCACGGTGTATTGCCTGAGCAGTTGTTGTACTAGAAATCTTGAGGATGGCTGGTGGTCGCCGTTATCGGCTTGTTCAATTACTTTGTAATAGTCTTCCTTGTTGCGGGCTTCAATGATTGCAGGTGGGAATTGGTTTCGCATGAGGATCCAGTTCATCAAAAGCCTTGCAGTCCGGCCGTTGCCGTCGGTGAAAGGGTGTATTTGGACTAGGCGGTTGTGCAGCCAGCAAGCTAATTCGACGGGGTGAAGCGAGCGTTTTTGCTTCCGGTATGCCTTGAAAAATTCTTCCATCAGCCGTGGCACTTCCTTTGCCGCAGGCGGTTTCCAGTCCGAGCCGCCTATGCCTACCTCGCCGTCACGGTAGCTGCCTTGAATTCGGCACGGAGTGTTTTTGGTAACTTCGTATTGCGTCTTGCAGACAAAATTTTTGTTTACTTGCCCCCGATGCGCTTTCATGAATTCCCACGCGTCCTTGCCGTTGAGCACCTCAACTACGTCGGTGGTCTTTGTCCCTTGTGGAGTAATTCCATCAGAGAGAATCAGTGCTGTTTGCCTCAAGGTAAGCGGGTTTCCCTCAATTGCATTCGTGTTATAGGTGTAGCGCACCAGAAAGTCGGTCGGGACCGTCCCTTCCGAGAAGCCCTTAAATGACACTAAGGAAGAACGCAAGTCCTCCAACCTATCTTCCACCTCCTTCGAGAGCCACTTGGTGTCATAGGGCTTGGGCGACTTTTTTTCCAGCTCAGCAAAGTATTTTTGCAATTCCTCGTGGCTCGGGACGTTACGCCCCAGGAAAACTCTCGTTTTCCTCACTTTAGTTGGCGAAAGGCGGATGCTTTTCACTAGGTAAAAATAGTCGTGTTTACCGTGCCTCTGCTTTTCGATAAAGCTCATTATGTGACTACAACTTTAAACTATTTAAATATTGTGGTCATAATGGCTACTATTGTGGTGTTTTCTTAAATTGTGCCCATATGATTAAACTTATGGGAAATGAAAGTGCAGGGTGTGGGGTTTTGAACCTCGAACTGATAGGCGTATGCCCGCTTACTTGCCACCATAGCCAAAAAGTTTATTAGTTTATCAATTGATTAATTTATCAGTTGATTCGAATGAAAACCCAAATGTTAATGGAGTTTAAGCCTCGGAACCTGGACCGTTTCCCCAGATTGGACACGGTCCTTATGGTTGAAAAAGAATTGCATAAGCATCGCAGCGATAAGACAATTACGCAGATTTGGCATGGCCTTCCAAAGAAAGTCATGTGGACTACTTTTGTCACCATCCTGGACTATCTTGAATACTCTGGCAAGATTCTTGTGGACAAGGATAAGACCATAATCTGGCTCCACAACCCTAAACTGAGGAAAATAATCGAGAAACAAGGCGTTGAAATCCTTTGATTCCGTCAAACCGCGTAAAGAAAGTAAAGTTCATCGACTCTAAAATGTATGAGGCTTATCAGTCGTTAAAATCGGGCACTTTCGAAGAAAAGGAGTTGGCAGCATATCTGGACCGGGCTTTCAATGACCTGAAGGAAAACCCACTTGTTGGAATTAACTTACCAAGGAAACTCTGGCCAAAAACCTACGGGAAACATGAAATCACCAACCTTAGGAAATATGATTTACCCAACGGATGGAGGCTAATTTATACTCTTGAAGGCAACGAAGTAGAAATAGTTTCAATTATCCTTGAATGGTTCAGCCACAAGGAATACGGGAAGCGATTTGGGTACAAAGTCAACTAAGTCTAAATCAGGAAAAAGTGCAGGGGGAGGGATTTGAACCCCCGAACTCCTAAGAGACGAGATTTCTCTACAACCTGATTCACTAAAGCGCGCAATGGTTTTGTTACAAGCCTTTTCCGTCAACGCTTACTAGCACGGCAATCGTTCCAGAGAGCAGGACGAAGAAAGGGTTGTGGCTTTGAGTCTCGCGCCTTTGACCAGGCTCGGCAACCCCTGCAGGTTTAAAGCCGATTTAAGTTATTTTGTGGCTAGGTTTATTAAAACGGTTTGCGTGATGTACGATAAGGAAATTTACGAGGTTTTTTTTACAGTGAAGAAAAAAAGCGCAAAAACTTCGGCAAGAAAGGCAGTCAAGGCAAAAGCCGCGCCTAGAAGCAAGAATTCAGGCAAGTTGGTTGTAATCACCGGCGCTACTGGGAAGCTTGGAAGCGTGGTGGCGCCTCTTTTTGTCAAAAACGGTTTTTTTGTTCGGGCGATAGTACGCAGCGAGTACAAGGCAAGGAAGTTGTACGCCCGTGAGCTTAAGGAAAAAACAGTTGAGCTGCTGCAAGCCGACTTGCAGGATGCAAGCGCAGCCAATGTAACCAAATTATCCAGGGCGTGCTCTGGGGCTTCTGCGGTAGTGCACTTGGCTGCGTTGGTGGACGCCACTGCGCCGCGCAAGGAACTCTACTCTGCAAATGTCGCTGCAACAAAAACTATTTTGGAGGCTGCAAGGCGCGGCAAGGCAGGCAAGTTTGTGTTGTGCTCTAGCACTGCAGTTTATGGCACGCCGCGCTCTGCGCCTGCAAGCGAGTCGGCCCTTTTCTCGCCAATTTACGCTTACGGGGAGTCAAAAATCAAGGCAGAGGAAGCCGTAAGGAATGGTGGAATGCCTTTTGTGATACTGCGGCCTGGAGTGATTTACGGGCCTGCAATGAGGGGGCAGTTTACTGCCTTGCTCAAGGCAATTTCCCTGGGCAAGGCCAAAATCATTGGCCGCGGGGATAACTTGCTGCCTTTTGTGCACGAGAGAGACGTGGCGCGCGCTTTCCTGCTTGCAGTGCAAAACAAGGGCGTAGTTGGCGATTTCATTATTGTAGACCCGCGCCAGCTCACCCAGCGCGAGGCGCTGCACTTGGTTGCAAGGCACTTGGGCGTGCCTGCGCCAACAAGGCACGTCAACGTGGTTTTGGCAAAGCTTTTTGCAATGGTGCACGTGCTTGTTTCAACGCTTAGGGGCAAAAAGTCATCGTTTACCCCTGAACTGGTTGAGCTTACTGCGGCGCACAGGCATTTTTCCGTAGAGAAGGCCAAAAGGGTTCTGGGCTGGCAGCCTAGGGAGAAGGTTTCGAAGGCGCTTGGCGAAATGGTGGGCGCGTGGAAAAAGCAAGGTGGCGTTTAAAGAGGCTTGAAGAGAGCGAAACTAAGTAGGGGTGGGGCAAAAATGGTTGACTTGACTTCGGGAATTTCCTTGTCCTTGGGAGTGGTACTGGTAATTGCGGCGGTAGCCCTGATTTTTTTCAGCGGCAAGGTGTTTGGCTTGCTCAAAAAACTGCTTGTCAACACTGTTTTGGGATTGATTGTGCTTTTTGCCATTAACTTGCTTGGAAGCCCTTTTGGCCTCAAAATGCCTCTAACCGTGCTCACCGTGCTTGTCACCGCAATATTTGGCTTGGCTGGCGTTGGGGTGCTTTTGCTGCTTGCCCTTGCCGGAATCAAAGTATAGCGCCGCCTTGCCTCTTGCCCAAAAAATTGCGAGGGCGCGCCCCTGAGTTAAAGCAAATCTTTATATTATTTCTTTGAGATATTGGAAGTGCAAGTTTACTGTTTGCAGTATTTCTTTGAAAACCTGGGTTCCAATTGTTTTCAAGAAGTGGGGTGTATTTGGGTGACTGACGTGAAAAATGCGGCGTACGCGCTGTCAATAGCAATAGTATTTTCAACATTGATTTTGTCGTTCGCGCTTGTAGAGTCAAGCAAGAACATTGGCGGCCTTTCTTTGGCCCGCACCGTGCAGGCTGCCGGCGGAAGCCAGCCCACTGCAATTGCGACGGTTGTTGCAACTTCGACGCCCGCCCCGACTCAAGCGGCTGCCGCAACTCCAGTGCCGTCAGTATTGACGCCTAAATTAGATTTGAAGGGATGGCCGGTAATGGGCAGCGCAACTGCCAAAGTGACTTTGGTGGAATACACTGACTTGCAGTGCCCGTTCTGCTCAAGGCACCACACGCAAGCCTACCCTAGCATAGTGAAGGACTACGTTGACACGGGCAAGATCAAGTACGTGCTAAAGCAGTTCCCGTTGAGCAGCATACACCAGTACGCTCTAAACGCCGGGATTGCTGCCGCGTGCGCTGCCAAGCAAGACAACGACAAGGCAATAAAGTTCATCGACAAGGTCTTTAGCAATCAGGACGCAATCGACGTGCCAGACCTCAAGAAGTACGCGGTCGCCGTAAGCCTTGACGCAACAGCCTTCGGAACCTGCCTTGACGGCAAGGAAACCAAGGCAGCAGTTGACGCTTCCTTGCAGGAGGGAGTTGACAACGGGGTAAGCGGAACTCCTTCGTTCCTTGTCTTGAAGCCAAACGGCGAGGCAGAACGCATCGTTGGCGCACAGCCGTTCAGCGTGTTCAAGGTATCGCTCGACAAGGCACTGGCAGCGTAAAGTTGCCAGCACAGTTTTTTCTTTACAAAAAAGGCCGTTTTCTTTTTGGGCCTCGATTCTCTTTTTCTGTCTTTTTGATTTGTTAAAGCTGCAACTAGGCTGTTTTGCAAATCCAACAACCTGAATTTGAAGAAATAGTTGTTAGCGGTAGTCGTGCGGAGGTGCCAGCACGGCCTTTTTGTTCTTGCCTTCTCCAATGAAGCCAAGCGGCAGGGCGTGAAAGGACTGTGGAGGCAACCAATCGTGCTTTCGGTGCATTGTTCTCATGTCGTCGCTCAATTCTTTTAAGCTCTCGTGGAAACTTTCGGATTTGTCTTTGTTAAGGTGTTCCATCACAAGAAAGTTTTGCCGTATCCTATCTTCGTAAAAGTCTGCAAGAGGCCGTATCTTAACCAAAACGTAGCTTTTCGGGTTTATCTCACCCGCTTTTATTGCCGCGCGGTAGCTTCGCATGAACCTTAGGTAATTGCCAGGCAGCAAGCCCTGCTTGAAAGCGTTGCCTTCGCTCGTCTTTACTACAACTTGATGCCCAAACCGCTCGAAAATGCGCAGTTTGTCACTGGAAAAAGGGTTTGGAAGCCTATTAAAAAAATCGATTCCATCGCGCGCCAGTCCCGCCTTGAACTCCTCAACTAGTTTGTCCCTAGTTTCAAAGTCCACGTGAGTAAGGCGTGCTTTCGCAAGCAGTTTGCGCACCTCGCGGGCTTGGTTTAGTGGCATGGCCTATTTTCACTTTTCTTAACGGTGGTTGCCAGAACTAGACTCGTTTTGGATGAATTCGTAAGCACTGTAGGATGCCAAGACGCCTTCTGCCGCGCCGGTAATGGCTTGCTTGAATTCAGTGTCAACCACGTCGCCGGCAGCGAAAATGCCGGGCACGTTTGTGCGGGCGTTGCGGTCAATCACTATTTCCTGCTTGGAATTGACTTTCACGCCAACCTCCTGCGCCATCTTCGATAAAATGTTGTGGCCGATTGCCACAAAAATTGCGTTGAGAGGAAACTCGTGGCTTCCGTTTACTTCCCTGTCGAGCAGTACCTTGCCCACTTTCTTTCCCGAAGCGTCTGCAATTATTTCAAGCACGTTTGCGTTGTTGATTACCTCTATCTTGGGGTTGGATTGCACTCTCTTTAGGTTGATTGGCTCCGGGTGGATTTGCTCGCCCCTGTAGATTATGTAGACTTTCTTTGCCCACTGCGTTAGAACGAGCGCGTCTTTTGCCGCCGAGTCGCTTCCGCCAATTACTGCAACTTCCTTTTCCTTGTAAAACGCGCCGTCGCACAAGGCGCAGAAATGAACGCCTCGATTTGACAGCTCTTTCTCCCCAGGCACGCCCAGTTTCTTCCACTCCGTTCCAGTGGCAAAAATTACTGTCTTTCCGTGGAATTCCTGCTTCCCTGCCTGTACTTTGAAGCAAGTTGCTTTCCCGCCCTGCGAGTGCTCCGCGCATTTCTCGACTTTAGCTGCCTTGCCTTCCTCAAAGTCCACTGAAGGGTAGTCTTTGGCGTGCCCTTCCAAGTTTTTGGCCAAGTCCCAGCCCGAGAGGCTCTTGAAGCCGGGGTAGTTCTCCACCACGTCGGTGAGAGTAATCGTTCCGCCCATCAGCTCGCCTATCACGAGTGTTTTGAGCAGGAAGCGGCCGGAGTACATTGCGGCGGCTAGCCCGGCGCATCCCGCGCCAATGATTACCGAATCATACTGCAAGTCAGTTTTTCCTGGCATTTCTTATCGCCTTAATGGTTTTTTGGGCACATAAATCACAATAATTTTGCTTGAAAACGCTGATAATCATTTGCGTAAGAATCTTTTCCTGACAAAGTAGCCCTGATGATATGCATATCCCGGCATGGGGACTTTTTTGACTTTCAAAAAGCCTTTCTCCCGGAGTAAATCCACTTTTGCCCTCATATAATCTACCCTATTGTAGCGTGAAACTCCCCTTGCAAGCAGTTCTTCTTCAAGTACGAGAGAATGTTCAAGTTTATCCCCTGGCTTGCAATTCACCACTAAATCAACAAATTTTTTTGTGACGCGCGCGCTGAAGTAGCCAATTACTTTGCCATGCCGGTTTACTGACACTATGTGGAAAGTGCGCAGGCTGCTAGTTTTGGCTGCGTCATACCATATGGCTAAATCCGCGCGGCTGGGCACTGCATAGCCATCAATGTGAGTGTGGATGTGGGCTTTGATGCCTTTGCTGGAAGCCGGGCCCATAACTGCATCTGCTCTTCTGTCAAATCCGACTTCCCTCAGTTCGCGCGGCATGCTTTTGTACCACAGCTGTTCGGTCCGCGAAATGTCCGAAGTTTTTTCAATCCTCCTTTTAGCACTATACCTGCATCGATCAAGTATTTTGAATGGATTGATTAATTTCACTTGTATCCCTCGAAGTTCTCGGCTTTTGTTGCCAGCGGCTTGAGGCTTATCCACTGCTCGCCTTCGTTGAAGGTTATCTCAAATTTTTCAAAGAATCCTGCGCGCCCCAACAGGAGTGGAAAGTTGGACTTTTGCCGTTCAAGGATCATCACTGGAATTTCAAAATCAAACGTTCGGTGCTCCCCTTTTCCGCGCAGCCGCAGTGGCACTTTGGCAATCCAGGAAGTGACTTTTCCGCCAATTCCTTGGCACTCGCTTTGCTTGCATTTTGCAAGGTCGATGCCGAGTATTTCCGCGTGTTCCCTGAATATGACTGAATAGTCTGCGCCGGAATCCAGCAAGGCGGGGCTCTCAAAGCTTTCCCCGTTTCTTCCAACGTAGGTTAATGGGATTACCGGCACTGAAGTTGGACCAAGGGGTTCTGGCCGCTCAAGCTGCCTGTATTTGAACCTTAGCGCCATGTTTCCACCTTGTTAAAGTATCAACGCCGTGGACTTTGGGACGCAGGCCAAAAAAGGGATTTTATCCGGGTATTTTTTCTTAAACTCCCAGTACACTTCCTTTGGGTTCTCGCCGTGCGCCACGATTTTTCCTTCGGCAACTGCTATCCATTCGCCCAAGTATTTCTCCAAGTTTGTTGACATATAAGCTTCGTAATTGCCCGTCATTGTTCTCCCCACAATAAGGTAGCTGCCCCACAATAAAAAGCCGATTACTTGTACCCCTCGAAGTTCTCGGTTTTCACCTGCTCGGGGGGAATGCCCATTTCTTGCAGCAGCTGCGCCATTGCGGCAACCATCCCGGGCGGGCCGCACGAATAGAAAACGTGCTCGGAGTAGTTCGGAATGATTTCCTTAACTAGCGAAGCGTCTATTTTGCCTTGCCTGCAGCCCTGCGAAAAAGCACTGTCTTGTTCTCCGGTGAGCGTGTGTACGATTGTAAGGTTCGGGTTGGATGCGGCAAGTTCGTCAAGCTCTTTTTTGAAAGGGATGTCGGCAACAGTTCGGTTGCTGTAAAGCAGCACCAGCTTGTTGGGCAGTTGCTTGTCGCAGGCGTACTCCAGCATGCTCTTGAGCGGTGTAATCCCAATCCCTCCGCTAAGGAAGCAAGAAAAGGGCTTGCTTTCGTCGAAAACGAATTTTCCAAGCGGGCCGAAAACCTTTGCGCTATCGCCTGGCTTTAGTGCCGCCCACTTTTTCTTGAACGCGTCTGCCGTATCGCGCGTTGCAAACTCGAGCTTTCCCGTGCGAGTAGGGGAATTGGCGATGGAGAACGCCTTTGGCTCGTCTACTTCCAAGTCAAGCATGCAGTACTGGCCTGGCTTGAACGAAAACGGTTTTTTCCCCACCGGGGGGTTGGAGGCGCTTTCAGGAAGTTCTAGCTTTAGGCCGAGCGTTCCTGCCGCAATTTGCGTGTTCTCAAGCACTTTCAGCGTAAGTTCGGGCATAGCAATTGTTTAGAACAATGGCAATAAAATTGTTTGCCGCATTGCAAACGGGTTAAACCAATTACTTAAATTAAATTTTAACTATTAAACTATTAGTAATTCTGTTTTTGCGTGGGAAGGTGGTTGGGATGGAGCATGTTACAGTTGGAATTGTTGGCGGCGACAGCGACGCCTCGGAAATCTTTTTCCTTGGATTCAAGCTCTTTCCCGCAGACAAGGTGGTGATTATCACTTCCCACGAGCACCAGAAGGCGGCCGAGAGGTTGGCGCTTGATTTGGAGAAGTTCAAGGTTCCTTGCCAAAAGCGCGTGCTCAACGAGCTTTCGTTTGAGACGATTTTTGGGGCCATTTCTGAAATTCGGATGGACAATGAGGGAAAGAGCCTTGTCCTCAACGTGGAAACCGATTATAGGACTTCCTGCATTGCGCTTAGCGCGGCTTTCATCAACGGCGTGCAGGCAATTGGCTTGATGGATGGGAAGGTAATTGCCTACCCGATAATGAAGTTCAGCTACTATTCCGCGCTCTCCGACAAGAAGCTGCGTTTGCTGAAAATAATTGCCGAAAAAGGAAGGGTGGATTCTATGGAGGAGCTCTCAAAGCGCACTGGAATGAGCCTGCCGCTGATAATCTACCACATTAGGGGGAGCAAGGAAAAGCCTGGCCTGGAAACGCTGGGTTTGGCTAGCACTCTGCGCGAAAAAGGGAGGCTTGCAGTCGTGCTCACTACACTCGGGAAACTGATTTCGCAGGGGCACGTTGAAGTTTCCAGCCTGGAAAAAGCGCGGGGCAAAAAACCCAGGAAGTAATTTGCGGGGAAAAGCGGGGCAATGCTTAAAAGCCCCGGCGCAGAACTGTTTTTCAGGAGGCGATTGGATGGCAAGTTTGCAGTGCGCAGCCTGTGGCGTGTCAAAGGGGGCGCCGCAGTGCCCAAAGTGTTCTGTCGAAGACGGCCCAGTTTACTTGGCAGAAAAAGAGGGTAAGGCGTCTTGCGGTGATTGCGGCCACATCCAAGCCCTGCCAAACCACTGCGGCTGGGCAATGAAAATAGCTTGATGCGGCGGGGGTTGCCTTTCTTTTTCAAGCGTTGGCGCTGTAAATGAGCTTGTAGCCTTTAGGCACTGCCGAAAGGCCAAAAATTAAACAAAAACTTGGAAAAAGTAAATTGGGAGGCGTACTTGCAATCCGCCTTTGGTCAAGGCCGTTCTTACTCGACTATTACCTTGAATTTCATGTCGCGGTGGCCGGTTCCGCACCAGAAGGAACAGAATCCGTCGTAGGTCCCAGCGGGCTTGTTTGCAACGAACTCTATTGCGGTAGTCTGGCCGAGTTCAGTGTACTTGTTTATTCCAAAGTCGGGCAGTGCAAGAGAGTGGGGCGATGGGTCGCCCTTTGGCACGGTGACTTCCAGGCGCACTTTCTGGCCTGACTTTACTCTAATTTCATTCGGCTCGAAGGCAAACGAAGTTGACTTTATTTGGAAAACTGCCGCGTTGGCATCCACCGCGCTGGAAGAAAGCACGTTGCCGGTGACTGACTGGCCGCCGAAAAACACGAGTGCAAGCGCTGCCAGCACTATTACTGCTCCCAAAATCATTTTTTTCAAGCAAACCACCTCAAACGGTTAATCCAAAAAAACCAAGTTATTGGCTACCCAATAGTCTTTCTTTCCCTGCTATTAAACTTTTTGGTAACACAAAAACCCTGGGCTTCATTCCACGATTACTTTTCCAGCCATTGTGCCGTGCCCGCTTCCGCAAAACACGCTGCAGAAGAAGGTGAAAGTGCCTGTTTTGCTGGCAGTGAATTCGATAGTCTTGGTTTCGCCCGCACTTAGCGTTTCGCTTACGCCAAAATCTGGCATGCTCAAGCCGTGCGTGGTGTCGCCTGCCGGAACGCTGACTATGAAGCGCACTAGAGCGCCTTTCTTTACGCGCACTTCGCTGGGGGAAAAGGAGAAACGCTGCGCGGTCATCGAAACTTCTACTATGCCTGGAGTTGGGCTTGCCTGCACTGAAGGAGACGGAACTTCACTGGCAGCCGGGGAAGCAAGTGGAGTCGGGCTTGCAACTGCCATGGGAGTAGTTGTAGGAGTTGGGGAAGCAGCTGGAGAGGGGAGCGGCGTACTGGTTGCAGTAGCAGATGCGAAAACCGTTGGAACAGGGCTTGACTGGGGAGTTGGCGTGCTTTCGTTCGAGGCCGTGTTGCCGTTTAGGCAGCCTAGAAGCAAGACGGATGCAAAAACCAGTAGGGCCGCGAGTTTTAGTTGCAAGGGAGACCACCGTTGATTTTGAACTTACAACTTTTTTTGCATTTGCTTTAAGCCCACTAGGCTATAAATCTTTTTGCAGTAGCACAAGTGATTGCCCGATTCTGTGCGGTTTAAACAAGTTCTCTTGAAGGCAAAAATAAGGTGATTTTATGGCTGCGATAGTCAAAAACGATGGAATGGCCTGCACCGAATGCGTGCAAAAGCTTGAAACAGTCTTTGCGCCCGGAAAACTCTCGCAAAAAGAGTTGAAGCTGCTCGAGCAGCCGCAAAGGGTGCTTAGTGCTACTTTGAAAGTGAAAATGGATTCCGGCGAGCAAAAGGAATTCAAGGCATACCGGGTGCAGTATAACACTGCAAGGGGGCCTGCAAAAGGCGGCATTCGCTTCCACCCTCAAGTAAATTTGCAGGAAGTGGAGTTGCTTGCTTTCCTAATGTCGCTAAAATGCGCAGTGCTTGACTTGCCTTACGGAGGCGGCAAGGGAGGCGTCGAGTGCAACCCAAAAGAGCTTTCGCAAGGAGAGCTTGAAAGAATAAGCCGCGAGTACGTGCGCGCCTTCAAGCAATACATTGGCCCAAACAAGGACGTGCCAGCACCGGACGTGAACACCGGCGGCCAGACCATGGCCTGGATGCTCGACGAGTACGAAAAACTTGAGGGAGGGCACGCGCCCGCTGCATTCACGGGCAAGCCAATTGCGCTGGGAGGAAGCCTTGGAAGGGAGTACAGCACTTCCCTAGGCGGCGTGTTTGCCTTGGAAAAAATACTGGGGCAAGGCGGCAAGCACGGCTTGAAATTAAATACCGTAAATAAGACGGTTGCAGTGCAAGGGTTTGGCAACGTTGGAATGCACTTGGCGCGCCTGCTGCACCAGCGCGGCTGGAAAGTGGTTGCAGTAAGCAACTCCGAGGGCGGGGTTTATTCAGGCAGCAGCGGGAAAGGACTTGACGTTCCAAAGATTATTGCCAACTACGAGAAAGATCGGCTGGGCAAAATAGTTGGGAAGAAAGTTTCCAACGAGGAGCTGCTTGAGCTTGATGTCGGCGTGCTTGCGCCTGCCGCGCTTGAAAACCAGGTTACTGAAAAAAACGCTGGTAAAATTAAGGCAAAAATTGTGTTGGAAATGGCTAACGCGCCTGTTTCGCCTCAAGGCGACAAGAAATTGTTTGCAATGGGCGTAACAGTTATACCGGATATTTTGGCAAACGCCGGCGGCGTGGGCGTAAGTTATTTCGAGTGGGTGCAAAACCTTCAAGGCTATTACTGGAGCGAGCAGGAAGTCAACGAGAAATTGGAAAAGAAGTTTGACGAGGCGGTTGGCCAAGTCCTAGCGGAAACGCAGGGCGGCAAGCTTTCATTGCGCGAGGCGTGCTACTCGCTGGCGGTTGGAAAAATTCTTGAGGCAGAAAGATTGCGGGGAAGGCTTTGAACTATGGCAAAAAAGAGCGTTAAACAAAAGGCAAGGGTTTCATACGTTTTTTGGGAGCACGCGCGAGAAGGCAATGATTACTACAGCCACCCGATTTCGGAAATAGACGATTATTTGAAGCGCGAGAAGGAAAAAGGGCGCACTTTTGACGGAATATTGATAGAGTCTGCAGACTTGCACCACTTCAAGGGAAGGAAAATCAAAAAAATACTGCGCACGATGGCAAAAAAAACTCGCCAGGCGTATTTGTCGATGCTTGAAAAATCAAAGGCCGGGGGGTTGCCAAATGCAGAGGCAATCGCAACACAGCACGCTTTTGTATCGCCTGAAGTTTGGGGCCCAAACCCTCCAGTGAGCAAGGCAACAATAGGGCAGGTAGTCTTGGCGGCAAAACACGGGCTAAAAATACACTTTCTTGAGGCTTATTCAAAAAAGGAGTTGGAAGAAAATTCTTTGATTCACCGCTTTTTTTCACGCAGCCCTGAAATGGAGGAACCTATTGCAGTAGGCCTAATGGGCCGAGACTTGAATCAAGCTAGGGCAGTTGTTGAAAAATGGGCTACAAGACTCGGTGCAATCACTTTTGCGCGGCACAAAAGGATGCTTCAAATAATAGGCCGGGTTGCAAAGCATTCTTCTTCCAAGGCAGGGCGGCACAACGTTGGGCTAATTGTTCCAGTTGGAAGCATCCACACTACTTTAGTGGAGCTGCACAAGGAACTGCTTTCAAAAGTAGAGTGCAGCCGTCTTTCAACCTCTTCTTCAAAGGAATACCACTCGCTCCAAGACTTTCCATACGCAGTGTTCGCGGCAGCGGACAGCATGGGCGCCGGGCGGCAGATGGATGGCCGGTGGGTGGACCGCGCAACTTTATTTAAGGCAGTTGAGCACGACCTCCCTAGACCGGTTTTCCTCGGTGCAAAAGACCGGCAAAAACACCAGGATTGGAAAAGCCAAGTAATCCAAAATGCCGCGCTGCAGATAATGCACCTATCGCAGGGTGACTTCGAACAAATAGCCGAAGCCTATAAATCCAGTTCGAATCCAATGCATGAAGTGCTCGGCCAATTTTTTGCCAAAAAGTAAGGATTGCATTTTTTGCTAATATTACGACCTTCAAGCAAACCTATTTCTTTGCTGCTCGAGTAGCAAGGGTATAAGCTGGATTAGGTGAAAAACTGTTATGGTTACGCGGCACATAAGGCGCTTTGGAAAGTTTTTGGGAGGCCACTGGGATAATGCGGTTGCAAAGTACGGCAACGCCAGGCGCGCCGCGTCAAGGACCAAGTCCGAAATTACCTATGGGTTTTGGCCCCACGAGGAGCTTGCGGGAAGCTCTTTCAAGAGGTTTTCAAGGCACGAGCTAGATTCATTCATTGCTCGCGAGAAAAATGAAGGCAGGCGTTTTCACGTGCTTGGGGTCGAGGCGCCTGGAGTGTCTCACGCCGAGCTTGAGGAAAGTGAGAGGCACTTAAACGAGCTAGTGCGGACTGCGTCAAAAGAACACAGCGAATCGGGTAGTTTTAAAACTTCTGAAGCAACCGCCCTTGAGAGCCTATTGCGCGACAAACTCGGGGTTTCGCACGCAGATGAAATAATTCTTGCCGCAAAGCACGGGCTGCACGTCAGGCTGATTGAATCGTATTCCGACGCACAGGTTGCCAATAACCTTGATGGAACGCGCGAATTGCATTTCAACCCCGCAGTGCTTCCGCACGACGTTGACAGGCTGCTGTCAAACCACAATTTGGAGAAGGCGGCTGAAAAACTGCATTTTTACGAGAGGCACTACGGCAACATAGCGAAAACGCGTTACAAGAGGATCATTGAACGCCTTTCAACGATTGTCAAGCAAGAGCGCAAAAAAACGAGGCACGCCAAGGTCCGTTGCCTGGTGCTCATGGGCGGGTTCAACCACCCTATTGCCGTAATCCATCGGCAAAGGCACCCTCATACTTACGTAGGTGATTTTTTAACAGAGCCAACTCTCACGCAACTAAAACAGCCCGGCAAGAGTTTTCGCGTGCAATACCGCGGTTCCATTGCTGCTGGAGGGCACGCTGACGAGAACTTGCTTCAAAAGGCGATTTTGGCGCACGCAGTGGAACAGGACCTCAAGCACGTGCAGACGACCAGGCGGATGGACCTGCGCGGGTACGCAGCGCACTGCGATGAACTGCGCTCTGCCGCACTTGAAAGAATAAGCGAAGTGTCTGATGCGGATTTCAAGGCAATTGCTAAAACTTACCACGCTTCCGACGACATTTCAATGCACCAGTTGCTTGAGAGGCGTTTTGCGTCAAAGTGAGCGGATTCCCTTTCCTTATAGTGCAATAAAGCGGTTTTAAAAACTTGTTTTTCCCTAAGTCTTGCAAGGCATTCTAAAGTTGTTTTTACGCGTTTGAGCACTAGCGGAGTTGGTAAACATGGCAGTCAAGGTTGCAATAAACGGTTTTGGAAGGATTGGCAGGCTTTTCATGCGCGCGGCAATGCAGTCGCCCGAGTACGGAAAGGCATTCGAGATAGTTGCCATAAACGACTTGTCTGACGCGGCAACGCTTGCGCACCTCTACAAGTACGACAGCGTGCACGGCATTCTCAAGGAAAACGTCACTGCAAGGACAACTTTCTTTTTGTAAAAGGCAGGGAAATCAAGGTGCTTTGTGAAAAAGAGCTGTCTAAGATCCCTTGGAAGCAGCTCGGAGTTCAAGTGGTAATAGAGTGCAGCGGGCAGTTCACTGAGAAAGACAAGGCAACAGGCCACCTCCAGGCTGGTGCCAAGAAAGTGATTGTTTCCGCGCCCGGAAAGGGAATGGATGCCACGCTAGTGCCGGGCGTCAACATGGATTCCTACGATGCTTCAAAGCACTCGATTGTCTCAATGGCTTCCTGCACCACAAACTGCCTGGCTCCAGTTGCGGCAACGCTTCACGAGTCGTTTGGCATAGAAAACGGCTTCATGGTAACTTGCCACGCTTACACCAACGACCAGAGGATACTTGACTTGCCGCACAAGGACTTGCGTAGGGCGCGCGCTGCAGCCCTTTCAATAATCCCTTCCTCCACCGGCGCTGCAAAGGCAATTGGGGATGTAATCCCTGCGCTCAAAGGAAAGCTCGACGGGATTTCCTTGCGCGTGCCGGTTCCCGACGGCAGCGTCAACGACTTGACTTGCACGCTTTCGCGAGAGGTTTCAATCGAGGAAGTGAACGCTGTTTTAAAGAAGGCTTGTGAAGGCAAGCTCAAAGGCGTGATGGACTTTTCAATGGAGCCCCTTGTTTCTTCAGACATTGTAGGCAACCCCGCCTCAAGCACGGTGGACGGCTTGAGCACCATGGTCAACACTGCAAGCGGCAGCGCGCCCGGAAAAGGCAGGCTTGTAAAGACGCTTGCTTGGTACGACAACGAGTGGGGCTACAGCAGCCGCCTTGTGGACTTGCTAAAGCACATGGTTTCCAAAGGCATCTGACAAGCCCGCGCCTCCAACAGCTTTGCAAAAGATTTAGCAGTGCCCTTTAGTTGTTTTTTTATACTCCCAGGCCCGTAATAACTAGTGGTTGAAAGAAATGAAAACAATTGAAGCCCCAAAGCCTGTTGCTGCAAAAAAGAAGGCAACGCTGCCAAAGGCGCTTTCCCTATTGGATTTTCCAAACTTGCGCGGAAAGACGGTTGTAGTGAGGGTTGACTTAAACAGCCCGCTTGAAAAAAAGAAGGTGCAGTCCAACCCACGCTTTGAGGCCCACGCCGAAACAATCAAGGCGCTTGCCTCTAAAGGCGCTAAAGTGGTTGTACTGGCACACCAGGGCAGGAAGGGCGGCGACGACTGCGTTTCCCTTGCCCAGCACGCCAAAATACTCTCCAAACTAGTTGGAAAAACTGTTTTGTTCAAACCCGATGCTAAAGTCGTTTCGCCTAAAACGCTCGATGCAGTAAGAAAGCTCAAGGCAGGCCAAGTAATGCTTTTGGACAACGTGAGATTTCTCGACGACGAGACAGTTGACAGGACTGTCGAGGAGCACGCAAAAAGCGAGTTGGCGCAGGCGCTCGCCCCGCTGGCGCAGTTGTTCGTCCAAGACGCGTGGTCCAACGCCCACCGCCGCCACGCCTCAATGGTTGGGTTTGCAACTCTCATCCCTTGCGCAATGGGCCCGGTTTTCGAGAGGGAAATGGAGGGCGCAGGAAAGGCGCGCGAGCACGCCTCGCACCCGGTAACCTACATTTTGGGAGGAGCCAAGCCCGACGACGTGATACGCCTAATGGAATACTCGCTGCAAAACATGATTGTTGACAAGATTCTCACAACCGGCATTGTCGGTGAACTGTGCTTGATTGCGCGCGGCAGCAAGTTGCCTGCGGCTAAGATGGCGGAAATAACGAGCAAGGGCTACCTCCACCAGCTGCTTGCAATACGCGACTTGATCCACAAGTACCACGAGTTCATAGAAACCCCGTTTGACTTTGCATACGCCGACGAGAAAGGCGAGAGAAAGGAAGTGATGCTCACAAAGCTTTTCGACTGCCCCTCGCCGATTTACGACATTGGCTTTAAGACCTCGCGAAAATTCGCAAAGATTGCAACAAACAGCAAAACAGTTTTCATAAAAGGCACTTGCGGCAAATACGAGGAAAAGCCATTTGAATACGGAACCAAGACGGTTTTCGAGGCGGTTGCAAACTCAAAAGCATATTCCCTTGTAGGAGGCGGGCACACGCTCACCGCACTGGAAAAATTCGGGATACCAAAAACGAAGATTTCGTTCATTTCCATTGCCGGCGGCGCGCTCCTTGAATTCCTCCAAGGCAACGAATTGCCTGCAATCACCGCGCTTCAAATCGCTGCCAAAAAGTTTGCAGGCAAG
>Ga0209515_10004355_pt1 | contig 19216 bp, 16 predicted proteins | sample Subgroupgradi54m_FD_187454 | JGI IMG/M metagenome (GOLD analysis project Ga0209515, IMG submission 187454) | Subsurface groundwater microbial communities from S. Glens Falls, New York, USA - GMW60B uncontaminated upgradient, 5.4 m (SPAdes)... ...
TGAAGGCCGGCGTGACCGGGTTTATTTTCGGCCGGAACCTCTGGCAGCGGAAATATCCCGACGCGCTCAAGATGGCCCACGCGATCACCGAGCAGATTCTGGACACCGTCGGGGCGAAGGAAGCCAAGCCACGGACAATACAGACAAGAAGCTCCTGAACCTGCTCCAGGCCGAGGTGCCGTTGGTGCCTCGGCCGTTCGCCGCCCTCGCCCCGCGGGTGGGGGTGAGCGAGGAGGATCTGCTGGCGCGGGTGGCCCGCCTGAAGGAAGACGGGGTCATCCGGCAGATCGGGGCGATCTTTGACACGCGGCGGATGGGGTACCAGAGCTCACTGGTGGCGACCCGGATTCCCGTCGAGCGGCTGGAGGCGGGGGCGGCGGTCATCAACGAGCATCCCGGGGTCAGCCACAACTACGGGCGCAACCACGCCTATAACCTGTGGTACACGATCGCGTTGCCGCCGCGCGTGTCGCTGGAGCAGACGGTCCAGCGGCTCCACGACCTGTCGGGGGCGGAGCGGACGCGGCTGATGCCGACGCTGCGGCTGTTCAAGATCGGCGTCCAGCTCGACGTCACCGGCGACAGCAACCCGGCGGAGGCGATGCCGGCCGGCGCGGCCTGGTCGTGGAAGACGGCGCCGGAAGCGGCGGTCGTGACCGAGCAAGAGATCCAGGCGATCCGGTGTCTGCAGGAGGACCTCCCCGTCGAGCCGGAGCCGTTCGCCACGCTGGCGGCCCGGTGGGGACTGACGGCGGATGCCCTGTTCGCGCACGCGGCCAGCTTCCGCGAGCGGACGATGATCCGCCGCTACGCGGCGGTGCTCCACCACCGGAGCGCCGGCTTTGTCGTCAACGGCATGGGCGTGTGGAAAGTGCCGCTGGAGCGGCTCGAGGAGCTGGGGCCGGTGATGGGCGGCTTCCGCGGCGTCAGCCATTGCTACCAGCGGCCGACGTACGAGGACTGGCCGTACACGGTCTTCACGATGGTGCACGGGCGGACCGGCCCGGAGGTCCACGCGGTCATGGCGGCGATCGCGCAGGCGACCGGCCTGACCGAGCACGAGGTTTTGTGGTCGGTGAAGGAGTACAAGAAGATCCGCGTGAAATATTTCACGCCCGAGCTCGATGCCTGGGCAGAATCCTGGGGACAGGTTAGACAACCTGTCCCCGCAGAGGAGCGTCAATGACGGATTACGTGTTTCGGTTCGGCGGGGAAGGGGGCGAAGGGGTGATGAGCTGCGGCGAGCTCTTCACGATCGCCTGCGCCCGCTCGGCCCTGGAAATCTACACCTTCCTGACCTACCCGGCCGAGATCAAGGGGGGCCACGCCTGGTACCAGGTGCGGGTCAGCGACCAGCTCCTCCTCTCGCAGGGGGACAAGATTGACGCGCTGATCGCGTTCAACCGCGAGGCGTACGACCGCCACTACCAGCAGGTGCGCGACGGCGGCGTCCTCGTCTACGACAACAGCGACTTCCTCCCCGACGACGACTCGCGGACCATCAAATACGCGGTGCCGTTCACGAAGATCGCGATGGAAGAAGTCGGCGTGCGGCTGACGAAAAACCTCGTCGCGCTCGGCGCCCTCTCCGCCCTCTTCGGCGTCCCGCGCGAGAAGCTCGAAGGGCTCACCCGCGAGAAGTTCGGCCGTAAGGGGGAGCAGGTCCTCCAGAAGAACCTGGACGCCATCGCCGCCGGTGTCCGCTACGTCGAGCAACACATCAAGAAGCAGGACACCGTCAAGATCGAGCCGCCCGCCGGTCGCCAGCCAAAGCTCGTCCTCTCCGGCAACGAGTCGTTGTCGCTCGGGGCGCTCGCGGCGGGGCTGAAGATCTACGCCGGCTACCCGATCACCCCGGCCTCGAGCATCCTCGAGTGGCTGGCGAAGGAACTGCCGAAAGTCGGCGGCGCCATCGTCCAGACGGAGGATGAGATCGCGGCCCTCGGCGTCGTTCTCGGCGCCTCGTTCGCCGGCAAGAAGGCGATGACGGCGACGTCGGGCCCAGGGTTCTCCCTGATGACCGAGATGCTGGGGCTGGCGACGATGGCCGAGCTGCCGGTCGTCGTCGTGGACGCCCAGCGGGCCGGCCCCTCGACGGGGATGCCCACCAAGACGGAGCAGGCCGATCTCAACATCGCGATGTACGGCGGCCACGGCGACTCCCCCCGCATCGTCCTGGCGCTCTCCAGCGTCGAGGACTGTTTCTACGGGATGATCCGGGCGTTCAACTTCGCCGAGCGATTCCAGTGCCCGGTCGTCGTCCTGACCGACCAGTACCTGGCCCAGCGCAAGGCCACCGTGCTGAAGCCCGACCTGACGGGGGTCGCCATCGAATCGCGGCGCACCCCGACGACGGCAGAACTCCAGCAGCCGTACTGGCGGTTCAAGATGACCGAGGATTTCGTCTCGCCGATGGGGGTGCCGGGCATGGCCGACGCGTTCTACTCGGCCACCGGCCTCGAGCACACGGAGCAGGGGGCGCTCAACTACGAGCAGGACAACCACACGAAGATGGTGGGCAAGCGGTTCAAGAAACTGCTTGGCGCCACCCGCCAGCCGGGGATCTACAAGATCTACGGCACCGAGGGGCCGGCCCCGGTCGGCGTGATGGGCTGGGGCTCGTCGGAGGGGGTCATCCGCGAGGCGGTGGCGAAGGCCAATGCGGCCGGCATCAAGGTCACCGCGTTCCACCCCAAGCTGCTCTCCCCGCTCCCCGTCGAGGCGATCCAGAACTGGCTCACGAGCCACGGCATCAAAAAGCTCATCGTCCCCGAGCTCAACTACAACGGCCAACTCGCCAACGTTCTGAAACAGCACTTCAACCACGGCCTGCAGTATATCCAGGTGAACCGGTGCGGCGGCGTCCCGTTCGCCCCGCAGGAAATCCTCTCCACCATCGAAAAGGTCGCGTAACCCATGCCGAAAATCAGCGCGCAGGAATACAAGACGAAGATTGAACCGGTCTGGTGCCCCGGCTGCGGAGATTTCGGGGTCCTGCAGGCGATCTGCAACGCCCTCTCCGCGAAAGACGTGGATCCGAAGAACCTCGTCTTCGCCTCGGGGATCGGCTGCTCCGGACGCCTGCCGCCGTACGTCAAGTCGTACGGCTTCCACACCGTCCATGGCCGCGTCCTGCCGATCGCCACCGGCATCAAGATCGGGAACCCGAACCTGACGGTGATCGCCGTCGGCGGCGATGGCGACGCCTACGCCATCGGCGGCGGGCACATCCCGCACACCGCCCGCCGCAACCCGGACATCAAATACATCGTGATGGACAACGAGACGTACGGGCTGACCAAGGGGCAGAGCTCGCCGACGTCGCCGCTCGGCATGAAGACGCACGCCTCGCCGTACGGGACGACGGAGATCCCGCTCAACCCGATCGCGATGGCCATCGCCTACGACTGCTCGTTCGTCGCGCGCGCCTACTCGGGGAAGGCCAAGGAGCTGTCGGAGATCATCATGAAGGCGATGGACCACCGTGGCTTCGCCCTCATCAACGTCATCAGCCCCTGCATCACGTTCTACAACACCTACAAGGAGCTCCCGCCGCAGCTGGCTTCGATCCCCGAGGACCATGACCGCACCAACCGGGCCAAAGCGTTCGAGCTGGCGCTCGACAGCGCGAAGATCCACCTCGGCATCTTCTACCAGAAAGAGCGGCCCACCTACGAGTCGCGGCTCCATGGGCTGACCGACAAGGCCGGCGAGAGCGGCGGCATCCCGCGCCTGGACGAAATCCTCCTCGAGTTCACCTAAAGTACAGTTTAAAAAATAAGCTTGATTTTCAAATCGTAATTCGTGTACGATAAGGCCGTGGACCGTCATCTCGAAGCCGTCCTGGTCGCCCGCTTAAACACGTGGCGTTCCGTCGCCCTCTTGGGTCCCCGTCAGGTGGGGAAGTCGTACCTGCTCACCAGAATCCTCGCGAAACACGCCGGCCATCTGATTTCGTTCGATGACCCCAAAGAACGCCAGGACGCGGCCCGGGATCCCGTCCGCTACCTCGAACAGCGCTACCGGCGCGGCGCCTACTTGTTCATTGATGAAGCGGCCCGGGTCCCAGAGATCTTCAGCGCCGTCAAAGTCTTGGTGGATCACCACGATCCGAAGCCAACCGGTATCTGCGTGGCCAACTCAGGGAACTACCTGCTGCTGACCAAGATCAAGGAGTCGTTGGCCGGCCGGATCAGTCTCCTCTCCATGTATCCGCTGTCCTGGCAGGAATTCAACGGCTACCACCGTGTGCCGGGACTCGTGCGATTGTGCCAAGGGCAGGGACCTGCGACCCGAATCGGTCGTCCCACCTCCTGGGCGCAGATCGCCCGCCAGCGCGAAGAGCGCCTGCTGTGGGGCGGCATGCCGCAGCCGAGTCTGAGCCCCGAGCCCGACAGCCGGATCCTGTGGGCCCGCGACTACGTCCGCACCTACATCCTCCCGCTGGTGGTCGAGCAATTCAACATCCGGGATAGCGCGGCGTTTGAACAGGCGGCCCGGCTGATCCTGCTCGAGAACGGACGCTTCTTCAACGCGAATGCCCTGGCGCAGGTCGTCGGCGTCAGTCAACCGACCCTCAGGAGCTACGCGCATTTCCTGGAAGCCATGATGGTGATTCGGTTCCTGCCCGTGTTCCTCCGGGATCTCACGAGGCGGTTGACGAAGCAACCCAGGATTTTTGTCACGGATCCCCTCTTGTTCAATCAATCGCTCGACAACTTCTCCGTTCAGAAGGCCGTTGACCAACACGTCATCGGGCGCATGTATGAGGGGTTTGTCTTCGCGGAGCTCCAGAAAACGCTCGCCAATTATGACGTGTTTGCCAGGATGTATACGTGGAGGACTCAGGACCAAGCCGAGGTGGACATCGTCCTGGCTGGCTCAAAGGCCCTCATCCCGCTGGAAATCACGTGGTCTCGGCGACCGACTGCGCGGGATGCGTCCGGCCTGCGCGCGTTTCTGGACTCGACGCCGGAGGCCAAGCGGGGCTACCTCGTCTATCCCGGTGAGACCGTCCAGCCCATTGCCTCCCGCATCCTGGCTGTCCCCGACTGGTGGCTCTTCGGCTGCTATTAATCATAATATAAATCTAGTTTAGCCCCTTGACGCCATGGCCGGCGATCAGGCATACTGGAGGTATGCCTCCATGGCCAGGGCGCTGCTGCGCCCGTCTCCTCAGTGGACTGCTGGCGCTCCAGCTCGCGCTGGGCTCCTCGCTCGGGCCCAGCTTTGCCGCCGTTCGTCCTGAGCCTGTCGAAGGACGAGCGGTTCATCCCTCCGCCACCCTCCGCCCCCGCAACGCCGAGCGCGCCGGCCTCGAACAAGAGCTCGACCGCTCCCTCACCGGGTTGGAGGAGCCTGTAGCTCAGCCTGTCTCTCCGGAACCTGGCCCCGGCGCCACTAATCGGCCCATTGCCAGAAGGGCATTTCTGGCCGCCATACCGCTGATCTTTGGGTCGTACTTCGTGATCCGCAAAGCTTTGCAGCCTGAGCCCCCGAAGCGCGATTGGAGCGCGGTGCGTGCTGAAATGACCGCCCGCCTGTTGGAACTCAACCAGCAGTTGACCCAGCAGTTCCTAGCGGTTTATCCCGAAGAGAGAGAGTTTGTCGAAGACATAAACCGTGGCGGAGAAGTCGTATTCGCCAATTACGTGTCCGAAGTCCATGCGTATTGTATCAACTCTCCGGCAAGCGAGTGGGATAGTCAGCGCGTCGCAGAGATCTTTAGAAGGTCTCCACCCCTCTTGTTTACGGGAAGACACCTTCCTCTCGCCGAGACCGTCCAACACATCAATCGGATACTCCGCCATCCAGGGATGGTTGGTCTCTTTGGCAAGATCATTCAGAGCACGAACCTCAGACAACCAAGCGCAGGATTAAGTGATTTTGACCACCACGCGGTGGATTATCTGGCCCTCCGATCGGGCATCAAAGCCATCGATCTCATTGAGGACGGCCGGCGAACGAAACAAGGGGTGGCACACCGGTTGCCGTATTACGTAGCTCCACGGTCGGCGTCCAGCAATTCTGACTACGCGTTCATGGACCTTGCGTCGGGCACGAACTTTGAAGACTACCTGCCGGATATTTTGGAAAGCGGGTCCCAGCGACCCATCATGCTTGTCGACACCTCCCCCTACGTCTCGAGGTTTTGGAGCACGCTTTCCCAAGCCCTCCGTCTCCGCCACCTTGAAGTCGTGGCGCTCGATGTGAGACAGCTCTCACGGCCAAGCATGTCCAAGCGGGTTGGAACGGTGCGATTGCAAAACGTGGCCCCGTGGGTGCGCGATCTGTCGGAAGAGTGGGTGGAAAAACTCTTCGATTTGGTTGAGCCAGGCGGTCAGATTACGTTGGTGCAGCCGACTGGTCAGTTGCTGGCGGACAACCCGGGCCGTCCGGAGCAAGTGGGCGTCGAGGCGTTCGTGCAAGCCGTGATGAAGCAAGATGAGCACAATGCCCAACTCATCCGAAACTTCGCACGGGTTCTCAGCAAACGACGCGAGGATTGGGAGTTTCTTTATGGGCATGTCGGGGAATCGGGTCGTCTCTACGAGGCTCAGGCTGGGTATGCTAGGTTTCGGGACGGGGCTCTGCCAAAGATCTACGATAGCCTCATTATCTTTCAAAAAAGCGCTCGCCGCGCCGGCCTCGAGGAGCCCGGGGCGGCAGGCGATGAGGAGCAACCGGTTCCTTCGGTCCCCGGTGCGCTTTCTGGGGCCGTGTTCTTGAACAGGGACGCCTACTGGACCCTCCCGGCGCTTCGACAAGTCATCCAGCGCCACGTCGTCCCCCATCTGCCAACCCACGGCACCGTCCTCGAAGTCGGCGCAGGGCGCCGCGGCCGCTTGCGCGCGCTCATCGGCGAACAGCTGTCTCCTGGCGTGACGTGGATCGAAACCGATCGCCGCGTGGAGCGATTACCCACCGCTCGTCCGTTTGAGACCCAACGGCAGATTGCCACATTGCCTGCGTTGCTGGAGATCCCGGATGGGTCTGTTGATGCCGTGATCGGCCTCTCGGTCTTGGACGCGATTCCACAATCGCAACTTCCTGCGGCCCTGGCCGCCATGGCCCGGGTCTTGCGGCCGGGAGGCCAGGTCCTTCAGATTCTGGACCTGGCGCTCTCGTATGAGGCCGAAGCTGACAAGGTGGCCGGCCAATCGCTCATCCCATGGATGTATTGCACCGATACGCCGGATCGGCCGTCGGCACGGCGCATCGTGTATGTCGATCGCATCGCGTTGACGCAGGTGGTGAACGAAGCCATGCGAGGCCAGAAGATCACCGGTGGCGCCATACGCACTTTCCAGCGCCTCTTGGAAAATCCACAGATCCTGTCAGGAATGTCCACCGTCGAGGCTTTGGTGTTGAAGGAGCAGCTTGGATCGCGGAAGGTTTTGAGGCAAGACCGAGATCTCACGGAGCTGATGCAGGCGCGGTTCATGGGAGCTGCGAAACACGCGAAGCTTATCGTCGATCGCTGTGGCCCAGCGCCGACGGAAGAAGTCGTCGTCCCGCGGTCCTCCTTACAGGATCTGCCGGAGGACGTAGGGCAGGTGCGAAGCCACTATGGCAGTGTCACGCTGTCGCCAACGACCCAGCCCGGAGAGACCGTTCTGGTTTCGTCAACCCCCCTGCTGTTCGTGGCCCATAAACCCCCGCCGATCCCAGCGGATCTTGTGTCGCCCGCCCCCCGCGCGGGGTTGGAGGAGACGCCGCTGAAAAACCTTGGTTCCCGCATGCAATATCACCCCGATGCCGGGACGCTGCTCATTGATGGGCAACCGGTGGAGCGGCTTGGCCAGGGTGGCAATAACTGGATTTTTGGATTCGGCGATATCGCGCTGCGCCTCTCGCATCGATCGGGGGCCGAGCTGGGCATAGAGGCGGCCTTGCCAGGGTTCGCGCTGCTGGCTGATGGCGGGATTGGGCCGCGGGAGTTAGGGAGGGGGTTCACCCTCGACGATCCAAGCGATGGCTATCAGTGGTTGGCCGTCGAGCGCATCTATGGCTACTCGCTGGATACGGGAAAAGCATGGAATGCGCAGGAATTGGGGCATCTCAACACGCTGTTCGCCCGCTTGCTGGACACGCGCATCTACGTGTCCGATTGTAAGCCATCAAACTTTATGATCGGGCATCGGGCCGGCGAAATGACCGATCGAGACTGGGTCATCGATGCCGAAGTCGTTTCCAAAAATCTCCAGATGAACCGTGCCGAGCTGGCGGCGCGCTACACCCAACAACTGACGACCGTCCCCTGGATCGCGCCGGCGATCAGTTCTTACGATCCGAGAGGAGCGATCGTTGCGTACTTGCAACAGCAGGCGGGGGCGCCGATCCCGGTGCTGGTGGAGACCGATCGAGACCATGCGGAGTTTATCCGGGAAGCGCTGGGCTCGGGGTTCCTGGTGGTGGACGATCCCAGGATTTTCACGGACGGGGTGGGCCCCCGGGTGGTCATCGTGGACGCGCCAGCTCCGGATCTCAGCCGGACGATTCGGAGTCGGTGGCCGACCGCGAAGCTCATCGCGATCACGGGTGGGGTTGCCGATGCCGTATTGTCCAAGCCGTTGGATTGGGAGCAATTGAAGCAGACGGTCTATACCCAACTTGGCCTCGCGCCGCCGGAATCGTCCGCCACGGCCCGTGCGGTCTCCGACGACCTGGCGGCAGGGCTGGAGTCGCGCGAGGCGCTCGGGACCGGCACTTGACGATGTGTACCATTCATGGTACACTTTGGGTATGAGCGAGCGCGCGGCGAAATATCTCTCGATACGGGAACTGCGGCCCAAGCTGCCGAGCGTCCTCCGCGACGTGGCGAGCACGTATGCCCGCTATGTTGTCACGCGGCACGGCAAGCCAGAGGCGGTGCTGCTCAGCGTCGAGGACTACGAGCGGTTGATGGAGACGCTGGAGATCCAGTCCGACCCGGCGCTAATGCGGCGGATCGAACGCGCCATGCGGGCGATCAAGCGTGGGGAGAAAGGCAAGTCCATCGAGCAAATCCATCGAGAGATGGGGCTTGTATAATCTCCGGTTTCTGAATGAGGCGGAGAAAACCTATCACTGGCTGCAGGAGCGCGATCGAGCATTGTTTGAGCGGATCCATGCGGCCCTCGATCGACTGCGGACCGAGCCCTCCCTCGGGAAATCGCTTGGCGGACGATTGAAAGAGGTCCGTTCCCTGCGAGTGGGGATGTATCGGATCTTGTACCACCTGCAGCGGCATGAACTCCTCATCTACATCATTGACATCGGCCATCGCCGAGAGATCTATCGCTAGGCAGTACGGGGTCTGAGAAAGGCGCTTAGGTCGAGGTGGTGGTGATCGTCGGGGCGCCGATCGTCGGCGTGCCGCCGGAGTTCGTGATGACGCCGGAGGTGTCGAAGGCGATGTTAACGGTCGGGGACGTGCCGTCCGCCTTCACGGTGATAGAAAGGCTGGAATCGGTGGACGTGCGGGAGGCGGCGGGAATCGCGAAGGTAGAGATGGCGTAGGTGCTGCCGGGGGTGTTAAGCACGCCGCCGTTCACGGAGAAGGCGTTCGAGTCACTCCCGCCGTTCGTGAACCAGGTGCTCCCGCTGATGTTGAGGTAGCCCTTGGCGGTCATCGTGGCCCCGATCGTCGTCCGCACGAGGGTGTACGTCCCGGGGGCGAGGGCGGCGCCGTTGGCCAGCGACGCGGCGGTCGCCCCGGCGTTGGCGGCCGCGATATTGATGGACTGGCTCCCGGAGAAAATGGTGGTGTACGTGGAGCCCCCGTCCTTGGACACCTCAACTTTGGTGACCGTCACGGCGTAGGTGCCGTCGGCATTGCCCGAGGCGGCGTCGGCGGCGCCAAGCCAGCCCACCAGACTCAGCCCGCACACCCCCAGGCACCCCACCCACCGGACGACTCGCCTGTGCACGCTAGGTCCCTCGCTTGATCTCAATGGAGATCTGTCCGTTGGCCTGCGAATAGCTCTCGACGACGATCTCGTGGTGCCGTTCCACCAGCGACAGCAGCCGGTCGCTCACGTCGCTGTCGGGGAACATCGCCTTGTCCAGCCGCAGGGGGGAGGCGACCGGTGTGTGGGCCACGTCCCAGATCGGCGGCCGGAAGGCGATCTTCACGCCGAAGCCCGGGTCGCGCTTTGTGTTGTCGCTGTACGTCAGATCGAGGATGATCGTCGAGACGGGACGATATTCGGCCCGCAGCGTCCATCCCTCGCGATCCTTGAACTTCTTGAAGTCGTACCACTCGTAGCCGCCGAAGAATTTCAGTCGAGAATAAAAGGGCACCGGCGCGCCGACCTCGACATCCACCCCGCTCACCGCCCGCTCGACATTCGTCGTGGTCCCATCCGACTGAACGGTCCGCGTGTGAGAGATCCCGAGGTAGTTGTTGGCGCGCAGCTCGGCGTACGCGCTGATCGCTTCGGCTCCAAATCCGACCCGCGCATGCTCCCGCAGGGCATCGTAATCGTAGAAGGTGTTGGCCCCGAGCATCCACGCCCCGTCCCGAACCAGCCGGCGGTACCCCAGCCCGAGATTCATCAAGGTGCTGCGGTTCACATGGCTGATGCGCGGCTCCAGAAAGAGCGTGGACGTATGTCCCGCCGGCCGGTAGAGGGGGAAGATCAGATCAGCGAAGTAGCGGAAGCCGGTGTCTTCCTCGGCGTGGATCCCAAACTCCCAATTCCGCATGTAGTCCGGGAGGTCTTGGAGAGCACGGGAGGTGGACGACGAGGCGCGGGGTGACTCCGCCGCGGCGTGGGCTGCCAAGCATGTCATGCCCACGACCAGCCAGAGCGCGAGGCACCACGGTGTCACCCGCATCGCCAGGCATTATAGTCCATGGCTGGACGCAATGCAAGACCTCGTAGTACAATAATTCTTCCATGCCTCCCCACGATCCCTTTGGCGCCCGGAGTGTGCTTCAGACGGCCGGCGGGCCGGTGACGATCTATCGGCTGCTGGCGGTGGCGAAAGCCGCCCGCGTGGCGCTGGACCGCCTGCCGTTCTCGTTGCGCGTCCTCCTCGAGAATCTCCTGCGCTCGGTGGACGGCTTCCAGGTGACGGCCGACGATGTGACGCGGCTGGCCGGCTGGTCGGCGACCGCCCCGGCCGCCGTCGAGCTCCCGTTCAAGCCGGCGCGCGTCATCCTGCAGGATTTCACCGGCGTGCCGTGCCTCGTGGACCTGGCGGCGCTGCGGGCGGCGCTGGCGCGCGCCGGCGGCGACCCGACCAAGATCAACCCGCTCGTCCCGTGCGACCTCGTGATTGACCACTCGGTGCAGGTGGACGCCTACGGTTCGGCCGACGCGCTGGCCACGAACATCCAGCGCGAGTTTCTGCGCAACCGGGAGCGGTATGAATTCCTCAAGTGGGGGGCGAAGGCGTTCCGGAACGTCCGCGTCGTGCCGCCGGGCACCGGCATCGTCCACCAGGTGAATCTCGAGTACCTGGCGTCGGTCGTGATGACGCAGCGGGTGGACGGCGAGACCGTCGCGTTCCCCGACACGCTCGTCGGAACCGACAGCCACACGACGATGATCAACGGGCTCGGCGTGCTCGGCTGGGGGGTCGGCGGGATCGAGGCGGAGGCGGCGATGCTCGGCCAGCCGGTGCCGCTGATGATGCCGGAGGTGGTCGGCGTAAAGCTGACCGGCCGGCTGCCGGCCGGGGCGACGGCGACCGACCTCGTGCTGACCGTCACGCAGGTCCTCCGGGCCAAGGGCGTCGTCGGGAAATTCGTCGAATTCTTCGGCGACGGGCTGGCCTCCATGAGTTTGCCCGATCGCGCGACCGTCGCCAACATGGCCCCCGAGTACGGGGCGACGATGGGCTTCTTCCCGGTGGATGCCGAGACGCTGGCCTACCTGCGCTTCACGGGCCGGCCGCCGGCACTGGTGGACCTGGTCGAGCGCTACATGAAGGAGCAAGGGGTGTTCCGCACAGCGGCCACACCCGACCCCCAGTTTAGCGACACCCTCGAGTTGGACCTAGGGACGATCGAGCCGTCGCTGGCCGGACCCAAGCGGCCGCAGGACCGGGTATCGCTGGCGGAGGCCAAGCCATCGTTCCGCAAGGCCCTCGCGGCCATGCAAGCAGGCGTCCCCGCGCCGGCAAATCATGCGACGGCGACCGCGGTGGCCGCGGCGGAGTCGGAGGGGATGGACCGCGAGCCGGTCCGCGTGCCCGTGACGTGCCCGGCCGGGTCCGCCGAGATCGGTCACGGCGCCGTCGTCATCGCCGCGATCACGAGTTGTACGAACACGTCGAACCCGTCGGTCATGCTCGGCGCCGGGCTCTTGGCCAAGAAGGCCGTCGAGCGCGGTCTCACCGTCAAACCGTACGTCAAAACCAGTTTAGCCCCCGGCTCCGGCGTCGTCACGGCCTACCTGGCGAAGGCGGGGCTGACGCCGTATCTCGAACAGCTCGGCTTCCACACCGTCGGCTACGGCTGCACGACGTGCATTGGGCAAAGCGGGCCGCTCCCCGACGCCGTGGCGGCGGCCGTCCAGCAACACCAGCTCGTCGTTGCCAGCGTCCTCTCCGGCAACCGCAACTTCGAAGGGCGGATCCACCCGCAGGTCCGCGCCAACTATCTGGCCAGCCCGCCGCTCGTCGTGGCGTACGCCCTCGCCGGGACGGTGGAGATTGATCTGACGCGGGAGCCGCTCGGCCACGACCCGCAGGGCCGGCCCGTGTTCCTCAAGGAGATTTGGCCGACACCGCAGGAGGTGGCCGACACCATCCGTCAGGCGGTGACGCCGGAGATGTTCCAGGAGCGGTACGCGCACGTTCTCGACGGGACTGAGGCGTGGCGCGAGATCCCCGGCGGCGAGGCCACCCTCTACCCGTGGAACCCGTCGAGCACCTACATCCAGGAGCCGCCGTATCTCGTCGAATGCCCGGCGACCCCGCCGCCGCTCGCCCCGATCCGCGGCGCCCGCGTCCTCGTGATGGTGGGCGACTCGGTCACGACCGACCATATTTCGCCGGCCGGCTCGATCGCCAAAGACAGCCCGGCGGGCCGCTACCTCATCGAGCAGGGCGTGGATCCGAAAGAGTTCAACAGCTACGGGGCGCGGCGCGGCAACGACCGGGTGATGACCCGCGGGACGTTCGGCAACGTGCGGCTCAGGAACGAGCTGGCGCCGGGCCAGGAAGGGTGGTGGACGCGCGCGTGGGGGACCGACGAGGTCGTGCCGATCTACGACGCGGCCCAGGAGGCCCGGGCGCGCGGCACGCCGCTGGTCGTCGTGGCGGGCAAAGAATACGGCGCCGGCTCCTCGCGCGACTGGGCGGCGAAGGGAGCGGCCCTGCTCGGCGTCAAGGCGGTGCTGGCCGAGAGCTTTGAGCGGATCCACCGCAGCAACCTGATCGGCATGGGCGTGCTGCCGCTGCAGTTCGAGGCGGGGCAGAGCCGAGTCTCGCTGGACCTGACCGGCCGCGAGACGTTCGACCTGGACGGCGTCGGCCCGACGCTCGCGCCGGCGCAGACCGTTACGGTGCGCGTGACGGCCCCGGATGGCGGCGCGCCGAAGACCTTCACGGCCCGCGTCCGCATTGACACCCCCCTCGAATTGGAGTACTACCGCCACGGCGGCATCCTTCCGTACGTCCTGCGAAAATTCCTCCACCCCGCACGGGCGTGACCCCGGTCCCATGACAGCCCTCGTCACCGGCGCCTCGAGCGGGATCGGCCGCGAGCTGGCGACCTGTTTTGCGCGGGATGGCGCCGACCTTGTGCTGGTGGCGCGGTCGTCGGAGCGACTGCAGACCGCGGCCCGGGAGCTGCAGGCCGCGCATCGAGTGTCCGTCCGGGTCCTGCCGTCCGACCTGTCCGACCCGGCCGCGCCGGAGACGATCGCCCGCACGTTGCGGCAGGAGGGGGTCGTCGTGGACGCCCTCGTCAACAACGCTGGCTTCGGCACGCACGGCCCGTTCTCGACGAGCGACTGGGCGTCGGAACAGGGGTTGATCCAGGTCAACATGACGGCCCTCACGCACTTGACGCGGCTCTTCCTGCCGGACATGGTGCGGCGGCGGTCGGGGAAGATCCTCAACGTCGCCTCGCTGGCTGCCTTTCAGCCGGGGCCGCTGATGGCCGTCTACTACGCAAGCAAGGCGTACACCCTCTCGTTCTCGGAGGCGGTCGCCGAGGAGGTGCGCGGGACCGGCGTGACCGTGACCGCCCTCTGCCCGGGATACGTCCCGACCGGCTTCCAGGCGCGGGCCGGCATTGCGCGGCCCCCCTCGACGACGATCAGTGAAATCCTGGATGCGCGGACGGTGGCGGAGGCCGGCTATCGGGGACTGCAGCGCGGGGAACCGGTGGTCATCCCGGGCGTGCGGAATCAGCTTTCGGTGCTGGCGGTCCGATGGATGCCGCGCTCGCTGGTCCGGCGGCTGGTCGGCTGGCGCCACGCGAACTACGTCCGGTAAGCAAGGCACCGGCGCCCTTGTTGCATTTTGGCGCGCCGGGTGTACACTGGGAATATCCAACCAGGAGGTGACGTCTATGTCGCGTCTCAAGAGTGTTCTTGCAGTGAGTCTGGCGGTCGCCGGGCTCGTCGGGGCGAACGTGGTGTGGGCGGAGACGCCCGCGGCTTCGGCCACCACCTCCGCGGCTTCGCAGCGCCCGCGGCCCCATCTGGTGCACCGGTCCCATCCGGCTTCCACGGCGTCCGCGACCTCGGCGACGGCGACGCGCGAGCGGCCGCATCTGGTCCACCGGTCGCACCGCTTGTCGGCGGCCGCCAAGGCCGGCTCGTAACCCCGCATCAGGTCGTTGACGGAGGAGGTTGGAGGATGATCCTCTGACCTCCTCCGTCGTGTTATAATACCTACTCTCATGTCCACCCGTCGAACTGCCATGCGACCCCGCACGGAATACGATTCCCTCGGCCCCAAATCGGTGCCGGCGGACGCCTACTATGGCGTCCAGACCGTCCGCGCGCTGGAGAATTTCCCGATCAGCGGCCGGCGGTTCGCCCCGCCCATCCTGCGGGCGCTGGGGCTCATCAAGTGGGCCGCCGCGCGCGCGAATCTGTCGGTCAAGACGCTGGATGCCCGCCGCGGCCGGGCCATTCTGCAGGCCGCCGAGGAATTCCTCGCCAACCGGCGCGGCCTGCAGGACCAGATCGTCGTGGATGTGTATCAAGCCGGGGCCGGCACGTCGCTTAACATGAACGTCAACGAGGTGCTCGCCAACCGGGCCAGCGAATTCCTCGGCGGCCGCCGCGGCACCTACCGCCCGGTCAACCCGAACGATCATGTGAACATGGCGCAGTCCACGAACGACGTGATCCCGGCGGCGATCCGGTTGAGTGCCCTCGCCACGTCGTCCGATCTGCTGGCGGGGCTGGATCAGCTGGCCGCGGCCCTCGAGCGCAAGGCCCACGAGTTCGACCCCCTCGTGAAGTCCGGGCGGACCCACCTGCAGGACGCGGTGCCGGTGCGCCTCGGGCAGGAGTTCGGCGGCTATGCCCACGTGATCGCCAAACAGCGCCGGCGGCTGGCGGCCGCCCGCGATGGACTGCTCGAGCTGAACCTCGGGGCGACGGCGGCGGGGACCGGGTTGAACGCGCACCCGCAGTACAAGGTCCGGGTCGCCCGATTCCTGGCCCAGCGCACGAAGCTCCCGGTCCGTCCCGCCGACGATCTCTTCGAGGTTACGCAGAGTCTCGGCGACATCGTGGCGGTGTCGGCGGCGGTCCGCGGGCTGGCCCTGGAGCTGACCAAGATTGCTAACGACCTCCGCCTGCTGAGTTCCGGGCCGCGCACGGGATTGGCGGAGCTCAGCCTGCCGGCGGTCCAGCCCGGCTCCTCGATCATGCCGGGGAAGGTGAATCCCGTCATGGCGGAGATGCTCAACCAGGTCTGCTTCCAGGTGATCGGCTGCGACACGACAGTGGCGTACGCCGCGCAGGCCGGCCAACTCGAGCTCAACGTGATGATGCCGGTGGTCGCGCACAACGTGATCTTCTCCATGACGATCCTGACGAACGCCATCCGGGCGTTCACCACCAAGTGCGTGGCCGGCATCACCGCCGACGCCGCCCGCTGCCGCGACTACGCCAACCACTCGGTCGGTCTGGCGACGGCGCTCAACCCGTACCTGGGCTACGGCCAGGCGGCCACCCTCGTCAAAGAAGCGGTGGCCACCGGCCGCTCAATCCGCGACATCATGGAACAGCGGGGCCTCACGAAGGACCCGCGCATCGCCCATCTGCTCGACAACCCCTTCGCCTTGACCGGACCCCGGCGGCGAATCCGCAAAGGACGGACCCGATGAAGACCACCGTGGTGGGCAGCTACCCGAAAGTCACGACCGACAACCAGGAAAACCTTCCCGGCACCATTGACCGATGGCAGAAACAGCAAGTCGGCAGCGCCGATCTGGAAAAGGCGCTTCAGACCACCACCCGCCGCGTCATCCAGGAACAGGAGCGGGCCGGCGTGGATCTGATCACCGACGGGCAAATCCGCTGGGAGGACCTGACACACCCGGTCGGGGCCAAACTGCAGGGCGTCCGGCTCGGCGGCCTGCGCCGGTTCTTTGACAACAACGTCTACTATCGCCGGCCGCTCATCACCGGGACGCCAACGTGGATGGCGCCGATCCTCGTGGACTGGTTCCGCCAGGCCCAGGGGATGGCGACGAAGCCGTTGAAGGTGGCCCTCCCGGGGCCGCTGACGTTCGCCGTGCTGGCGGAAGACCAGCGGAACGGGCAGGTGAAGCCGGAAACCCTGGTGCGGGAGTTGGCCGTCGCGCTCCGCAAAGAGGTTGAGACGCTGGTCGCGGCCGGGGTCGCGCACATCCAGCTCGATGAACCGGCCCTCGAGCCGGGCCAGCCGATGGTTGAGGCCGGGATTCGGGCGATCAACGAGGTATTCCAGGGGATCAAGGCCACGCGATGGGTCGCGTGCTACTTCCACGACGTGACGCCGATCATCTCCAAGCTGGCGGCGCTCGACGCCGATGTGCTGTCACTCGACCTCGTCGCCGGCCCATCGCTGGCCGACCGGTTGGGGGCTCTGCCGCAGGCGGTCGCCCTCGGCGTCCTCGACGCGCGCAACACGAAGCTGGAGTCGGCCGACGCCGTCACCGCGCTCGTCGAGCGGGCTCTTCGACAACGCTTGGGGGGCCGCGCCGACCGCACGTGGCTGACCCCGACCTGCGGCCTGGAGTTCCTGCCGCACAGCCAGGCGCTCAAGAAACTGGACCTGCTGGTGTCGGTGGCCCGCCGCGCGGCCGGGCAGCCGGCCCTGCGGTAGGAGGCGCGCCATGCCGAACTTCGTCAAAATCGCCCAGACCGCGGACATCCCCGATGGGGAAGGGCGGACGTTCGAGGTCGAGGGGAAGCCGGTCGCCGTGTTCAACGTCGGCGGCCAGTTCCACGCCACGGACGGAACCTGCCCGCACCGCGGTGGCCCGCTCGGCGAGGGTTATCTGGAGAACAAGGTGGTCACGTGCCCCTGGCACGGCTGGCGATTCGACGTGACGACCGGCGCCTCGCCGGTGAATCCCGCCGCGACCGTTCCCTGCTACCCCGTCAAAATCGAAGGGCCCGACCTCCTCGTCGGCGTGTAAGTTGACGCGGCTGGACCCTCTCCAGCGCTATTTCACCGACCTCGGCTCGGCCTTGGTCACCTTCTCCGGCGGCGTGGACTCCACGGTGCTGGCGAAGGTGGCGCACGACACGCTCGGCCCACGCGCCGCCGCGCTGACCGCCGTCTCGCCGTCGCTGGCGGCCGGCGAGCTCGACGAGGCCCGGGCCCTCGCCGCCCGCATCGGCATCCGCCACCTCGTCGTGGAGAGCCGCGAAGTCGAGAACCCCGCCTACGCCGCGAACCCGGCCAACCGTTGTTTCTTCTGCAAGACGGAGCTGTTCCGCCTGGCGGCCACCCACGCCCGCGCGTTGGGGTTCGCCCACGTCGTCGAGGGGACACACCCCGACGATCTGACCGGGCCCCGGCCGGGTCTTCAGGCCGCCCGCGAACACGGCGTCCGAAGCCCGTTCCTCGATGTGGGGCTTGGCAAGTCGGCGATCCGCGAGCTGGCACAGGCGCTGGGCCTGCCGAACTGGGACAAGCCGGCGCTGGCCTGCCTCGCCTCCCGGTTCCCGACCGGCACGGCGGTCACCGTCGGGCGGTTGGGCCAGGTGGACCGGTGCGAGCAGGGGCTGCGGGTGCTGGGCTTCACGCAGGTGCGCGCCCGGTTCCACGGGACGACCGTGCGGGTGGAAGTCCCTCCGGCGGAATTGCCCCGTTTCGCCGATCGCGTCGTGGTCGAAGGTGCCGCGGCCGCCGCCCGCGCTGCCGGATTCACCACGGCCCTGCTCGATTTGGCGGGGTATCGCCGATGACCCCCCGCAAAAAAGCCGGCCCTCGCCTCGGCGCCCATATGTCCATCGCGGGCGCATTCACCCACGCGATTGAGATGGGGCTGAAGGTCGGCTGCGACACCATCCAGCTCTTCACGAAATCCAACCATCAGTTGAGCGCCCCACCCATCACTGCGGCGCAGGCGGCCGAGTTTCGGCGGGCGGCCGCGGAGAGCGGCATCGCCCCTTGCTTCGCCCACAGCGCTTACCTGATCAACCTCGGCTCGCCGGATCCCGGCACCGCGAAGCGGTCGGAGCAGGCGCTGCGGATTGAGCTGGAGCGGGCCGAATCGCTCGGCTTGGCGTTCCTGGTCCTGCATCCCGGCGCGCACAAGGGCAGCGGTGAGGAAGAGTGCCTAATCCGCATCGCCGCGGCCGCAAGCCGCGTGCTGAAGCAAACGGCCGGCGCCAAGGTCCAACTCCTCTATGAAACGGCGGCGGGCCAGGGGACGTGCGTCGGGCACCGATTTGAACAGTTGGTGACCCTGCTGAAGTTGACGACTCCCGCCGAGCGCGTCGGCATCTGCTTCGATACCTGCCACGTCTTCGCCGCCGGCTACGATCTCAGCACAAAAGAGGGCTACGCGCAGGTGATGGCCGAGTTCGACCGCGTCGTCGGGCTCGACCGGCTCCGCGCCGTCCACGTGAACGACTCCAAGAAACCGCTCCACTCCCGCGTGGATCGCCACGAGCAGATCGGCCAGGGCGCGATCGGCCTGACCGCGTTCCGCTGCTTGATGAATGACCCCCGCCTCCGTCACGTCCCGATGGTCCTCGAGACCCCGAAGGATAACGATTGCACCGAAGACGTGGCGAACCTCCGCACCCTCCGCCGC
>Ga0209515_10004359_pt1 | contig 19205 bp, 20 predicted proteins | sample Subgroupgradi54m_FD_187454 | JGI IMG/M metagenome (GOLD analysis project Ga0209515, IMG submission 187454) | Subsurface groundwater microbial communities from S. Glens Falls, New York, USA - GMW60B uncontaminated upgradient, 5.4 m (SPAdes)... ...
AAATCCGAAATCATCAATCCGCAATCCACAATTCCCATCTGCTCTTCTCACGTTTCACGTTTCACGTTTCACGCCGCGTTTCACGTTTCACGTTTCACGTTTAAGGAGTGTACAAGATGGCCTCATCTCTTTTTTCCGTGAGTGGACTCAGTTCAGGGTTGGATACGGCGACCATCATCAGCCAACTGATGGCAATAGAGCGAAGGCCCCTGACTCTGCTTGGGACGAGACAATCCACATACAAGAGCCAGCTCGATGCCTTCAGCAGCATCAATACGAAACTCGCGTCCTTAAAAAGCCGGGCTGATTCTTTAAAGACATCAAGTACCTTTCAGGTCAAATCTTCCAGCTCAAGCGATGAAACGGTTGTCACTGCCGCAGCAACCTCATCAGCAAGCATCGGAACCTCTTCGATCAATGTCACCGCTTTAGCTTCCGCCCACAAGGTATCATCCGATCCGTTTTCAAGCGCGACGACAGCCCTTGGCTTTTCCGGGGATATCATCATCAGCGGGAAGCGCATCGCAATCGGTGCAAGCGATTCACTTAACACCGTCAAGAGCAGTATTAATTCGGCGAATGCCGGTGTGACAGCGACCATCCTCAATGTCTCAAGCACAGACAATCGTCTTGTCATTACAAGCAAGGCGACGGGAACAGCAAACAGGATCGACCTGATAGATGCGAATACATCGAATCTTCTCCAAAGCCTGGGGCTCTTGAACGCAAGCGTAACCACGCAGAACAATTCGGATCGCTTCACGAGCAACACAACCGCTGTCGGGACGTTACTTGGGCTTTCAGGGACGTTAAGCGGAACCATCCAGATTAATGGAAAGAATGTATCCATCAACCTCTCGACGGATTCACTCCAGAATATAGCCACTGCTATCAACAACGCAGGGGCAGGGACAACCGCATCGGTCACCTCAGAGAGCGTCGGCGGCACGACGATGTATAAGATAGCCCTGACAGGCACAAACACCTATACAGACAGCAATAACATCCTCAAAACGTTGGGATTCGTAAAAGGTGTGGTTAAAAACGAACTGCAAGCGGCGAAGGATGCCACGCTCACCCTTGACAATAACATCAGTGTCACCAGAAGTTCCAATACGATCACTGACCTGATTGAAGGGATGACACTCTATCTCAAGAAACAAGGGACAGCCAATATAACTGTCACAAACGACACCGCAAGTGTCAAAACCTCCATCAAGGATTTCGTCACCGCCTATAACAACTTAATCTCCGATATTGGTGCTCAGTTTCGCTTTGACAAAAACAAAAAGCCTCAAGGGGTTCTCATGGGGGATTTCACCCTTCGTCTCATCCAGTCGAAGATAAGGAATATCACGACCAGTAAGATTGGAGGGCTTTCCGGAAGCATTTCATCTCTCGCCCAGATCGGCATCACCACCAACAAATCGGACGGAACTTTGGTGATTGATGAGACCAAACTGGACAGTGCCATTGCAAGTAAGCTTACAGACGTTGCAGGGTTCTTCTCTGCGATGGCGTCCCAGCTTTCTAATCAGATTAACGCTTTCACAAACACAACTTCTGGGCGTTTAACTTCAAGGACAAAAAGCATCCAGGGAACCATTGACGGCCTCGGTGTCAAGATCGAAGGGATGGAGAAAAGACTTGCGGGCCGTGAGAAGAGGCTCAGAAATCGGTTCGTCACGCTTGAGACCCTTTTATCCCAGATGCAGACACAAAACGCTTCGCTCACACAACAACTCGCAAACCTGAGAAGAAATTGATTATTGTCTATTGATTATTGTCTATTGATTATTGTCTATTGAAGAAGTGGCTTTCAATCCTCAATCCTCAATCTTCAATCTACAATCTACAATCTTCAGTTGGAGGTGAATGTCAATGTTAGATCAATATCTTAGGATACAGGTTGAAACAGCCACACCGGGGGAACTGGTCCTGATGGTGTATGAGAGTACGATTCGTTCCCTGGAAAAGGCGAAACTGAAGCTATCCAAAAATAATGTTGAGGAAGCAAATGAGTCCCTTTTCAAAGCTCAAAATGCCATTGCGGAACTGATAGGTGCCTTAAACTTAGAGGTGGGCGAGATAGCGACCTCTCTACATAACCTTTATTCCTTTATGTTGCGGAAACTGAACGATGCCGTTATCAAGAAGCAAAAGAACCCCATTGATGAAGTCATCACCCTTCTCAACAGCTTAAAAGAGGCCTGGGAGGAGGTCGTGAAGCGTGGAACCAAGGGAATTGTTGTACAGGCTTAACAAGATGCACGAGTTGACAAAAAAGGAAAAGTCAGCCATTGAATTAGAGGATTTCCAAACGCTACAATCGATTCTTCTTGAGAAGGAGCGGTTGATTCAGGCTGTCTCCTTCTCTCCTCAAAATCCCCCCTCTGTCCCCCCTTTTCAAAGGGGGTGGGCGCCCTCTGGGCACGGGATTTCGGTTGACGAAATCAGTGGGCTGATAGAGCGGATTATTCAAGGCGGGAAAGAAAATGAGCGGATGGTCTATCAGAAGTGGTTGGACGATAAAAACGAACTGAAAAAGATATCGGATGTGAGAAAGACACTCATCGCATATCCAAAGCCGGAACTAGCCCCTCGAATCGTTGATACCAAATGCTGAATCAATCGACAATCGACAATTGTTAGGAGGTGTTATATCATGAGCCTACCACTGAAGGTAAACCCACTGCCGAGAGAACAACAAAATGCCCTGGAACGTCTCACCCGTCGAGCGGTTGGCCGGGTCGCCGAAAGAGCGCGGATGGTCTTGTTGTCCACCGAAGGCAGAATCATCAGCGAAATTGCCGCAATATTCCATTGCCACGAGAACCAGGTGCGACGCTGGATTAAACGCTACCTTGCCTACGGGGCAGATGGTTTATACGACAAGCCACGCTCCGGTCGTCCTCCCAGGGAGGGATTATTCCAAAACGGGGGTTAAGTTGGTGATTGGTGATTGGTGATTGGTGAGTAGTCGTTACCAGTTACCAGTTACCACTCACCACTCACCAAAAAGGTGGCTCTTGTCGATTCCTCTGCTCTGTGACGACTCCCCATGAATAAATTCAGGGGCTTCTAGGCGTTAGCCAAGCATTGTCGCCCCAATGCTATGCAGATATTATATCATATTAAGCGAATATCTGCAAATGCTTGAAAGTGGAACACGATTCATCCCCACAGATAAATCAGGGGGCTTTCTCGTATTTCTGATGTAATTTTGACTTCAGTTTAATCATCGCCTTGGAATGTATCTGGCACACTCTCGCTTCAGTCACCCCTATTACCTTCCCGATCTCCTTCATCGTCAAACCTTCGTAATAATATAAGGTGATGACCAACCGTTCCTTCTCCTCAAGTTCCTCGATCGCTTTTGCGAGAATCTGCTTCAGCTCTTTCAGCTCCACTTCCTTAAAAGCATCCTCGGCGGTCGGGTCTTCTATAAAATGAATGAGTTGGGTATTCTCTTCACCGTCTGTCAAATCTTCCTCAAGCGAGACCAAGGCGAGGCAATTGACCTCCTGAAGGGCATGTCTAAACTTTTCAAGGGATAAGTTGAGGTATTTGGCAACCTCTTCTTCCTCGGGAAAACGACCCAATTTTTGCTCCAGCTTGGCGTAAGCCTCCCGAATCTCCCGCTCTAATTTGCGTAATCGACGGGGGGCGAAGTCCAGTTTGCGGAGCTCTTCGAGGATGGCTCCCCTCACCCGGATCGAGACATAGCCGAGGAAACTGGTCTTCTCCTCTGGGTTGTACTTCTCTATCGCTTCAAACAGTCCGATAATGCCCGCACTGATAAAGTTTTCCCTATCCAGATGCGGGGGAAATCTTAACGCCAGCCTTTCAGCAACCATCTTGACTGTCGGCAGGGAATTTAAGATCAGTTTTTCCCTCACTTCCGGGTCACCCGTGAGTTGGTATACTCTCCACAAATTGTCGGTCAATGCTTCTTCTGCCATTTTTTCTCATGAGATGGATGCGTGAAACGTGAAACGTAAGGGGGCTGGAAGGTTGGAAGGTTGGAAGGTTGGAAGATTGGGCTGTTGCCTTCCCCCCATCCTTCCATCCTTCCCTTCCTTCCTCTCGAACCAGCCAGTCCGATTCTCGGACCAGCACAGCAGGCTCTCCCTTCTTCACGTTTCACGCTTCACGTTTCACGCTTCACGTTTCACGCATCCCAATCTCTCCTATCTTTTGGACCTCAAAACCGGGCGCTATCTCGTTATATGAGAGCACCGCGATATTGGGAATGAACCTCACGATGAATTCTCTGAAATAGGGACGAATCGAGGCCGAACACAAGATAACCGGTCCTGTTTTCATCAGGGCGATGGCCCCTTCTATCGCTTTTGCAGCAGTTGCCACTATCATCCGCGCTTTTTCTGGTGCCACGGCTAAAAACTTGCTCTGCTCTCCGCTTTGCGAGGGTACAAGCCCCTGCGGCTTGATGGCGTTTTCCAAATCGCCTTCGAGCGCGGGGGAGAGCGTGAAAACTTGTATTTTCTTATTTTCATCAGAACACTGTTTGCAGATGTGTCTTGCGAGAGAAACTCTCACATATTCAGTCAGCACCGTCGGTTCTTTTGTCGATGGTGCCCGCTCAAGGAGCGTCTCAAGGATTGTGATGAGGTCTTTGATGGGAACCCTTTCTTTCAGCAGGTTTTGAAGCACTTTCTGCACGATGTAAGTAGGCAGGTTGGCTTTGACTTCATCAACGATGGCGGGATGGGAGCGGGCTACCCCCTCAAGGAGCTGTTGAATCTCCTGTCTTGTCAGGAGTTCATACCCATGAGATTTTAGAACCTCAGAAAGATGGGTGATGAGAATGGTTTGAGGCTCAATCACAGTGTATCCCGCTGTTTCTGCAACCCTTTTTTGTTCCTTACCGATCCACCACGCGCGTAAACCGAAAACGGGTTCCTTTGCCTCTATACCGTCTATCTCGATATCTTCCGCTCCAGATGACATCGCAAGCAGTTGATTCATCATCAATTCGCCTCCTGCCACCTCGCCGCCTTTGATCAGGAGTGAATACGCATTGGGAGAAAGCCGGAGATTGTCTCTGATGCGAACCGGCGGAACGATAAAGCCGAGCTCTATCGCTAACTTTTTCCGGACCCCCTTTATTTTGTCGATGATGCTATCAACAAGGGGTATCAGGTTATAACCGATTTCAAGTTCAACCGGCTCGACGGCAAGGAGTTCCTCCAACTGGGTCTCTTCCGTTTCTTCCTTTTGAACGGGCGAGCCGCCCGCTCTACTTCCTTTCTCCTGCGATGTTTCCTGTTGTGGTCTCGTTGACAGATAAGCCATACCCCCTAAAAGTGCAGCGAGAAATAGGAAGGGGAGTTTGGGCAGCCCCGGCATCAGCCCGAGCACTCCAAGGAGGGAAGCCGTCAACAGGAGCGCTTTCGGCTGATGGAAGATCTGAGATGCCAACTCATGACCAAAATCCGCTTTCGCGGCAGTTCTCGTGACAATAATACCGGCGGCAGTTGAGATAACCAGCGCTGGGATTTGAGAGACAAGCCCATCGCCTATCGTTAAAAGGGTGTATGTCGTCGCCGCTTGCGCGATCGGCATGGCGTGCTGGAAAACGCCAATTGCCAGTCCGCCGATGATATTGATAATAATGATGAGGACAGAGGCGACGGCGTCTCCTTTCACGAACTTGCTTGCGCCGTCCATCGCCCCGTAAAAATCCGCTTCCCTTTTGACCTCCTCCCGGCTCGCTTGTGCTTGCGCCTTATCTTTAATTCCAGCACTTAAATCTGCGTCGATGCTCATCTGTTTCCCGGGCATCGCATCCAGCGTAAAACGCGCAGCGACCTCCGCGATTCGATTCGCCCCCGCCGTTATGACAACAAACTGGACGATGACCAGTATGAAGAAGACAACGCCGCCGACAACATAGTTTCCTCCAATGACGAACTTCCCGAAAGACTTGATGACATCTCCAGCCGCCGCCTCGCCGCTGTTTCCGTGAAGCAGAATCAGCCGGGTGGAAGCGATGTTTAAGGCGAGTCGGTAAAGCGTGAGGAGCAAGAGCAACGAAGGGAAAACGGAAAAATCGAGGGGGCGCGATATATACAGGGTCATCAACAGGATGATGACTGCCACTGAGATGTTAAGGGTGATCAGGATATCGAGGAGGAATTTGGGGAGTGGCGATACCATGACGACTAATATGCCGAGTACCCCAAATGCGACGATGATATCACTATAACGAGAGTATTTTCCCATCAGCGAATCTCCTCTTTTATGATGCGTGAAACGTGAAACGTGAAACGTGATGCGTGAAACGTGAAACGTGAAACGTGATGCGTGAAACGTGAAACGTGAAACGTGATGCGTGAAACGTGAAACGTGAAACGTGAAAAGAAAATCATATCTGATGTCGGACATACCGATTTCAGATTGATGATTGCAGATTGCAGAATTGATGATTGCAGATTGCAGAATTAAAATCCGAAATCATCAATCCGCAATCCACAATTCCCATCTGCTCTTCTCACGTTTCACGTTTCACGTTTCACGCCGCGTTTCACGTTTCACGTTTCACGTTTCACTTTGAAGCATAGACATAAGCGAGTATCTCAGCCACCGCTCGATAAAACGTCGCTGGTATCTCCTGTCCCTCGTTCACACGCTCATGCAGGAGGTGAGCGAGGGGTCTGTTCTCAACAATCGGTATGTTATGCTGCCTTGCCACCGCTTTCATGCGTTGTGCGAGATAATGCTTTCCCTTGGCGACAACTTTCGGCGCACCCGCTTCCTTATGGTTATACGCCAGTGCGACTGCGATTTGGTGAGGGTTGACAATGACCACATCTGCCTTTTTGGTCCCCTCGATACTACGGAGTCGCAAGCTGAATTCACGCTGCATGCTCTTGAGTTTTGCTTTAATATGGGGAGTTCCCTCCGTCTGCTTCGTCTCTTCCTTTACTTCCTCCTTTGTCATCCGAAGCCGCTTTTCATAAGCCCATCGCTGATAGGCGTAATCAAGCACGGAAAGAAACAGCAGGCACAGCGCGATACGAGTACTTAACCTGAATATCTCTGTTCCGAACCGAGTCGCTATGGCGCTGATGCTCATGAAGGGCAGCGACTGGAAGGAAACGAACGTTTTTGAGAGCTGATGATATACCATGGTGCCAATGATTAGGAGTTTAATCAAAGACTTGACCAGTTCAGCCAGGGATTTAGCCGATATGAGGTTTGAAAATCCTGCAATCGGATTGATTTTGTTCCAGTTTGGAGCCAAGGATTCCGTGCTAAAAGTGAAGCCCGTTTGGAGCGCATTTGAAACGAAGCCAATCACCATGAGCGAAAGGGTTAAAGGGAAAGCCATCATTAGAAAATTCATCAGTATCTTGAGAAAGAGGGGGAGCATGTTCTCAACCGTGAGGGGGTACAACGGAAAACGAAAGAATTCAGTCATGAAATTTTTGAGGGAGTCGATGAGCCAGGGGGCCATGCCCTTAATCAGGTATATCCCGACTAACAGCGCAAGGGCCGAGTCTAACTCAGCGCTTCGCATCACATTCCCTTTTTTTCTGGCCTGTTCCCTTTTTTGCGGTGTGGCCTTTTCTGTTCTTTCAGCGCCGTCTCTCATGTATAGGTGTTGGGTGTTAGGTGTTAGGTGTTAGGAAACGGAAGGATGGAAGGGAGAAAAGAGGAAGGATGGAAGGATGGAAGGAAAAGAGGAAATGTGCAAATCTGCAAATGTGCAAATCTGCAAATCCGCTGATTCTGCAAATCCGTGCTATCATCACGTTTCACGTTTCACGTTTCACGTTTCTAGTGAAGCGCTTCACGTTTTAGATTACCTGATGGTTCTCCGTCTGCCAACCTTCCAATCTTCCATCCTTCCAATCTTCCAACCTGATACCTAATGAAAATGGTTGAGAACGATGGAAATTTCAGTTTTGAGTTTGTCAAGTTCATTCATCAAGAGATAACCGAACACCTGAATGGACGCTGCAAGCGTCAGGAGTCCGACCGCTATCTGAAGTGGAAAGCCCACCATGAAGATATTCATCTGAGGCATGACCCGGGCGAGCATCCCAAGCGAGACGTTCGTAAGGAATATCGTCATGATCACCGGACTTGATACCTTCAGGGCGATGACAAATATGCTGTTGAAGAGACCTGCGACATAGCTCAACAGCGGCACCTCATATCTCGCCCCACCCAGGGGTATCAGATCAAAGCTAGATCGGATGCCTTGAAGCAGGAGATGATGGCCATCAACACTCAGGAAAAGAATGAGCGCCAGGAGGCTTTGAAAACTAGCCATGAGCGAAACCTCCGCGTGGAATGACAGGTCTATCGTGTTCGCGATACTAAAGCCGATCTGCTGGTCTACGATGTGTCCTCCCATTTGAATCCCGATAAATATCAGGTTTGCCACAAAAGCAATGATCACCCCGAGCCCGATTTCATAGAGAATGAAGATGGCAAGTGACATGGGAGGGTGAGGCTCCTGCCGAACCACTTCGCCGGGGCTGATGGTTTCGGGTCCCAAAGCCAGAAAAAGCAGAAAAGAGATGATAATCGAAAGGAGTATCTTCACCCTGACCGGAATGCTACGATTTCCAAAGAAAGGGGCAAAGACAAAAATCCCTCCCACTCGGGAGAAAACCAGAAGAAATCGCTCTATATCTTTCAGTTCTAATGTCCATTCCATCATTTGCCCATTTGCACCTTTGCACCTTTGCACCTTTCATCGCCCGATCATCTGAGGAATGCTCGTATAAAGATAGGTGGTATAGTCGACAAGGTACTTGATCATCCAGGGGAGGAATAAAGCCAATACAATCGCCACGGCGATAATTTTCGGCACAAACGTCAGCGTCATCTCATGGATCTGTGTGACTGCCTGAAAGATACTCACGAGAATTCCGATAACGAGACTGGCCGCAAGGATCGGCAGCGCGAGACTAAACCCGACCCCAAACGCTCTCCATACAATATCAATTGCAAGTTGTGTTGACAAATTTCTACCTCCTCTATAGAATGCCGAGGCGTGAAACGTGAAACGTGAAACGTGAAACGTGAAACGTGAAACGTGAAACGTGAAACGTGAAACGTAATGCGTAAACTGTATCCTCCATCCTTCCCATCCTTCCATTCTTCCATTCTTCCATTCTTCCATTCTTCCATTCTTCCATCCTTCCATTCTTCCATTCTTCCATCCTTCCTTCCTTCCCTTCCTCCTTTTCTTCCCTTCCTTCCCTTCTTCCCTTCCTTTCCTCCTCCTCGTCCCCTCGTTTCCCCGCCTCCGCTATCTGAAGCTTGAAATCAAAGAGCCAACGATCAGGTTCCAGCCATCTGCAAGCACGAAGAGCAGCAACTTCAGGGGGAGGGAGATCATCATCGGGGGAAGCATCATCATTCCCATTGACATCAGCGCCGATGCGACCAGCATGTCGATAATCAGAAAAGGGATGGAGATGAGAAACCCGATCTGAAAAGCGGTCTTCAGTTCACTCATCATGAAGGCTGGGATGAGGGCGTGGGTTGGAATCTCTGACCGATTCTTTGGTTTTGTGCTTTGGGTGAAACTCACCATCAGGGCGAGGTCTTTCTCGCCGGTCTGTTTGAACATGAAGTCCCGAATTGGCTTAAACGCCTCGTTCAGCGCTTCCTCACGCGGCAGAGTCCCCGCCATATAGGGTTTCAAAGCGTTGGTATCAATCTTATGCCAGACGGGTGCCATGACCGCTAACGTTAAAAAAAGTGAAAGCGCTATCATGATTTGCCCCGGCGGCATCTGCTGCGTTCCAAGGCCCTGGCGCAGGAACGATAGGACCACGACGATCCGCGTAAACGAAGTCACCATCATGAGTAAAGCGGGTGCGAGGGAAAGCAGGGTCAGCAGAAACAGGATCTGAAGCGCAACGCTCATATCAGCGTTCTTGACACTGTTGGTGTCTATGGCGATCTTCAGTCCTTCGGCATGAACGTCCCGATCGAAGATCGGGATTGTTAAAATGATAAGTAACAGGAGAATGAGCCCCGTTACCCCCGCCATACGTGATGCGTGAAACGTGAAACGTGAAACGTGAAACGTGAAACGCGGCGTGAAACGTGAAACGTGAAACGTGAATTCCTCCGTTCCGAGAGTCTTCGACCTTCCTTCCTTCCATTCTTCCATCCTTCCTATCCTTCCATCCTTCCATTTCTTCCTTTCCTCATTTCCTCATTTCCCCATTTCCGCCCCCCGATGGAGCGGGGTCTCGCTTCGCTAGAGACTTTCCCCATTTCTTCGTTTCACTTTTCACTTGCGTCTGCGTTAGGTAATCTTCCACAAGTTGGGGATTTTCGATCGTGTGCAGGAGCGTTATCTGTTCATCCGTCACCCCTAAAACGAAGATACAACCGACGACGTGAACCAAATAGATGTACTTTTTGGGGCCGATAGGAAGATAAGACAGCACATCCATCGGCATCTCTTTTCCGAACTTCATCCCTCGCATTCCCAATTTTTTAATCAGGAAGTGTCCGATGAAGATGAAAGCGGCGACGACGAAGAGGGAGAAGACCATCCGAATTCCGATCTCGAAGCTGCTAGGGACTGCATCCGGCATCATTCCACACTCCCAATCTGTTCCGTTTTGTCTACGACGGTCAGCACCCGAAAGGCGATCCGATTATCGCCCGTGGCAACGATCTCGCCATTGGCAATCTTCTCGCCATTCACCAAGAGGTCCAGCGTATCATTCACCAACCGATCTAGCTTAATAATGGAACCGGGGTTCAGTTTCAGGACCTCTCCCAACTTCATCTTCTTCCTGCCAGCCTCAATGGATAATTCCAGCGGCACATCTAGTATCAATCCAAGTTGCTTCACCATTTTTTCCTCCTTATGATGTCATACGCAATACGCAATACGCATTATTCTTCTTACGCATTACGCATTACGCATTACGCATTACGTTCTACGATGTCTATCTGGTTTTCGACTGTCCGGTTCAACTTGACAGATCGATACCGTCCCATTAACCCTAGCTTTCCAAGGAATTTCGGAACTCCCTGGATTTTTACGATGACCTCTATCTCCTCCTCGCTTGCGGAATCCAAATGGATAACATCCCCTTCCTGAAGTTCGAGGAGGTCCTTAATCGTTATAGACCCCATCTGGATGGCAGCCTGTATCTCCAACAGTGCATTGAGGAGCAGCTTGAAAATTTGGTCTTCATATTGAGGAGAACCATCCATCCGACTAAAATCGATCAATCGCCGCTTCGAGAGCTCTACCTTAAGTACATCGACGGGGATGCCGATTTTCAAGCTGCCCTCTAAGCTCCCGATGGTAATCTTGAAGAGCGCTTTGATAACCTCATCTTTCAGTGGCAGGCTGAACATACATGCCTTCGGGTCGCTTGCAAACGTGTTGGGTACAAAGTTTGAATCAATGGTTTGAGCGACAGATTTCCTCAATGTCTCCAGGAAGATTTCCATCACCCGTTTTCCCACTGTCCAGTCGAGGTCTGTCAGTGGCCGAATCTCCGGGGCAGATTGCCCGGTGCCCCCCATGAGCCTTTCCATAATGAAAAGCGTCATCGAGATCTCAATTTCCATCATCCCGATCGCCTGAAAATTCTCCGTGAGAAAGGTGCAGAAGCAGGTGGGAGGCTGAACGGATTCGATGAACTCTCGATATTGTTCCGTCTCCACTGTGACCACTTTCACCTCAATATACGTTCCCAGAAGCGCCAGCAACACGTTGGTCAATTCGTTTGCATACGTATCCAATGGACTCCTGACCAACTCAACGATTTCGTTTGCATACGTATCCAATGGACTTCTGACGAACCCAATGATTTCTCCATCTTCCTCGTCTGATAACTCGAATGTTTCGCTGGTCCCATTCCGATTTTCGGAATCTTCCCCCTCACGTCGTTCAAGGTCAACTCCCTCTCGAGCGTCTTCGGCTCCGTCCCGTGAGTCTTGGACCTGTTCATCTCCTGTGAGAACTGCTTCAGTAGCCATCTTTTGCTTCCCTCCCCGGAAGATGAAACGTGAAACGTGAAACGTGAAAAGAAAAAGAGAAATTGTCTTTCTTCTCTTCTCACGTTTCATCTTCTCTTCTCACGTTTCACGTTTCACGTTTCACGTTGTTACTGGATGACAAATTCTGTAAAATAGATTGCTTCGACCTTTCCTTTCGTCAATTTCTGATTCATCTTTTCGATTATCTCCTCCTTGAGTTTTTCCTTACCCCCTATGGTGTCAATCTCTTGGGGGGTCTTTTGAGAGAGGATATTGATGAGCAGGTCCACCAGCTCTGCCTTTTTTTTGCGGATCTCTTCGGAAACAGATTCTGAACTGGTTTGGATGCTGAATTTCAATCTGAGAAAACTCATTCCTTTGGCTCCCCCGAGGTTGACGATGAGCGCTTCAAAATCATGGAGTGGTTTCTCCCTCTCCTTCTTTTCCTTACCGGGGTCCGCTTCCCTGTTGAGAATAAGGGGATGGATGACATAGACTGTAAGGATGACGGCAAGAAGAGCCAATCCAGTAGCGAAACCCAGAGCGGAAAGTATCTTTTTTATCATTCTGACTCCTTTTGCGTAAGAAGAGGTCCCCTAGAAGGGATAGGGAAAACCCTTCGTCACTACCTAAACGACGCGAAAGATTTTCCCTAAGAATATCTCTTAATTACGAATTACGAATTACGCATTACTTCTCCGCAGATTCGACAATCCGTTCGTTCGCATTATACAAAATCAGAATACTAATGCGCCGGTTGCGGACATCGTACGGTTGCTCGGGGTAACGCAACTTCCTATCGGCATGCCCACGGAGTTGTATGATGCGTTCGGGAGGTATACCGAAGTCTTCCATCAACCGCCGGGCGCTATTCGCCCGGTCCGTAGAGAGCTCCCAGTTGGAATAAATTGAAGGTGAAGAATAGGGCCGGCTATCGGTGTGACCGGCAATCATAATCGGATTTGGCAACGTGCGAATCGCTTTGCAGATCTCTTGTAACACTGCAATCGCCGAGCGGTTGAGAGAAGCACTGCCGAGTTCAAAGAAGGACGAATCTTCCTTCTCCAGTAATTCGATCAGCAACCCTTCATCGGTAACCTTGACGACGAGCTGGTCTTTGAGCCGGGCAAATTCCGGTATGGTAAGGAATGCCGTTTGCAACGCTTTCCCAATCTGTTCCAGCGCTTGTTTTTCTTCTTCTGAATTTTCTCTCTGATTCAGCCGCGATGTGCTCAGTTGTATCGGTACTGAATCGGTAAAAATATCCCTTTTGGTGTACTTGTTGAATGCGCCTGGGTCCCGAAAATACTGACCGACAGATTCCCTCACTTCCTGGCTCTGGCCAACGATCCATAACACGATGAAGAGCGCCATCATCGTGGTGATAAAATCGGCATAAGCCACCTTCCATGCGCCGCCGTGGTGTCCACCGTGTCCTTTTTTTACCTTTTTGATGATGAAGGGTGGTTCAGAAGAAACAACCTCATTTTGGGGATTCTGTTCTCTCACTATTCTCTCCCTTTTCTCCGCGTAAGGTGTTCTTTATTTCCTCAAAGCTGGGACGCACATCAGAAAAAATCGAACGTCGCGCAAATTCGACAGCAATCGTTGGGTGTATGCCTTTTGCAAACGCCAACAACCCCTCTTTGATACATTGCATGTAGCGGGCTTCACTGAGATGGATGGCTTCGACGTTCGCAGCCAGCGGCAGGAGGAAACCGTAAGCCATAAAAATGCCAAGGAAGGTGCCGATGAGAGCAGCACCCACTTTGTGGCCAATCTCTTCCGGAGGACCATCAATCGCCTGCATGGCGATAACGACACCCAGTACGGCTGCGACGATACCGAGACCGGGCATCGTATCCCCGACCCTAGAAAGCACCGTTGACAGACGTCCGTTTTCCTCGTGGTGGGTTTCTATATCTATATCCAGGAGCGCTTCGATCTCCATCGGCTTCACACCGTTAAGGATCACGCTCACCGTGTCCGATAGGAAATGAACCGCATGGTGATTTTTCAGGAAGCTCGGATATTTGGAAAAAACGCTGCTTTTCTCTGGTTCTGCAATATGGGTTTCAAGGGCAAGCGCACCTTCTTTTCTCGCGATCTGGAAAAGGTCGTAAAGCAGAGTCAGCAGTTCAGAATAGGCTCCCTTTGATGGATGCTCCCCCTTGAGCCCTTTGAGTATCGATTGAAACACCTGCGTGAGCACCTGAAGAGGCGTTGAAATCATGACGGTTCCCAAGGCAGAACCCAGAATGATAATGAACTCCGCAGGCTGTACCAACACCCCCAGCTTGCCGTGTTCCATGATGTATCCGCCGATCACAGCACCCATAACCACAATCATTCCAACAATTGCCATGAGCTCCACCCAAAAAGATCGCGTTGCGTGAAACGTGAAACGTGAATAAGAGATTGCTCTTTGTCACGCTTCACTCCTCATGTATCATTGCTCACATTCGCGTCGCTTACGTGCAGGCTCTAACACTCCCATGCTCACATTCGCGTCGCTTACGTGTAGGCTCTAACACTCCCTTTCCTTTCACGTTTCACGTTTCATCTTCTCCTCTCACGTTTCACGTTTCACGTTTCACGTTTCACGCTTCTAGCTCCTCAAGGTCACCAGTTCTCCAAGTATGGCATCGGCGGTCGAGATGATCCGTGCGTTCGCTTGAAACCCACGCTGGGCAAGGATCATTTTGGTGAACTCGGTTGTCAGGTCCACGTTTGACATCTCCAAAGCCCCCGGAGCAATGCTGCCAAGCCCTCCAACCCCGGGTCGTCCAAGAATCGCCTGCCCGGAGTTTCCACTCTCTTTATAAAGGCTGCTCCCAGCTTTGGTGAGTCCGCCGGGATTATTGAAGTGGGCCAGTGCAACCTGCCCCAGCACCTGTGACACCCCATTTGAAAAAACGCCTCGAATCGTGCCGGATTCGTCAACGTTGAATCCTTCCAGAACCCCCATTCCATAGCCATTTTGGTTCTTTGCCGTGACCGTTGATGTCGATGCAAGTTGGGATAAACCGTCGGTCGTATTGGGAGCGCCAAAATCAAGGGTGATTGTCATGGCCTCTGCGCCATTTTGAGGATTGAATGAGAGGGGATTGCCATCGGCACTTTTAAGAGATCCATTTGGGTTAAATGCGATGTTTCCGTTCCCAACCGCAGCGCCGTTGATCGTCGCATTCCAGGTCCACTGATTCTCACCCGTTTTCGTGAAACCCACGCTCACCGGGTGGGAATTTCCAAGTGAATCGTATACGTCAAACGTCGTGGTATCACCTGAAGTCCCTTCAGCCGTTCTGGCGTCGAGGTTGCTTTCCAAAACTACGGTTGTCGTGGCGCTTGCAGGCAAGTTCTTCCCGAAAGGAAGGTGGATGTTATCTATCGTTCCTTCTGACAGCTTTCCGTTGGTCGCCATTTTTCCCTGAACCACCAGCCCGCTTGCTGGGTCTACAAGGTAACCGTTTCGATTGATTTCAAAAGTGCCGGTTCGTGTATAGGAGCGCGTATTCCCATCGGATAAGACGAAGAACCCCGCGCCCTGAATGGCGAGGTCGGAGGCGTTATTCGTGAATTCCAGGCTTCCCTGTGTAAATATATTGTCGATGGCACCGATGGTCACACCGTTCCCGACCTGTTGTGGGTTGACTCCCCCCGCGAGCTCGTTGCTTGAACTGGCGCTCTTCAACGTCTGGTTGAAGATGTCCTTAAAGATCGCCCTTCCACTTTTGAAGCCTATCGTGTTTACATTGGCAATGTTGTTTCCGATGACATCCAGTTGTACCTGATGACTCTTCAATCCAGATACACCTGTAAAAAGTGCACTCATCATTTTGCTTTCCCTCATATGGAAGAATAATGCGTAATACGTCATGCGTAAGAAGAATAATACGTAATACGTCATGCGTAATTAAGAGAAGGGTGAGAGAGACGGTGAGAGGTGTTAGGTGATAGGAAATCCTTCCACCTACCACCTCTCACCTCTCACCTCTCACCTCTCACCTTCTATTGTGTTTCTTCTCTTCTTACGCATTACGCATTACGCATTACGTTTTCCGCTATGTCCCTTGGTTTTCGATTGAGATTAGATTGGAAAGCGGATAGTCCATCCCTTGTAATGTCAATAAGACCGAATTTCCATCCAGTCTGACCCCCGCGACTTCGCTTCTTTTGAACCCTTTTGCTCCGACAAGTGCTTTATTCGCATCAAGAGCCAAAACCTCGAAGCGATATGAGCCGGTGTTAACCGTTTCCCCGGCATCGTTTTTCCCATCCCACTGAATCCGGTTTTCACCTTTACTTTGATGTGGTGCCTTTATGGTCTTTTTGAGTTCGCCTTTGGAATCGTATACACTCACCAGAACATCTGCATCTTCGGCAAGCTCATACGGTATCTCGACAGGTTTTCCGCGAAATTCCAGGGCGTTCGTCTCAACTTTTACCGCTTTCCCAATGAGTTGAGCCGCCTGGAGGGAAAAGGCGTTTTTCTGCATGTTCAACGCCGTATCCATCCCTTTTTTCATGCTTTGAAGTTGTTCCAGCGAACTGAACTGCGCCAGTTGGGCAACAAACTCATAACTGTCAACCGGTTTCATCGCATCCTGATTGCGCAACTGCGTCACCAAAAGATACAGGAAATCCTCTTTTCCCAATTCATTCGCCCGGTTAGTCACCTGACCTAATCTTCCGACGAGGGGTGCAGCAGAACTGTAATTGGGTTGGACATTTGTAATGTTAAGCATTTCATTCACCCTTAAATTTTAAGTTGACAATGGATTGCGTATTGCGTAAAACGTGAAACGTAAAACGTGAAACGTGAAACGTGAAACGTGAAGCATAATTCTCATCCTTCCATCCTTCCATTCTTCCATTCTTCCTTTTCTTCCCTTCCTTCCATTCTGATGAACGGGCGAGCCGTGCTCGTCCGAGAATCGGACCCGCTCTACTTCCTTCCCTTCCTTTTCTTCCATCCTTCCCTTCTTCCTTTCCTCATCTCCCTCGTCAGACCAGGATATTGACGATTCCTTCCCCCGTGATGGCTCTTCTGACCGCGCTCCCACGTCCCCTCGCTCCCTCGCCCCCTCGCTCCCTTGCCTCCGTGTCCGCGCGTCCCTGTGCTTCCCTCCACAAGGGATTATAAGAGGCTCCGCCGGAGCCGTTTTCAAGGAGGACGTTGAAGCTTCCAACTGCGACCCCCGCTCCCTCAAGATTCTGTTTCAGAGCGGAGAGCCCCTGCTCTAAAATGCCCTTCACATCCAAATGCGCTGTCTTTATCTCGATGGTGAAGACGTTTTCCTTTTCCAAAATCTTGATCTTGAGTTTTCCGAGATGTTCCGGCTGAAGCTTTATTTCAATTTCATTGTTTCCCGGATACAGATTCAAGCGTATTTCAGCCGCAAGTTTTTGTACCAGTTCGGCGCGTACAGGGTGATCGGCAGGTATCGATGGCACCACTTCCGGTAAGACCAGCGATGGCTGAAACCCCCGCTCCGCGATCGGGATGTTCTCGACGCCCTTACCGGAAGCATCCCGCCCTCTCTCGCTGTCCCCCTGCGTTTCGCGCTTCCCCATGTCAAAATGAGCACCACTGGATTCAGGGGGTCTCACTGGTATCTTGCCATCCTCCCCCAATCTATGGTCAGGAATTTCGCGGCCCCAGTGCAATTCTGGCCCCTCCCTCAAATCCGCCGGGTTGAGTTCATCGAAACCTCCCCTGCCTCCCTTTTCAAAGAGGGATGGGGGGGATTTGAGATTATCAGAGAAGTGATTGACTGGATACTTTCCTTCAATCACGGATTTCTCTTCCAGTGGGCGTGAAGGGCCTTCAGGTCGAGCGCTGAGGCTTCGTTCAGGGTCAGTGGGGTCGTGAAGATTCCAGGAATCGGAAATCGTTTGCCCCCCTGGCTTCATCGTCTCAGGGGTTGTGTTCCCTTTTTCATGGCTGGCAAGCTTTTCCATGTCAAATCCTCCCGTGCCCAGAGGGCGCCCACCCCTTTTTAAGAGGGAGGATAGATGGGGGGGGAGGGTAATCCTCTCTATCTCTCCCGCTGGTTCTGCTTCCATTGCTGGTTTTTTCACGGTTTCACTCTGAACCGGCGGGGATTGTAAGGCATCTGTTGGATTGCCTTCTGAGATCGCCATCGTTGGTGCCGCGTCATTGATTGGTTCATTCGTCAAGAGTCTTATCCCGCTCTGTATTCCGTCGTCCCCTGATTGCCTCACCCCCACGGACTCTCCCCTCACAGGTTCGGCGGGAGCCTCACCCTCCCACTCACCCCGCCCCTCGACTCCGTTCCGTGAGTCCGAGACCTGCACGATGCTTACAGGCGAGAGCATCGGAAAACTTGGAAAAGCGTGATAAAACGTTGTTTCATAACGTGTATTCCCTAAGAAATCATTTTTTTCTTTTTCTGTGCGAACATCCATTAAACCATTCAACTCATCCGAAAAGCTGCCTGCCCCCCCCCTGGAGGGGGGGGCTTCGACGGAGTCGGGGCGAAGATTCGTCGCTATCCCATCTGATTTCGACACGCGCAATCCGGCGGAAATGGGGGAGATTGGATTGAGATTCCTTTGGGGAGCAGCGTGTCTCATTTGCAGATTTACGGCCCCGATGCTCAGGCTTTCGGTTCGATCGACTTGCTGAATCATAGAAATCTTCGCGGCGGAAACCTCGCCGTTTACGGCGGGGAGAGAGCAGGGAACCTGCACGCCGCAACTCCTTGTTATGGTTGACTTTGTGCCGTTTTTGTGGTATAATATCTGTTGGTGTAAGGCACTCCGATCTGGGATCGGAGCTAACAGTTAAAAAAGCACCCATGTTGTAGGGATAGGTAGATTCCTTATTCGGAATTTTCCCCCCCTCCAAACCGTACATGTCTCTAGCGAAGCGAGATCCCGTTTCGGGGCGACTTTCACCGCATACGGATGTCACCATCAACACGAATAAGGGAACTTCTGATTTTATTGTGGCAAGTTATACGGTTGCTCTACTTGTATTCCCACAATCATTGTTCCTGATGTTACGTTCGTGACAACCACTCTTCTTGGTTTCTACTTGAATCAAAGTTACCCTCATGAAGGCGACATACACAATGGGAGTGTTAGGGGTGTTAGGGGCATCGGGGTAATGGGGTAACAAAGACATCAGGTGATGGGGTGATGGGGTGATGGGTTTATGACTCCAACACCCCAACCCC